>WNGH01007049.1_pt1 | contig 12390 bp, 12 predicted proteins | sample 5400631 | NCBI WGS metagenome assembly WNGH01 (sample SAMN13153373, study PRJNA577476) | soil metagenome | isolation source: 115 cm soil or saprolite under Garry oak tree replicate 1 | place: USA:California | collected 2016-06-15 | reverse complement strand
TGGCGCGATCGACTACGCGTCCTGGCAACTCATGCAACGCGATGCGAAACTGACGCTCTTTGTCTGGGGTGTTGTCGACATGGTCGAAGGACGTCAAATCCAACTCACGAACAACAATGAAGACACATTCATGGACATTGAGGGTGTGGTGAAGGAAGTGCATCTGGTCGTTCCGCATTCCTGGATCTATATGGAAGTCAAAGACGCAAAAGGTGAGGCTCAAATGTGGGCCCTTGAAGCGACCGGCCGTTTGGGGCTTCAGAGAATCGGAGTCACCGCAGACTACGTCAAGCCGGGCGATAGCGTCAAAGCACGATGCCATCACCTCAGGGACGGCTCCAACGGATGCCTGCTGGGATTTTTAAAAGCCAAGGACGGAACCGTCAAAGATTGGGACGGCAATAACGCTCCCGCTCCGGCGGACTTCTAGTAAGTTGCTTACGATACATATGAAATCCGGTAATCCGATTCCCTTGCCCCGGATCGTCTCAGAGGCCGAGTGGCAGGCGGCTTGCGCCGAACTCCTCGCGAAAGAGAAGGCGGCGACTCGCGCGCGCGACGCGCTCGCGGCGGAGCGGCGCCGTCAGCCAATGTATCGGATCGAGAAAGACTACGTCTTCGCCGGTCCGAATGGACCAGCGCACTTGCGAGACTTGTTCGAAGGGCGGCGGCAACTGGTGCTTTACCACTTCATGTTCGCTCCCGGCGTTGAAGGCTGGCCGGATGGCGGCTGACCGGGCTGCTCCCTGGTCGTCGACCAGATGGGTCATCCCGCTCACCTTCATGTGCGCGACGTCTCACTTGCGCTCGTTTCGCGAGCGCCGCTGGCGAATATCGAGTCTTACCGCAAGCGAATGGGCTGGACGCTTCCGTGGTATTCGTCGGCCGATAACGACTTCAACATCGACTTCGGTCAAACCACTCCGAAAGGTGAAACATTGAACAACGTGGTGTCGAGGCCCTCGGCAACGTCTGGTCGTTGCTGGACCTCACGCCGTACGGTCGCCAGGAGGAATGGGAAGACTCTCCTCCCGGTTGGCCGCAAACCCCGCCGTATACGTGGTGGCGAAGACACGACGAGTATTGAGCGCAAATCCGGATTTTCCAAGCCGGGGCTTGAGCGAATGCGTCGAGTCCTTTCCGGATACGTCGAGCGTAAAGAATTGCCGGGCCTCGTCGCCCTGGTCAGCCATGATGAGGACGTTCACGCGGACCGGCGAGCGCCACCGTAGCGGCCCGACCGGGTCTTTCCGGTCGCGACGCCGAGGGTTGGAGGACGATGAGCGTCAGCGTTCGGTTCGTCGGTTCCGGTGATTCGTTCGGCAGCGGCGGACGATTCCAGACGTGCATCCTGGTCGACGCGCCGGGCCGGCGATTCACGATCGATTTCGGCGCGTCGTCGCTGATCGCGCTTGCTCAGCAGCGAATCGATCCGAATTCGATCGACAGCATCCTCATCACGCATCTGCACGGCGACCACTGCGGCGGCGTGCCGTTTCTGTTGATCGACGCGATGCTCGGCGCGCGGCGCACGCGACCGCTGACGATCGCCGGCCCGATCGATCTCCGGGCGAGGATGCGCGCGATGCTCGACGTCCTCTTTCCGGGCAGCGAAGTGATGCGGCCGCGGTTTCCGCTCGCCTACGTCGAGATGGAACCGGGTCGGTCACATCCGATCGGCGATCTCGTCGTCACACCGCACCCGGCGCGGCACACGTCGCAGACGAATCCGACGGCGCTGCGGGTCGAAATCGCCGGGAAGGTCATCGCGTATACGGGTGACGGCGAGTGGACCGACGATCTCGCCATGATCGGGCACGGCGCAGACCTCGTGATTGCCGAGTCGTACTACTACGCCAAGCCCATCAAGTGGCACCTGAACTATCCGGACATCCGCGCGCATCTGGCCGACTTCGGCGCCAAGCGCGTGATCCTGACGCACATGGGGCGGGAGATGCTGGCGCACGTGGACGACGTGCCGGAGGAGTGCGCGTACGACGGACTAGTCGTCGAGCTCGGCTGAAGACTCGCCGACGAGAACTACCGCACGATCTCGATCGAACAGCGCTCGGTTGGGAGGAGCTTGCGGTTGACGTTTCTTAGACGAGTTTCGAGAGGAGTTCGTCGGGTAGTTGCGCCCGAAGTTCGGGAGCCACTTCAATGATGCGGGCAATATCGGCAAGGTCCTTCTGCCGTTTGCTTTTGCGGCGCGTCGTATCGCTGAATGCCCAAATTTTTCCTTTCAGGAGATCCTCGAGTTGCGCCACGGGGAGCTGAAAGTCCATCACATCGCGGATCTCTGCCCGCTCAACGAAGTCGAAATAACGAGGGTCGGTTTGGATTTGGACTTGGAGCTTGGATTCCGGTGCTGAGACATTGATGGTGTGGGCGAAGCGCCGCACCTTAAACTCACGGCCCAACGCAGCTTGCAGCGTGTTAATTTCTGCAGCGGCTACAGCAATATCGAGGTCCTCAGTCACAACCGGATACGTATAGGCGTTAACACCTGTGCCTCCGACGATACAGTACCGAACACCGGATGTCCGCAAGAACTTTAGTATCCGTTCGAGGAAGTTCTCTCGATCCACAAGCACCGCCTTCCAGTAATCCGATGATTGCATGGCTCAATAATACTGCCGGGCTCGGCTACATGGAAATTACGGCGCGGGATGCCGATCGCGTGAACGGTTTGGCAAGACTACGAAAGTGGTCGTGGATTTTCTGAAAAGCTTCGCGTAAAGTCGAGATTGTGGCTTCACGTCCTTCGTCTTATTTGTGGCTGCATTGCGCTGTGCCTGGCGGCAGCCGCGCAAGTGGACGAGGCGCCGTCACCCACGCCGGTGCCTTTCACGCCCGAACCTCGACAGCCGCAATGGCGAATCGGTTTCGATCTCGGCAATGCAACTATACTCGAAGCGCCCGAATTGAATCCTGATAACGATTTCAAGTCAGCCGTTCGAGAAGCCGAACGGGTTCTGCCTCAACCGGGATTGAACTTCGGTCTGGCTTTGCTTCCGTTCATGAAGTTGAATGTCCGGACGCCGCAGTTGGTGAACCCCCGCCAGTGGACGATCCTGGATCTCGAAGGCAAGATGAAGGAGAAGAGTTTTCAGGCGCTTGGTGTTTTCATGGGAGCCCAGATGACCTCTACCGAAGGCGGCTATCACCTGGTTTCGGTGGCTTCCATGCCGCACGATCCCTTTCTCGGCCTGCGAAAAGAACCCTTCCCTGGCAATTTGGTCTTCGGCTTTGCCGGAAATCCGAAACCCAAACACCTCCGGAAGAAGTTTTCTGAAACCAAATGGGAACACCTGTTGCCGGTTGAAGACGCCGCTGATCTGCCGGCCGGCTATGAGGCTGTGAAGGAATTGCTCGATGACAGGAATTCTAACGCCCCGCAGCGATTCATTTACGGGACATCGATCGAGGCGCTGATTCGAAATCGCCGCAACAAATTGTGGCTCCTCAACTACAGTCACCCCGATACGACAATGGGAACTCATCCCTGGGGAATTTTCCTCGAGCAGGGAGACAAACTGGAGCCACTGTATATCTTCAAACCTTCTGCCTCCGAAGACCAGTACGTCGCCTACTTCGCCGCCTCCCTCGATCTGAACGGGGACGGCACGGACGAGCTCGTGGTCGAAGCCAGCTACCGCCTGGGCACCGCCTTCAAAGTCATTTCAGTTTCGAACGGGAAATATCAGGAAACCTTCACGTCCTACTATCGGGGACCAGCCTGAAGTTCACCTCGATGACAATTTGGCCGGAACCGTCCTGCCGTCTTCTAGTATCCGGATACAACGCACGATGCCGCTCCATTCAGGTACTGACAGAACGCTTGATTAGCAATGACAAATTTTGTCATTGCCGGAACAGACCCGTCCGTAAGCTCTTGATTCTGGAGGAAAACATTATTGGTCCTTCAGGTGCTCAGAACTGATCGGCCTTTGTTCTGAAGCGTGAACTTGTGGGCAATCGTCTACGAAGTAGGTGTACGGTTGGCACCACCCCCCTCCTCGATACAGGCGGATCCACGTCCGTTAATGGACGTTATGCCTCTTTCTGGACTCACCCTGGTTTTGGGACTCTGACCTGCAATGCTCTCAGCGTCACACTAAACTTCAGGGGGATTGCGCAATGAGTGCAGCACTTCGGCCCGACCTCGCTTCCGCATACGGTGAGAAACCTAGAACCATCCAACCACATGATTCTTCAAAGGGCGGAGAGCCAGGCTCCTTTTTGCATCACGGCACATACCGGCGTAGACCTTCGCTGAACGAATTTTTGGAGCAACTTGAATCTGTCGTTAACGAGAAGCAGGACCTCACCTGTCGTCTCAGTAAGGCACTCGATGATATAACGGCAATGACCCAGCTTCATGATCGGGTGCGAGCTGAATTCGATTGCGAACGGACTCGGTTGAATTCGGAAATTGCGGACCTACGCGCCCAGCTCATCCGGTTATCTAAGGAATCCGAGAATGGGACCGTTGATGACCGTCGTCCCCAATCGCTCCTGGCAGCAAGGGAGAAGTTGATCAGAGACGAATTCGAAAGAAAGTTCCAGGAACTCACCGTTGAGGTGAAGCGGGAGCGAAACAGATATACGCAAGAAGTTCAGAAACTGAAGACACAATTATCGAATTGCATTTGCCGGGCTTAAGGGTAACCTTTCCCGGAATTTGTCACCGGCATATCCGACGCAGTCCGTAGCGCGATATCCGGTGCCGACAAACCTAACGCGCTATTATGCGCCACTCCGGCTAGGCCCTTTCCGCAACCCCATCCGTTTAAGATTCCTACGCGCAGCGGAGGTCCCGTATTACAATTGCGTCGGTCGTGACCGTCGAGCCTCGATATGCTCGACTGTCCCGAGTTCGGAACAAAACTTCCGATTGAAGGACTTCTTTTTGAAGGACTTCTTTCATCGTTTCCCGAGACGCGTGGCCTGGTACATCCGCAGGCATTAGCGGCAACGATGCCGCGGTTCCGGATCGTTGATTGGAGGAGCTTATGAAACCGAGATCGCTCGTTCGATGGTTCTTCACGCTCTGTGCGGCTGTCCTGGCGATCGGTGGCGCGGCGTCTGCCGCCGATGTGCACGTGATGATCTCGGCCGGCTTTTATGGGGTCTATTCCGAACTGGGCCCGGCCTTCGAGCGCGCGAGCGGCCACCACCTGATCACGACGCGCGGTCCATCACTGGGTGACTCTCCGGAGGCGATCCCCACCCGCTTGGGGCGAGGTGAGACCGCAGATGTCGTGATCCTCGATGGAGGGTCGGCTGACGAGCTCGCCAGGCGAGGCTTGGTGCAGGCCGGCAGCAAGATCGTCCTCGCCCGCTCGCTGGTCGGCATGGTGGTGCGCGCTGGGGCCGCGAAGCCGGACATCGGCAGCGTCGAAGCGTTCCGTAAAGTCCTGCTTGCGGTGAAGTCCATCGCGTATTCAGATAGCGCCAGCGGCATCTACCTATCGACGACTCTGTTTGCGAAGCTCGGTGTTGCGGACCAGGTTGCGCGCAAGACTCAAAAAGTGCGAGGGCCGCCGTCCGGCGAGCCGGTGGCCGCAGTCGTCGCGCGCGGTGAGGCAGAGATTGGCTTTCAGCAGGTCAGTGAGCTGATCAACGTCCCTGGTGTTACTTTCGTCGGCACGATTCCGGCCGAGCTTCAGCCCGACGTTTCCTTCGCGGGGGCCCTCACCAGCACCGCCCGTCAGCCGGAGGCCGCCAGAGCTCTGATCCGCTTCCTCGCATCGCCCGACGCGGCGGCCACGATCGGGAAGGCGGGGCTAACGCCGGTCTCAGGACGGTAACCAGCGCAAAAAAGGCGGGCGGCCGTAATGACACGTTTACCTCGTATCGCCGTCATTGGTTGTGGTGGGACAATCGCCTCGGTCGCGCCGTCGAGCCTGGATGTGCTCGACTATCCGGAATTCGGATCGAAACTCCCGATTGAAGACGTTCTCCAACGTTTTCCCGAGACGCGATTGGTTGCCGATCCGCTTCCGATTTCTTTCCGAAGCGTCAGCAGCAGTGCGATCGGTTTCGCGGAATGGCTCGAACTCCGAACCCTTCTTCACCAGCGCTCGAAACAGGATCGCGAAATCCAGGGATTTGTAATCGGGCATGGTACGGGATCGCTCGAGGAGACTGCTTATTTTCTCAACCTGACATTGAACATCGCTCAACCCGCAGTCTTGGTCGGCGCGCAAAGGCCTTTGAGCGCGCTGAGTTCGGACGCGGGGATGAATCTCGTGAGTGCACTGCGCGTCGCTGGAAGCCCGGATGCGCGCGGCAAAGGTGTGCTGGTTGTTCTCAACGATGAAATCCATGCGGCGCGGGATGTGATCAAAACTTCCACGTATCGACTTCAGACGTTTCGTTCGCTCGACTTTGGCGCCATCGGGCATGTGGATGGAGATGCCGTGCGATTTTATCGGTCTCCCTTGCGGCGCCACGCACCCGATACCGAATTTGTTTCGATGGAAAAGTTGGCCTTGCCGCGCGTCGACATCGTTTACTCTTATGCGGGCGCCGATGGCGCTTTGGTCGAAGCGGCGGCTGCGGCTGGGGCATCCGGAATCGTGATGGCTGGTTTCGCGCCGGGACTCACCACTCCATTGCAAACCGAGGCACTGCAGCGTGTGCAGGCACGCGGTGTCGTCGTCGTCCAGTGCAGTCGAGCTCCGAGCGGACGAATCGCGCCGCGCCGGTATCTTCGCGAGATGTCCATCATCGCCGGAGACGATTTGAGTCCACAAAAGGCTCGCATCCTCTTGAGTTTGATGCTTGCCCGGACGAGCGATCCTGAGAAGATTGCTGAGGCATTCGAGACTTATTGATTTGCGTGGGGGAACCGGCCGGCAGTAACGAGGCCACGCAAGTGGCGTACCGAACTGATCCGGACGGTGGGCCCGACGCTAATAGACGACCGGAGTTTTTATGCAAATCGGTTTTCATTTAACGCCTTTCTGGAGTCCGACCGACCGTTCGCCGACCCAAATCATTGACGAAGCGATAGCGGTCGTGCGCGCGGCATCGACGATGGGGTACGCCTGGGTCTCCATGGGACAGCACTGGCTGACGTACCCCACTATCTGGCCGCAGCCCTATCCGTTGATCGCGCGGCTGGCTCCCGAAACCGGAAATATGCAGATCAAGAGCTCAGTCCTCCTGCTGCCTCTCTTGAATCCAGTGGAGGTTGCCGAGAACGTTTCGACACTGGATCACATGACTCATGGACGCCTCGTGTTGGGTGTGGCGATCGGTTACCGCGAGGCGGAACTCGAGACGGCCGGACTGAGTCGAAAGGACCGCACCGCCAAGCTCGAGGAATCCATCGAACTCATGAAACAGCTTTGGACCGGACAGGAAGTCACATTTGAAGGCAGGTACTCGAAAGTGACCAAAGGTCGTGTAGGCTTCACGCCTTATCAAAAGCCGCACCCGCCAATCGAGATGGGAGCCCAGAGCGAAGGAGCTACAAGGCGCGCCGCTCGCCTGGCCGATGGCGTATTTTTTGGACCGCAGGTCGCCTGGGCCGACATTCAGACGTTAGCGAAGGTATACCGCGAAGCGCGCGCGGAGGCAGGTCACCCGGGCCCGGGGACCATCGGGGCGTCGCGCAGTCTGATGGTCGCCAAGAGTAAGGAGGATGCCGCCCGGACGGCCCGGCAGTACCTCGACAAAACATTCAATATGTATCAAGCGTGGGAAATGCAGGAGAAGAGCATGGTTTCACTCCAGCTCGGGCATGAGCATAACCTGGATGACTGGACCATCCATGGCTCTCCCAAAGACTGTGTCGAAATACTCGAAAGGGCACGTGAGACCACAGGACTGGACCGGGTCGGTTTCACCATTTATAGCCTGCCGCGCGACCCGCAAGCCCGCATCGATTATCTGCAGATGATTGCGGAGGAGATCGTACAGAAGGTGCTGTAGAATTCCTGCAGATGAAGCGACCTGAGCCGTTCGAAGTGTTTCAACCCGTCTCGATTCCGGAAGCCTGCGAACTTTTCAGGAAACATGGGCCCGGAGGACATTTTCTGGCGGGCGGGACGGACCTCGTCATCGCGATCAAAGAGAAGGGACTCGTTCCTCGATATGTGGTCGATCTCAAGAAAATCCCCTCGCTGACCGGCATACGTGAAGCCTCCGACGGATCACTGACCATAGGGGCCCTGACGACGATGCGAGAGATCGAGACCGCACCTTTGATTCGCAGAAAGTATCCCTTTTTGGCGCAAAGCGCGGCTGAGGTGGGATCGATACAAATCCGCAATCGCGCCAGCATTGGAGGGAACATGGCGAACGCCACACCCTCTGCTGATGTCGCGCCGGCTCTTCTGATCCTTGATGCTCGAGTGAAAATATCCCGATCCGGCGGTGAGAAAATCGTTTTGCTGGAAGAGTTCTTCATCGGACCCGGCAAAACGATAATACAGCAGGGCGACGTCCTGACCGAAATCCTGATCCCACCTACTGCTCCCGATTTTTGTGGGGAGTACATCAAGTTCTCGCCGAGGGAAATGATGGACCTCGCATATGTCGGGGTAGCAGTGGGTGTCGTCGCAGAAGGAGCGAGAAAACTATGCCGGGATGCACGAATTGCGTTGTGCGCGGTGTCGCCAACGCCGATAAGGACGAGGAAGGCTGAGGCGCTCCTCCTGAATCAGGAGATAACGGCATCGCTCGCGGAACGTGTTGGGGAAGAAGCCTCCAACGAATGTAAGCCCATTAGCGACGTGCGCTCCTCCGCGGCCTATCGAAAAGAAATGGTTCGAGTGAATACCAGGCGTGCGCTTCTGAATGCAGCGGCCGGCTATCTAGACAACCTCTCCTGGACGGCAAGAAGGGATCGAAGATACTCATGAATACGAGGATTCGGATCCGGCTCAATGGAAAAATCCTCCCGCTTACGGTTCCTCCGTTCAGGCTTTTGCTGGATCTCTTAAGGGACGAAATTGGTTTAACAGGAACGAAAGAAGGCTGCGGAACGGGCGACTGTGGTGCCTGTACCGTGCTTCTGAATGGTAAGCCGGTGAACTCCTGTCTTGTCCTTTCGGGTGAACTGGACGGCGCGGACATCGTAACCATCGAGGGTTTGAAGATTGGTCCCCACTTGCATCCCGTGCAACAAGCATTCGTTCAAGAAGGCGGCGCGCAGTGCGGCTACTGCACGCCGGGCATGCTGATGATGACCAAGTCTCTTCTGGACGAAAACCAAAACCCCACGGAGGAAGAGATTCGGTTTGCGCTCTCGGGCAATCTCTGCCGCTGCACGGGTTACGCCAAGATCATTCAAGCGGTTCAGACTGCCGCGGCAGAGCTTCGCAGGAATGAGGCTGGAAAATAGAATGGAAGAACTTGCAGTCGTCGGAAAATCGGTGACGCGCATCGACGCCGAGGAGAAAGTCACCGGCCAGACGGTTTATGGATACGATCTCGTCCTTCCCGGCATGCTTTATGGAAAGGCGCTGTTCAGCACGCGGCCACACGCCGTCATCAAGCGTATCCACACTGAAAAGGCAAAGAATTATCCGGGAGTATATGCGGTAATCACGGGAGCAGATGCGCCCTGGATCCATGGCGAAACCATCAAGGACACTCCATTCCTCGCTCAGGGAAAGGTCCGTTACGTCGGGGAACCTATCGCGGCCGTTGCTGCGGTTGACGAAGATACCGCGCAGGCTGCCGTTGCTCTGATAGAAGTCGAATATGAAGATCTGCCGGCCTATTTTTCGCCCGAGGAAGCCTCGAAACCAGGTGCGCTGGCGATCCACGAGGATTATCCGAAGTACCACAAAGCAGACTTCATCGTCACCAGCCCGCTGCCGAACGTCTGCGAACATTTCAAACTTCGCACGGGCGATGTGGAGCAGGGCTTACGCAAATCGGACCTCGTTCTCGAGCAACGCTACAGGGTTCCCGCCATTCAGCACGCAGCAATGGAACCGCATTCTGCGCATGCAATGGTGGACGACTCCGGAAAGCTGACCGTTTGGGTTCCGAACGATGCTCCATTCCGCGTTCGCACCGAGACCGCTGAAGCTTTGGGATTACCTCCCGAGAAGATTCGCTACATCAATCCCTATCAGGGTGGGGGCTTCGGCTCCAAAGGCGGATTGAAAGTCGAGCGTATTGCTATCGCTCTCGCCTATCACACGAAAGGCCGTCCGGTTCGAGTCAAGTTCAACCGGCAGGAGACTTTCGTTTCGACGAGTACTCGGCATGGAGCCATTGTTCGAATCAAGAGCGGCGTGAAAAGCGACGGGACACTCGTCGCTCGTGAAATTACGATTTACTGGGATGCAGGCGCCTATTCTGAAAAGAGTGCCACGGTCTGCATCAGGGGAAGCTTGCCTTCGCCCGGGCCTTACCGCATTCCGCACGTCAAGGTCGATGGGTACGCTGTGTATACGAACAAGCCTGTAGCCGGCGCATTCCGCGGATACGGCATCCCTCAAGCCGCATGGGCCTGCGAACAGCACATGGATGATCTGGCGAAACGGCTGTACATGGATCCGCTCGAGTTTCGTCTGAAGAATATTTTCGTCGATGGGGACATCACTTACTGGGGAGAGGAGCTTCACAACGTCGGTCTGAAGGAAACCTTATTAAGAGCGACAGAGGCCATCGGTTGGGGCAAGACAGAGAAGTTAGATCCGAAAGGATTCAAAATCGGGAAAGGATTTGCGTGTATCTCGAAACCGACGCGCACGCCCACAACCTCCAATGCGTCTGTTCTGGTTGATGGTCAGGGAAAGGTGACCATCCTCGCAGGGACTGTAGAAATCGGTCAGGGCTGCGGCACCATGCTTTCCCAGGTCGCGGCCGAGGAACTTGGAGTCCCCATCGAAAACACACGCATGCACCCGCTGGACACAGACGTGATTCCCTTTGACTCATCCACGACGTCGAGCCGGAGCACGTTTCATATGGGCAACGCCGTCCGGCATGCGGCTATCCACGCTCGCGAGCAGCTCGCGCAGATGGCAAGTGGAATTCTGCAGGCGCCGGAGGAACATCTTCGCTTTTCGGACGGCAAGGTATTTCTGAAAAAAGATCCGCACCATGCGATAACCCTGGGTGAGGTTATTCGGACGCAACTGGGACCCGATGGAGTCGTCCGTGGAAACGGATCCTACACCTACGAGCTTGGTAAAGACGTCGACCCGCAAACCGGACACAGCGACCACGCCTCGGCGTTCTATATGTATGCGACACAGGCCGCTGAGGTGGCGGTGGACGAGGAGACGGGCAGAGTGCGGCTTCTCCGGGTCGTTGCAGCCCACGATGTCGGGAAAGCGATCAATCCGCTGAACTGCGTCGCGCAGGTTGAGGGCGGCCTCGCTATGGGTATCGGCGCTGCTTTGCACGAAGAGTTAGTCGTTGACAACCAGGGCAGGGTCCGAAACTCTTCATTCCTGGACTACCACCTGGTGACGTCGCTGGACGTGCCGGAGATGAAAACGATCATCGTGGAATGTCCGGCGCCCGACGGGCCTTACGGTGCGAAGGGGGGCTTGGAGAACCTGGATTGGCTCCAACTCCTGCAGCTATTGGAAATGCCGTGGCTAATGCTCTGGGGATCCGGATTTATGACTTGCCGCTAACTCCTGAACGCGTTTACTGGGCGATCCAGGCGGCAACGGACTAACTGTAGCGGAGGTCTATTTCTTGAGGCTGCGCGCTATCGCGCTTGCGCTTCGCGGACCGCCGGATTTTCGTTGATTCCAGGAAAAGCCGGCGCTCATAGAGCGCCGCTAGAGTCGCGGTTTCCTGATGAGCTTACCGGTTCTCTCGATCATCGCTTTGGCCCTTGCAATCCTCATCAGCTGTGTCTCTCGTTTCAATGTCGGTCTTCTATCCATCGCGTTCGCGTTCCTTGTTGGTGTGGTGTTCGGCAGGATGAGCGTTGCCGAAGTGATGGCTGGATTTCCGTCCAGTCTGTTCCTGACGCTGATCGGTGTGATGTTTTTCTTCAGTCAAGCCACCGTCAACGGCACTCTCGACAAGATCACGCAAAGCAGCCTGAAGTTGGCACGTGGCCGGGTCGGAATGATTCCCGTCATTTTCTTCTTTATCTCGCTGGTGTTTTCTTCGATCGGACCCGGCGCTATCGCAACGGTGGCGTTTCTGGCGCCAGTTGCGATGAATCTGGCAGGCCGAGTTGGGATCAGTGGGTTTCTCATGGCGATCGTGCTGAGCTCCGGAGCGAATGCGGGCACTCTGTCACCGATCGCACCATCGGGCGTGATTGCGAATAGTCTAATGGCGAGAATTCAAATCACCGGTCAGGAATCGGCGATTTACCTGAACAACCTTTACATCGAGTCGATTGTAGGCCTCGGGGGTTATTTCATTCTCGGTGGATATCAATTACTG
>WNGH01005205.1_pt1 | contig 12394 bp, 11 predicted proteins | sample 5400631 | NCBI WGS metagenome assembly WNGH01 (sample SAMN13153373, study PRJNA577476) | soil metagenome | isolation source: 115 cm soil or saprolite under Garry oak tree replicate 1 | place: USA:California | collected 2016-06-15 | reverse complement strand
CTTCGCCGGGATCGGCGGCAGGCTATCCTTGGTCGCCTTGCTTTCCATGGGTCTGCTCGACCAGCGCCTTCAGCTTCTGGCTGGCGTGGAACGTGACCACGCGCCGCGCCGTAATGGGGATCTCCTCGCCGGTCTTGGGGTTGCGGCCAGGACGCTGCGGTTTGTTGCGCAGCTGAAAGTTGCCGAACCCGGATAGCTTGACGCTCTCCCCGTTTTCGAGCGCCAGGCGGATCTCCTCGAAGAACGTCTCCACCATGTCCTTCGCCTCGCGCTTGTTCAGCCCCACCTTCTCAAAAAGCATGTCCGCCAGCTCGGCTTTTGTAAGTGTCATTTGCGCTCCCTTGGAGGGGCAGAATCTCCCTCCACTTCATTACTTAAGTACGTAATTTAGCACCGAATTTTGCGGCGAGAAGCTCTGTCAGTTGCGCCATTGCGGCGTCCGCTTCCGCATCGGTCAACGTCCTTGCAGTATCTTGCATAACTACCCGAAATGCAAGGCTTTTTCTACCTCTTTGTACACCTTTCCCCCGGTAGAAGTCAAACAGCCGGATATTCTGAACCAAAGGGGGCCGATTCCGGGCGAGTTCCTCGAGGATGTTCGAAACCGGTATCCCTTCGTCAAACTCCATGGAACGATCCCGGATCACGGGGGGAAATTTGGAGATTTCGCGGTATTGCGGTCTATCCGCCGCAGCCAGCGCGGCGACATCCAGTTCAAAGAGGACCGGCGCCTGGGGAAGGTCGTACTTCTGCCGCCAGCGCGGATGCAGCTCGCCCAGCCAACCGATGGCAGCGCCCCCCAAGCTGACGCCGGCCGAGCGGCCCGGATGCAGCCCCGGATGAACGAGGGGGGCAAAGCGCGCCTCGCGCGGAGCGAGCAGTGCTTCGACGTCGCCTTTTACGTCGTAGAAATCTGTCGCGCGCGTGGGAACACCCCATTGCTCGGCTGCAGCCGGCCCGTAGGCAAGACCGCCGATGCGGAGCGGCTGGTGGTAGCCGGCGAGCGCTCTCGCCGGATCGCGAGGATCCTCGCCGCCGGAGGAGCGCAAAAAGCAGCGGGCAGCCTCAAAAACGCGCACCCGGTCGAGCTTGCGCGCCAGGTTGAAACGCAGGTTCGCCACCAGGCTTCCCATGAGACTCGAGCGCATCACGTCGAGCTGGGCCGCTATCGGATTCTCCAGTGCGATCGGCTCGGCATTTCCGCAGAAATCGCTCTCCCACTGCGCCTCAACGAAGCTGAGGTTCACGACTTCGAAGTATTCGCGATCCACCAGAATCCGCTTCAGCTCGGAGAGGGTCCCGCGGCCCTCCGGAGCGGCGAGCATGGCGAGCGCCGCCTGTGGCGGGCGGGATGGAATATTGTCGTAGCCATGCAGCCGCGCGATTTCTTCGACGATGTCCTCTTCGATCTCGAGGTCGAAACGGTACGAAGGCGGGGTGACCGTGAGTTCATCGCCCGAGCGCGCGTGCTGCAACTGCAGACGCTTGAGCAGCCCCGCGATCTGCTCATCGGAGAACTGCACGCCGAGGATCTTGCTCGCGCGGCTCGGGCGCAGCCGGACCGGCTTGCGCTGCGGCAGGGTCGCAACTGCTTCGCTTATCGGGCCTGCCGCACCGCCGCACACGTCGAATATCAGTTGCGTGGCGCGCTCGATTGCCTCCGCGGTGGCAGCAAAATCCACTCCGCGCTCGAAGCGGAATGCCGCGTCGCTGGACAGTGCAAAGCGTCGAGCACGGCCCGCGACGGCGGAGGGACTGAACCACGCCGCTTCAAGAAACACTTCGACGGTCGAACCGGACACCGCACTCCCCTCTCCGCCCATGACCCCGCCTAGTGCAAGCGGCTTGTTCCGGTCGGCGATCAACAGCACGTCGGGGGCCAATTCGACTTCCTGTCCGTTGATCAGCTTGAGGTGCTCGCCCTGGCGGGCGCGCCGCACGATCACTTCACCCTCGATCGCGCGGTTGTCGAAAGCGTGCAGGGGCTGCCCCAGCTCGAGCATCACGAAGTTGGTGATGTCGACAATAGCGGAAATCGAGCGCACTCCGCAACGCTCCAACCGGCGCACCATCCAGTCGGGCGTTCGTGCTTTTGGGTTGACGCCGCGTATGACGCGGCCGCAGTAGCGCGGGCACGCTGCCGTATCCTGGAGCAGGATCTCGCGTTTTTCGTCCAGTGCGGTCTTCGCCGGCGCCACGGCGGGCACGGTAAGCGGTGAACCGGTCAGGATGGCGACTTCACGCGCGATGCCCCGCAGGCTCAGGCAGTCCCCGCGATTAGGCGTGAGTTTGAGCGTGATGAGCTGATCATCCAGATCGAGCACCTGGCGCACGTCCACCCCAGGCTGCACCTCGGCCGGCAAGACAAGCAGCCCGGAATGATCTTGCGAAAGACCCAGGTCCTTCGCTGAGCACAGCATGCCGTTCGACTCGACGCCGCGGACTTTCGCTTGCTTGATTTCCATGCCCGGGAGCCGCGTCCCCAACATCGCTACCGGCGCTTTCATTCCGGCGACGACGTTTGGAGCTCCACAGACGATCGCAAGCGTCGTGCCACCGCCGACGTCGACTTTGCAGAGCGTCAGCCGGTCGGCGTTGGGGTGCTTTGCGACTTGAAGGACTTGCCCGACTACGACCTTGTCGAAGACGGGCCCGACAGCTTCGACCGATTCGACGTCGAGCCCGCCCATGGTAAGCACGCGCGCGAGCTCCCGCGTCGGTATTTTCGGATCGACGAACGAGCGCAACCAGCTTTCTGGAAATTTCATGTGAACTGGGCGAGGAAGCGCAGATCGCCGTCGTAGAAAAGTCGCAAGTCGTCTATCCCGTAACGGAGCATCGTCAACCGATCGGGACCCATGCCGAAAGCGAAGCCCATGTACTTCTCGTGGTCCACTCCGCAGGCCTTGAGTACGTTGGGGTGCACTTGACCGCTGCCCGCTACCTCAAGCCAACCGGTTTGCCCGCATACCCGGCAGCCCGCACCGCCGCAAAATACGCAGCTCATGTCGACTTCGGCCGATGGTTCGGTGAAAGGGAAAAAAGACGGCCGAAAGCGCGTTCGCAGCTTCTCGTCTTCGAAGAATTTGCGCAGGAAATCGGTAAGAACGCCTTTGAGATCGGCGAAGCTCACCGCCTCGTCGATCCAGAGGCCCTCCACCTGGTGAAACATCGGCGTGTGGGTCGCGTCCGAATCGACGCGGTACACCCGGCCAGGCGCGATGATCTTGAACGGAGGCTCGTGATGTTGCATGTAGCGCACCTGGATCGGCGAGGTGTGCGTGCGCAGAAGCAGGCTTTGCCCGGCGCCCTTCAGATAGAACGTGTCGTGCATCGAACGCGCGGGGTGGTCCTGCGGCTGATTGAGCGCAGTGAAGTTGTGGAAGTCGGTCTCGATCTCGGGACCGTCCGCCACGTCGAACCCGATCGAGCGAAAAAGCTGCTCGATGCGCTCGAGCGTGCGTGTCGCAGGGTGCAGGCCGCCGCGGACTGGGCCGTGCCCCGGCAGAGTCACGTCCAGCGCCTCTTCGGCGAGCCGCGAATCGAGCTCGGCGCTGGCCAGCGCCTCGCGGCAGGCAGCGAGCGCCGCCTCGATCCTGTCCTTGGCGGAATTGATGCGCGCCCCGGCTTCGCGGCGGGCCCCGGGTGCAAGCTTGGCGAGGCCCTTCATCGCCCCCGCGAGGGCTCCCGATTTTCCGAGGTAACGCGCCTTGATGCGCTCGAGCTCGTTCGCGTCGTTCGTGCCGCTGAACTCGGCGATCGCACTCGAAACAACTTTATCCAGATCGATCATCTGAGTCGACTACCTCGGCGCTGTGCGCCACCCTTCCTCGGGAGGACGGGTTTCTCAGTATTACGCGCCGAGTTTGGCCTTTGCCTGGCTCGCGAGCTGCGCGAAAGCGGGTTTGTCAACCACGGCCAGGTCCGCGAGCACCTTGCGATCGACTTCGATCGAAGCCTTCTTCAAACCGTGCATGAAAGCCGAGTATGTCATGCCGTGCTCGCGCACGGCCGCGTTGATGCGCGCGATCCAGAGAGCGCGAAACTGGCGCTTGCGTTGCTTGCGGTCACGATAGGCATACTGCCCCGCCTTCATCACCGCTTCCTTGGCAATGTTGAAAACATTGCCGCGGCGGCCGCGGAATCCCTTGGCTTGGGCGATGACTTTCTTGTGCTTGGCGCGCGCGCTTACGCCGCGTTTGACTCTTGGCATGGCGGCTCTCCCTTACGCGTAAGGGAGCATCGCGCGGACATGCTGCTTGTCCGTGGCGTGCACCTCTGCAGTTCCGCGCAAATGGCGTTTGTTCTTGGTGGTTTTCTTGGTGAGGATGTGGCGCTTGAACGCTTGCGAGCGCTTGATACTCCCACCGGAGCGGATCTTGAAGCGCTTGGCGGCGCTGCGCTTGGTCTTCATCTTGGGCATTGCATAACTCCTGTTTTGGCATGGCGGCGGGTGGCCCCAACGGAGCGCTTTCCGACCTCGGCACCACTTCTTCTGAAACCTGCCGTTGCGCTAGGGCGAAACTTCAGGTTTCGGTTCTCTCTTGGGTTCCTTCTTGGCTTCCTTTTTCACCGGCTTCTTGATTTCCTTTTTGCCCTTTTTCGGGGCCAACACCATGATCAGTTGCCGCCCTTCCATCTTCGGATACTGTTCCACAACCGCATGCGGCTCGAGATCCTGCTTCACCCGTTCTATCAGCCGCACGCCAAATTCCTGATGCGCCATCTCCCGGCCGCGGTAGCGCAAAGTGACCTTGGTCTTGTCGCCTTCATCGAGGAACTTGATCAAGTTGCGCAGCTTGATCTTGTAGTCACCTTCGTCGGTTCCGGGGCGGAACTTTACCTCTTTGACGTGAATCTGCTTCTGCTTGAGCTTGGCTTCGTGAGCTTTCTTCGCCTCGCGGTACTTGAACTTCCCGTAGTCCATCAACTTGCAGACGGGCGGCTTGGCAAGCGGCGCGATTTCCACCAGATCGACTTCGGCTTCCTCGGCCATTTTCAGGGCCTGGGCGATCGGCACGATGCCGACTTGCTCGCCGGCGGCTCCGATCAAGCGCACTTCGGGCGCATTGATCTCAATGTTGATGCGCTGCGTTCTCTCCGTGGCGATGTTGCATCCTCCAGAAAATTAAAAACTAAGCCGTACTCCCCGCTTTGGCCTCGCTGCGGAGGCGGGCGATGAACTCCGGCAGGGACATCTGCCCGAGGTCTTCACCGCTGCGGGTACGCACGGCCACCTTTTCGGCTGCCTTCTCTTTTTCGCCGACGATCAGCTGGTAAGGCAGCTTCTGTAAGCTATGTTCCCGAATTTTATAGGTTATTTTCTCGTTCCTCAAGTCGACTTCGCAACGGTAGCCGGCCTGCTTCAGGGCAGCCGCAACCTGCCTGGCGTAATCGGTCTGCCCCTCGGAAATATTGAGTACCGCCACCTGCACCGGTGCAAGCCACACGGGCATGGCGCCCGCGTAATGCTCGATGAGAATCCCGATGAATCGCTCCATGGATCCGACGATGGCCCGGTGCAGCATCACCGGCACCCTGCGCGTGTTGTCCTCGGCGACGTACTCCGCACCGAGCAGTCCGGGCATCGAGAAATCGACCTGCATGGTGCCGCATTGCCAAGAGCGACCGATGCTGTCTTTTAGATGGTATTCGATCTTGGGTCCGTAGAATGCGCCCTCTCCCGGGAGCACTTCGTAAACGAGGCCGCTCGAATCGAGGGATGCCCGAAGCGCGCGTTCGGCTTTGTCCCAGAGCTCGTCTGCGCCGACCCGTTTCGGAGGGCGCGTCGCGAGTTTGTAGACGACCTCGGTGAAGCCGAAGTCTGCGTAGACCTTTTGCAGCAACGTCGTATACGCCGTGACCTCCGGCTGGATCTGCTCCTCGGTGCAGAATATGTGGCCATCGTCCTGCGTGAAGGCGCGGATGCGCATGATGCCGTGCAGAGCACCCGAGGGTTCGTTGCGCGTGCACACACCGAACTCGCCGTAGCGCAGGGGCAGCTCGCGATAACTGTGCAGGCCCTTGTTGTAGATCAGCACGTGTCCGGGGCAGTTCATCGGCTTGATCGCGTAGTCGCGCTTCTCCGACTCGGTGGTGAACATGTTTTCCCGGTAGTTCTGCCAGTGGCCCGATTTCTCCCACAGGCTCCGGTCGAGGATCTGCGGGCAGTGCACTTCGAGATAGCCGTTGTCCCGGTAGATGCGACGCATGTACTGCTCGACCTGCTGCCAGATCGCCCAGCCCTTCGGATGCCAGAACACCATGCCAGGGGCCTCTTCCTGAAGGTGGAAAAGATCCAGCTGCGTGCCCAGCCGCCGGTGATCGCGCTTCTCCGCCTCCTCGATCATGCGCAAGTACTCTTCCTGCTCCTCCTTCTTGGCCCAGGCGGTCCCGTAGATCCGCTGCAGCATCTCGTTCTTGGAATCTCCGCGCCAGTAGGCACCGGCGACCTTCGTGAGCTTGAATACCTTGAGCTTACCCGTGGAGGGAACGTGCGGCCCGCGGCACAAATCGATGAAATCGCCTTCCCGGTACAGCGAGACCTCTTCGTTCGCTGGAATCGAGGCGATGATCTCCGCCTTGTAGCGCTCGCCGATGGATTTGAAGTATTGAACCGCCTTGTCGCGCAGCCAGACCTCGCGCGTCACCGGGAAGTCTTTTTTCGCCAGTTCCGCCATGCGCCTTTCGATGGCGTCGAGATCGTCTGGCGTGAACGGCCTCTTGAACGAAAAATCGTAGTAGAAGCCGTTCTCGACCACCGGGCCGATGGTCACTTGCGCTTCGGGAAACAGGTCCTTCACGGCATAGGCGAGCAAGTGCGCAGCGGAGTGCCGCAGAATCTCGATGCCCTCCTTGTCGCGCTCGGTCACTATGGCGAGCTCGCAATCGTTGTCGAGACGGAAAGAGGTATCGACCAGTTTGCCGTTCACCCTTCCCGCGAGCGCGGCGCGTGCCAAACCTGGCCCGATGGCCTGCGCGACCTCAGCCACGGTGACGGGCCCGGGAAAACTCTTTACGGAGCCGTCGGGAAGGCGAATGTTCGGCATGGGCGCATTGTAAAAACAAACCGCGCGTTGAACGCAGCTCAGCTTGCGTTCCAACGCGCGGAGTTAAGCCGGCGCTTCGCGTCCGGCTTAACAGTTGGTAGGCGCGATTGGAATCGAACCAACGACCTCATCCATGTCAAGGATGCGCTCTAGCCAACTGAGCTACGCGCCTGAGAAGTGCCGGATTCTAGCCGAACGGTCCCACCCGCACAAACCCGTGAAGCGTGAAAATCAGCCATGCCAACGCTTCGACCTCGAATCGTAGTTGTACGGCATGGATTTGAAGACCACGTTCGGGCAGGAAATCACGTACTCACCACTCGAAACAAGGTAGCCCATGGGTGCGCCACCCGGGCACTTGCTCACCGCCGGAACGTGCTTGGGAACGAGCTTGTCGAGAGTCTCTGGATAGGCGCCGCTCTCGCGCTTGTACGCCGAAAGCGCGGAGATCATCCCCAGGCCACGGGTCTCGACGGTCAGCATGTCCTTCTCCCCCCCGGTGTAGAGGTCGATCGCAACATACGCTGCCGCGAGGGCGACCGTGATCACGACGAGCAGAACGATTTGGCTTACGCCTGCCTGATGATTTGCCGCATTCATCTTCTGTCCTCCTGGCCCAATGGACATCAACTGACTTGCAAATATTACCGCAAGCCGAGCATCTCCGCCGCGTGCTTGCGCGTCGTCGCAGTGATCGCGACCCCGCCCAGCATGCGAGCGATCTCCTCGATGCGTGATTTCTGGTCGAGCACCGCGACCCGGCTCCGCGCGCTGCCGCTTTCGGAGCCCTTCGACACCGACCACTGCTCGCGGGCCTGGGCGGCCACCTGCGGAAGATGGGTGACGCACAACACTTGACGTTCCCCACCCAAGGTTTTCAGCTTCTTGCCGACGACTTCGGCCACGGCTCCGCCGATCCCCGCGTCGACCTCGTCGAAAATCAGCGTAGGCACCGCGGCCGCCCGGCTCGTAATCACCTGAATCGCGAGGCTGATGCGCGACAGTTCTCCTCCGGACACCACCTTGGCGAGAGGGCGCGGCTCGGTGCCCGGGTTGGTCGTCACCAGAAACTCGACGCGTTCGTTTCCCGCGATGCTGCCTTCAGGCAAAAGCGAACTCAGCTCCACCTCGAACCGCCCGCCGGACATCGCGAGCTCCTTCATCGCAGCGTTCACCTCGCGACCGAGTTTCGTCGCGGCCTTATTGCGCTCTGCCGAAAGTCGTGTCGCAAGCTCGTCGTAGCGTGAGCGCGCAACCTGCTCCTGCAGGGCGAGGGCTTCGAGATCCGCGGTCATTTCCAGATCCTTCAGCCGCACCCGAAGTGAAGCCAGAACCTCAGGCAGTGCCTCCGGCCGTGTGCGAAACTTGCGTGCCGCATTGTGCACCGCTTCGAGACGTTGCTCGACCTCGTGGAGCCGCTTCGGATCGAGCTCGATTCGATCGGCGTAATGTCTCAACGCATAGGCGGCTTCGCGCAACTGTGCTTCGCCCGATTCGAGCACTGCAATGGTATCGCGCAGCAATCCATCGAATTCGGTGAGCGGGCGCAGGCGTGAAAGTACTCCCGACAGCGCACCGAGGGCGGCGTTCTCCGACTCGGAAAGCGAGTCGATCGCGTCCCGCACGCCCTCCATAAGGGTCGCTGCGTGGGCAAGCCGTCCGTGCTCCGACTGGATCGTCTCCCACTCGCCGGTTGCAAGCGCAAGGCGCGACAGCTCTTCGAGCTGCCAACCGAGCTGCTCTCGTTCTGCATCGCGTGCCGCCGTATTGTTCTCGTGGTCGAGTCTCGCACTGCGAAGTCTTTGCCATTCGCTATGGGCGCCACCCGTTTCCTGGGCAAGCGAAACAAGCCCGGCGTGCGCGTCCAGTGCCAAGCGCTGGTCCTCGGGCCTGAGAAGCGACTGGTGCGCATGCTGGCCGTGGATGTCGACGAGCCGATCTCCCGCCTCGCGCATCTGGTTGATTGTCGCAGCGTGGCCGTTGATGAATGCGCGTGAGCGCCCGCTTGCGTCCACCACGCGGCGCAACAGCAACCGGTTCGGATCGCCCTCGAGCGCGTGTTCGTGTAACCAATCCCCGATCCAAGGCAGTGAATCGATGGCGAATTCCGCGGTCACGTCGGCGCGTTCGGCACCGGAACGCACCTGTTCGCTTCCCGCGCGATCGCCGAGCGTCAACGACAACGCGTCGATCAGGATCGATTTTCCCGCACCGGTTTCGCCCGTCAGGGCGGTGAAACCCGGCCGAAACTCGAGTTCCAGACGATCGACGATCGCGAAGTCCCGAATGGACAGATGCAAAAGCATTCGCAGCTAGAGTACTTCGCTCCAGTGCAGCTTCTGCCGCAACATGGCGAAGTAGCTGTAATCCGGGGGGTGGACAAACTTGACGGTATGCTCCGCGCGCCGGATAAGGACGCGGTCGCCCTCATGAAGGTCGCATTGCAGTTGCCCGTCGAAATGAAGCCGTGCATCGATCGAGCGTTTCAGGGAGATTTCGATCACGGTGCGGTCGCTGACCATGATCGGCCTGTTGGACAGTGTGTGCGGGCAGATCGGCACCAACGCGAACCCGGGTACGCTCGGCTGCAGTATCGGCCCGTCCGATGAAAGCGCGTAAGCGGTCGACCCGGTGGGCGTCGCCACGATCAGACCGTCGGCCCGCAGGTCATAGAGGAACTCGCCGTCGATGTTTACCACGAATTCGATCAGCCGACCGACGGATCCCTTGTTTACGACTGCGTCGTTGAGAGCGAGGGTCGCGAGCGTGACCACGCCATCGCGGCGCACTTCGGCCGCGAGCATGGTTCGCTCCTCGATCGTGTGGCGGCCAGTGAGAATCTCGGCCATAGCGTCGAGCATGTGGGGCGAAGCGATGTCCGTCATGAATCCGAGACGGCCTTGGTTGACGCCCACGAGCGGTACGTGGTGAGCCGCCAGGTTTCGTGCCGCGTTGAGCATGCTTCCATCGCCTCCCTGCACCACGACCAGATCGGCATGGGCGCCGATTTCATCGTAGTCGGCTATGGGGAAACCGCTGACACGGTTGGTAGCCGCGGTTTCCTTCTCCACCAACACTGCGCGCCCCTGCCTGCGCAGGTACTCGCCCATCGTGGCAAGCGCGGTCGCGACATCGGGGGAGTGGTAGCGGCCTATCAAAGCAATGGTATTGAAAGCGGACATACCGTCATTAAATCATGAACATGTAGGGGTGACAAAAGGCCGCCTGCAATGTCTGGAACAAAACCGCAATTCAGGCCGATTCTGTAGAATCGCGGGCTATGCTAGACCGTCGCGCACAGATACTGCTCAAGACCCTGGTGGAGCGCTATATCGCCGAGGGTGAGCCGGTCGGCTCGCACGCCCTGTCGCGCTACTCCGGTCTGGATTTGAGCCCGGCCACGATACGGAACGTGATGGCCGACCTTGAGGAACTCGGCTTTGTCGCAAGCCCCCATACCTCGGCAGGACGGATTCCCACCGCCCGCGGCTACCGTTTCTTCGTCGACACCCTCCTTACGGTAAAGCAGCTCGACCGCGTCGAGATCAGCCAGCTCGAAGTCAATCTTCATCCCGACCACCCGCAACGCCTCATCAGCGCGGCCTCGCAGCTTCTCTCCGAACTCACCCATTTCGCGGGCGTCGTGGTTGCCAGCAAACGCAAGGCACCTGCCTTCCGTCACATCGAGTTTCTGGCACTTTCGGACAAGCGCGTCCTGCTGATCATCGTAACACCGGACGGTGACGTGCAAAACAGAATATTGTTCACCGAAAAGACCTACACGCCCTCCGAGCTGACCATGGCCGCAAATTTCCTCAACCAGAACTACGCCGGCCTCACGTTCGACGACATCCGCCGCCGCCTACGCGACGAGCTGAAGCAGCTTCGGGAGGATATGACGCTGCTCATGACCGCGGCGCTCGAAGCCAGCAGCGAGGCCTTGTCCGATTCGACGGAGAACTATGTCATATCCGGCGAGAGGAATTTGCTCGACTCGCATGAACTCGCCTCGAACATGTCTCGGCTGCGGGAGTTGTTCGAGCTCTTCGAAAAGAAGACGCTGCTCGTGCAGATCCTTGAGCTGAGTACCCACGCCCAGGGAGTGCAGATCTACATCGGCGGTGAGTCCGGGATCGCGCCCCTCGACGAATGCAGCGTCGTTACGGCGCCGTACGAGTCCGATGGGCAGATAATCGGTACGGTCGGGGTGATCGGGCCGACGCGCATGGCGTATGAGCGCGTGATACCCATCGTCGACATCACCGCGAAGCTATTGTCGAGCGCGCTGTCGAGCCACTAGAATCGGGAGTCGAGAGTCCGGAAGCCAAGCTTGCCAGCAGGATCAGCGGCCCTTGTTCCAGACTCTGACTCCCCGCTCTCGGCATGCACTATCTCCCCGAGCCGAAACAGGAGCACGGCGCCATCGCCAAGACGGCGGTGCTGCTCGTCAATCTCGGCACGCCCGATGCGCCGACACCGCAGGCGGTACGCCGATATCTGAAGCAGTTTCTGTCGGACCCGAGGGTGATAGAAATTCCGCGCGCGTTTTGGTTGCCGATCCTGCACGCCTTCGTGCTCAATTCGAGGCCGAGGAAATCGGCCCGGAAGTACGCGAGCATCTGGTCCCCGGAGGGCTCCCCCCTGAAGGTGCATACCGAGAGGCAGGCGCGATTGCTGCGCGGCTATTTCGTTTCGCAGGCCCGCATGCCGCTCTCGGTCGATTTCGCCATGCGCTACGGCGAGCCCTCGATCCAGGGCACGCTGGCTCGCCTGAAGTCGGAGGGCTGCGAACGCGTCCTCGTGCTGCCGATGTATCCCCAATACGCGGCCAGCACGACCGCAAGCACGCTGGATGAGTTAGGAGGGTTTCTGCGGCGAGTCCGCAACGTACCGGAAGTCCGGCTGGTGAAGCACTTCAACGACCACCCTTCATACATCGCCGCACTGGCAAATCTCGTGCGCGAGCACTGGCGTCAGCCGGGACGTCCGGACATGCTGCTCATGAGCTTCCACGGCTTGCCACGTTACACCCTCGCCCGAGGGGACCCCTACCATTTCGAATGTCAGAAGACCGCGCGCCTCCTCGCCGAGGGGCTCGAGCTTGCCGAGAGCCAATGGCAAATCGCCTTCCAGTCCCGCTTTGGACGGGCGGAATGGATACAGCCTTATACCGCGTCCACCCTGGCCGACTACGGGCGGCAGGGCATGCGCCGCGTCGATGTGATCTGTCCGGGTTTCGTGGCGGATTGCCTGGAGACCCTCGAAGAAATCGGCGTCGAGGGTCGAAGGCTCTTCCTCGGCGCGGGAGGCAAGGAATTCAACCTGTTGCCCTGCCTCAACGAGCG
>WNGH01010318.1_pt1 | contig 12396 bp, 9 predicted proteins | sample 5400631 | NCBI WGS metagenome assembly WNGH01 (sample SAMN13153373, study PRJNA577476) | soil metagenome | isolation source: 115 cm soil or saprolite under Garry oak tree replicate 1 | place: USA:California | collected 2016-06-15 | reverse complement strand
AGAAAATACTGTTTTCGCGCATCTCTGGTGTGTTTCCGCGATCGAAGACAACGAACCTCGCTCCGTCAAATCGCACCAGCCCGCCGCTCGTCCCAATCCAGAGATAGTGGTCTGGCGTCTGCGCAAACGCTTGTACCGTATTCTCCGGAAGTCCATCCTGGGTCTGCCACACACGTCGAGTGTAACCATCCGGCAAAGTGCGCAATGAAACCGCATCCAGCCGCATGGCCACTAGGAAATGGAATGCACACAACCAAATGTAGCGATACATCTTGGATGCGCACATCCTATCACTTCGAGTGACATGAGCAACCGGTTGTGTTGAATGCTAGCGAGAGTGCGCCTAGATCTGATCAAAAAAAAGCGGAAGGCTGGGCAGCGCTACGGGCGTCTACTTGCTAACGCCTTGCGGCAGTTGGTATCGCCTTGAATTCGCGCTGTATGTAGAACAAATTCGATCTATAGTCGCGCGATGAATTCTGTGGCTAACGGGCAACTAAGGTCTCCGCGTGGAATGACGAGCATCGGCACGTTCCTGTTGTTTGGAGCGGTAACGGCATCCCTGGCAGGAGCAAGCTTGGTCTGGCACGGGACTGCTCTCGATCGGATGTGGACTCTTAATCCGCATGCTTACAGGGAACTCGCGCCGTTCGGGAAATTAGCGGGAATCCTATTCCTGCTGCTTGGGATGGCCCTTGCCTTTGCCGGCATTGGTCGGTTCAAACGGCGCCTTTGGGGATGGGCGCTGGCTGTCACCGTCATTGCAACCCAGGTTTTAGGAGGCGCGGTGAATATCTTCGTGGGGCGCATCGTCGAAGGTGGGATAGGCATCGCAATTGCCGGTGGGCTGCTGTTCTATGTGTTGCGCGCGGACGTGAAGAGCGTCTTTCAGCGCGGGCGGACCGCACGCATCAAATGTTGAATGACTCTCTCGAAGGATGGACCAACCGAGGGCCAAGAGAATGCCACAAAACATCGAATTGTTAATCTTCCGCTTCCTGGGTCACGATGTGTACGTCCACGGCAGGAGACTCGCGGAGGAAGCGGTGCACGGCTGACAGATAGAGATACTTCCTCCAGTCACGCATCGGTGCTCGGCCAAAAATTACCTGCGTAATGTGTTTGGAGCGAACGAACTCGGCCACGGTGTCCGCAACGCTCTTGCCTCTCAGGCGAACAACCTTTCCGCCAAGACTTTCCGCAAAGCGCAAGTTGGCGGCCAACGCATTCTGGTTGGATTCTTTTGGGCCGAACTCCCGGTCGACATGAACCACGTACAACTCCGCGTCCATGCGCCGCGCCATCCTCGCGCCGCGAGCTATGAGATATTGCCCCGCGGGATTTGAAGAAATGCACACCGCCATGCGCTCACGCACTCCCCAATTCTTGCGGATATCCTGTGCCTCCATATAGGATTCGAGACTGCGATCCACCTGCTCCGCCACCTGGCGCAGCGCCAACTCGCGCAAAGCGATCAAATTCCCGCGACGAAAGAAATTCTTCAGCGAACGCTCGACCTTTTCGGTACTGTACACATCGCCGCGCTTCATGCGGTTTTGTAGCGCCTCAGGGGTCAAATCGACCATAACCGTTTCGGACGCGGTGAGCGGCACCCAATCGGGCACAGTCTCGCGGACGATGATCCCAGTGATGGAGCGCACGACCGGCGCAATACTCTCGATGTGCTGAATATTTAGCGTCGAGATCACGTCAATTTTTGCCGCCAGAAGTTCTTGCACATCCTCATAGCGTTTGCGGTGCTTGCTTCCGGGAATGTTGGTATGCGCGAGTTCATCTACCAGCACGACTGCTGGATGACGCGCGAGGATCGCGTCGACATCCATTTCTTCAAAGACCGTGCCTTTGTACTCTATTTTCTTGCGGGGGACGGATTCCATGTGCTCGGCAAGTTCTTCGACACCTTTGCGTCCGTGGGTTTCAATGAAACCGATGACTGCATCCTCGCCACGGCCGCGCCGGCGCAGAGCTTCGCTTAACATGCTGAAGGTTTTCCCCACACCGGGCGCATAGCCGAGGAAAAGCTTAAAGACTCCCCGCGCTTTATCTGGCGGCGAGGCAACTTCCAACCATTCTTCGGGCTTTTTTAGCAAGGCTATCTCCGCGTAATGCTGCCACCATGGGCTAGAATGTACCGATGCAGAGATTTCTCGGCGGGCGCATTGCGGGAGTGGCAGTGTCCCTTATTGTCGTCGCCGGCATTGTTGTTTTCTATCGTCACGTTTTACATGCAAACCAAACGACAGTCGCATTGTCTTTTCTGCTGGCCATTTTAGCAGTTTCCGCAGTGTGGGGAATGGCCGTATCACTGTTCATGTCGGTTTTGGCGATGCTGTCGTTCAACTATTTCTTTTTGCCGCCTGTGGGGACATTCACGATTGTGGACCCGCAAAACTGGGTCGCACTGTTTGCGTTTCTGATCACTTCGATTACTGGAAGCCGACTTTCTTCGCGCATTCGCAAAGAGGCTGACGAAGCTCACCGACGCAGGCGCGAGGTTGAGCGTCTGTATCGTTTCAGCCGGCAATTGTTAGGCGAAGGCAATGTAATCCAACTCATGAACGCCATTCCCGATTATGTTGTAGAAAGCTTTGAGGCCGGCGCTGCAGAACTTTTTTTGCCGCAGAAGGACAAATTTTATCGCTCCGGATTCGGCGCCGCGCACTTGGATGAAGAAAAGATGAAGACAGCATTTTTGCGTGACGAAGCCACCCTGAACATGGAGCATAGCGAGTACTTCATTCCGGTGCGGCTGGGAGTGCGTCCCATTGGCAGCTTGGGAATTTCCGGTGCGCAGCTCTCGCGTCAATCGGTGGAAGCGGTGGGTACATTGGTTGCCATTGCTATCGAACGCGCGCGTGCTGTCGAGCAGCTCGGGCAAACAGAGGCAGAGAGGCAAGGCGAACGACTGAAGTCCGCGCTGCTCGATTCTATTACGCATGATTTTCGCACGCCGCTGACTTCGATGAAGGCATCGGTAACGAGCTTGTTGACCTCTTCCAACTCGGATTCCGCGCAATCGTGGGAACTCTTAACCATCATTGATGAGGAGTGCGACCGCCTGAACCATCTCGTGGAGGAAGCTGGAGAAATGGCCAAGCTGGAGGCTGGGGAGCTTGTGCTTGACTTGGCTCCAACTCCAGTCGAGGAAATCATTAAAGCGGCGCTGGCGCACTGCAAGAGCGCCCTCGCGGGACGCCAGGTTGATGTACGCCTGAGTTCCAACCTTCCGACAGTACGCGCCGATCGGGAACGGGCAAAGGAAGCACTCGTGCAACTGATCGATAATGCCAATCTCTACTCGCCTACAGACCGGCCCATCACCATTACGGCAGAGCTCACAGGTGATACCGTGACCACCAGTGTCGCGGACCATGGCCCGGGAATCGATGATTTCGAACAGACGATGATCTTTGACAAGTTCTATCGTGGAAAAGATCAGCGGTATCTCGTTCGCGGTACGGGCATGGGCCTACCCATCGCAAAGGCCATTATTGCGGCGCTCCAAGGAAACATGAGCGTCACGAGCCAGTTAGGTCATGGCTCGGTTTTTTCTTTCACGCTTCCTGTTGACCGAAGCCAGAAGGACACGCGGTGAGCGCCGCCAACATTCTTGTCGTTGACGACGAACCGCAGATTCGCCGTGTGTTGCGCTCCACGCTTTCGGCACGCGGTTATGTAATTACCGAGGCTAAAACAGGTGAAGAGGCCCTTGAGTGGATGCGCAAGGAACCGCCCGATCTGATCCTGCTCGACATGAACATGCCGGGGATCGGGGGCATCGAGGCATGCCGCGAGATTCGGCGCGGTTCCGACGCGCCGATCATCATGCTCACGGTACGGAACGCCGAGCGGGACAAAGTCGCAGCTCTCGATGCCGGGGCCGACGACTATGTTGTCAAACCTTTTGGCATCGAGGAACTCCTGGCGCGGATTCGGGCCGCGCTTCGCCGTTATTCGCCCGCCGATACACTTCCGTCGTTCGTATCAAAGGATCTGACGATCGATTTCGAGTCCCGGCAGATGACCGTGCGCGACCGCATCGTGCATCTGACGCCCAAAGAGTACGACGTGCTGAAACATTTGGTCGCCAATCAAGGAAAGCCCCTGACGCATCGCCGCCTCTTGCAGTCGGTTTGGGGACCGGACTACGGGGAAGAAACAGAGAACTTGCGCGTAGTAATAAATCAGTTGCGCAAGAAAATTGAAACCGATCCCGCGCGTCCGAAATACATTGTGACAGAGCCCTGGGTCGGCTATCGCTTTCAGCCCTTTCGTGAGAGTGCTTCCAAAGGCGCGGGGCGAAAAACGTGACGCTTATTGTTTCGGAGGGATGGCGTCCAGGTCCAGATTCAGCTCAAGAACGCACACACGCGGCTCTCCCAGAAAACCGAGCTGCCTTCCCAGCACGTGCTTGTTGACCAGCGCACGAACAGCTGCTTCGCTCATTTGGCGTTCGCGAGCGACTCGAGGAACCTGAAACTCCGCTGCCGCCAACGAAATCTCCGGATCGAGCCCGGAACCCGAAGCGGTGACCAGATCTACAGGAATCGGGGCGGCAGGGTTTTCTGCGCGCAGCTTTTCGACGTCAGCTTTCACCCGCTCGATTAACTGATGGTTTGTTGGTCCTAAATTTGAAGCGGCGGACTGCGCTGCGTCATATCCCGTTCCGGCATTCGAAGGCCGAGGATGAAAATATCGGGGCGATGAGAATGGCTGTCCCAGGAGTGCTGAGCCGACCACATGACCATCTTTTAGAAGTAAGCTCCCGTTCGCCTTTGAGGGAAACAGAAGCTGTGCTAGGCCCGTGACGCCAAGGGGGTAAATCAACCCGAAGACCACGGTTGTGACTAGGGTGAAGAGAATTGCGATGCGCAGATTCGTTTTCATAGGGAGTCTCACGCGAAGTGCAGATAAGTGATCAGGAGATCCATGAGTTTTATTCCGATAAATGGCGCGATTACGCCGCCCAAACCATACACAAGCAAGTTCCGACGAAGCAGAGCGGCGGCGCCTACGGGACGATATCTCACCCCACGAAGGGCCAAAGGAATCAGTGCAATGATAATCAGAGCGTTGAAAATGACCGCCGACAAAATCGCTGACTGCGGTGTAGCCAGGCGCATTACATTCAGCACATTCAGCTGCGGAAAAGCTCCCGCGAACATTGCCGGAATAATGGCGAAATATTTGGCTACGTCATTCGCCACAGAAAATGTCGTAAGTGCGCCGCGGGTGATCAGCAACTGCTTGCCGATTTCGACGATTTCGATCAGCTTGGTCGGATTCGAATCTAGGTCCACCATGTTGCCGGCTTCCTTGGCCGCCTGCGTGCCTGTATTCATTGCCACACCGACATCGGCCTGTGCGAGCGCTGGCGCGTCATTGGTCCCATCGCCCGTCATGGCAACGAGCTTGCCCTTGGCCTGTTCGCGCTTGATCAGCGCCATTTTGTCTTCGGGGCGCGCCTCTGCAAGAAAGTCATCCACACCGGCTTGACGAGCAATGGCTGCCGCGGTCAGCGGATTATCTCCGGTAATCATCATGGTTCGAATGCCCATCGCCCGCAGGTGCTCAAAGCGCTCGCGCATTCCTCCCTTGACGATATCCGTCAACGCGATTACGCCCAGAACGCGCGAGTTCTCTGCCACCAAAAGCGGTGTGCCGCCCGCGTTGGCAATATCCATTACGTTCTGTTGAATTTCCCTTGGGACCTGGTTACCGCGTTCGGCCACGTGTTTCGCAATGGCGTCGGGGGAGCCCTTGCGAATTTGCAGGCCATCCAGGTCCACGCCGGACATGCGAGTCTGAGCCGAGAATGGAATGAAGACCGGATTGCGATGGCTGAACTCCCGCCCACGCAATCCGTATTTTTCCTTTGCCAGCACAACAATGGAGCGTCCCTCGGGCGTCTCGTCCGCAAGGGAGGCGAGCTGTGCCGCGTTCGCCAAGTCGCCTTCCGCAACGTTCGGGCAGCAATAGAGCATCGTTGCTTCGCGGTTGCCCAGGGTGATCGTGCCGGTTTTGTCGAGCAACAGCACGTCCACATCTCCTGACGCTTCCACCGCGCGCCCCGACATAGCGATGACATTCCTTTGAATCATGCGGTCCATACCAGCGATTCCGATGGCAGACAGCAGTCCCCCAATGGTTGTGGGAATAAGGCAGACCAGGAGCGAAACCAGCACGAAGATGTTTTGCGGCGCCCCGGAATAGATGGCGAACGGCTGCAAAGTAATCACCGCGAGCAAAAAAATGATCGTTAGTCCTGCCAAAAGAATATTGAGGGCGATCTCATTCGGAGTTTTTTGCCGCGACGCTCCTTCGACCAATTTGATCATGCGATCCAGAAATGTCTCGCCGGGGTTGGACGTGATCCGCACCTTGATCTGGTCAGAGAGCACACGCGTGCCCCCAGTGACGGCTGAGCGGTCCCCGCCCGATTCTCGAATCACCGGCGCAGACTCTCCGGTTATCGCTGACTCATCGACCGATGCCACTCCTTCGATCACTTCGCCGTCACCGGGAATGAACTCTCCCGCGCTTACGACAACGACATCGCCTGATCGCAACTTCGAGCTCGGCACTACCTCCATCGAGCCATCCGCCTGCAAGCGATGTGCCTGCGTCTCCGCTCGTGCCTTCCGCAGCGTTTCGGCTTGAGCCTTCCCGCGCCCCTCGGCCATGGCTTCCGCGAAATTTGCAAACAGCACCGTGAACCACAGCCATAGAGTAATCTGCAGTCCAAAGCCAAACGTCCCGGTGTGGTGCAGCGTTTCCCGCAGCAATTCCAGTGTCGTTAACACGGCGCCTACTTCCACGACGAACATGACGGGATTCTTCATCATCGTGCGAGGATTCAGCTTTGCAAACGAGTCCCCAATCGCGCAAATCACTATCTTTTTGTCCGCGAGCGGCTTGGCTTTCACTCGGACCGAAACGTCCATAAGTTCCTCAAAAGGCCTTTCCGGCCATCATCAGCAAGTGCTCGAGGATTGGCCCGAGACTCAATGCAGGGAAGAACGTCAGTGCCCCTACAATCAAAATGGTGGAAACCAGCAGGGTCGAAAACAAAGCGCCTGTTACGGGGAACGTCCCCGCCGATTCGGGCACGGTTTTCTTCCTGGCGAGATTGCCCGCGATGGCCATGATCGGAATGATCATGAAGAAGCGACCGAGCAACTGAGCAACCGCCGTGCTCGTGTTGTACCACATTGTGTTTGCGTTGATTCCCGCGAACGCGGACCCATTATTCCCCGTCGACGAGACGTACGCGTACAGAATTTGCGAGAGCCCGTGCGGCCCGGGATTCGAAATGCCCGCCGTGCCGAAAGGTTTGACCACCGCCAGTGCTGAGAAGCCCAGAATCGTAAGCGTCAGAATGAGAACAGCCAGCATGGCCATTTTGACGTCGTAGGACTCGATTTTTTTACCCAAATATTCCGGAGTCCGGCCGACCATCAGGCCCGCGATGAATACAGCCAACACCACAAAGACGAAGATCCCGTAAAGTCCAGCGCCCACACCACCGAATACGACTTCTCCGAGCATGATATTGATCAATGGCACCATGCCTCCAACCGGCGTATAGGAATCGTGCATGCTGTTCACTGCGCCACAACTCGCATCCGTTGTTACCGTCGCGAACAGCACAGAGTTTGCAATTCCAAAACGCACCTCTTTGCCTTCCATGTTGCCGCCGGACTGCTGCCCAGTCGCGTGTTGGTCCGCGCCCGAGATGAGGGAGTTGCCTTTGGCTTCCGCCCAGTACGTGGCGGTAATACCCGCTAGGAATAAGAAGGCCATTGCGGCCCAAACCGCCCAACCGTGTCGTTGCGACCGAGTCATGCGGCCAAGCGTGTAGGTAAGACCTGAAGGAATCGCGAAAATCAGCACCAACTCGAAAAAATTTGCGAATGGTGTGGGATTCGCAAAAGGGTGCGCGCTGTTCGCATTGAAGAATCCGCCGCCGTTTGTCCCAAATTCCTTGATCACTTCTTGCGATGCCACTGGTCCCTGCGCGATTAGCTGCTGTGTGACTCGCTGTGACGTGGTCTTGCCGTCGGCGTCGGTCACTCGCACAGTTTGTGGGTCGGTTAGCTCTACGATGGTATAGGGCTTCAGGTTCTGGACGACCCCTTGAGAAACGAGAACCAGCGAGCCTGCTAAACAAACCGGCAGCAGAACCCACAAAAGGCAGCGGGTTGTATCGACCCAAAAATTTCCAAGTTTGTCCATTTCCCGGCGCGCGATGCCGCGAATCACCACGATTGCCAACACAATACCGACCGCCGCCGAAACGAAGTTGTGATAAGCCAGACCCGCCATCTGAGTGAGGTAGCTCATCGTGCTTTCGGGCACATACGATTGCCAATTGGTATTCGTCGTGAAAGAAGCCGCTGTCCCGAAGGCCAGCCCAGGCTCCACATTGGAGAGCTTCTGCGGATTAAACGGTAGCCACTTCTGCGTGCGCTCCAGGAGATACAGAAGCGTCATGGAAACGCCGCTAAACAGCAGCATAGCGGTTGTGTATTCAGTCCACCGCATTTCATGGTTTTCATCCACGCCCACCAGCCGATAGAGGATTTTTTCGATGGGTCGGAGAGCACGAGGAAAAAAAGAATCTGGAACCACCCATTGGCCGTCATGTCTAGAACTCCTCAGCTTTCAGGAGGGCATAAAGCAAGTATCCGAGCAGAAGGGCGCAAATAATCAGCAGCAAGGCATTTCCTAAGCTCATGACTTCGTCCCCTTCAGCCTTTCACACGCGCAGACGTACAGGATGGCCATGACGACGAACAGCGCTGTCGCAGCCAGGAAAACGATGTCCAGCATGATCTCGGCTCCTCTAAGGTTGAAAGTGGGAATCGAATGTCACGATGACTCCCAAGATCAACAGATTTTGTGTTGGAGTCAGGCCAATTACACCCGGGGCTACGTCTCCGCCGCGGAAGAAGCCGCCCCCGGACCGGCGGGAATCGTCGATCCGGTGCTCCAGCCTTACAATCGCCAAGGCTCGCCGATACGGGATTCGATATTCGAGCGTTGTCGTGTTGGCCTTCACTGTCTGTAGGAACCCCGTTAAACGGCCATTACGGTCCCAGTAGACTTCAGGGCGTACTGTTGCGCTCCAATGCTTGTTGAAAACCCAGTGCACCGGCAACTGAGCGGCCATCCACAGAGCGTGGGGGTTCGCGGGCAACGCGATTTTTTCTGAACCAACTTGATACTCAAATGCCGCTGTGATCCTGTCTGTTTTCCATTCGGCAATGCTGTCCCACAAGAACCGCCAGAATTCGAGCCCGGTGTCCGGTTGATGCGGACCGAACAGAATGGTTTCCTTCATGGTCGTATGGCCGGTCACTTTGTACGCGATCTGGGCTCCCGAACTGGGCACATGATTGGCATTGGCAAGATGCCAGTAGCCGTTTATTGCAAATACCGTTCCCGTGAGCTTTTCTGTGAACGGGTAAGTCGCGTTGACCCCCATCATGAGATAAGGAGTGAAGTCAGCGCCCCACGGACGGGTGTAATTGAAGTTGTCTTTCGCATACAACGAGTCATAGCCGATAAAGCTCGAGAAAATTCCAGCCTGCACCGTAAGTCCCTTCCCTACCGGCGCCAAATAGGAGACATCCGTTGGCCCAAGGTGTCGCAACCACTCGGAGCCCGGAAGGTTGGGTGCGGTCGCGGAGAAGCCAAAAATTCGGGAATCCTGGCCACCTTGCAAGGTCAGTTCCATGCTCCACCGTGATGACTCCGATGCCGTTTTGCGCACGTACGCGGCGCCCATATTCAGAATCGGCTCATCCACTTTGTAAGCTGTGCCCCGGCTGCGAAACAGATCATTGGCAGGGTGATTGAAATCCAGCAAATAGGCCGCATCGATGAACCCGCCGTAGGACCATTGAGGATCCTGTGGCAGCGTCGGGGACGGGGCGGAGGTCCCATCTTGGCGAGTCGGAGCATTGTTCTCGGAATTCTGGCCTGTGACTGACCTGGACTCTAGCTCCTGGCGTTCGTGCGACGCGAGAGGAGCATCTATCGATTGTCCGAACGCAAACTTCGGGCAAACGCTAATACCCGCCAGCAACCCAAGCGTCCCTATTCTACGCAGAGCTGCAGCTCCGCCCCGCGATTTAGGGCGGTCAAAAGAACGTCTTGAGTGGAGATCCCGCGGAGTCATGAGCACCAAACGTCCCGCCGTCATTCGGCGCACTTCTGAACTAGGACGGCGGTGGTGATTCCCTTTCCCCCGCCTAGACTCGCGGACAAACTCGGTCAGAACGTACACCAGAAATCCCATTCCAGTGCGCGCCGCCAGGAACATCCTCGTTGCCATCTGCCGCTAACCCTCGTGATCTTTCGTCTCAAGAGAACACATCAACAATGTCCGAGCATGAAAGGCAAGACGTAAGGAAGTCCTAAGGAAGAGGTCAGGGTTTCGTGAAGATTGCAGATTAAATGCGGAATGGTGAGCGAATCTGTCGTCGGAATCTGCCGAATGCCATTGGCCTTTGGTTAGTCGAACCCCGAATGGCAGGCCGGAGCCCAGTAATTTCTGCCTTCCTCGGCGCTCTGGTAGCAGCCGCCCTACTCAAGCTCTGTGAACCCTAGCCAGATGAGCCGTCCTTCCATCCACGGTGGCCTCCTCGCAGCCACGGTTTCACCGAAAAAAATGCACTGCTATCAAGATTATTTCTCTCTTTTTCTCTTCTCGATGTTCCTTATAACTGGGGGGTGGCCGACATTTTCACTGCCTGCCTGGGTCGCTGTTACAGTTCAAGATTTTTTCTTACTTTTTCGTGTTCGATGTTCCTTAGTAAGTAGAGGGGCCAGACAGTCCCAGTTTCTCTCGAAGGGGAAGGAGCGGTGACACATTTATCCAAGTTAAAACTTGCTTTTGAGTTTTTCCATTTTCGAGGGCCATTAATAGCAGAGGTGTCCGCGATCTCAAAGAGCTCGATCACTTTCTCCTGCGCGGCAGTGAACGGTGCATGGAGCGGCCTATCGGAATCGAACCGACACCTGAACCTTGGCAAGTCTGCAGGGAACGGAGTGTCAACAACTTACGAGGCATTTTCAGGAGCACTAAGTAGCATTTAGAGCGGTCAGAAACGCTTAATGGTCCTACAGTTGGTCCCACGCGGAAGGCGGGTTGGCACCCTTCATTCTTGAACCGCGAACGGGTTCAGGATTCTTGTTCAGGTCATGTATCGTTGGTTCTCGAGTCCCTGATTGCTTCCGAGCAGGGGAGCGCGGAGCTTGGGTAGCCCGCCTCTCTTGGGCGCACAGCCCGTGACTCCAACAGCTCCATTCACTTTTCATAACTACTAACGTTTCCAACAAATCGGGGAATCTGCTTTTCGCTCAAAGATAACTCAAATCGATTGAAAACGTTGGATTCTGGCACAGTATTGGCACAGTCATTCCCAGCATTCATTCCCAGCATTCGGTTAACCTCGCGGCGGCACCCGATGGTCCGAACACCCGTCCTTGGCGTTCTCGCAAAGCTGCTTCTATGATTTCCTTTTCTTGAGTGGCCACCTTCTCAGAGAGGTAAAGCTGGCTCTCCGTGCATCCCTGCCAGTCCCCAGTGGCCCTCTCGACCTGCGTCGAGCATTCGAGGATCGATTCCGCATCCGTAGTCACGAATTCGCATCAAGCTCTAGAAGCGATAATGCGGCGTGCTTACGAACAGTGTCAAAGCTCTGACAGATTTGTTGTCAGCCCGTCGCAGCCGCCGTATGGCAGTTTCAGTAGATTTTGCCCTGTCCGTAAGTCGAGATTTTGCAGGTCATTAGAGCAGGCTTGAGCCCATCCGGTTGGCCATTCGCGTGAATGTAATGCGAGCAAGTAGTCGTTATAACGACTATCCTAATAAGAGGAGAATGAAAATGAGCACCATATTGGTTCAACCGGAAACTGCCACCAGCACATGGGTTATCGATCGCGTTCACTCCACGGCGCAATTCAAGGTCAAGCACATGATGATCTCGAATGTGTTGGGAGAATTCGCTTCGATCACCGGCGTCCTGGAACGTGATGAAAATGACGTCACCAAATCCACAATTCGGGCCTCCATCGACGCGAGTACCATCAACACCCGAGAGCCTCAACGAGATGCGCACCTGAAGAGCGCGGATTTCTTCCACGTAGAGAGCCATCCGGACTTGACCTTCAACTCGACATCCATATCAAAGGACGCAGATGGGGAGCTGAAAGTCAGCGGCGACCTGACGATCCGCGGAGTGACCCGAAACGTGGTTTTTGATGTTGAAGGACCGAGCCCAGCGCAAAAGGACCCGTGGGGAAATACGCGAATTGGGCTTTCTTCCACGACGCGGATCAGCCGGAAAGACTTTGGCCTCACCTGGA
>WNGH01006211.1_pt1 | contig 12410 bp, 9 predicted proteins | sample 5400631 | NCBI WGS metagenome assembly WNGH01 (sample SAMN13153373, study PRJNA577476) | soil metagenome | isolation source: 115 cm soil or saprolite under Garry oak tree replicate 1 | place: USA:California | collected 2016-06-15 | reverse complement strand
GCGTTGGTCGTCCCGCCCGAACCTCAGGCAGGGCTCGGCATATCGAGACGATCATAGCTCGTCGGAATACGTCTCCCAATCGTCTTTAAAAACTCAAAAGACCTTCGGAGGAAATTCATGAAGTTGCTCGCAACAAGCTCTCTCGGCGCATTTGCAGCCGTCGCTTTAATGTCCGGCGCCATGGCGGAGACCAGACTGACGATCGCGACCGTCAACAACGGCGATATGATCCGCATGCAGAAGCTGACGGATGATTTCACCAGGATGAACCCAGACATCGCGCTGAACTGGGTCACCCTTGAAGAGAACGTGCTGCGCCAGAAGGTGACGACCGACATCGCCACCAAGTCCGGCCAGTACGACATCTCGACGATCGGCACCTATGAGGTTCCGATCTGGGCCAAGAAGGGCTGGCTGGTGCCGCTCGACGATCTCGGCGCCGACTACGACATCGACGATCTCCTGCCGGCTATCCGCTCAGGTCTGTCTCTCGACGGGAAGCTCTATGCTGCGCCGTTTTACGGTGAATCCTCGATGATCATGTATCGCAAGGATCTCTTTGATAAAGCCGGCATCAAGATGCCGGAGAGCCCGACATGGGACTTCGTCGCCGACGCCGCTCGCAAGATCACCGTCAACTCCTCCGAGACCTACGGCATCTGCCTGCGCGGTAAGGCTGGCTGGGGTGAGAATATGGCATTCCTTTCGGCGACGGCAAACTCCTTTGGCGCACGATGGTTCGATGAGAAATGGAGGCCTCAGTTCGATCAGCCGGAATGGAAGAACGCCTTGAGCTTCTACGTCAAGCTCATGCGCGATGCCGGCCCTCCCGGCGCCTCCTCGAATGGTTTCAATGAGAATCTTGCGCTCTTCAACGCCGGCAAGTGTGGAATGTGGATCGATGCGACTGTCGCGGCCTCCTTCGTGACCAATCCGAAGGATTCAAACGTCGCCGACAAAGTCGGCTTCGCTCTGGCCCCGAATACCGGTCTCGGAAAGAACGCCAACTGGCTCTGGGCCTGGTCGCTTGCAGTACCAGCAGGCTCGCAGAAGGTCGCAGCAGCGAAGAAATTCATCGCCTGGGCGACGAGCAAACATTATCTCGAACTCGTCGCTTCGAAGGAAGGCTGGGCCAATGTGCCTCCAGGCACGCGCAAGTCGCTCTACGACAATCCCGAGTATCAGAAGGCCGCGCCTTTCGGCAAGCTCACCCTGGCGTCGATCAACTCGGCTGATCCGGCCCATCCCACCGTAAAGCCTGTCCCATATGTCGGTATCCAGTTCGTCGCCATCCCGGAATTCCAGGCCATAGGAACCGCGGTCGGCCAGCAGTTCTCGGGTGCTCTCGCCGGCAGCAGCTCGGTCGACGACGCTCTCGCGGCTGCCCAGAATATCGCGATGCGCGAAATGACCAGGGCCGGCTACATCAAGTAATTTGATTCCCCCTGGACGCTGCCGCATCCACAAACCTGGGCCGCCCGGTATGCCGGGCAGCCTCTTCAAGAAGCAAACTGAAACTCACGTTTGCGGTAGATAGGAAGAATCCGGCAATGCGACTGAAGGATAAAGTTGCGCTCATCACAGGCGGGGCGCGTGGCGTTGGGCGGGCATTCGCGGAGGCCTACGTCCGGGAAGGCGCCACTGTTGTCATCGGGGATATCGACCTAAGCGCTGCAGAACGGACTGCTGCGGAAATTGGACCAGCTTGCTCCGCGATATGCATGAACGTGGCCGATGCCGGTTCGATTCAAGCCTGCGTCGATTCGGTCGTCGATAGAACCGGCAAGATCGATATTTTGATCAATAACGCCGCTCTATTCGATCTCGCCCCAATCGTAGACATCACGCCAGCAAGCTACGAGAGGCTCTTCAGCGTCAATGTGCACGGTGTGCTCTTCACCATGCAAGCTGTCGCTCGGCATATGATCGCAGTTGGCAAGGGCGGCAAGATGATCAATATGGCAAGCCAGGCAGGTCGGCGCGGCGAGGCGCTGGTTGCAGTGTATTGCGCCACCAAAGCCGCTGTAATAAGTCTCACGCAATCAGCGGGCCTGAACCTCATCAAGCACAGGATCAATGTGAACGCTATTGCTCCAGGTGTAGTCGACGGCGAGCATTGGGATCACGTCGATGCGCTTTTTGCTCAATACGAAGGCCTCCCAAAAGGCGAAAAGAAGCGTCGTGTTGGCGAAGGCGTACCTTACGGTCGAATGGGAAAGCCGGAGGACCTGATCGGTTGCGCGATATTCCTTGCGAGCTCGGAAAGCGATTATGTCGTGTCACAAACCTACAATGTCGATGGCGGGCAATGGATGAGTTGAGGGAGCGGCGATATCGAGGTTTACGCTGTTTTCGGATGGCCATACTGATACGCTCCCTCGAGTGAATCGACTGCCATAAAGCTGGAAAACTCTGCGGCGATGGCTGGAACTGTCAATAAAGCCAAGGTTGAACGAAGGGCGAGAGAAGCTCGACCTCGGTTTGAGCAAGTGCTGACGGCGGAAAATGAGACGTTCCTCTGGCGGATCGACGATTACCCCTGGGCACGATCCGTGTGGAATTTTCACCCGGAGTTCGAGATCCACCTCATCCGCAAGTCAACCGGCACGGTGTTCATCGGTGACTACATCGGCGAGTTCTCGCCGGGCCACCTGACGATTGTAGGGAGCGACCTTCCCCACAATTGGGTCTCTCACATTCGCGCCGGAGAGACCGTCAACGCCAGAGACCTCGTCGTTCAGTTCGATCCCGAGAGGATGAAAAAGGCGAGCACCTGCCTGCCCGAAATTGGAGCGCTGGAGAAATTTTTTGAGCTGGCGCTGAGAGGAATCTTGTTTTTCGGAGATACCGCCCGCATCGGCGCAAATGCGCTTGAGGCGATGGGAGATGCGAGAGGGCTCGATCGATTGAACCAATTCCTGCAGCTCCTCGAACTATTGGCGACCTCCAACACCTATAAGGTTCTTTCGTCTCCGGGGTTTTTCCCGGATTTGGACTCTTCGGCCCTCGATATCATGCAGCGTTGTACCAGTTACGTTTGCGACCATATGGCCTCCGACTTGTCACTTCGCGATGTGGCTAAAGTGGCCGGCATGACCGAAAGTACGTTCAGTCGCTTCTTTCAGAAAAACTCGGGTCGTAGCTTCACGGATTATTTGGCCGAGTTACGTATCGGCCGCGCTTGCCGACTTCTGGCCGAAACACAACAGCCGGTGTCAGGTATTTGTTACGAGGTGGGTTATTTCAATCTGTCCAACTTCAACAGGAACTTCTTGAAGCGACGGGGAATGACGCCATCGCGATACAGAGATCTCGCCCTTCGCAAGTGTCCGCCCAGTCATGGTCCGTGCCCGAAAGAAGCTACATGATCGTTGTTTGTGGTGAATGCGCATTCCGCTCGGAGGGGATGGAGCGGGTGAAGCGCTTCGCTTCAGAATTTTCGTGCAATTTTTTGTCGCTAGAACAATGACTTGAATCTAACGCCTCGTTTTCATGTTGGACGCTTTGTTGGACGTTCTATAGGACGCTTTTTTGCGTCCAACACGCAGCGTTTGCCGCTCACCACGGCGTCTTCGGACGCCTTCGCGAACATGTTCAACAGCCGTGTTCAGAAAGCCCTGAGCGAGATCGGGGTCGTTGACGACTCGCGATAGCGTCACCGCACCGACCATCGTCGAGAGAATGGCCATGGCCTTGCCCCTGCGGTCCTCGCCGTCGGTCTCGGCAATGAAGCGGCCGAGGACTTCGAGATACGTTTTGATGCCGCCTTCAAATGCCGCTCTCACGTCGGTTCCCTGTCTGGCGGCATCTGAGCCAAGTGCTACGACCGGGCAACCGTCCATCTTTTCTTCGCGATGCCCCGCACTGAGGTAGAACGCGATCACCGCTCCAAGCGGATCATCAGGATTCTCCGCGGCCGCGGTCGACCATCGGTGGGAGGCGCTCTCCAATGCCCGCTTGGACGCCTGCGCCGCCAAATCGTCCTTTGACGCGAACTGCTTATAAAAGGCGCCTTGGGTCAACCCGGCCGCCTCCATCAGGTCCTTGAGGCCGATGCCATCAAAGCCGCGCTCCCGAAACAGGCGGCTTGCCACATTGATCACGGTTTGGCGGTTTTCCGCGGCCTGGGTGCGACTCACGCGCATCTTGGGTCTCCTTTTTAGATTTCGTTCGAAATCTATATGTCAAATAGAGGCCGAACGCAATCTATCAAGAGGTCGCTCGCGCCGCGTAAGCCGCCGCTTCCCAAAAATGGCGGGTTCCTGCGTGGATCACTTTCTCGTCAATCCCCCTTTTTAGATTGCGATTGCACTCTATTCCAATTATAGAGTTCGACCACAATCTAAAACAGATAGGAGTTGGGCATGAGAAAGAAGAGACTTGTAGCCTTAGCCGGTGTCCTGATCGCGGCGTCCGGCGCGGCCGCATTCGCTACTCTTGCCCTTCCCGCTCAAAAAGCCTCTGCCCTGAGCGACCCGAGGCAGGAACTACCGATCGTCAGACTGGCGACGGCAGCGCGAGTGACCGGATCCGAACGCGGCTTCACGGGCGTCGTAGGGGCGAGGGTGGAAAGCAATCTCGGTTTTCGCGTCGCCGGCAAGATCGTGGAACGGCTTGTGAATGTCGGTCAGCAGGTCAAGGCCGGTCAGCCGCTGATGCGGATCGACGAAACCGACCTCCGCCTTGCGCTTACGGCGAGGCGCAACGCCGTTACCGCAGCGCGTGCATCTGTCGTTCAGACGGATGCGGATGAACGGCGATACGCCAACCTGGTAAGCGACGGGTGGACATCCCGACAGCGGTACGAGCAGGCGAAAGCCGCGTCGGACACAGCCAACGCGCAACTCGCCGCGGCCGAAGCCGAGGCTCAGGTCGCCGAGAACCAGGCGACCTATTCCGTCCTGGTGGCGGATGCGGACGGAACGGTCATTCAAACGCTTGGTGAGCCGGGACAAGTGGTCTCCGCCGGCCAGACCGTGGTTCGGCTTGCCCAGGCCGGCCCCCGCGAAGCGGTGGTCGCGCTTCCCGAGACCATCCGTCCGGCGATCGGCTCGGTGGCCGAAGCCAGCCTGTATGGGAGCGATGGCCGCCGCTACATGGCACATCTCCGGCAGTTGTCGGATTCCGCCGATGCCCAGACCCGCACCTATGAGGCCCGTTATGTGCTCGACGGTGAGGCCGCCGCGGCACCGCTTGGAGCGACGGTCACCATTCGGCTTGCGAGCCAGGAGACTCAGCCGGAAGTCCAGGTGCCGCTGGGAGCTGTGCTCGACGACGGGCGAACGACCGGCGTTTGGGTCTTCGACAGCGCTGCCTCGACCGTACACTTTCGGTCCGTCAAGCTCGCACGCGTGACCAGCGAATCCGCCGTGATCTCCGGATTGAGCTCTGATGATCGGGTTGTTTCGCTCGGCGCTCATCTCCTGCAGGAGGGCGCTCGCGTCAGGACTGCGTCTGAAAACAGGAGCAACTGATGAGCTTCAATCTTTCCGCGATCGCCGTTCGCGAACGGGCCGTCACACTGTTCTTCATCGTCCTGCTGGCGGCCGCAGGCGCCTACGCCTTCCTCATGCTCGGGCGGGCGGAGGACCCCTCCTTCACCATCAAGACCCTGACGGTCACCACGGTATGGCCGGGCGCGACGGCGCGCGAGATGCAGGACCAGGTCGCCGAACCGTTGGAGAAGCGGCTTCAGGAGCTGACCTGGTACGACCGGGTGGAGACGACCACACGGCCGGGTTATGCATACATGACGGTTACGCTAAAGGACAGCACACCGCCATCTAGCGTGCAGGACGAGTTCTACCAGGCTCGCAAGAAGCTTGGGGATGAAGCGCGCAAGCTGCCGTCCGGCGTGCTCGGGCCCTTCGTCAACGACGAATATTCGGACGTGAGCTTCGCCCTTTATGCCCTCAAGGCCAAGGCCATGCCGATGCGGGAACTCGCCAGGCAAGCCGAGACCATTCGCCAGGATCTCCTGCACGTGCCCGGCGTCAAGAAGATCAACATCCTCGGTGAACGTCCCGAACAGATATTCATCGAGTTTTCCTATGCCAAACTGGCAACCCTCGGCGTGTCGGCACAGGATGTTGTTGCCGCCTTGCAGCGGCAGAACACCGTCACACCGGCAGGCTCGATCGACACCAAGGGACCGCAGGTCTTCATTCGGGTCGACGGCGCTTATGACAGCGTCCAGGCGATTGCCGACACGCCGATCGTCGCTGCGGGGCGGACGCTGAAGCTGTCCGACATCGCCGATGTCCGCCGCGGCTACGAGGATCCACCCACCTACCTCATCCGGCACCAGGGTGAGCCCTCCGTCATGCTCGCGGCGGTTATGCAGGAGGGCTGGGATGGCCTCGCGCTCGGCAAGGCGCTGGAGGAGAGGTCCGCGGCTATCTCTCGGACGCTGCCACTCGGGATGACTCTGGCCAAGGTCAGCGACCAGGCCGTCAACATCACCTCGGCGGTTGACGAATTCATGATGAAGTTTGCGATGGCGCTCGGCGTGGTGCTGCTGGTGAGCCTGCTCAGCCTCGGCTGGCGCGTCGGCATCGTCGTGGCGGCTGCCGTCCCTCTGACGCTTGCCGTCGTGTTCCTCATCATGCTGGAAACCGGCCGGTTTTTCGACCGCATCACGCTGGGCGCCCTCATCCTGGCGCTTGGTCTTCTTGTGGACGACGCCATCATCGCCATCGAGGTGATGGTAGTGAAAATGGAAGAGGGCATGGACCGCATCAAGGCGGCGGCCTACGCGTGGAGCCACACGGCGGCGCCAATGTTGTCGGGCACGCTCGTGACCGTCGCCGGATTCCTGCCGGTGGGCTTCGCGCGCTCGACGGCCGGCGAATACGCCGGCAACATCTTCTGGGTCGTGGGGTTCGCCCTCATCGTCTCCTGGATCGTCGCGGTGGTCTTCACGCCCTATCTTGGCGTCAAGATGCTGCCCGCGATCAAGCCGATCGAAGGCGGTCACCACGCGATTTACGGCACACCGAACTATCGGCGCCTGCGAGGGCTCATCACCTTCGCGGTGCGCCACAAGTTCGTAACCAGCGGCATTGTCGCCATCGCTTTCGCGCTTTCCGGCGTCGGCATGGGCGCCGTCAAGCAGCAGTTCTTCCCGACGTCCGACCGCCCCGAAGTGCTGGTGGAGGTTCGTCTGCCGGAAGGCACCAGCATTGAGACGACGACCGCTACGGTCGAGAAGCTCGAACACTGGCTGGACCACGAGTCGGAGGCTAAGATCGTCACCAGCTATGTCGGCCAGGGCGCTCCGCGATTCTTCTTCGCGATGGCGCCGGAGCTGCCTGATCCGGCCTTCGCCAAGATCGTCGTGCTGACACCGGACGCGGAGGCGCGCGAGGCTTTGAAGCACCGGCTCCGACAGGCGGTGTCACAGGGGCTTGCACCTGAGGCCAATGTGCGCGTCACTCAGCTTGTGTTCGGACCGTACACGCCGTTCCCGGTCGAGTTTCGGGTCATGGGGCCTGATCCCGCGCAATTGTACACTATCTCTGAAAAAGCCCTCGATATCATGCGTGGCGTTCCGGATGTTCGCCAAGCGAACCGCGATTGGGGCAATCGCACACCCGTGCTCCGCTTCATCCCGGATCAAGATCGACTGAACCTCATCGGCCTTTCGCCAGCGGAGGTGGGCCGGCAACTGCAGTTCCTCCTCACTGGCATCACCGTTACGCAGGTCCGCGAGGACATTCGCAATGTCCCCATCGTGGCACGCAGCGCCGGCGGCGAGCGGCTGGATCCGACGCGTCTGGCGGATTTCTCATTGATGAGCCGGGACGGCCGCCCGATTCCGCTCGACCAGATCGGCCATTCGGAAATTCGTTTCGAAGAGCCGATCCTGAAGCGCCGCGATCGCACATCCGTCGTCACCATCCGTTCGGACATCAATGAGGCGACCCAGCCTCCAGAGGTTTCCAAGCAGATCATGACCGCTCTTCAGCCGCTGATCGCATCTCTTCCGGCGGGCTATCGAATCGAATTGGGCGGATCGATTGAGGAAGCAACCAAGGCCAATGACGCGCTGGGCAAGGTCTTCCCGGCCATGATCGCCGCCATGCTGATCGTCACCATGCTGCAGGTGCGATCGTTCTCGACGATGGCCATGGTCATGCTCACGGCGCCGCTTGGTCTCGTCGGCGTCGTGCCGATGTTGCTCACCTTCAACCAGCCCTTCGGATTCAACGCCATTCTGGGCCTGATAGGACTGGCGGGCATCCTGATGCGCAACACCCTGATCCTGACCGAACAAATCAAGGAGAACCGTGCTGCCGGCCTTGATGACTATCATGCCGTCATCGAGGCCACGGTGCAACGGACGAGGCCCGTGATCCTGACCGCCCTTGCCGCCGTGCTGGCCTTCATCCCCCTCACGCATTCCGTTTTCTGGGGATCGATGGCCTACACGCTGATCGGCGGCACGGCGGTCGGCACGGTGTTGATCCTGCTGTTCCTTCCTGCGCTTTATGCCGCGTGGTTCCGGATCAAGCCGACTGCAGATGAAATCTATTATGAGGACTTGAGGGAGCAGCCGGAATTGCGAACAGCAATGGCTGCCGAATAGGACTCTCTCGTCGGAAGAGACGGTTCAACTTCTAACGCTCAGTAGCATCGATGGAGGCTTTTTATGCGACAAGACCCTAAGGTGGCGATTGTAACCGGGGCTGCGACAGGAATCGGACATGCTTCGGCAAAGGCGTTGCGTCAAGCTGGATTCCGCGTTTTCGGCACCAGCCGGCGGGCCGTCGCAAGTATCGCGGACGGCATTACGATGATCCCCTGCGATGTAACGGACGACGCATCAGTCAAGGCGGTCGTCGACAAGGTGCTCGATACGGCGGGCAGGATCGACGTTCTGGTGAACAACGCTGGAACCGGCCTGCTTGCCGGAGCTGAAGAATCGTCGGTGAGCCAGGCCCAGACGTTGTTCGACGTAAACCTTTTCGGCGTGATCCGTACGACCAACGCGGTCCTCCCGATCATGCGGAATCAAAAAGCGGGACGGATCGTAAACATAAGCTCGGTCCTCGGTTTAATACCTGCCCCGTTCTCGGCCATCTACTCCTCCACGAAGCATGCTCTCGAAGGCTATTCGGAGTCTCTCGATCACGAGGTGCGGACGTTCGGCATTCGAATTTGCTTGATCGAGCCGGCATATACCCGCACCTCGTTCGACCAAAACATGGTGCTTCCGGATCGGAGCTTGGACGCATACGTCTCGGCGCGCGCGCGGTCCAGCGCAGTCATGCAAGAGGTCATGAAGACAGCCGACAGTCCCGAGATTGTTGCCGAGCGGGTCGTGGAAGCCGCGACCGCCAAATCGCCACGTCTGCGATACACCTGCGGTAAGACGGCGCGGCAGGTGAGCGTCCTCCGTCGTTTCGTTCCCGAACGCATGTTCGACAAGAGCCTTCGCAAGCAGATGGGATTGCCGGCGTAACCGGACGTACCAGGATGCAATTCCCGGCGTCGGTCCGCATTCCCGCGCTGAGTGATCGGGATCCGCCGAATAAATAGGACGAGCATCATCATGCGCCGGATCGTGGTTACAGGGCTTGGGCTGGTGTCGCCGTTGGGCTGCGGTGCCGAACTGGCGTGGTCGCGACTGACATCGGGAAAGTCGGGACTCTCAGGATTACCGAGTTGGGCGACCGCCCTTCCTGCACGCGTGGCCGGACTCGTACCTACCAAAGCCAACGATCCCGAAGGCGGCTTCGATCCCGATCTCACCGTGCGCCCCAAGGAGCAGCGGAAGATGGATCGCTTCATCCTGTTCGCCCTGGCCGCGGCGGCAGAGGCCATCGCACAGGCGACGTGGACTCCGGCTGACGCTCATTCGCTGGAGCGGACCGCCACCATTATCGCGTCGGGCATCGGCGGCTTTCCGGCGATCGTCGAGTCGGTCCGCACGACGGATCAACGCGGCGTCCGCAGGCTGTCGCCCTTCACGGTGCCGTCCTTTCTCGCAAACCTTGCAGCCGGGCACATATCCATCCGGTACGGATACAAGGGGGCCATCGGCGCGCCCGTCACGGCTTGCGCCGCCAGCGTGCAGGCGATCGGTGACGCCGTTCGTCTGATCCGGGCGGGGGAAGCCGACGTCGCTGTCTGCGGCGGCGCCGAGGCCTGCATCGACCTGGTAAGCCTCGGCGGCTTTGCCGCGGCGCGCGCGCTGTCGACCGGCTTCAATGAAACTCCTGAACGTGCGTCACGCCCTTTCGATCGCGACCGCGACGGCTTCGTCATGGGTGAAGGTGCGGGCATCCTCGTTATCGAGGAGCTGGAGCACGCGTTGCGCCGCGGCGCCGAGCCCATTGCCGAAATCGTCGGTTACGGAACGACTGCGGATGCGCACCACATCACCTCAGGCCCCGAAGATGGCGACGGCGCGCGGCGCGCCATGCAGGCAGCGCTACGGCAAGCCGGGCTCACGCCCGATCAAATCCAACACCTCAATGCGCACTCGACGTCAACGCCGGTCGGTGACCTCTGCGAACTGGAGGCCATCAAGGCGATCTTCGGCCGCGAAGGTCGGATCGCCGTGAGCGCCACCAAATCGGCGACCGGTCATCTGCTCGGCGCAGCCGGCGGTGTGGAAGCAATCTTCACGGTCCTCGCGTTGCGCGATCAGGTCGCGCCGCCGACCCTTAACCTCGAGAACTGCGATGCGGCGGCGGAAGGCGTCGATCTGGTTGCACTGGCCGCCAGACCAATGGCCATGGAGCACGCGATATCAAACGGTTTCGGCTTTGGTGGCGTGAATGCCAGTGTGATTCTTCGACGGTGGCGTTGATACAAGCGTGGCGTGCAACTGCACGTTTCCAGATGGCGGCAGCGTTCGCGGCCTGGCTTTTCGCGCCGGCCGGCCGTGAGGTCGTCCGCTCAAGGCAACGCATCGCATTCTCGCTCGCAGCCGAGTGTCATTAACTCGCACAGAGAAAGGCGCGCGTGTTGGCGCTGGCTCGGCAGCGTTCAAAGGCGCGCCAAATCGCACAAAATCGTAGAGTGGCGTAGAAAATCGTGGAGCGTGTTCCCTCGGTGTTCTTCGCCCACGGGGGGCCCTTAACACAGGCTGATTCGATGCCTATACTGATGTTTCCATCAACAACGAAAGGAGGTGATCCAGTGTCTTACACCAAGCGCTGTCACCTCGCTGGGATCGCCCGCTAAGCTCCAAAAGCTTGGCAACAGGGCGCTCTCAGCGCCTGGACCAGCGAGTTTAAAAGTTGGGACGCGACGGGAGCAACCCCGTCGCGTCTTTTTGCGTTTGGCACATCGGCCGTGGAGATTTTCCGAAATGCGGGATTGTCGGGATTGGCTCCGGCGAAACGTCTTCAAGATCAGCCGATCCCGCAACGAAAAGAGGTACCGATGCTTTACGCCATCCTGGCCTATCATGTGGAAACAGAAGTCACGTCCTGGACACCGGAGCAAGATGCCGCGGTCATGACCGGTCTGCATCAGGTCCATGACCGGCTCAATCAAAAGGGGCGCCTCGGGCCGGCGGCGCGTTTGGGCGCGACGAAGAAGGCCCGCACCTTGCGCGGTCCGGGCGCAGGCCTCGTCCTCGATGGTCCGTTTGCCGAGACCAAGGAACAGTTGCTGGGCTTCTACGTGCTGGATTGCGCCACCGAAGAAGCCGTCATCGCGGCCGCCCGCGACCTGCGCCGCGCCAATCCCACCGCGGTCTATGAGATCCGCCCCCTCGCCCTCTATCTTCCCGGCGTCCCTTTCCCGAGGACGGAGGCTGCGACCGACGATACGTCCGACCTGAAAGAGCGCAGATAAACCTAACGCATTTGGGCAACCCTCCGCGCCGAGGCTTCGGAGGACATTCTGCTGTGCGACTTTTGAGGATGCAGATGGATTAGTGCCGCTGATTTGCCCGACGTGTCAAAGTGTTTTCGCAGGATTCGCTCAAAGCATCCATGCCAGCGACCACCTTGCTACTTTGCATGGGGTTGTTTTCGATATTTTAGTTGGAGCGAGAGCCGCGTCGGGCTTGCGGCTGTCTTTCCCGTTGATGATCGCAGGATGGCTTGCCGAGCCGTAGCTCGCGAACCGCGCGCCCGCCTTCGCCCAGAGGCTTCGGCGCGGCAGCCTTGCTCGCTCGCGAGCGAAGGCTGGTGGGGGAAGAAGGACTCGAACCTTCGAAGTCATAAGACGGCTGATTTACAGTCAGCTCCCTTTGCCACTCGGGACACTCCCCCGCTCAACCCCATCGCAAGCCCACCCGCCGGAATGGCGGCAGATATGGCCATGGATGACGTTAAAACCGGGCGCCGATGGCGAACTCCCGGTCGGGCGGTTTATGGGGGAATCGCCATGGCAAAGTCAACCAACGGGAGGCGTCTAATACGCGCCGCGCGGGGCTCAAATTGCCATAA
>WNGH01005190.1_pt1 | contig 12410 bp, 8 predicted proteins | sample 5400631 | NCBI WGS metagenome assembly WNGH01 (sample SAMN13153373, study PRJNA577476) | soil metagenome | isolation source: 115 cm soil or saprolite under Garry oak tree replicate 1 | place: USA:California | collected 2016-06-15 | reverse complement strand
TTTGCTCGATTTCCTCGAGGCCGTCCTTCACCGCCCACATCACGGTCCGCTCCCCGCGGGCGAGGAAGCCCTTCACCAACCAGCCCTCGGCCTCGAACTCCCGCAATCGCAGGCGGGTCTCCCCCATGTTGTACTCGAAGCGCGTGTACGCGGCGAGCGACTCGGCGGAGGTCACGCCGAGGCTGCGGATGATCCGCCGCAGGACTTCGCGGCGGGCGTCGTCCCGGCCAATCTTCAGGTCTGCGACCGGCCGATAGCGATTGTCCGAATCCCGGGTCACGTGGAGCCCCTCGTACAGCTTCCGCAGGGCCGCCGTCGTGGTGGGCCGGCTGAGGTCCGACAGGATCAGGAGCCGCTGGCGCGAAATCGGTCCTTCTTCCTGGATGATTCGGAGGACGGCTTTCATGTCCTTCGTGAGGCGCATCGCCTTCGCAGCCTTGTACAGGCCGAGATCCGCCTCCGTGCAGTACGTCCAGTACTCGGGGATCGCAAGGCCTTTCGCGAGGAGCCCGCTCCGGTGGAGCCGCTCCAGCGGGCGGAACTCCTTCACGCGGAGACGCGCCGCGAAATCGGAGCGCAGGCCCCCGAGGGCTTTTGCCGCCGCGACCGGATCGGCGAATCGGGAGTCGAGGGCGACCCCTTGCCTCGTCAGCGCGAAGGCGAGCAAGTCCTTCGGCTCGAAGTCCCGCGGCACGATGGGACCCTGGGCCAAGAAATCGGAGAATCGAATGAAGCCCGCCCGAGTCCAGTGGGAAAGGTCTTCCGCCTCCGGGACGTTCTTCGCCTGAAACCGCGTGACCCGGAGCACGTCGACGCCTCGCATCGCGTAGAACCGCATCATGCGCGCGAGGGCCGCAATCGCCTCGTCCAGCTGATCCGGGGAAGCGAGATCCATCTCGCGGACCTCGATGCATCCGCTCATCTCCCAGATCTCCGCCATGCCGACGAGGTCGCCATCCTTGACGAGGGGGAAGAACCAGCCGTCCCCGTAGCGGCTCGCGACCTGGGCCCAGAGAGCCTGCGTCCACGGATCGAGCAGGGACAGGACCCGCATCGGATCCGTCCCCGGCTTCCCGCCGACCTTTCGGAGGGCCGGGAGATCCTCAGCGAGGACGTACATCTCCGACTCCGCCTTCCCCGTCACGAGGATCCGCGTGACGACTCCGTCCTCCTCGAGCCGGTCCATCAGTCGTTCGAGCTCGTCCCACTCGAACCGAGCCCACTCCCGGATCCCGGAGAAGGGCACGGGACCGTACGCTGCGAGGAAGCGTCGCACAATCGTCTCGAACGCGTCCGCCACCTTCGCATGCGGCGGATCGAACGCCACATACAGATTGCGGGCGGTCCACCCGTCCCCCTGGAACCGACGGATCACGTAGACGTCGTAGTCGAGTTTGTCGAGCGCCTCTTTCACTTGTTCCCGTTCCGCCCGGACCTTCGAGGTGATCGCCCAGAGGTCCGTCCCGTCGCTTTCGCGAATCACGTCGAGGACCTTCGACTCGAATTCCGTGAGCGGGCTCCGAGGAAAGGCCGACAGAAACAGGGGCACATCCTTCGCACGGACGTACCGCACCCGGCCGTTCAGGAAGCGGCCCTCGAGGATGTCGCCGGCCTCGCGCCGTCGCAGCCATTCCTTGTAGTCGAACCGCGCCGTGTGATTGTAGATGTCGAGGACCATGCCGGCCTCGAGGAACCGATCGAAATATTCGTCGAGGGTGTCGATGCTCGCAAACTGCTTCTCGAGCAAGAAGGCCTTCACCTGATTCTCGTCGAAGACCTCGCGCGTCTCGTCTTTCCGCTGGAGGCGCTGGAGGTCCCGCGTCATCATGAACTGGAATTCTTTGTCGACGAGGAAGTGGCCGGACGAGACGACGCCCTCGGACTCAAGGTCCCGCAGGACCTCCTCGACGAGCTCGGGCTCCAGGCCCAACGCGACCGCAAGCTCCTGCGCGCTGTAGGGGCCGTCGACCTCGAGCCGCTTCGTGAGGATCTTGTCCAACGACTCCTCGAAGTTCGCCCGCTGCGGTTCGCGCGCGAAGTATATCGTCTCCTCGACGCCACGCCGGCCGACGAGGTACGCCCGCTCGAGTTTGCGCAGCGCCTCGTTCAGGTCGTCTTTCCCGAGTTTCGTCAGGCGAGCGAGGTCCTTGTGGGCCCGCGGCTTCTCCTTGATCAGTTTGAGCACTTTCTCTTCCGGCGGCTTGAGCCGGGACCGCTGCGCGTAGACCGCGACGTACGTGGGAAGCTGGTCCTTCGGCGTCCAGTGGATGCCCTGCGGGGTCCACACGCTCTCGACGAGGCCCTCGTCCATGAGCTGACCGGCCCACTTGCGCAGATCGGCAAAGGACGCGGACGCGACCTCGAAGACCGTGCGGCCCTTCTGCTGGAGCAGGTTCGCATCCCCGACGCGGTCCAGATAGGACAGGATGTCTTCCTTCCGAGCGACCTTCGGCAGCTTTCGCCGGAAATACTCCGCGATCTCGCCCGGTTGGAACTGGATCGAGCTGATCTGGTCCGTTGGCATAACGCGTTCGAGGACCTTGCGATGAAGTTCTCGCAACAGGGCCGACCGGTCCTCCATGAGGACGAGGTCCGAGACGCCTTGGAGCACGACGTTGTGGGCGAACGGGGACGGCAGGCTGGTGAAGTCGCTCTCGACGACCGCGATCTCCCCGGCCTCGATCCGCCGCAGGATCTCGCGGGCGTGATCCAGGTCCATGACCATGTGCAGGATCTCGTTGTAGGTCTCCTTGACCACCGGGAAGTCTTCGATCTCGTGGAGCCAGTCGAGCACCCGCTGGGACCGCAGCTGCTGCCGGCCGATCGAGACTTCGCGGCCCTTGTAGTTCCGGAGGATCATGAACGACCGCGTCGCACAGTGTCGGAAGCGCTGCTTGAACAGCTCCGTGTTCCGAATCGCCCGCCGGAGTAAATCCTCGAGGTTCTTGCTCGTGACGAGCTTCGTGAGGCCCTTGAGCTCGATCCGTCGCGGCACCGTGATCATGAAGTTGTCGTCCGTCACGCTCACGCGGACGTTCGTGTGGTGGGCCTCCGTGATGGCGAACGCGAAGGCGCGGCTCAGCGCGTCGTTCACGCGCCGGCCGAACGGGAAGTGGAAGATGACGTTCCGGTTCCCTTTGACGTCCAGGTAACCTTCGAGGAGGACCTGGCGGTCCGTCGGGAGGGACGGGATGAGCGCTTCTTGTTCCTGGACGTAGGAGGTGAGGGATTGCGCGGAGCCCTCGTCCACGCGGTACTCCTCCCGGAGCCACTCCTTGGCGGCCTTCTCCCCGTCCTTGGCGATCTTCGCGGCGAGATCGCGGCGGAACTCGCCGACGGCCATCGATAGGTCGAACGACCGAGGCAACATTTCGCCGGTCCACGAGGGCACCGTGGGCCGCCGGCCGGACGCGTCCTTCACGTACACGGAGGTGCCGCGGGCGCGGACGAACTGGTACGTGCGCCCGCCCAACACGAAGATGTCGCTCGGGCTGAGGTACTCGACGAACTTCTCGCTCAGCTCCCCGAGCGGCGAGCCCCGCTCCGAGAAGACGTGGTACGTCCCTTCCTCCGGGATCGTCCCGACGTTCGTGTAGTAGATCATCCGGGTGCCTTTCTTCTTCCCGATCCGACCTTCCTCCTCGTCGAACCAGATCTTCGCGAAGACCTTGATGTCCGGGTTGCGCGACGAGAGATAGTCGAGGACCGCGAGGAAATCCTTCTTCGTCAGGTCGTGGAAGCTGTGCGAGCGCCGGACGAGCTCGAACGCCTCATCGACATCCCAGCGTTTCTCGAGGGACATCGCGACGAGCGCCTGCGCGAGGACGTCGAGGGGATTGCTCGGGATGTCGACCCGATCGATCCGGGCGTCGTACGCGGCCTTCGCCAGGGTCGCGCACTCCATGAGATCCCAAGGCTCGAACGCGATCATCCGCCCGACCGCGGTGTCGCCGTACGCGTGGCCCGCGCGTCCGATCCGCTGCAAGCCCTTCGCGACGGACTTCGGCGAGCCGATCTGCACGACGAGGTCGATGTAGCCGATGTCGATTCCGAGTTCGAGGGAGGTGGACGAGACCGCCGCCTTCAGCTGACCGTCCTTGAGCTTCTGCTCGACCTCGAGACGGGTGACCTTCGACAGGGAGCCGTGGTGGGCCTCGAGGTCTTCGACGCCGCGCTCCTTTAGGCGGAAGGAAACATGCTCGGTCCCGCTTCGGGTGTTCGTGAAGATGAGGGTCGTGCGATGCTCGTCGATCAACTTGCTCAGGAGGTCGTACATGCGGGCGTTCGCCACCTCCATCGGCACGGCCGTCATGTCGCGGACTGGGCAGAGGACCGCGAGGTCGAGGTCCTTCCGCGTGTCGACCTCGACGATGTGCATCTCTCGGACCTTGCCGTTCTCGTAGCCGGCGAGGAACTTCGCTTCTTCCTCGATTGGAGCGATCGTCGCGCTCAGGCCGATCCGGACGAAATCTCGCCCGGTCTGCTCACGGAGGCGTTCGAGGCAAATCGACAGTAAGGAACCGCGCTTCGAGGAACAGACCTCGTGGATCTCGTCGAGGATGACCCATTCGACGTTCGCGAAGTGTTCGCGGAACTTCGGCGTACTCAGGATGATCGCGATGCTCTCGGGCGTTGTGATGAAGATGTGCGGCGGGTGGCGGACCTGCCTCTGTCGTTCCTGAGGCGAGGTGTCCCCTGATCGAACCCCGACCCGGATGAGTGGTTCGAGCTTACCCTCTTTCTGCGCCAGTTGCGTCAGTTCGCGGAGCGGCTCTTCGAGATTGCGGTTGATGTCGTTGGCGAGCGCCTTCAGAGGCGAGACGTACAGGCAGTAGATCCGGTCCTCGAGTTCCCCACGAAGTTGCTTCGCGTACAGCTCGTTGATGATTGACAAGAAAGCCGTGAGCGTCTTGCCGCTCCCCGTCGGAGAGGAGACGAGCACGCTCTTCCTCGCGTGGATCAGGGGGACGGCATAGGCCTCGGGCTCCGTGAGACCCTTGAACTTCGCTCCGAACCAGTCGCCGACCAAGGGCTCCATGAGGCTGAGGACTTCTTCTTTGGTTGCGGCGGTACGAACCTTATGTAACAAGCGGAATTCCTCGCGTAGGGTCGGAAATCATGGGGGATAGTGGCGGGTACTAAAAGAGTTTGCGGGATGGATGTCAGAATGCGACGCGAGAGCGATGCTGCCTCCTCGACGCGAGTTCGGCCGCCCTCGGGCGGGAGAACCTTTGTATCGGCGCCCTCCATGAAGGAACATGGGCGCATGACAAGCGCACAGGTGGACAACGATGGTTGTTGATTTCGAGGTGACGCGGACTCCCAGTTACACGGTCGCATCGATCCTCAAGATTGGACCGTATCGCGAGGACAACCTGCGGAGCGAGTTCGGGGAGCTCGTCTCGTGGGCGAAGCAACACCGGCTGCGCACGGGGAAGTGGATCATGTACGAACACGATGGCCCGAACAGTCGCCGCCCCGGGAACCAGCGCCGCTGGGAGGCGTGCCTCGAAATTCGCGGGAAGGCGAAGGCCCAAGGCCGAATCAGGATCAAGAAACTCCCCGCGCAGACCGTCGCCCGCGTGGTGTTCAACCCGAACGTCGTCTCATCTCGTATCATCTACCATGGCTTGGGAGATTGGATCTGGTGGCGCCTCAAGTACAAGGACTTCAAACGAGCGGGCCCGACACGCGAGGTCTACGACGGCGACCCGTGGACCAACACGAAGGCATGGTCCAAAGTCGATGTCCAGGTCTTGGTCGAGAAGTGACGCGGTTCAGTAGTGGTTCCGTCCCGCGGCGATTCCAACAGGGCTCTCGCCCGCCGGTCCCTGGGTTCGCCGGAGGGCTGGGTGCGAGGTGGACTCCGCACTCTGGTCTCGGAGCTTCAGGAACGGGTAGGAATTCTGCAAGATTTGCATCTCCGCCTTGCGAAGATGCTCGCCGAAGGTCGAACGCGAGACGCCCGCCCGCGCAGCGACTCGATCCATTTTTTCCCTGGCGGGCAGCTCAAACAGGCCGGCTTCGAGGGCGCTGACCAGGATGTGCACCTGGCGGTCGGTGAGCCCTTCGAAGAGATGCACCGGAATCGTGGTGAGCGAGTGGATCCGGTCCAGCTGGTCCCGAGCCCGGTGCGACAACACCGCGACGTCGCCCGTCTTCTTGACATCGGCCACGAACTTCCGCAGGGCCCCGATGGTCGGGGAGACGATCCGGTACGTTTCCCATCCTCCAAAACAAATCGTGGGAGGCACGACCCAGAGACCCCGCCGATCTGCGAGCCTTGTGACAGATGGCGGGTACGTCCAGCGCGCTTGGTGCGTGACGACGAGCGCTGAGGTGCCCTCCTGGGTGATCCTCCGCGCACCGATGGTCTCCAGCATCGCTCGAAGGACCCTTTGAAGTCGGGCAGGCTCCGGTGCGGCGATATGGAAGACGTCGCTCTGCGTGCTTGTCCACAAGGCCATCTCCACATCGGGAAAGGCGACGGACAGATCGCAGTACGGACACGGGTGTTGGACGCGGACACGGGTGTCTAGGAAAGGCATCTCCAGACGAATCTCCCGAGACGATAAAAAGCCTGGTACCGCCCTAGGGCGGTTTCCCCCCAGGCTAAGGGATGCGTATCCCGATGAGACTAGACGTTCCGCGATGATGCACCTTCGTCGCGAACGCCCGGGCCAGGGTTCTCGCGGCGCCCGGATTCACGTCCGTGTTGTCGGCGACGACGATGGAACCGGGATGCAGTTTGGGCCCAATGGTCTCGAACTCGAATGCGAGGTGTCCGGCGGTCCATGGGCTGTCGTGACCGTAGAGGTCAACCGAGGGCAGCTGCTTGAGAAGGCCAGGCAGAACATCCTCGCTTCTTCCCTTTAGCAAGTCCCAGCCGCGCTTCAGGCGAGCGGGAATTGCCCAGCCGGAATCCTTGCCGCGCGGAATGCTCCACGAGAGCTCTCCTTTGGTCCTCTTTTCTGCCTTCTGATACTGCGGCAGATCAATCGAATGGAGCTGACCGCCCCCGTTCCGCTCGAGGCCCATCAGGATGTGCGCGGATGAGAGGCCGGAGGAGACGCCGGACTCAACGGCGTGTCGCGGGCGCAACAGCCGGGTGATGACATAGAGTTCCAAGGGTGCAGGGAACTGAGCGTAATACGTGCGGCCGGAGCGTTCGAGCGCCCGATGAATCGATCGCTCGATCCGGATCAGGTCGGCGGTTTCCCTTAGCATCGCAAGGATCTCAGCCGTCTCCCGTTGGGTTACACGCTCGAGCCATTCGATGTCTGGAAGGGCCCTCTTGCCGAGGAGCTGGACAATTTCCATGTTCGTCTTCGCGTCTGCCCACAGACCGCCTGACTTTCTCGGGGATCTCAACTCATCGACCTCCGAAAGGCTTTCACTGAGGCCACTGCTTGCCGTCGAACCATTGCAACGGAGGCAGAAGCCATCGCAAGGACCCCCTGGCGTGCCCCGGATTCCCTTTGCATTGAATGCCGGCGATCGCACCCGTGTGTAGCCGGATGGTCGAGTCGGCACCGAGGAGATCGGCGACGAGATGGTCGATCAAGGGCAAGTGCGTGACGAGTGCGACGCTCTCAGGCGACTTGAGCCTTCGAAGGGTTGCGTAGACGTCCTTGACCGGCCTCTCGCCGAGCAAACAGTCTTCGATTCGAATTTCTGACTTGAGATCGAGCGTTTGGCGAGCGATCTCGGCCGTCTCTTTGGCTCGGGCCAACGGACTCGAGAGAATCAGGGTCGGCCGGAAACCGATCTCCTTCTCCGCCACGGACACGACCCGCTTCGCCCACATGCTGCCGTCCGCAGTGAGATGCCGTTCTTCGGTCGAATGCCCCTTGCCTTTCGTTGGCGCCTCTGACTCACCATGGCGAAAGACGTAGACCAACATGCTCGAGTGGATGGAGCGAAACCTACAAGCCCATTCCACCGCCCGAGGGCGGCTTGGCCATCATGGACGCTCGACGATGATCGAGACCGCGTTGCCCCCGCCGAGGCAGAGGGTCGCGAGACCTCGCTTCGCGCCTCGGTCCTTCATCGCGTATGCCAACGTCGTGAGGACCCGCGCACCGCTGCAACCAATCGGGTGGCCGAGCGCCACCGCACCGCCGTTCACGTTGAGTTTCTCGTGCGGAATCCCCAGCTCCCGCATCACCGCGAGGCTCGCCGCGGCATACGCCTCGTTGTGCTCGAACAGGTCGATGTCGTCGACGGTCAGGCCCGTCTTCTTCAACAGCTTGCGGACCCCGGGGATCGGAGCCTCCATCACCCATTCCGGCTTGACGCCGGCCGTGTTATATGCAACGACTCGGGCGACCGGCGTCACGCCGTGGCGGTCCGCGGCCTCCTTGGACATGACCACCATCGCGGCGCCGCCATCGCTCAGCTGAGATGCGTTCCCAGCGGTCACCTGTCCGCCCTCTCGGAAAACCGGTGGGAGTTTCGCGAGCTTGTCGAGTGATGTGTCCATGCGGATTCCCTCGTCGACCTCGACCCGGCCGGCGCCGGGGACGTCCACAGGGACGATCTGCTCTTTGAACCGGCCTTCCTGGGTCGCGGACGCGGCACGTCGATGGCTCTCGAGGGCGAAACGATCCATGTCCTCCCGCGAGATTTTGAACCGCTCCGCGACGATCTCGCCGGTGACGCCCATGTGGAACTGATTGTAGGCGTCCCAGAGGCCATCGTGGACCATCGCGTCAATGAACGGAACGTTGTTGATCCCGATTCCCCATCGGGCCTCTCTGACCAGATACGGAGCGCGACTCATCGACTCCATGCCTCCCGCGAGGACGACGTCCGCCGAACCCGCGCGAATCATGTCCGAAGCGAACATCACCGCCTGCAGGCCGGAACCGCACACCTTGTTGACGGTCACCGCGCCGACGCGGTCAGGGAGGCCCGCGAGAAGCGCGGCCTGACGTGCCGGGTTCTGCCCGAGGCCGGCGGAGATCACATTGCCCATGATGACCTCCTCGATATCGGCGGGGACGAGGCCCGCGCGGTTCACCGCCTCCGCGATGACGGTGCTCCCGAGCTTGACCGCCTCGACGTTCCGAAAAGCGCGACCGTACTTGCCGACGGGAGTGCGGCAGGCGCCCGCCAGAACTACATCCGTCAACGCAGGAACCTCCGCAACCGATCTCAAGAGGATGCCTCGGTATTAAGCTCTTGTCCGATGGGTGCGGAACCACTCCAACGTACGCGGCACGCCGTCCTCGTACGGGGTCGCCGGATGCGGGCTTCCCGTGAGCGATCGATAGAACGATCCATCCAGCAGAATCGGATCGTCGAAGAGGTACGCCATCTCGTATGCGGCGCGCGCCATCGGGTTGAAGAGACCGACGAGACGGAACATCCCGCGGCCGAAGACTCGGACGGAAGGCTCGCCCGACCCCGCGGCCACGTAGGCGAGCCGAATGAAGTCCCTCGACACAATCGAGTGTGGCCCTGGGACGTGCACCGCACGGCCGTGCGCCGCAGGCGTCCGGATGAGTTTCAGCATCGCTTCGGCGGCGTCGTCGTTAAGGATGAATTCGTGGAGCGCGTCGGCATCGAGCGGCCAGCGGCACGGCCTCCCAGCGAGGGCGCCCTCGAAGACCGGGAGGAAGTCCGCGTGCATCCCACCGGGGCCGTAGACGTCCGGGTATCGCGGGAGGACGAGGTCCACGCGTCCGTCCTGGTGGGCCTTGAGCAGCTTCCGTTCGACGTCCAGGCGAATCCGCCCTTTCAGCGTGTGCGGTTCTTGCGGATGGTCCTCCGTGACGGTCCGGGATCGCGGACGGCCGTACACGTACACGTTGCCGGGAAAGACCAGGGTAGCGCCCGAGGCTTCCGCGGCCGCGAGGGCGTTCTCCGCAAAGAGCGGGACGAATCGCGGCCACTCGGGGTACGGGACGTTCGCCGCATGGACGACGACATCCACGCCACGAACCGCCTCGACGACGGATTCGCGTGAGCGGAGGTCTGCTGGCACGACCTCAATCCCCGCCGGGAATCCTTGGGTTCCTCGGCCCGGCCGGACCACGGCGCGGACTTGGTGGCCCGCGAAACGCGCTCGGCGCGCGACGGCGCCTCCGATCAATCCCCTCGCACCGAGAATCGCAAACCGCACGAACATCGGACGATTGCGGGTGCAGAAAAAGGTGACGCCTCCGACGGTGCCCGGCGCCTACGTGCACGATGCATGCACCAGCCCGCCTTATGCTCGCGAGGCGACGGTGAGCCGTCGACCCGCCTCGGTGAGGCGGGCGAGGTGCGAACGATGGGCAACGGAATCAAACTGGGGCCGCGCGCGACGATCCTCCTGGTCGTCCTGTTGGCGGCGAGTGCGGTGGGCATCTTGACGCCCACCCTGAGCAACACGGTGTCGAAGGACGTGCAGGTGACGGGCTTTGCCGTCACACTGACCGTCGAGGGCGTACCGGAAACCGTCGCCCCGGGCGACATGTTCCGGGTGACGGCGACGCTGGCGAACAACGCGAACCGACCGATTCCCGCCGTCTTGCGGATGGAGGTCCGGAACCCGAACAACACGGTCCCCAACGAGCTGACCGTTTACGCGGGCTGCGGCGCCGAGGAAGTCGTCTCCGGAACGCGGCTGATCTACTACATCGGGTGGCATGGACCGCTCCTCGCGCCGAAGGGCTCGAGTTTCGCGGCGGGAACGAACCTGGCCACCCTGTACGGAGCAATCGGATCGGCGGAATACTGGCCCGCGGTCCTCCACGAGATCCAAGAACGAGACCCCGCGGGGTACGCGTCCCTCGTGGTCCCGGGCCTGAACGCTTCGGCCGGCGTGAGGAGCTCCGGATCCGCCCTACTGAAGGCGCTGAACTACTACGCGATGGTGGCCTCGGCGAACGGCGACAGCCCCAACCTGGCGGACTGGACCCTGAGCACGGTCTTCTCGGATCGGTTCGTCGCGTTTGGCGGCGCGGCCCAAGACGGCTTCCTGGTGGAGGTCCACCCGCAGTCCCGCGGGAGCTTCATCTTCAAGCTCTGGGCCGAGCGACCGGATGGCCTCGGAATCCCCGACCACCCCACCTACACCTGCGGGCCGCTCTGAGCGGCCCGACTTTTATTTTTCCAATGAAATGGAAATAGGCCGAAGATTCATAGGTTGACGGACCATCCGCTCGTCGCGATGAACTTCCCTCCCTTCGAACATCTTCTCTATTACGAGAAGGTCCACGGTGCCCGGCTGAACATCTCGTATTCCAACATCCGCGAGTTCCACCTCGACGGCTTCGGGCGAAGCTTGCCGAAAGACATCGACCTGAATTGGACATTCCGAAACGGGACACCTGAAATTCGGCGGCTGATTGCGAGACGACATCGCGCGAGCTCGCAGGAGGTCCTCGTGACCACCGGGGCCACGGAAGGCAACTTCCTGGTCAACGCAAGTCTCGTCCACCCACGGGACCGAGTCCTCGTGGACGTCCCGATCTATTCTCCGCTCCGCGACGTGCCTCGGGGAGTCGGTGCGAACGTCATCGAGATCTCGCGAGACTGTCAGGATGGATGGCGACTCGACTTGGACTGTTGGCGGAAGTTGGCGAGACGAAAGGCGAGGCTCCTCGTGTTCGCGAACCTGAACAATCCGACATCGACGGCCCTCTCCCGCTCCGACATACGGGAGCTGGCCGATATCGTGGAGGAATGCAACGGCCACGTGCTGGTGGACGAGACGTTCCGCGAGCTCGCGTTCGATGATACGCCCCCGAGCGTCGCAGAGTTCGGTCCTCGAATGATTGCCCTCTCCACCGTCACGAAAGTGTGCGGCCTGGGGACGCTCCGCGTCGGATGGATCGTCGGGGCGCCCGACCTACTCGACCGATTCGCTGGCATGAAAGACTACACCACGGGAGGTGGATCGGTCCTGTCGCAGACGATCGCGACTTGGGCCCTGGGCCGGTGGGACTTCTTCCTTCGGCGGGCGAAGCGGATCCTCGACGTAAACCGCAAGCTTGCGGCGGAAGCGCTGCGGGAGATGCCGGCGCTCCAAGGGGACGTCCCCTCGCACGGGACCGTGTTGTTCCCCCACAGCACCGTGAATGTTGCGCGACTCGCGAGTCGATTATTGAAGCGTTACGGGACGGTCATCGCGGAAGGTCGTTTCTTCGGGGTGCCAGACCATTTCCGATTGGGACTTGGAGGCGAGACCCAAGATCTCAAAAGAGGTCTCGCAAACCTTCGTCGGCTCTTGAGATCCGCATCCTAGGAAATGGGGACAAACGGTGCCGCGGTGGCCTGACTCCGCTCAAGCTCAATAGGCGCATGCTCCAGCCAGGCTTTGACCCCGACCGCTGGATTGGTTCACGAGGTTGGCAGAGTCTCGAAATCGACTTGCGGAATCTTCTTGTCGAAGAAAATGCTCTTGTGGGACACACTCATCG
>WNGH01005187.1_pt1 | contig 12411 bp, 8 predicted proteins | sample 5400631 | NCBI WGS metagenome assembly WNGH01 (sample SAMN13153373, study PRJNA577476) | soil metagenome | isolation source: 115 cm soil or saprolite under Garry oak tree replicate 1 | place: USA:California | collected 2016-06-15 | reverse complement strand
CGCCAGATCGCGGACCGGCGGCGCGGAGTGATTCGGGCGGTGAGGACGGCAGGCCTTGATCCTGATCGCACTATTGTTGATATCACCACTCATGCGCAAAGTGCCAGAGCAGGTGAGGAGTGCGTGGAGAATCTACTAAGCGCCAGGACAAGGCCGACCGCTGTTTTTTGTGCGAATGATCTCCTGGCGCTTGGGCTGATGCGCGGTTTGATCAAGCGTGGGATCTCCATCCCTGGAGATATGGCTCTGGTAGGCTACGACGATGTCGAGTTCGCGAGTGTCCTTTCGACGCCGCTCACATCAATTCGGCAGCCAAAATACGAACTCGGACGTACAGCCGCTGAGCTTCTGCTCGACGAGGCAAATAATCCCATCTCTCACCAGCACAAGCACATTATGTACCAGCCTGAACTGATTGTGAGAGAATCTAGCCACTCTTAGCTGGGAGACCCTCCCAATCCTGTCGAACGGGAATAGGCTTCTTAATACCCATTCAAAATCTGCCGTATAATAAGGAAAAGATCATCAACCTGCCCCTCTCAGACGGAGTAAGCGTGAGCCGTGCAAAATACGCTCATCAGAATACAGGATGATACTAGACGAGGAGCCATTCATGCCCGATCTACCTACTGGAACCGTGACGCTGCTCTTCACCGATATCGAAGGCTCGACGCGCCTCTTGCAGCGACTAGGTGAGCACTATGCCGCTGTGCTGGCCGATTGCCGGCACCTGTTGCGCCGCCTGTTCCAGCAGTACCATGGTCACGAGGTCGATACCCAGGGAGACGCTTTCTTTGTCGCCTTTGCTCGTGCTACCGATGCCATCTCGGCAGCTATAGACATACAACGAGCCCTCGCAGATCAGGCGTGGCCTGACGGCGCCTCTGTGCGGGTGCGCATTGGGCTGCATACGGGCGAACCGATGCTGACTGCAGACGGCTACATTGGGATCGATGTGCATCACGCCGCCCGCATCATGAGCGCCGGAAACGGAGGACAGATCCTGCTCTCGCCGACGACGCGCCAGTTGGTCGAGCAACACCTGCCAGTTGGCACCTACCTGCAGGACCTGGGAGAGCATCGCCTCAAGGATTTACAACGACCCAGCCACCTCTTTCAATTGAGTTTGAAGGACCTGCCTGCCAATTTTCCGCCCCTCAAGACACTTGATACTCATCCCAACAACCTGCCCATCCAGCCGACTCCTTTTATCGGACGCGAGAAGGAAGTTGCGGCAGTCACGCGCTTGCTCAAGCGATCAGACGTGCGACTGGTGACGCTGACTGGACCGGGCGGTGTGGGTAAAACGCGATTGGGCCTGCACGTGGCCGCCGAGCTCTCAGATGACTTCGCGGACGGCGTGTTCGTCGTCGCCCTGGCCCCACTGAACGATCCCACGCAGGTGATACCGGCCATTGCTCAGACGCTCGCCATCAGCGAAGCCAGCGATCGCCCCCTACTCACGCTGCTGCAAGCCTTCCTGAAAGAGAAACAACTGCTCCTCCTGCTGGACAACTTCGAGCAGGTCGGTGACGCCGCCGTAATGCTGGCCGAACTCCTGGCTGCTTGCCCCCAGCTGAAAATAGTGGTGACCAGCCGCGTGGGGCTCCATGTGCGAGCCGAGCACGAGTTCGCCGTACCCCCTCTCTCTGTGCCCACCCTGAAACAACTGCCTGATCTCAAGACCCTCTCCCACTTCGAAGCGGTGGCCCTCTTCATTGAGCGAGCGCAGGCCACGAAGCCGGATTTCTCGGTGACCAACGCCAATGCGCCTGCCGTGGCCGCCATCTGTGCCCACCTGGATGGACTGCCGCTGGCAATTGAATTGGCCGCCGCTCGCATCAAGCATTTCTCACCGCACACGCTACTCGCCCGCCTGGAGCAAGGTCTCTCTGTGCTCTCAGGAGGCGCACGCGATTTGCCTGCCCGGCAGCAGACCTTGGGTGGGGCGATTGCTTGGAGCTATGACCTGCTCTCACCCGCTGAACAAAAGCTCTTCCGCCACCTCGCTGTCTTTGTGGATGGCTGGAGTCTGGAAGCCGCCGAAGCGCTCTGCATGGCGCGAGGGGGACTGTCAGAAGATATCCTTGAAGGGATGGCTTCTCTTGTGGATAAAAGCCTGCTGCGACAAGAGGAGCAGGCCGCAGGGGAGACACGCTTCTGGATGTTGCAGACACTGCGCGAGTTCGGACTGGAGCAACTGGCAATGAGCGGAGAGTTGGAGGCCACGCGCCAGGCCCATGCCGAGTACTACTTGCGGCTGGCGGAAGAAGCACAACCTGCTCTACAGGCAACCGAACAAGGTAGGTGGATGGCTCGTCTGGAGCAGGAGCATGAGAACCTGCGAGCGGCCCTCTTCTGGCTGTTAGCACAGGCACGTGTGGGAAGGGAGCAAAGCAAGCAGCAGGCGGAGCAAGCCTTGCGCTTATGTACCGCTCTATCCTGGTTCTGGTCCATTCGTGGGTACAGCAGAGAAGGGCAGAAATTCCTGGAGCAGGCTCTGGCGCTTCGTGAGAGCGTATCAGCGTCTGTGAAGGCAAAGGCCTTCTATACAGCAGCAGATCTTGCCTTTCTCCTGGACGACCTGGAGCGGACGGAGAAACTGGGCAGCGAGAGCTTGCACCTCTTCCGGGAAATGGGAGACAAAGTTGGCATGGCGGAGGCCCTCTTGACCCTGGGATCGAGCGCCTGGGCAAGGGGACGGTATACGCTCGCCCGGTCTCAGTTGGAGGAGGCCGCGACCCTCTACCAGGAGATGGGGGAGCAATGGAAGCATGGGCGCTGCCTCACGCAACTGGCCCGCATCAGCACAGTGCAGGGCGAGTACGACGAGGCACTCGGATTGCTGGAGCAGAGCTTGGCGCTCTACCGGGCCCTGGGCGACAAAGAGCGGCTCGGCTGGGTACTCTACTTGCAAGCTCGCCTGCTCTTTCTCTCGGAGCGCGATATAGCTGCCGCCGGCAGCCTGACCGAGCAGAGCCTCAGCCTGTTGCAAGAGATCGACAATCCCTGGGCAAGAGCCTACCCGCTCGTTCTTTTGGGGCAGCTCAGGCTCCGGCAAGGTGAGCAGGCCCAGGCGCATGCCCTCTTCGAGGAGAGCAGAAGCTCCTTCAAGGAAGTAGGGGATCAGGGAGGCACGGCCGAAGCACTCATCGGATTGGCGAGCGTTGCCGCGATGCAAGGCGACTTCACAGCAGCCTATCGCCTCTACCAGGAGAGCTTTCTGATTCTCCAAAGGATCCAATATAAAGAATTGATCCCTTCGTGCCTGGAGGCACTGGCTACTGTGACAGCAGAACAAGGCGAGCCGGTACAGGCGACACAGATGTGGGGGGCAGCCGAGGCGCTGCATGAAGTCATTGGCACCCCCATTCCACCGGTCTACCGTCCTGGCTACCAGCAGGCTGTGGCTGCCGCCCGCAGCCAATTAGGCGAGGAGGATTTTGCCACAGCGTGGGTTCAAGGACGCAGTATGAGCCCAGAACAGGCCATGGTCGTTCGCACCACCTAACAGCCAGCAAATGGAGAGTAAAATACTCGAAAAACATCATTGTTGGGTAAGCAATGGAGATAAGAAAGAAGTGTTATCCTCTTTCTCCACACTCCATCATCCATCTTCAATAAGCCATGAATTGCACCCTGCTCAGGTAATAACAGACTGCCGCTTCTCCCATCCTTGCCTGAACAACGGCAAGAAATTGCCGGGATTGTAGGGGTGTTTCGCAATCTCCTCATAATTGAGGTCCGTACCCCAGCCCACGCGATCCGCTGACAGCGTAATATAACCCTCTTTCACCTCCACAGGGTTGGTCAATATCTGTGAACTCCACTCCTCATTGAACTCGTCAAATATCTCATGGATAAAGAAGTTGGGCGTAGCTGTATTTAGATGGGCGCACACCAGGGAACACAGCGGCCCCTGAGCACTATGCGGTGCCGTCACTCCATAGTGCGCATTCACCATGCCGCAGACCTGTTTAGACACTGTCACGCCTAAATACTGCGGCTCAGGTTGAATGATATGTACAGCATTGTAGTCAAGCAGTTCACCGAACTGTTCCCGGCAATAGTAGTCCTCGCCGCAAGCAATCGGTACCGGGCTCCGCCTGGCTACTTCAACGATCGAGGAAATGCGCTGGGGAGGGACAGGCGTCTCAAACCACGTCGGATGAAATTGGGCTATCGCTTCAGCAAAAAGGAGGGCTGTATGAATACTGAAACGATTATGCCCTTCAACCAGGATATCGACATCTGGGCCAACAGCATCGCGCACAGCCGCAATGATCTCAAGCGCAAGGGAGAAATCGGAACGATCAACTACGCGCCAGGCAGCACCAAAGGGATCAAACTTGAGCGCGGTATAGCCTCTCGCCACAACGTCTTTGGCTTTCGCATGAAAGCTTTCGGGGTCGCGTGGCCCCCGGTACCAGCCGTTCGCGTAAGCTCGTAACCGCTCATGGCAGCGTCCACCCAGGAGTTTGTACACAGGTTGGCCCGTGACCTTGCCCATGATATCCCAGCAGCCAAACTCAATCCCTGATAATGCAGCCCCTTGAATCTGGCCGCCATCAGAATATACGTCGCGAAAGAGCCGCAACGAGTGATTTTCCACATCAAACGGGTCTTGCCCTACAACATAGCGCTTCAGTTCGTTGATCGCTGCCTCTACTGTCTTGGTGAAGCCATTTAAGGTAGCTTCTCCAATGCCATAGACCCCCTCATCGGTCTCAACCCGCGTGAACAACCAGTTGCGCCATGGATTACCCACGATGTATGTCTTCACATCGGTGATTTTCATCTTGGACCACTCCTCTCTTCCAAAGTGCTAAGCATTTGTGATGACAAGCCAGAAAGCATTTCAGGTAATATTCTTGTTCTTCTGGCTCACTGCGTCAGTCAGCTTCTCCTACTTACTGAGCCCTGCATCATCCGAAACACCCAGCGCCAGAGCCGACCAGTCCATATCACCTCGCCCCTTAGCTACCGATGCAAGGAAGCGATCATGGAGTAAGCTCGCAAAAGGCATAGGCACTTTTGCACTGTCTGCTGTCTGCAAGACAAGCCCTACATCTTTTAGGCCCAAAGACAGGTAGAAACCTGGTGGCGTATAGCGTTCTTCAGCGATCGCCTTGCCATAATTCTGATATATGGGGCAGGCAAAGCTCGTCTGTCCTAGCATGTCAATAACCTTGGAGCGGTCGATGCCGTTCTTCTCTGCCAGGGTCAACGCTTCTGCCATCGCTTCCATGGCAGAAGCGATGAGGAAATTACCCGTGAGCTTGACCACGTTGGCAGCTCCCGGGTCTTCACCAAAGTCGAAAATGCCCTGTCCAAGGACCTTTAATACAGGCTGTACGCGTTCCTTGCCAACTTGTGCACCAGAGAGACAGATCCAAAGTTTTCCGGCTGCGGCCGCCTCCGGCCTCCCAAAAACTGGTGCGGCAAGATAGATGCTCCCCTGTTTTGCATGAAGGTCCGCGAGTTTATGTGCCGTCGCAGGAGATACTGTACTCATCGATAGATGGATGCCATTCGGCCCCAGCCGCTCCAAAAATCCCTCCTTGCCTAAGACGACACTCTCCAGAGCGCTATCATTGGCAACCATTGTGACCACGATACCACCTGGCTCGGCCACTTCATCTGGTTTGAAAGCCTGCTGTGCCCCTTGCGCAACCAAAGGTTCTGCTCTAGCTGGATTCCGGTTGTACACACGGAGTTCAAAGCCAGCTTTCAGGAGATTAAGGGCCATAGGTTGGCCCATGTTTCCCAGCCCAATGAAATCGATACGTTCGCTCATAACTTTTCCCTTCATTCTAAACTAATGGGACTTCGGTAATTCACACAATCCTGGTGCGTTTCGGCAGCCAATAACGTATACAAGTCTTCAAGAGGAAGTTTGCCCGACCCGAGAGGAAGCCTGGAAACTCTTTTACACCTGGAAGCGTGAAAAAACAAAGGAGGTGAAGCATGAAAATTGTTGACGTCAAAATGGATGTAATGGGCACGGCATGGAGGAATCTCTCCTTCGTGCGGGTTCTCACCGATGACGGGTTAGAAGGTCTCGGTGAGGTACGCATGCTCAATCATACGGATGCCTTGCGAGGATATTTCGCGGAAGCAGTACCAAACCACATCCTTGGCTCTGATCCTTTCAACATTGAAGACCTCGTACAGCGCATGTACCGGAACGACTATGCACGTGCTGGTGAGATCGCTTTGTCTGGCATTGCAACTATAGAGATCGCCTGCTGGGATATTATGGGAAAGGCCCTAGGGCAACCCGTCTATAAATTGCTAGGAGGAGCTGTACGTGATCGCATCAAGGCCTATGCCAACGGCTGGTATACGGTTGAACGAACACCTCAGGAGTTCTATGCCGCAGCTAAACGTGCGCTTGAGAAGGGCTACCGGGCACTCAAGTTCGACCCCTTTGGTGCAGGTTTCTACGAACTAGATCGTTCTGAGAAGAATCGGGTTATCGAGCTCGTTGAGGCAGTATACGATGCAGTTGGCCCCGACGTGGAGATCCTGATTGAGATGCATGGCCGCTTCAATGTAGCAACCGCGGTGGAGATGGCTCGTTTGCTTGAGCATTTCAAACCATCCTGGGTCGAGGAACCAGTGCCGCCGGAAAACCTTGCCGCACTGAAGAAGGCCTCGGAGAAAATTACTATTCCAATTGCAACGGGAGAGCGCATCCATACGCGCTATGACTTCCGTGAACTCTTTGAGCTGCAAGCGGCAGACATCATCCAGCCAGATATCACGCACTTTGCCGGTCTCCTTGAGACGAAGAAATTAGCTGCCTGGGCTGAAGCCTACTATATTCTTGTTGCCCCGCACAATGTTGGAGGACCGGTCTCGACGGCCGCCGCACTTCACTTTGCAGCATCAACACCCAATTTCAAAATTCAAGAGCACTTCAATGACTTTGCCGAGGATTGGGTGAAGGCAGCCGCGCCAGGAAATCCCGAGGTGGTAGACGGCTACTTCGCGTTACCCCAAGGGCCAGGACTCGGAGTGAAGCTCAACGAGGATGTCATCCGTGAGCATCCGCAGCAGCGCATCTTCTTCAACCTGTTTGCCGAGAACTGGCATCGTCGTCAAGCCGTACAACCAGCGTAGGAACAAAACGACTATGGACGAAAGAACTGGCTTAGCGTAGCATAGTAGGGGTAGGGCTTGTCCCTACCCAGTTGCCCCGCCTAAGCAACTGGCTTAGCATAGCATAGTAGGGGTAGGGCTTGTCCCTACCCTGCTGAGCTTGTCCCTACCCTGTTGCCCCACCTACAACAGGCTACAGGTTCGGATAGTACTCGCGACAACCCCTTCTGCCGCGGCAATAGCCTCTTGCATGACGTCGAGTAAATCCTGTCCCTTCTTACCGGGGTCCGGCTCCAATCCAACATGCACTCCCCAATGCGCTATTGCCCTGAGGAAAGCAGTCCGTACCTCGGTATTGATATTCAGCTTGGCAATACCCATGCGTATTGCCTGTTGAATGCCCTCTCTCGCTATGCCACTTGCGCCATGTAGAACGAGCGGCACATCTACCTGGGCTGCTACCTGCGCTAATCTCGCAAAGTCGAGTGGCGGTGGGTTAGGTACGTATCCATGAACATTCCCAATTGACACAGCTAACATAGCCGTCCCGGTCTCAGCAATAAATTCATGAGCCTGGGTTGGATCGGTAAGTGAGGATTCTACCTCTTCGACCGTTACTCCATCTTCTGTACCTGCCAGATACCCAAGTTCGGCCTCGATCGTCCCACCACATCGTGCGGCAAGCTCCACGGCTCTTTTGGTGAAGGCGATGTTCTCGACAAATGGCAGACGCGATCCATCGGCCAGGGCTGATGAAAAGCCCCAGGCAAAACATGTCTCGATCAAGCCTATATCCGGACAATGATCCAGGTGAACAGCTACCGGGACGCGTGCAACTCGCGCTGCCACCAATGTTGCCAGCGCTAGAGGTTCACCACCTGCCTTGATGGCCGGTACACCTAACTGCAAGATGATTGGTTGGCTCAGCTTCTCGGCGGCTGCAACAATAGCTCGCGTCAGTTCTAAATTGTAGGTGTTGAAGGCCCCAATGGCTACTCCCCTGCTGCGTGCTTCCCGCACCAGGTCAATTGTGTTCGCCAGCATAAATGTACGTCCTCCCCAGGCCAGGTATTTTGTGAACGGCATCGTGGCCCGTGTAGGGGCGGGGGTGGAGTTGGGTGGAGTGGGGACCCTTGTGGTCAATGCCATTCAAATAAGAAGAACCTCGTGAGGAAGGTCACTGCCATGAAGTGGGCAGATAAAATCTTTCCAGGCTTTGCTGTGGTCTGGAAACACAAAAGGCACATCCTTGGCTTGCTTGACGAAAAAGCGCGTACTCGCGGTTTTGATGACGCGAGGATAACGCCTGAGACGACGCTTGCTCGGCAGCAAGCTGTCGCTTTGGCGCAGGTCGTGCAAGACCCGTGGCTGCCACTGCTCGTTGGGAGTGCACTGCAAAGGCTGGCTGAGGGTGAGAGCGGTGCCCAAGACGCAAATCGCCTGCGTAAAGCTCAGGCGATCCACATCCATGGCCGGCGATTGCTGCGCCGAGCGCATCATCCAGGCGCGCAGTGCATAGTGGCCCACTAGCCTCGCCCAGGCTTCTTGCAGCACACCCATGGCGGTCTTGCTCAGCAAGACCGGGCTGCTCAATTGATGCTCTTGCAGCTCATCATAGACCAGTTCGAGTTCCCAGCGCTCATGATAACAGGCCGCCACTTCCTTAGCTGGGGCCGCGATCGGGTCGAGCAAGGTGGTGGCCAAGCGATAGACCTGGTCGGCTGGGGCGGCTTTGCGCGTGCCGCTGCGCCCACGCGAACGCTGCAACTGGGCCAAAGGACCAGCGATCTGCGCATCGAGGCGATATTCGATGATGCGCAAGATCAAGGGCTCGGGCAAGGGCAGACCTTGGGAGCACTGGATCTGCACCAGGTAGCTGCCATCCCAGAGCCGCTCCCCATGACAGGCATAGTCATCGGCGTGCAAGCGGGTAATGCTGTCATGGCCAGCTTGCTGGAGCCTCTGGATCCACCAGGCCCCACGAAAGCCCGAGTCTTGCAAGACCAGCGAGTGGGCTGGCAAGTAGCGAAGCCGCTGGGGAACCAGTGCCATTTCCGAGGTGAAGCCAGCAGCCAGGGCCGCTCCCAGATGCGCATGCGAGCCAATTTCCAGCGCCGAGAGCAGGCGCACTTGCGGAAAGGGGCTCTCGCGGCGTGGCTGATCGTCCTTGGTGCGTCCGCGAAAGGTCCAATCGTTCTCTGGCGTCTCGCAGACATCGAAGAGCTTGCTGTCGATGGCCATGAGGCGTCGACCAAAGCAGAAGGCGCCCGGCGTTGACGCCTCGCACAACGGCTTGCACGCCAGGCGCATCAGCAGCCGCAGCGGCCCCACGCCCAACGTGCGGCGTCGATAGCACAAGGCCGCAGCTCCCGGCAAGCTCAGCGCAGGGGTCTGCTGGCTGAGCCAGCGCAGGGCGCTGGTGAGGTGGCTCCACACGCGCTTCAAGGCCATGGTGGGCAACATGGTCCAGGCGATGAGCAGGTAGACCATGATCACATGATTGAGCTTGCGTTCCCGGTGCTCCCAGCGATGCAGATCGTGCAACACTTGGCACACCAGTGCGCGAGGATAGACCTCTTCCAGCACCGGCAACGCGATCTGCTGGCACAGCTTGTCAGTCGTCATTTCTTGCAGTATCCTAGAAGTCATCAAAATGGTGCCTTTCTGTCGAGAAATGGATTGTTTTCTTCTCTTTATCAGAAAGTCGCCTTTTTGTCTACCCCCTCTTCTTATTTGAATGGCATTGACCCTTGTGGTCGCCCTTTCCTCCGTGTGCCGGAACACCACAGGCGATGCTCGAGCCACGGTCGACCACAAGGATACCCCTACAAGCTTTTTTCATCCTTCTCCGCTGAGCAATTTCACGGCCTCCCTCAGGCTCTCGGGGCCGCCCACATTTCCAGGGAACACGATGTATGGCACACCTTCGAATCTTGACTGCGGCCCACTCTCTAGCCTCCAGACCGGAACGCCTGGAAAAAGTTGCCCTAACACACGTGCTCGTACTGCCCCCAGGCCCTTTTGCGCCACATCATGGCTCGTAATGCCGCCTTTAGCAATGATAAATCGCGGCCGGCTCGTCACCTGGTGGAGGGCAGCGATCAGGGCATGCGATACCTTGTTCCCAATCTCGAGATTTTCAGCTCGGTTTGCGCTCGTCACCAGCTTGCGGCTGGTATAGAGTACTCCAACACGTCTAGCCTTTATTGCCGCTTCGAGTTGCTGACCTACTTCACGGCTGACTGTTTCCGACTCAGCAGAGTTGCGTATCACCCGCTCAACAGGAAGCTCGATGCCTATCACCTCGGATAAGGTCAGTAAGTTCTCAAGCTGCTTACTACTGTCTGGCACATACGATCCAACTACGACTATCCCTCCACCTTCTACTGATTGAGTGCCACTCATAATCTCTTTGGTTTCCAACGGAGGCTTACTTTCGACAGCACCTCTCATTCTGACGAAACTCGCTGCTGTTCGGTATAAGAACCGCTTACCCGCCGCCTCTGCCCGTAGCAGACCCAGCACGACCACTGCCAGATCGCCATAGCTAGCTGCGTTGATAACTACCGGAATACTTCCCTCGACCGTTTGCAATTTGGACGCTACTGCTTCTGGTCCACCCTGACGAATAACCTCCAGTCCTATACTCATCACTTGATCGGCCTTCCAGTAGCCACCACTCTTTGCCTCTATCCAGGCAGGCAGGTATGCCGTTTTGTAACCGAAAACGCGATCCCTGGCAAATGGTGTCTCACTTGCAGGCTGAAGAGTATCAGAGTTGGCAGTGGGGGTAGCGACATAATGGGTATCGTTAATAGTATAACGCCCACCCTCGAAAAAAGCTGGCACAACGAGGTGACCATCAAAACTATCCCCACCAGAGGAGGTTAATCCACTTTCAAGCGCTTGTATTTCCGCTGGATAGTGGCCTCTTAGAGTGGAGTCGCTCCGGCTAGCGACAACAAAACCAATCTTCGTCTCCTCCGAAGCCGCTGCAAGTTGTTGGGCAGTTTCGCGGTTTAACCGAACCGCATCCCTTTCGGGCATGCTGCGCGAGTTTGTAAGCAAATAGAACAGCCGGGGTTCTTTTTGCAGAGCTTCTGCTAGCATTTGCCTATTCCAGGTGGTAAATAACTCAATGTCATGCACGGTTTGCGTGCCGGTTGGGTCGTCGTCAATCACCACCAGTTTGCGCCTGCTCTTAGCTACCTCTTGCTGTATTTCAACAAACAAGCTGGCCTCGTCTGGCTCAGGTGGCAGGTTGGCCAATAACTCAGTTAAAGTAACCATCTGTATTGCGCTTTCTTTCGGCGGCCCCTTCCCCATTAGTGCATATGCATACCGCCATTGATGTCCAGCGTGACACCGGTTAAATAGGCACTTTCATCTGAAGCGAGGAAGAGGATACAATTGGCTATATCCTCAACAACGGCAAGGCGACCCACCAGAGTGCCCTTTGCAAGCTCGACCTTGCGTTCTGGTGTGAGTAAATCTCCAGCAATATCAGTATCGACCATGGAGGGTGCAACACAGTTGACGCGAATTCCGCGTGGCGTCAACTCACGAGCAAGAGCCTTGGTCAGGCCCATAATGCCAGCTTTTGCCGCGCTATAAGCGGATGCGCCAAAAACTCCACCGCCTCTTTGCCCTGATACGGAAGAGAGAGAGACAATTGCGCCGCCACCTCGCTCCAACAGAGCAGGCACAGCCGCTTGTGTCGTCAAAAAAGTACCTTTGAGATTGACGTCGAGCACCAGGTCATATTCTTCTTCAGAGACATCGAGAAACAAAGTAGGGCGGGTTAAGCCAGCGACATTTACCAGAATATCCAGTCCCCCAAATGCCTCCGTCGTTCTTTTGACTACCTGCACCATCTGATCCTTATTTCGCACATCTGCCACTTCACCAATGGCCTGGCTTATCTCTTCTAGCTCCGACACTACTCGTTTCACGTTATTCGCCACTATATCAGTGATAGTAACTTTCGCGCCTTCCCTTGCTAGAGCCAATGCTGTCGCCCTCCCGATACCACGCGGCGAACCCGCACCTGTTACTAAAGCGACCTTTCCTTCAAATCTATTCCTCATTATAACCTCCGGGATGGACTAGACTAACGGACTTTCATCTCTGCTGCTCATTCTTCATTACCCAAGCCAGCAATCTCCTCCATCAACTTGATCATGATCGAGTCATCCAGTTTGTCCCAACCCTTGATGCTTGCCATCTTATAGAGTTGGTAAGTAACACTACCCAGTATAAGAGGATAGCCCATGTTGTTGGCGGTATCCACCACAAATCCCAAATCTT
>WNGH01016600.1_pt1 | contig 12416 bp, 8 predicted proteins | sample 5400631 | NCBI WGS metagenome assembly WNGH01 (sample SAMN13153373, study PRJNA577476) | soil metagenome | isolation source: 115 cm soil or saprolite under Garry oak tree replicate 1 | place: USA:California | collected 2016-06-15 | reverse complement strand
CCGGCACAGTTCGAGGCAGCGCTCCGTAAAAACTACGAGATCAATGGACAGACCGCCTATTCCCTCCTGCTGAAGGCGCAACGTTTCCGGATCATCCTGGTTTCGTCGCTTCCGCCGGAGGAGGTGGCGACCATGGGGATGATCCCGGCCGGGGACCTGGACGAGGCTATGGCAAGGGCGGAGGAGATGCTGCCCGACGATTACACGGCGTACGTGATTCCCGAAGGTGGCACGGTGTTGCCGGTGGTTTCGTAGGGGCAGGGCTTGCCCCTGCCCGGACCAAGGGCACACGCAAGGGGTGCCCCTACAGAGAACTAAACACGAAAGAAGAATTTTCATGCTCGAACTACGCATCATCGAAAAATTAAAAACCATCGTCGGCCCCGACAACGTCGCCACCGACCCCCAGGATCTCCTCTGCTACTCCTACGACGCCACCCAGATGGAGTTCCGCCCCGACGCGGTGGCCTATCCGGCCAATGCGGAGGAGGTGGCGCAGATCCTGAAGCTCGCCAACGCGGAGCGCTTCGCGGTCTTCCCCCGCGGTGCCGGGAGCGGTTTTACCGGCGGGGCGCTCCCCAAGGGGGGCGGGATCGTCCTGGTCACGACGAGGATGAACCGGATCATAAGGATCGACACCGAGAACCTTATTGCCGAGGTGGAGCCGGGGGTTGTGACCGAGGAGTTCCAGCAGGCGGTGGAAAAGCTCGGCCTCTTCTACCCACCCGACCCGGCATCGCTCAAGTTCTCCACCCTGGGGGGCAACGTGGCGGAGAATGCCGGCGGCCCCCGGGCGGTCAAGTACGGGGTCACCCGCGACTTCGTCATGGGGCTGGAGGTGGTCCTCCCGACCGGCGAGGTGATCCGGACCGGCGGGGAGACCTACAAGGGGGTGGTGGGGTACGACCTGACACGGCTGATTGTTGGCAGCGAGGGGACCCTCGGGGTGATCACCCGGATCATCTTCAAGCTCCTGCCGCTTCCGGAGGCGAAGAAGACCATGCTCACCATCTTCGACTCCATCGACGGCGCGGCCCGGGCGGTTTCCACCATCATCGGCAACAAGATCATCCCGACCACGCTGGAGTTCATGGACCACGCCACCCTTCAGTGCGTCGACCGGCGCTTCGATATGGGGCTGCCGGCCGAAGGGCGTGCCGTGCTCATCATCGAGGTGGACGGCGACCGGGAGCTGATCGAGAAACAGGCCAACCGGATTCATGAATTGATCAAACCTCTCGGGCTCGTCCAGTTCAGGGTGGCGCAGGACGCCGCCGAGGCAGAGGGCATCTGGAAGGTGCGCCGCCTCGTGTCGCCGTCCTTGCGGGACGTGAACCCGGACAAGTACAACGAGGACATCGTCGTGCCGCGAAGCAAGGTACCGGACGTGATCCGGCGGATCGAGAAGATCCAGGAGAAGTATGACATTCCCATTGTCAACTTCGGCCATGCGGGGGACGGCAATATCCACGTGAACGTGATGATCGACAAGGAAATCCCCGGCCAGGTGGAAAAGGCCCACGCGGCGATCGAGGAGGTCTTCCGGGCCGCCCTCGATCTCGGGGGAACCATGTCGGGAGAGCACGGCGTGGGGCTCGCCAAGCAGCCCTATATCCCGCTGGAGCTTTCGCCCGAGCAGATCGCGACGATGCAGGCGATCAAGAAGGCGCTCGACCCGAACAACGTACTGAACCCGGGGAAGATGTTCCCGGTGGATCAGGACGAAAAGCTTTAAGCTTTCAGGTTTTGTTTCTCACGCTAATAAATGCTTTTGACTTCCTGGTTTTCCTCTGCGTTCCTCTGTGTCCTCTGTGGTAAAAAAGAAAGGTTTCAAATTTTGGACCCATTGAAGAGAGTCGAAAAGGAAATAAAGAAGTGCGTCAAGTGCGGCGCCTGCCGTGCCCACTGCCCGGTGTTTTCCGAGCTGAAACGCGAGCCGGCGGTGGCGCGTGGCAAGGTGGCGCTTGCCAAGGCGGTCCTGGAGGGGGGGATGGAGCTGGACGACCGGACCTACCTGGACATGTCCAAGTGCCTCCTCTGCGGGAGCTGCGTGGAGAAGTGCGCCAACGACGTCCCGACCGACGAGATCGTGGTGGCGGCCCGCGAGGCGCTGGCGCAGCAGCGCGGCCTTACCACTTTCCACAAAGCGGTCGGCCGGGTGATCAGGAACCGGAAGCTGATGCGGTTCGGCGCCGCCGCCGCTGCCATCCTGGGGCCGCTCTTCTTTCGCAAGGTTCCCCAGACCTCGGGCCTGCGGCTCCGCTTTCCCCTGCCGTTCATCGGCACCAAACGCCACATTCCCCAGCTTGCCAAGAAACCGTTCATGGAGCGCCACCCGGAGGTGATCCCGGGAGAGCCGGGAAAACCGCGGATCGTCTACTTCGTCGGCTGCATGACCAACTTCGTCTATACCGAGGTGGGGGAGGCGGCCCTGGCCCTGTTCAGGCACCTGGGGTGTACGGTGATCATCCCCAAGGACCAGCAGTGCTGCGGCCTGCCGGGGATGTCGGGGGGCGACCTGGCAACCGTCCGGGAGCTGGCGGAAAAGAACCTCGCTGCCCTGGAACGGTACCAGGCCGACTACATTATGACCGCCTGTGCCACCTGCGGAGGTGCCTTACACAAGTTCTATCCGGCGATCATCGGCAAGAAGCACCCGGAACTCCTGGCGCGGCTTCAGGCCATTGCCGGGAAGACCGTCGATGCGGCGGACCTTCTCCAGAAGCTCGGCCTCAATCCGGTGGACACCGGGGCGGGCGGAGGATTGACCATCACCTACCACGACCCGTGCCACCTCCGGACCCGCAACATTACCCGCCAGCCGCGGGAGCTCCTCAAGGCTGCCCCGGGGGTGGAGCTGCGGGAGATGGAAGGGGCGGACAAGTGCTGCGGCCTGGGGGGGACCTTCAATGTCTACCACTACGACACCTCCCTGCAGATCAATGCGCCGAAGGCGGCGGCGATCGAGGAGAGCGGCGCCGAGGCGGTGGTGACCGGCTGCCCCGGCTGCATGATGCAGCTCTCCGACGGGCTGAAGCAGCGCGGAGCAAAGACCCGGGTCATGCATACGCTGGAAATCCTTGCCCGGCGGATTCGCTGAAAGTCTCCGTGCGCTCAATCCGTATTCCGGAAGGTGATAAGCCGTTTTAAAAAACAACTGATCCACCCCCGAACGCCCTCCCTCCTGCAAGTCTAAACCCCTTTCAAATGCCCGCCAAATTGAGCTTTTTACCGTGTGCTATTTTAAGTTGAGTAAAAAATATTTTATTGACATTAGAAAGCAAATTGTTTATTTATGCTTGAAAATAAAAACCGGTTTTATTTTTTAATTTTATGGAGCTTTGTCCATGTCCGACTACAATATCGGGGCCAAGATCAAGAAACTTCGCCTGGCGAAAAAGATGACGCTCCAGGCGGTGGCGAAGGAGACCGGATTTTCTCCGGCATTGATTTCCCAGATCGAGAACAATAACGTCTCTCCCCCCATTGCCACACTTTCCAAGATTGCCAAGTTTTTTGACGTCAAAATAGGCATTTTTTTCACCGAAGACGAGCAAGAATACCGCTACGAGGTGGTGCGCAAGGGTGAACGGAAGCTGATCCCCCGCGTCATCTCACGCTCCGGAACGAGCCAGGGCTACTCCTATGAATCCCTCTCCTTTCGCAAGCAGAACAAGAAAATGGAGCCTTTCTTCCTGACCGTGACCGAAAAGGCCGCGGAAGAAAACACCTACAGTCATGACGGGGAGGAGTTTATCTTCATCATGGACGGGACCGCTGAACTCATCCTGGATGACGAACGGATTACCTTGGGAGAAGGGGACTGTGTCTATTTCGATTCTTCCCTGAAACACCGGCTGCTCTCCATGGACGGCTCGGAAGTCAGGGCGCTGGCCGTGGTTACGAGATAAAACAGTAAGAAGTTGAGAGGTTACATCTCATATTTTAATTACCGGAAGGATGGCGCATATGTCCAAAAAAGCAATTAAACCTTCACTGGAAAACCCGTTTAATCCGCCCGAGAAAGTCGAATTTAACATCCCCGGGGAAATTTCCCGTGCGACCGGTGGCTATGAAGAGGCGATGAAGGAAGGGTACGACCTGATTCAACGCCCCATTAGATCGGTCAGCATCGACCAGATCGAAAAGCAGCACTTCAAGAAGCGGATGACCGTCTGGGAGAGAATCCGCGTACTCACCGACAAGGATCCCAACATTCTGTTCCAGAACTGGGGCAAGAATCTGGACGGGGCTTCGCTGGTCACCGGCATACTCAGCATAGGTGGACGCGACGTGGCCCTCTATGGGCACGACTTCGCAGTCAGGGCCGGATCCATTGATGCCACCAACGGCAAGAAGCTGGCCCGGCTCTTTCACATGGCCGGCGAAAAAGGGATACCCCTGATCGGGATGAACGACAGTGCCGGCGCCTTCGTCCCGGCGGGTGTAGGCGGCCTCGACGGCTATGCCGAGGCGTTCACTGCGCTCAGGAAAATCAGCGGTGTCGTCCCGAGCATCATGTGCATGTTCGGCTTCAACGCCGGCGGCGGCAGTTACCTCCCCCGCCAGGGGAGCTTCGTCATTCAACCCAAGGACACCTTCTTCGGCCTGACCGGACCGGGTGTGGTCAAATCGGTGCTGGGCGAGGATATCACTCCCGAGGAACTGGGCGGGCCCAAAGTTCACGGGCAGTCGGGCGTTGCCGATCTTACAGTGGAAGACGAAGTGGGCGCCCTGAGAATCGCAATCCAGCTCCTCTCCTACCTCCCCGACAACAACAGCGTCATGTCGCCTTTCCAGGAGACGAGCGATCCGCTCGACCGCAAGACCTGGGAGATCAACACCCTGCTGAAGAAGGCCTTCAACTCCCCTACCGGCTTCAACACCCCGTTCGATGTCTCGATCATCATCCAGCAGATCTGCGATCATGGCGACTACTTCGAGCTTCAGCCGACCCGTGCCAGGGAAGTCGTTACCGCCTTCGGCCGCCTGGGTGGCACCGCCGTGAAGATCGCCCGGTTTGTCCGTTTCTGCAATATCTATAACATTCCGATCATTTTCATGGAAGACACCACCGGCTTCCTGCCGGGGCGTGAGCAGGAGACCCGCGGCATTGTCCAGGCCGGCCGGGCCATGCTCGATTCCATCGTCGACGTGAGAACGCCGCGCATCCTGCTGATTCTCCGCAATGCCTACGGCGGCGCTTACGCCTCCTACAACAACTATCCGACCGGGGCCGACCTGGTCCTGGCCCTCCCCACTACCCGCCTGGCGGTCATGGGACCGGCAGGGAAGGAATTCGTCTACAAGGATGACCTTCGCAAGCTGCGCAGCGCTGCCGCGGAGCGGGTAAAACGCGGGATGCAGGAGCGGGTCGAGACCGGCGTGAAGGAAGACGTGGCCAAGCAGGACGCGGAGAAGGAAGCTGCCGACTGGTTGAAGGCCGGCGAAGCCGAACTCAATCTGCGCTACGAAAAAGAGTTGATGAATCCCAAGGTTCTTCCTCAGGCACTACAAGCCCTCGCCGATGGGGGGCGTGCAGCGCGAGTTCCATTAAGACACGTAGAGACGCATTGCAATGCGTCTCTACCTTAATATTCATCTTTTGAATTGGAGATAGAGCCAATGACACAGACCGTTGACTACTACATGCACAACCCCCTGATCCACAGAGATCGCCGTTTGGGCAACTCCTCCTCCGCCTGGGTCCGCTCCTTCGCCAGCGAGGACCTGAAACCGCTTATCGTTTGCCGCGGCCCCATCCGGAAAGAAGCGATGGATGTCTATACGGAGATGGGAATCAGCCATTTCGGGATACTCCTTTCCGAAAAGGACTCCATCGTCTATACCAATGCGCTGGCTCCCGAGCTGCGCCAGCTGACGGATTCCCGGCGGGTCCATCGCGTCCCCGACTACAGCGGCGCCAGCAAGGAAGAGCGGGTCGAGCGTATCCATCAGATCACCAGGATCGCCAAGGACAACGGCTACGACTCCATCTTCGCCGGATACGGTTTCATGGCCGAGGACGACGAGTTTGTCGCCGCCATCGAAAAAGCCGGGCTCAAGTTTATCGGCCCCTGCGCCGCCACCCAGGCCAATGCGGGGAAAAAGGACGAAGCCAAACGGACCGCCCTCACCGTCGACGTCAGTGTCACCCCCGGCATTAACAACGTGACCTCCCTCACCTTGCTGAAAAAACACCCCAATCGCAAGAAGCTCCTGGCGCTGGTTGAAGCCGAGAGTCTTTCCTGCGACAAAAAAATCCTGAACAATCAGGACCTGCCGCTGGAAGAGCTGGCCGATCATATTCTCTACGCGTCATACGAAAAAGGGGTCGACCTCTTTTCGATCGAGGAGCTGTGCGCCCAGGTCCAGGCCGAAGTTGCCGACATGTTCAAAAAGTACCCGAAAAGCCGGGTCCGCCTCAAAGCCATCGGCGGCGGCGGCGGCAAGGGGCAGCGTATTCTCGGGACCGAGCTCCTCACGGCCAAGAAAGCCGATGACAAGCTGATCCAGAAGGCTGCCTCCGAAGCGCCGGGCCTCGTTAGGGAAGTCCTCAACGAAGTCAAGGCGAACGGGGTGGGGGACAACAAGAACGTCCTGATCGAGCTGAATATCGAGCAGACCCGCCACAATGAAATCCAGCTCCTCGGTAACGGCGACTGGTGCATCGCCCTCGGCGGCCGCGACTGCTCTCTGCAGATGCACGAGCAGAAACTGCTGGAGGTCTCCGTCACCCAGGAAGGGCTGGCGGTTGCCATCGAGAAGGCCAAGGCCGCCGGTAAGAAGAGCGAAGCAAAGGCATTGGAGAGCGATCTGAAAGTCCTGAAAAGGATGGAAGAGCAGGCCGAACGGTTCGGAAGGGCGGTCGGCCTCGACTCAGCCTCCACCTTCGAATGCATTGTCGACCGGGACCGCCACTACTTCATGGAAGTGAACACCAGGATCCAGGTCGAGCACCGGGTGACCGAACTCTGCTACAGCCTTAAGTTCACCAACCCGAAGGACAAGAAAGATTCGTTCATAGTCGAATCCCTGGTCGAAGCGATGGCCCTTCTGGCACGTCATAAAGAGCGCCTTCCCAAGCCCGAGCGGGTGGTCCGCTTCAATGCCGCCGCCGAGGCGCGGCTGAATGCCACCGACGCGTCCCTATCGCCCCATGCCGGCGGCATGATCCGCTTCTGGTCGAAACCGATCGAGGGTGAAATCCGGGACGATCAGGGGATCAGCATGCTTAACCCCGACACCTGCCAGTTCATGAAGTACAAGGTCGCCGGCGCCTATGACTCCAACATTGCCCTGCTCCTTACCAATGGGGGGGACCGTCTGGACAGCTATGAGCGCCTGTCCGAGGTGATCCGCAGCACCACCCTGCGCGGGTCCGACCTGGCTACCAACCTTGAATTTCACTACGGTCTGGTCAACTGGTTCATCGGCAACAATGTGAACGCCAAGCCGACGACCCGTTTCGTGGTTCCCTACCTCACCCTGGTCGGCACCCTGAAGGATGAGGCCAATAAACTGGACCCGGTCTACGCATTTCTGCAGATGAAAAAGCATTACGCCAAGCGCATTGCCGAACAGTTTCCCGATGACCCCGGGGTGGCCAAGACCATGTCCGCGCTGCTTGACCGGAAGGGGACCCTGATTACCCGTCCCATGGAGCGGCTCCTCGGCGATCCGCACCTCCTCTCCGGCTGGTTGAGCCTGAACAGGAAAAACTTCCGGATCGACAACGGCAAGGTCGTCTGGCTGAGGAATCCCCTGGGGGTCCTCAATGAAACCTATGAATATCTGCATATGTCGTTCCGTCCGCACAAGCCCGCGGCTGAAGTGATCTGGGACCACGACAATGAGCTGCTCCAGCAATCGCTGCGCTTCTCCCGCACCCTGCGTGAAAAGTTCGGGCTCGCCAGGGACGAGTATTTCCAACTTTACGAACTCCTGCAGAAGGATGAGCCCCAGGGCGGGTACGATATCGCGACCTGGGAACGGATCCGGTCCGCCCATTTCGGATACGAAGCGGGACTGGAACTGCTCGGGATGCTGTTCCAGATCGGTATCAACACCAAATTCTGGGACCTGCGCGTCGAAGAGGACCTGGAAATCACCATTCCCGATTACCTGACCGACCCCGACCTGCAGGCACGGATGAAAAAGATCCTGGTGCCGCCTCCGGCGACCAAGGCCGACGAAATCGTCGCCGCCTGCGGCGGCATGTACTATGCGCAGGAAGCTCCCGGGCTGCCCACCTTTGTGACGGAAGGGATGCATTTCGAGAAAGGGCAGACCCTCTACATCATCGAAGTCATGAAGATGTTCAACAAGATCAATGCCCAGTTCTCCGGAACCGTCGACAAGATCCTGGTCCAGGGGGGAGATGGAACGATCGTCCACAAAGGACAGCCGCTCTTCAAGATCACTCCGGACGAAAAATTTGTGGAGGTGGATCACAAAGAGATCGAACGCGAAAGACGCGAGAGGACAGCCAAGTACCTGAAAGCGGTCCTCTAACGTGGCGGGGAGACAAAAAAAGGGCTCCGAAATTATATTTGGAGCCCTCTAAACAGTGACTGACCCCGCCTGAAAAGACGGGGTTAGTCATTTGCAACGACCGCACTCAGTCCAGATTGTAATCATCTGCGTCAACACATTCAGATTGTGCTTCAAGAAAAGATTTTTCCTGAGTATCTTTGACTATTTCCGTTACCCCGTGATTGACCGACCAGATGGTCCCGCAGGAGGGACATTCCATGATGCCTTCAGTGAAGCCATCTGAGTGTAAATCGATGTCAACATGTTCATGGCTTTTGCATACGGGACATTTCATGGATGATCTCCTTTCGCGCCGATGGCAGGAAGCGTGAATTGCATTTAATAAAGTATATGGCTGCGCAAATCGTTTTACAAGAAAAATTAATCCGCCCATCTGGAGGCCTGCGAGTTTTTGGAAACCTCGGAGGTATTTCCCCGCGATGACGCCCATTTTACAGATCAGGAGAGTATCATGAGCATTTCCGAAAAGAAAAAAGCATGGCAGGAAACCACGGTGGCCAAGAACCTGGCCAAGTCTCCGGAGCGGAAGAAGGAGTTCAGGACCAGCTCCGACATCGAGCTGGACCGCTGCTTCACTCCCGATTTCGAGTATCCCGGATACGAGGAGAATCTCGGCTTTCCCGGCCTGTATCCCTTTACCCGTGGCGTGCAACCGACTGTGTACCGGGGCCGTTTCTGGACCATGCGCCAGTATGCGGGGTTCGGCACGGCGAAAGAGTCCAACGAGCGCTACAAATACCTCCTCCAGGCTGGCCAGACCGGCCTTTCCGTCGCCTTCGACCTCCCCACCCAGATGGGTTACGATTCCGACCATGGCATGAGTCAGGGGGAAGTGGGGAAAGTCGGCGTCGCCATCGATTCCCTGGCCGATATGGAGATCCTGTTCGACGGCATCCCGCTCGACAAGGTCTCCACTTCCATGACCATCAACTCCACGGCGGCGATCCTCCTCGCCATGTACATCGCCGTGGCTGAAAAGCAGGGGGTATCCGCCGCCCAGGTTTCCGGCACCATCCAGAACGATATTCTCAAGGAGTACATGGCCCGGGGCACCTACATCTACCCCCCCAAGGAATCGATGCGTATCATTACCGACATCTTCGCCTACTGCAAGGACCATGTCCCCAAGTGGAACACCATCAGCATCTCCGGTTACCACATCCGTGAGGCCGGCTCCAGCGCGGTCCAGGAAGTGGCATTCACCCTGGCCGACGGTATCGCCTACGTGGATGCCGCCATCAAGGCCGACCTCGACGTCGATGATTTCGCGCCGCGGCTTGCCTTCTTCTTCAACGCCCACAACAACCTCTTCGAGGAGGTCGCCAAGTTCCGCGCTGCCCGCCGGATGTGGGCAAAGATCATGCGGGAGCGCTTCAAGGCCAAGGACCCCCGTTCCATGATGCTCCGCTTTCATACCCAGACCGCCGGTTGCACCCTGACTGCCCAGCAGCCGGACAACAACATCATGCGCGTTACTATGCAGGCCCTCGCCGCGGTGCTCGGCGGCACCCAGTCGCTCCACACCAACTCCCGTGATGAGGCCCTGGCTCTTCCTACCGAGGATTCGGTCCGGATTGCCCTGCGCACCCAGCAGGTCATTGCCCATGAGTCGGGGGTCACCGAATCGATCGATCCCCTGGCGGGGAGCTTCCTGGTCGAGTCACTGACCGACCAGATCGAAAAGGCCGCCTTCGACTATATCGACAAGATCGATAAGCTCGGCGGGGCGGTCGAGGCCATTTCCCGCGGCTTCCAGCAGAAAGAGATCCAGGACTCCGCCTATGCCTACCAGCGGGCCATCGAAACGAGCGATACTGTGATCGTCGGGGTAAACAAATTCACCATCGACGAACCGCCTCCCACCGGGCTCCTGAGGGTCAAGGAGGAAGTGGAGATTTCCCAGAAGAAGTCCCTGGCCGAAACAAAGGCGAGTCGGGACGCCGGCCGGGTCGAGGATACCCTTAAAGCGCTCGAAACCGCTGCCAGGGGGACCGATAACCTCATGCCCCATATCCTTGCGGCGGTCAAGAGCTATGCTACCCTGGGAGAGATCGCCGACGTCTTCCGGGAGGTATTCGGCAAACACCGGGAGACGGTGGTGCTGTAAAATTTTCTATTTGTAACTCTGTGGTAACATGTTTGTGAGGTCTTCATGCTAAAAAAGATAAATCATATCGGCATCGCTGTTAATTCGCTTGACGATGCGCTTCCTTTTTATTGTGACAATCTCGGTATGGTCTTGGAAGGTATCGAGGAGGTGGCCGAACAAAAGGTGAAGGTCGCCATGCTCGCGATCGGCGAGTCGAAAATAGAGCTCCTGGAACCGACCTCCCCGGACAGCCCGGTGGCCAGGTTCCTGGAGAAAAACGGTCCCGGCGTTCACCACCTGGCCTACGAGGTGGAGGACATCGATGCGGCCATAGCCAAGCTGGAGCGGGAAGGGACGCGGATGATCGACCGGACTTCGCGTGCCGGCGCGCATGGGGCTCGTATCGCCTTTATTCACCCCAAAAGCAGCGGCGGTGTGCTGACCGAGCTCTGTCAGACGGGGCACTAACCGGATTCTTTTCCGCCCATGGGCATATCCATTACGTACCATAGAGTTGATTCAGGAGGTGAACCATGAGAAAAAAACTGCTCGTCCTGGCGCTCCCCTTATTGCTACTCGTTGCCGGTTGTGCCCACAACATCAGTCAGCAGTCATTGGCAATGGCCGACCGGACCATTACCTTCAGCAAATTGCAGGGGAACCCGGACGCCTATCGGGGGAAATTCGTAGTTCTCGGCGGCCTTGTTGTGGGTGCAACGCGGTCTCAGGGTGGTACCGAATACGAAGTGTTGCAGTACAATCTCGACAGCCGCGAGACGCCGGATGAAACGTCCGCCTCCGGTGGGCGGTTTCTGGCCGATGTGCCCGACTCTCTCAAGATTGCCCCATGCAAAAAGGGAACGTTGGTGAGTATGGCGGGTGAAGTTACCGGCAAGCTGGTTGAGCCGTTGAAGGGGGTGGACTACACCTATCCGGTCATTGCGGTCAAAGAGATGCACATCGTGAGAATCCCGGACGACGATTTCTTTCGCACATGGAACCCCTACGCCCCGTAATACTGCCCAATGGAAGGCGACCCTGCCATCTTTGGCGGGAGCGAGAGCGGTGCCGTCCTGAAGGGTCAGGTCGGGGAGGAGCGGCAAAAATCTTGTATATTCGGTCAATTGGTGATAATTAATCGTACGGCAGGGGAATTTATCCTTGACTTTTGTTTGAAGAAATGTGTATTCTAGCGAAAATTTTAAAACATCATTTTGCCACAGCGATAAAAAGCTCCGCAGCAGCAGTAGAAGGCCTTTTACGGATTTACAGGAACCGGCGGGAAGCACTGAGACCCTGATACATCAACGACGATATGCAGGTGATAATGTCGATAAAATGCCCCCAACATACATCTTACCAGCCAGGACAGCAGGCTCACGCCGTTGGGGTGGCTGGTGTTGCAGCAATAAAGCCCTTGTGTCTCCACGACAGCTGATCGTGGCGCCGCGAGGGTTTTTCTGTATAGTCCGAGCATGACCCGAAGGAGTGTTAATTGCGATTCGTCAAGATGATAACCTGCTGTTCCCTGCTGCTGCTCACCGCCTGTGCCGGTCAGAAAACGGCCTCCGCTCCTTCGCCGTCCAGCGAAGATTATGTCGAAATATCGAACCCCGGCTTTACGATGAGCGCCGACCAGCCGGCAACCATATGGGTTCCCCGGCGTTATGTGGATAGCGGCGTGCCCCGTGGCGGCGAACTGGTCAAGAAGGGATATGAACAGGTTAGAGGTACTTCGCAGGCCGCTCCCTCCGGGGCTCCGCAAGCCGCT
>WNGH01029997.1_pt1 | contig 12417 bp, 13 predicted proteins | sample 5400631 | NCBI WGS metagenome assembly WNGH01 (sample SAMN13153373, study PRJNA577476) | soil metagenome | isolation source: 115 cm soil or saprolite under Garry oak tree replicate 1 | place: USA:California | collected 2016-06-15 | reverse complement strand
CGCTATTTGCTGGAAGCCCGGGTGATAATCGCATCCTATAATGTTCATTGTCCGGCTCCTTTCTACCCGAGCCTTCATGGTTGGTTTGGCACCACCAAGTTTACTCGGGCCTGGGAGCCGGCATTGTTATGGAATCAATTACACTTAAAACCCCCCTTTGCGAGCTCTCGCGCCCCGAGCGCGCTCCGCTGGAGGACAATCCACATGAGGATGGATAGTAAATTCGGAAATGACGCCAGCATTCGAGCAGATCACACCACCAAAAGAAAAAATATGTTTCTTAGCATGGAAATCCGCAGATTAAAAATTGGCGCGGAATTTATTGGAGATTCTGTTCGCGAAATTTGCAGAAAGAAATTCTTTTGCTTACGCTATTTTGCCGCTCGCGTCCGTAAAACACAACCGCGTAAGTTATTGAAAATGCTTGTTCTTCTAACCCCACACGATACTTCTTTTTAAATTTCCACGAATTTCGGCGCACGAGTTCACGTTAATCGCACCTCTTCCCCGCGCGCGCCCCCCACCCCGCCTGACACCCGCGCCCGCCGTGCCGATCGCTCCGCATGGGTGCCAGCCCGGTCCAGCCCCGTGTTTACTGGTTTGTCACTATGGAGGACGGACTTTTTTTCTCCTACCTCCTATCCCGTCAAACCGAGGTTTAGGTTTAGGTTTAGTGAAAGCGGGGGGAGGGGATTTAGGCTCGCCCGCCCTCGGCTTTGGATGTCCGCTCTTACATCGCCACGTCCTTGATGTGGGTTGCGATATACCAAGTATTTCCGAAGGCATCCTTGACGGCCGCGGTCCGGTCGCCGTAGGACTCGTCGGCGGGCTCTTGGAACGAACTTGCCCCGGCGGCGAGCGCGGTCCGGTACACGCCGTCAACATTGGGGACGTAAAGATAGAACATTGTCGGCATCGGCGCATATTTTCCGTGGGCTTCGCCCATCTCCACCACCGAATCCCCGACACGAATTTCCGCATGGTGCACCACACCGTCAGGCGATGCGTACTTCGCCAATTCCTGCGCCCCGAACGCGCGCTTGAGGAAGCTGATGACCGGCTCTGCGCGTAGCGGATGCATGTAGACATTCACGTTGTTCAAACCTTTCGGAACGTGGCTCTTCCCTTGGTGTGTCGCGATGTACCAGTAGTTCCCGGCTGGGTCTTGCACGCTGCCCGACCGCTCGCCGTATTCCTGATCCCGAGGCTCGTCGATGGAAGCCGCCCCCGCCGCCAGCGCCGTGTGGTAGACGGCATCCGCGTCCTCCACGTAGATGTGCAGTGCGTGGCTGTTCGGGGTGGAGCGGAACTCGCGCCCGGGAAGGCCGCCACCGATCATCAGCATGGAATCCCCGATGCGCGCTTCCGCGTGCAGCCCGCCCGCCGATCCAACCGTCCGGAAAGTCTCCTCGGCGCGGAACGCTTGTTTGACAAATTCCAGCAGTCCGGGGCCATCCGACGCGACCAGGTAAGGCGTCACGGTGCGGAAGCCGCGCGGAATCGGATTCACCGCCGGTTTCTCGTTCGCCGTATTCCCTTTCATCATCGCATCCATGCGCCGGTACATCTCCTCGACCGACATCTCTTCTTTCACCGTGGAAACGGACCACAAATATCCGAAAGGGTCCTGAACCGTTCCTTCGCGGCGTCCGTAAAAATGATCCGTAATTGGAATCACGACCTTGGCGCCGGCGCTCATGGCATGGGAGACAAAATCGTCCACGTCAGCAACATTCAGCGCCATCATGACGGGTGAATTCCCGAGCGTCTCTGGACTGAAACGGCCGCCTTCCGGCCACTCTTCGGCGAGCATAACGACCTACAGTGGACATAGTTTTTCTCCCGTCCAACAGTTCGGATTGAAGCCGTGTCTTGAATTCTTCACGCGGCAAGTCGTGCAAGTCAGCCGCGATTTGCACCAGCGGCTCGACGCTGGCTTCTACCTGGGGAGGCTTGCCGTCTGACCGCGCGAGCAAAGCGTCCACAGCGTGGTTCAGTTGCTCGATCTTGTTGGCGTCGTTGTCTCGCGGATTCAGAGAGCGCTTAGACATTGGCACCCTCCATTCGCGTCCGCAGGGTGGTGAGCGCTCGAAATTGCAATTGCTTCACCGCACCCTCGGTCTTGCGGATCTCCCGCGCTACTTCCTTAATACTTTTCTGCTCGACGAAGCGCAACACCACAACCCGCCTCTGTTCCACCGGCAACGCCTCGACTAGACGAAAGAGTGTGGCGCGCCGTTCAACTTCTTCAATCTCGACCGGACTGACGTGCGCCAATTCGATCCGTTCGGGCTCATCGCCGATTGGCTCCCGGCCGGTGCGCTGCCAGCGATCGGAGATCAGATTGGCCGCGATTCGCAACAGCCATGCTGCAAACGGAAGTCCGCGCCACTCGAATCGCTTCAGGTTAGCCAAGGCGTGGTGAAACACCTCAGAGGTCAAATCTTCCGTTTCGGCGCGGTTTTCCACCCGGCGCACGATGTACGCATACACGCGCTCGAAGTTGTTCTGATAAAGCTCGGCAAAACGCGCGGGATCCTTCTGCGCCGCCTCAATCAGAAGCCCCTCGTCCGCTTCTTTCTTCAGAGTCTTCAACCAGTTCTCCGCGGGGTCTTGCACTTAGGGTAACGGTTGGGAGGGAAGAGAAGTTACGGTGGGATTTTACAAGATTCCGTCTGCGCGGGGAGGACTTGCCAGGGTGCGCGAGTTCCGAGGTGAGAAGATTCTCGATTCACACATATTCTCTGCTCTCCGCTGTCATGCGGCCTGCCCGCGAAGTGGCGACCGTATAGCTGGCGCACTCGACGTCTGGCGATGGTCCACGCCCTTCAGGCGACACGTTCAGGGGAGCGAGGCTCGTCGGTCGCAGGCACGGGCCGGGCATTGGCCGCTTCCAGCCGAATGCGGTTGACTCGCTGCGTTTCCTGAACCAGTTCGTCGGTGGCGTCGGGGCCTTCTCCTGCCATCACCGACCCCGCAGCCAAGGCAAAGCGCAACGCGTCCGCCTGGTCGTCGAAATAAAGGATTACTTTCCGGGCCATGTCACTTCTCCCCTGAGTCCAAACTTTCGAGTGCAACTCCAAGATACGACGAGTAGGCGCAAACTAATACTTACTGACGACGATTGTCGATGACTCGCGCTTGCGATTGAAGTGTTTTTCTTGGTTCTCGCGTCCGCGTTAGTACATTATCCGGGGGAGACTGGAACAGAATTAGGGCAGAAGGGCAGATCAGGTCGGCCCTAGCAGACGATTTTCGAACTTTGCTGCTTTCGGGGGCAGTGCTACGCCAGTCGGACCCGACCGATTGCTGGTACAACGCGATTTTTCACCATTTGACGCAATTGCCTTAACCGGGTGGCAGCTCAGATACCTTGGGATGGCCGCCTACACTTCCCGAATCCTCAGAATCTGGTGACGAAGCCCGAGAAGTCATGGCCAACGGTTCATTGCTGAAATCCTACGTCAGCTCGGGCTGGAGCTATTACTTCAGGAATCCAGGAATCCATTACCGAACGACGCCTCCGTAGCAAGCCATGCATTCGTCTTGGGGGTTCGAAGCGCTCCAGCCCGCCATGACATCCGCGTCGCGATACTCGCCGGTGATCTGGACGAAGCTCCTGAAGCGTTGCCTTGAGACGTAGGAGGACAGCAAGGTCGACAGAGTTGTTTCCTTGTCGAACATTGAAAAGTTCCCCGTCCAGCGTGACGGCTTCAATCGTCGGAGGCATGAGGAAATTCGGATCGGCATAGCCGTTCCCGTGGGGATTGGCGGGCAGGTTGTTTGAATAGAGAAAATCCCCGATCTGAAAGTACTGGGCGATGGGCTCACCGTGATCCCCGGCAACGCCGGGAGCAACATACTGCGGGGCTTTTGTTCCTCCCGATGCGGTTTCGCGGGCAAGTCCCGGAATTGAGATGGGCGCTCCCGGCCTACCCGGATTGGCGTCCAACAGGGAAGGTCACCGAAACAAAAGTCTGTTCCTCAGCCCTCAACTGGTAATCGACCGGATCAATGTCTCTGACAATAAAGCTACCTTGCTCATCGCTTTCTGTTTGGCGAGTCACTGTCCCCGCGGAGTTCACGAGCTTCAGATGTGCCCCGGCCACGGGCACGCCATGAGGATCAACACTCTGCCTCGAATCGCATCTGTGCTTGCCGAGAGGCTTGCAGGGAGAAGCAAAACCCCCAAAAAGAACGCGGTGCGAAGGTAAGGTTTGAAGATCACCTCTCTAGAAGTCGTGATCATCGACATGAAGAGATTAGGCACGCTCGTCCATCATAAATGCCGAGCGTGAGAGAAGGTAAAAACGGCAAGGTTGTTTTGACGAGACAGGGATTTATAACCACTGTCGAGCAGCCGACGCCGCTATTCCCGGACGCATTGGCGGCTGTACCAGTGCGTGGGACTACTTGGAACTAGTCCACCTGGACCCAAGAGAGTTGCTCGGAACGTCGGCCCGCCACAACTGATGTTGTTAACAAGCGTGGCTGATGTTGAAAAAATCCATTTTTCTCAAAATAGCCAAATCCGCGAATTTCGCGGGAAAGAGTTGTTTCAGACACACGCGATTACACTGGAACCCCGCCGTAGGCAGGTCGCTGCCCTCTGGTTACTTGTCAGCGGCCCCGTTTCGCGATGAAATTGCCCTCGGGGAGGGACAGATGGGCCGCCTGTTCGGATTTCTCGGCGTCGTCATTGTCCTGGCCATTGGCATGTACGTTTATTCCAAGCAGGTGCAGAGCTCTTCTGCTCCCGCCGGGGCGAACACCCCGAAAGCCGCCATCAACATCACCGGCGTAAGGAGCGATCTGATCAGTATCGCCACGGCCGAGCGCCGGTACTTTGCCAGCGAAGGAAAATACGTCTCCCTCGACGAACTGATCTCGACTAACTACATTACTGTTGTCCGACAGCGTCCTCCTTATACCTACGAGGTCCAGACCAGTTCCAGTGGTTTTCGTGTGGTCGCTATCCGTTCCGGTGACAACACCTCTGGCACGCCCGCGCAGCTTTCGGTTGACGAGAACATGGAGTTCCAAACGTCCGAATAGGATCGGGCCACGGTTCTTTCTCCCTTACTGTTGACGAAACGTTTGCACACGCTCTTTAAGCGCAGGAGTCCCCATCCGGTCCGTAGGTTGCTGAAAGCACACGTCAAATTTGTTGGTCGGGACGGGCAGATTTGAACTGCCGACCCCTCGCACCCCAAGCGAGTGCTCTACCAGGCTGAGCCACGTCCCGACGGAAGGAGACCAACTGTATTTTCCAACGGCAGACGCCAAACCGATGAAAAACAGCGGTAGGGTTGACTCCAGAATTTTACACCAGCCAGCCTGCTTTCGTCCGTTAACATGGACGGACGATCCGAGTCGATGCGCGGCAACCCCAATTTGACCATTGGAGAGATCCTTACCATGAAACCCTCGATCAGAAAGCCATCGCTTTCGGTGACTGCTCAAATGGCCGAGCAATTGCGCCGTGCATTCGACGGCAGCGCATGGCACGGGCCGTCCATGCTCGAGCTGCTCGAGGATGTCGATGCCGAAACTGCAGCCGCCAAACCGATACCCAACGTCCACAGCATATGGGAATTAGTGCTGCACACGGCTGTGTGGGATAGGGCTGTTCGTCGTCGCATCGGGGGCCAGACGACCCAGCCTAAGGGGAAGAAGAATTTTCCCCCAGTTCCGAAAAGCAGTAGCACTGCCAAACAGGCGGCGTGGCGCAAGACAGTCTCATGGCTTACCCGGACGCATGCGGATCTGATTAGAGCCGTCTCGGCACTGCCTGAGGAGCGTCTGCGAGATCATGTCCCGGGCACGCGCTACGACATTTCATTCATGCTGCACGGAGTGCTGCAACATGAGCTCTATCACGCAGGCCAGATCGCGATTCTTAAGAAAGCGCACAGGCGTGCCTCGCGAGTAAAGGATTGTCAACTGGAAATCGAAAGTCTCACCGGTCCTTGTACCTCCGGGCGTGGAACCGCCGCTTCTGCAGTACGGTTTTTCCCGAAGCATCGCTTGCACGGGTTACAATAAAAATAACCCCGTTCGCGGCGGTTTTGCATCCAATCGTTATGGTTTTAGGAAAACGCAGATCGAACTTCAATCTAGTCCCGCGTGGTCAGGTTCAGCATGAATAGAATGTTTCGCATTGTCTTCCTACTCTCTGTTGCCGCAAGTGCAGCCGGTCAAGCCAAGTCCCCTTCGCCGATCGAATCCAAGCCGGCTCAGTCTTCGCCGCGCAAGGTTGATCGGGCAATCTCGTACTATCACTATGCATTAGCGCACATGTACGAAGAACAGGTCACGGTTTATGGCCGTAGTGAGCTGGCCAATAAAGCGATAGAAGAATACCGCCTCGCCATCGAAGCCGACCCTTCTTCCGAATTTCTGACTTCCGGACTCGCCGAGCTCTACGTCAAGACCGGACGTATCCGCGATGCTGTGCTCGAAGCGCAGGACATTATCAAGCGTGATCCCAACAATCTGGAAGCGCACAAGCTGCTGGGCCGTATTTATCTGCGCTCATTGGGCGATATGCCGGGCGGCAACGGATCGGACAACGTCCTCAAATTAGCCATCGAGCAGTACGAACGAATCGTCAAAATCGAACCTAACAACATTGACGATCACTTGCTTCTCGGCAGGCTTTACCGCCTCAACAACGATTTGCAGAAAGCGGAAAACGAACTCAAGACCGCGGTTCAACTCGACCCGAATTCGGAAGAAGCGATCACGACACTGGCCTTGCTTTATAGCGAGGAAGGCGACACCGCTCATGCCTTGCAGGTGTTAAGTTCAGTCCCCGCCACCGGCCGTTCCGCCAAGCTCTATTCCGCATTGGGCACTACCTACGAGCAACGGAAAGATTACAAGAACGCAATTGAGGCCTACAAGAAAGCCGTCCAGCTCGACCGGGACAATCTCGACGCGATCCGCGGCTTGGCTGAAAACTTGCTGAACGATGGCCAGATGGACGCTGCGCTCGACCAATACAAGGTCATCGTTGATGCGAATCCTGAAGACGCGCAAACCTACCTGCGCATAGCCGAAATCTACCGCAAGCAAGAGAAATATGATCTGGCCCTGGAGAGCCTGAAAAAAGCCGAGACCATGGTGCCGGACTCGATGGAAGTGCCCTACAACGTCGCTCTGGTCTATCAGGCACAAGGCCGCAGCGATGAAGCTGCGAAGATTCTGCAGGATCTGCTCAAGAAGACCGAAAAGCCCGACACCAACTACAGTCAGAGCGACCGCAGCAATCGCGCCGTCTTCATTGAACGTTTGGGACGCATTTATCGCGACCAGTCGAACTATTCGGCCGCTGTAGAGACCTTTCGCAAGATGCTCACTCTAGGCGACGAGAGCGCCGCAAGCGACCGCGGCCGCCAGGGAAGGGGTTCAGAAGCTGCCCAACAATCGCGACCTGCGCATGGTGCTCGACGCGCAACTCGCCGACACCGGCGATGCGGACAAGGCTCTGGCCGACGTGCGCTCGCTGCTTAAGGGAACAGCGGAAGATCGCCCGGTATATGTGGCGCTGGCGCAGATGAACACGCGTCTCAAGCGCTGGGCCGACGCCGAAGCGGCACTGAACAAGGCGGAGCAGCTCTCCACCAAGCCGGAGGATAAACAATACGTAGCTTTCCTCCGGGGCTCTACCTACGAGCGCCAGAAAAAATATGACGAAGCCGAGGCCGAGTTCAGGAAGGTGCTTGCGGCTGAGCCGCAGAGCGCTGTCACCCTCAACTACCTGGGATACATGAACGCCGACCGCGGCGTGCGGCTGGAGGAGTCGCTCAATTACATCAAGCAAGCCGTGAGCCTCGAGCCGGGCAACGGCGCCTACCTCGATTCGTTGGGCTGGGCTTATTTCCGGCTGGGCAAATACGACCTGGCCGAGGAAAATCTTAACAAGGCTTCGCAGCACATGGGCTCCGATCCCTCCGTGCAAGAGCACTTGGGTGATCTCTATCAGAAGACGGGACGCCTAAAGCTGGCTGCCGCTCACTGGGAGCGCGCTCTGGAGGAATGGAACAAGACCGTGGCTGCCGAAGTTGACAGCGACGCCCAGGCCAAGGTTCAGCAGAAGCTGGACGCCGCGAGAGTGAGGCTAGCCAAGGAGCAGTTGGAAAAACAGCAGTAGCGAAGAAGGTGAATCAAACCATCAAGAGTCAACGATGCTAGACTCTCCTCATGTTGGCCGGCTGCGCGGTGCACGTGGAACATTCCCGTGGACGCCGCTTTCCTGAGCCGCCGCATCCCTACCGCAACGACTTTCAGCGAGATCGCGACCGTGTTATCCATTCGCGTGCGTTTCGCCGCCTTGAAGCCAAGACTCAAGTGTTCACGCGGCGTTATTCGGACCACTTCCGCAACCGGCTTACGCACACGATTGAGGTTTCACAGATATCCCGCACCATTGCGGGAGCGCTGGGCCTCAACGTGGACCTGGCTGAAGCTCTTGCCTTGGTGCATGACATCGGCCATCCCCCCTTCGGGCACGCGGGAGAGAAGGCGCTCGACGCCGCCATGCGCGCCCAAGGTCTTTTCTTCGACCACAACCTGCACGCGCTGCGCATCGTGGAAGACTTTGAGATACGCTACGCTGCCTTTCGCGGGCTGAATCTCACCTTCGAAGTCCGCGAGGGCATCATTAAGCATTCCAAAGACTACGGCATCGATGAGCATCCGCAGTTAGCGCAGTACTTGCTCAATCAGCGACCGCCGCTCGAAGCCCAACTTATCGATCTCGCCGACGAAATTGCCTACAACACGGCCGACCTCGATGACGGATATGAGGCCCACCTACTCTCACTGGACGAAATCCGAACCGGAGTGCCTGTCTTTGAACGTTGTTACCAGCAAGTGGGGCAAATCTATCCGGACGCCATCGACAGGTTGAAATTTAACGAAGCCCTTAAAGGTATGCTCAATTGCATGGTCAGCGATCTCATCGAAAATACGCGCACGAGAACACAACAGACAGGAATGAGAACTTTGGAAGACGTGCGTCAGTATCCCGAGCGCCTCGCCGCATTCAGCACGGAAGTCGAAGCCGAGCGCCGTGCGGCTAAGCGGTTTCTCTATGAAAACCTGTACCTTAGTCCGACGCTGGAGCCCGAAAAGGATGATGCCGAGCGCATTGTCCGCGAATTGTTTTCTTTTTGGATGCAGAAGCCTGGAGCCCTTCCGCCCGGTTACCAGCAAAAAGCTGAGGAGGAAGCACTGCCGCGTGTGGTTTGCGATTACATTGCCGGCATGACCGACAATTTCATCTACGAGCAGTACGAAAAGTACTGCAGCGGGTAACCAGGGCCGCGGTCGTACCGACAGCAGGAAAAGAATCTTCAGCGCGCTCCCGCCACCGCCGCAACCACATCAAACAAAATCCTGGGCCCCCGCCGCAGTTCCTCCACCCGGATACGCTCATCGTTTCCATGCTCAGTGTGCCCTTCCTCATCCGTCGCCGCATATGGCGAGAAGCCGTAAGCATTGATACCCAGCGGCCGATAGCGCTGGTTCTCGGTATATCCGCTGGTGATATGGGGAACCACCGGCGTCCCCGGAAAATAATGCCTAGAAACTTGACCGATCGCATCGAAGAGCGCCGTCTTGGTGGGCGAGTAGTTGGCGATCCGGAACTCCGCATTCAGCGGCTCGATGGTCACGTTCGGATCGTTCACAACCCGCCGGATCGCCTCCAGAACCGCTTTCGGATCTCCCCCCGGCAGCAGCCGCACATCCAGGTTCGCCCAGGCTTCCGGCGGAATTACATTGGTCTGTTCGGAGCCGCCCATCATGGTGAGTGAGATGGTGTCGCGCAGCAGGAAGTTCAGCGATTCGTCTTTCTCAATTTCGTCCTGAAACTCTTTGTCTTCGAGCGCCTTTTGGATATTGCCGAACTCACGCTTTCGCTGTGGCGGCTCGTAAGGGGCCATGTCACGCAAGAACTCATCCACCACGGGCAGAACCCTGAACGGGGTATGGTAGGCCAGAATGCGATCAAGTGCCCGCACCAGCCGGTTCGGAGCCGAAGCGGCAATCGGACGCGAACCGTGACCCGGTCGGCCATGCGCCACAACGTGCAGCCAGAAGGTAGTCTTTTCGCCCACATCGACGCCCATATACTTCACCTTTCCAGCTTCGAGCAGATTCTCCCCGCCCTCATTGACCAGGAACTCGGCATTTCCCAATAGTTCGCGCTGGTGTTCGATAAACCAGTCCGTGCCGGTACCGCCCGCCTCTTCATCGGCCACGGCGAGAAAAATCACATCCCGGTCGAGCGCAAGGTGTTCGCGCCTCAGCATAACCATCACAACTAGCTGCGCTAGTCCTTCATCTTTCATGTCCTGAGCGCCGCGGCCCCACAAGTATCCATCTTTGATCTCGCCACTAAACGGAGGAACCTTCCAATGCGCCGAATCGCTGGTCACAACATCCATGTGGTTCAGCAAAATAATAGGTCGTTTCGCCTCTCCTGCGTTGGTACGCGGCAATCGTGCCCAAAGGTCGGCCCGACTGGGCGCGTACTCGAAAACTCGGTTCTCAATCCCCTCCTGGTCGAGGATCTTCTTGAAAAACGCTGCCGCGCGCATTTCATTGCCCGGAGGGTTGGTCGTATCGATTCGTAGATATTCCTGCATCCATTGAAGCGCCAAGTCCGAGTATTGCTGCCAATGTTCGGCTGGAATGCGCGACGATGCCAGCCCAGCGTCTGGCAGCTCGCGCTGGGCTGCTTCGGCGAATCTGCCGGTCGCCCAGGCAGCGCCGCAAAAGACCAGGCAGGCAATCAGCAACGCCCCAAACGACATCCGCAAAATCCCCAAGTTGCAACAACTTGCGCCTCGACCTGACCCAAATGTTCCCAAGATTTCCTCCCGGAATGTCAAAAATCCACGCAGTTTTTATATCAGGTTCGCCAAATTTACCCTGCCATTGCAGTCCCGGCTGTCGCACCCGAGGAAACGGCGTTACAATGTCTATGTATATCAACGGGTTAGCACTTCGACCGTTGCTTTAGATTTGGCATCTAACCTGTAACAGAGAGAGATAGCGCCATTATGTTGGCGCCACGAATTTTAGGCACGCGTAGCGTCAGCGCGAGCCGGCAAATCGACCACCGCTTTGCTTCTCGTCATTTGTGTAGGACGCAATCAAATCAAGCGCCACGCCCATTTGGGCGTGTTGGAGTGGAGTCCCAAGGCTCCACCCTGGAGGAAGTTTAATTATGAATAGCCGCATCCTACTCGCCCTGCCGCTGGCCGCAGTGCTCGCATTTCCGGCCTTTGCGCAGACCACCTCGTCTACCCAGGATCAGTCCACAACCGCTCAAACGCCCCAAAACACCTCTACTGACACGGCCACCGGCAAGCAGCCTCTGCAGCCACCCAGCCGTGAAGGTTTCTGGGGCCGCGTCAATCCCTTTGCTCGCAAGAGATACGTGCAGCGCCAGACCGACCCCATTCGCGACCGCGTTAACGAACTCGATGACCTGACCGCCAGCAACGGCAAGGCGATCAAGGACACCGATGAGCGCGCACAGAAGGGCATCAAACTAGCCTCCGATAAAGCCAACGAAGCCGATCAGCACGCCATGGATGCGGGCAATAAGGCCACCATGGCACAGCAGACCGCGCAGCAGGCTACCACGCGTATCCAGACGGTCGAGCAGGTGGTTGGCAATATCGATCAGTACAAGGCCTCGAATCAGACTGAAATCCGGTTCCGTCCCGGCCAGACTGTGCTGAGCAAGAATGCCAAGGACGCACTCGACCAAATGGCCTCTACCGTGAAGGGCCAGCGCGGCTACATCATCGAAGTCCAGGGTTTCTCCTCCGGACGCGGCCAGACCGCGATTTCGAACTCGCAGAAGATGGCCGAGTCAGTGGTGCGCTACCTCGTGTTGAACCACGAGATCCCGGTCTACCGCATCTATCTCGTGGGCATGGGCAACGCTCCTATTGCGAACGCGGATGAGACTGCGAAGTCGAAGCGCATCAGCGGCGGTCGCGTGGAAATCAGCCTGTTGAAGAACGATCTTGAGCAGCTTGCCTCCAGCGGTTCCTCCGCTCCGGCGACCAGTCAGGATCAACAGCAGCAACCGAAATGAGTGAACTAAGTTTGGGACCGGCCGCCTTGGCCTAAAGTCCCTCCCCCGAAGAAGGCCCCTCGCTCACGCGAGGGGCCTTCTTTTTGTGTGCCGAGCATGTTCGACAGCTCGAGGGTGAAAGTCCCTTTGACAACCGGATGGAGGTGAAGTCATAGCGAAGCGCAAGGGTGAAATAACACTCGCCGCGAGGCGGGGCCTGAAAGAAGCGTGGAGCAAAGGCGCGAGCCGATGAACAAGAACCGGATACGAGGCCTACGGTGGCGGGCGAGCGGGCAAATGACCGCAAAGCCCATATC
>WNGH01013780.1_pt1 | contig 12418 bp, 11 predicted proteins | sample 5400631 | NCBI WGS metagenome assembly WNGH01 (sample SAMN13153373, study PRJNA577476) | soil metagenome | isolation source: 115 cm soil or saprolite under Garry oak tree replicate 1 | place: USA:California | collected 2016-06-15 | reverse complement strand
CCCGCGAGCTCGAAGCTTTGACGCCGGCGCTGCAACAGGCGTCGGAGCCGGAACCCGGCGACGCGACCTTTCTTGGACGGCTTAAAGCCAATGCAGAAAAGCTGGTGCGCATAACGCCGGCCGGCGCGCCGGCGGGGAACGATCCGGCGGCGATTGTCGCGCGGATCAGGTTCGATGCCGCGCATGGCGATATCGCCGCGGCCTTGGCCGCTATCGGTGCACTGCCAGATTCGGCAAAGTCGCTCACCGCGGCATGGAGCAAGAAGGCCGCGGCCCGCGAGGCGGCGCTCGCAGCGAGCCGACAGATTGCCAGCGATGCGCTCGCGGCGCTTGCCACGCCAGCCGCCAGATGATCCGCGCCATTTTTTATTTGATCCTCGTCGGCGTCATTGCTTATGGCGTCGCATTTCTCGCCGACCGGCCGGGCGATGTCGTCGTCACCTGGCAAGGATTGCGCATCGAAACGTCGCTCCTGGTGCTCGGCGCCGCCGTGATCGCGGCAATGATCGTCTTAAGTTTGATCATCGGCCTTATTCGCGCCATCGCGCGATCGCCCATTGTGCTGGCGCGGCTCCTGCGCAATCGCCGCGGCACGCGGGCCTATGAAGTGATTTCAAATGGACTGATCGCGGTCGGCGCCGGCGATATCGCGGCGGCGCGGAGATTTACCGCAGAAGTCCAAAGGCTCGCGCCCGGCGAGCCGCTGGCGCTATTGCTGACCGCGCAAGCGGCGCAACTTACCGGCGATCGCGACGCGGCGGAGCGCGCGTTCCGCGCTATGGCCGCCCGCGCCGACACCAAAGCGCTCGGCTTGCATGGTCTCTTCATCGAGGCGCGGCGCCGCAATGACGCAGCGCGCGCGCGCGCCTATGCCGAAGAGGCGGCGCGCACAGCTCCCTCGCTTGGCTGGGCGGGAACCGCAGTCCTCGAATCGCGCTGCCGCGACGGCGATTGGGCGGGCGCCCTCGCCTTGCTGGAGCAACAAAAGCGCATGCTCGATAAAGCGCGCTATCGACGTCAGCGGGCGGTACTGCTCACCACGCGGGCGCTGACGCTGGAAGACAGCGACCGCGACGCCGCCAAGCAGTTCGCCCTTGAAGCCAACAAGCTTGCGCCGGACTTGGTGCCCGCTGCGGCGCTGGCCGGCCGCCTCCTCGCCGAAGGCGGTCAGCTCCGCAAGGCAAACCGGATCATCGACAGCGCCTGGCGCGCCAAGCCACATCCCGAATTGGCGCAAGCCTACGCCGAACTGCGGTCCGGCGAATCGGCGCGCGACCGGCTCAAGCGGATCGAAGCGCTTGGCAAGCGTGTGCCTGGCGATATGGAGGGCGCGCTGGCGGTGGCCCGCGCCGCGCTCGACGCGCAGGAATTTGCCAAGGCGCGAAGCGAACTGGCGCCGTATCTCGAGCGTCCTACCAGACGAGTCTGTCTGCTCATGGCCAGGCTGGAACGCGCCGAGCGCAACGACGAAGGCCGCGCCCGCGAGTGGACGGCGCGCGCGCTCAACGCTCCGCCCGAGCCGCAATGGACCGCTGACGGTTACGTCTCGGATCGATGGCTGCCGGTGTCACCGGTCAGCGGCCGGATCGATGCCTTCGAGTGGCGGGTGCCGCTCACGGGCGCGATCGCCGCGCCGATCATTGAGCCCGAGGCCATCGCGCCCCCTCCTCCCGGTCCAGCGGTCAACGCGGCGGCGCCGCGAGACGAAAACGTCGCACGAAGCGTCGCCCTCTCTCGCAGCAGCTCGGAACCTGCGCCAATCAAAGCCGAGCTCAAACCCGAGCCGGTCATTCCGCTTGTGCACGCCCCCGACGATCCCGGACCAGACGCGGTCGAGGAGAACGAAGCGCCGGCAAGCGAAGAGAGCGGCGGCTGGCGCAAGATTCTGCAATAGAAGTTTATTGCCCATCGCCGGGCTGCCGTGCATTATACCCATATGAACTATAGTGCATGAGGTCTTGCCCGCGATGCCGATCGCCAAGAAACCCAAGACACACAACAAATCGGCCAGCCACAAATTGGCCGACCGCAAATCGCCGCTGGATGCATTGAGCAATGCCGGCGCCGGTGCCGCGTTTCTCGCAGCCCTCGGCCGCGAGGTACGGCGCAGCCGTGCCAAGCGCGGCATGACGCGCCGCCAAATGGCGCAAGCCTCGCGCACCTCGGAGCGGTATTTGGCGCAAATCGAAAGCGGCACCGGCAATCCGTCCGTGACGGTGCTGCGCGCGATCGCCCAAGCGCTTGATTTGCCTGCCGCCGTGTTGCTGGGCGAGCCGAGTGCAAACTCCGCGGCGCGCACAGCGCTGCTCGATCTTGTTGCGCGGTTGCCGGATTCGGCACTGGCCGAGCTGACCGATCTCATCGAAGCGCGCCTCGTGCCGGCAGAGTCCGCCGACCGAGCGCGACGGATCGCCCTAGTCGGGCTGCGCGGCGCCGGAAAGTCCACCCTCGGGCGCATGCTGGCGCGGCATCTCGGCTGGCCTTTCATCGAGCTCGACCGCGTGGTCGAACAGGATTACGGCGCCAGCATCCCGGACATGATCGAAATGGCGGGAACAGCGACATTCCGCCGCCACGAGCGTGCAGCGCTCGAGCGCGTGATTGCCGGCCAGGAGGCTGCGGTGATCACAACTGCGGGCGGCATCGTGTCCGAGCGCGAAAGCTACGCGTTATTGCTGCGGCGCAGCCACACGATCTGGATCAAGGCGCGCCCGGAGGAACATATGGGCCGGGTCATGGCGCAGGGCGATTTTCGCCCCATGGCGGCGAACCGCGAGGCGATGGCCGATCTGGTCGCGATCCTCGAGGCGCGCGGCGCCGATTATGCCCGCGCGCAAGCGCAGCTCGACACCTCCGGCGAGGCCGTGGAGCAGAGCTTCGCCAAATTGCTGCGGATCGTTGCCGACATGCTCGGGCCGCAATCGAGATCATCTGCGCCGCGCGTGCAGGCAGGAGGCGTGTAGCTGTGACGCTGTCGGAAACCGGCTTTCTCGATCTGCCGCCGATGCGGCTCGAATACCGCATGATCGGTCCGCGCCCCGACGCGGCGCCGACGATCGTCATGCTGCATGAAGGGCTCGGCAGCGTCGATCTATGGGGCGACTTTCCCGACAAAATCGCGGCGGCGACGGGCGCCGGAGTCTTCGTTTATTCCCGTGCCGGATACGGCAAGTCGACCGGGGCCAAGCTGCCCCGCACCACGTCCTTTATGGATGAAGAGGCTTGCGAAGTGTTGCCGCGCATCCTCGACGCCATCGGCTTCCGCCGCGGATTCCTGCTCGGTCACAGCGATGGCGGTTCGATCGCGACGATTTATGCCGGCAGCGTCCAGGATCACCGCGTGCGCGGCTTGGTTCTGATCGCGCCGCACTTCTTCGCCGAAGAAATGGGACTGGCCGAGATTCGCCGGGCGCGCAAATCGTTCGAGTCCGGCGCATTACGGGAAAGGCTGAAGCCTTGGCATGCCGATGTTGATGCCGCCTTCCGCAGCTGGAATGAGCCTTGGCTTCATCCCGACTTTGAAAAATGGGACATCATCGAAGCCCTTGGCTATATCCGCGTGCCAATTCTGATCGTCCAGGGCGAAAACGACCAATACGGCACCCTCAAGCAGATCGAGACGGCACGACAGGAATGTTACTGCCCGGTCGAAGCTGCGGTGCTGCCGGGCATTCGCCATATTCCCTATCGTGAAGCGCCGGAGATCACGGTCAACACCATTGCCGAATTCATCAACCGGCTGCTGCGCGAGCACCGTGAGGCGGAACAACTTGCCAGCCCTGGGATTGCCCTCTCATGAATTATAATGCATATGAGGAGCGACCATGATGGGCGTTGCAGGTCCTAGCCTTGCAGGCCCTAGCGTTGCGCCGCGGCATCCGGAGGAGCCAATGCGTACCCAGCCCTTGCGTATCGATTTTCAAACCGAGCCAAGCCGTTATCGCCACTGGAAGCTCAAGGTCGACGGCGAAATCGCCACGCTGTTGATGGACGTCGATGAAAAATCGTCGTTGTTTGAGGGCTACGATCTCAAGCTCAATTCCTATGATCTCGGCGTCGACATCGAACTCGCTGACGCGATCGAACGTCTGCGCTTCGAGCACCCGCAGGTGCGCGCGCTCGTGCTGCGATCGGCGAAACCGCGGGTGTTTTCCGCCGGGGCCAATATCCGCATGCTCGCCGCCGCGAGCCACGCGCATAAGGTGAATTTCTGCAAGTTCACCAATGAGACCCGCAATGGGATCGAGGATCTCAGCGAAAATTCCGGATTAAGATCGATCTGCGCCATCAACGGCACGGCGGCTGGCGGCGGCTATGAGCTCGCCTTGGCGACCGATTACATCATGCTGGTCGACGACGGCTCGGCGGCGGTTTCCCTGCCGGAATTGCCGCTTTTGGCGGTGCTGCCGGGGACTGGCGGGCTCACCCGCGTCTCCGACAAGCGGCGGGTCCGCCGCGACCATGCCGACGTGTTCTGTACCACCGAGGAAGGCGTCAAGGGCAAGCGCGCCGCCGAATGGCGGCTGGTCGACGCCGTGGTTCCCGGATCGAAGTTCGAGGAGGCGATCGCGGCGCACGCCAAGGAATTCGCGGCGCAATCCCCCCGCGCGTCGACCGGTCCCGGCATCAAGCTGGCGCCGCTGCAGCGGACTTTCACCGCCGATGCGGTCGAATACGCCACCGTCTCGGTCGAATTTGCGCGCGACGCGCGGATCGCGACGATCACGTTGCGCGGCCCCACCGCGCCGCCGCCCGCGTCCGCGGACGCGATGGTCGCGCTCGGCGCAGAGTTCTGGCCGCTAAAGGTCGCGCGCGAGCTCGACGACGCCATTTTGCATATCCGCCTCAACGAGCTCGAGGTTGCCGCGCTTGTCTTCAAATCATCCGGCGAGACCGACCAGGTGCTTGTCTATGACCGGTTCCTCGATGCCCACCAACAGCATTGGCTGGCGCGGGAGATCCGTCTCCTGTGGAAGCGCGTATTAAAGCGCGTCGACCTCACCTCGCGCACACTGGTGACCTTGATCGAGCCCGGCTCATGCTTTGCCGGCACGCTCGCCGAATTGCCGCTCGCCAGTGACCGCTCCTACATCCTGATCGGCCAACGCGAGGGCGACAACAAGCCGCCGGCGGCCATCGCGCTCGCCGACGCCAATTTCGGCCCTTATCCGATGTCGAACGGGCTGACGCGCCTTGCCAGCCGTTTCTTGGCCAATCCGGACGATCTCGCCGCGGCCCAACAACAACGCGGCAAGATGATCGATGCCGAGGCGGCGCAACGGCTCGGGCTGGTCACTTTCGCGCTCGACGATATCGACTGGGATGATGAAGTGCGGCTGTTTCTCGAAGAGCGCGCCAGCTTCTCGCCCGACGCACTCACCGGACTAGAGGCGAATTTGCGCTTTGCCGGGCCGGAAACAATGGAATCAAAAATCTTCGCGCGGTTGACCGCGTGGCAGAACTGGATTTTCCAGCGCCCCAACGCCATCGGCGATGAGGGCGCGCTCAAGCGCTACGGCACCGGCCAGAAACCGGTGTTCGATCCGCGCCGAGTCTGAGAGGGAGCCGGTCATGATGATCGAGAACGTCGATTACACAACGAAAATTCCAAACAACGTCAATCTGACCGAAGATCGGCAGGTGCTGCGTGCGCTGGAAAGCTGGCATCCCGGCTATATCGATTGGTGGATGGATATGGGGCCACAAGGATTTCAGGACGCCCTCGTCTATCTGCGCACCGCCGTGTCGGTCGATCCGAAAGGCTGGGCCAAATTCGATTACGTGCGCATGCCCGACTATCGCTGGGGCATCCTGCTGGCGCCGAAAGAGGAAGACCGCAAAATCCCGTTCGGCCGGCATTACGGCGAGCCTGCTTGGCAGGATATACCGGGCGAATATCGCGCCATGCTGCGCCGGCTGATCGTGATCCAAGGCGATACCGAGCCGGCTTCAGTCGAGCAGCAGCGTCACCTCGGCAAGACTGCGCCATCGCTCTACGACATGCGCAATGTGTTCCAAGTCAATGTCGAGGAAGGTCGCCACCTCTGGGCCATGGTCTATCTCCTGCAGAAATATTTCGGCCGCGATGGCCGCGAGGAAGCGGCAGAACTGTTACAGCGCCGCTCCGGCGACGCCGACAAGCCGCGCATGCTCGGCGCCTTCAACGAAGCGACGCCCGATTGGCTGTCGTTTCACATGTTCACCTTCTTCACCGATCGCGACGGCAAGATGCAGCTCGAAAGCCTGGCGCAGTCGGGCTTCGACCCGCTGTCACGCACCTGCCGCTTCATGCTGACGGAAGAAGCGCACCATATGTTCGTGGGCGAGACCGGCGTGGGGCGCACGATCCAGCGTACCTGCGAGGCGATGAAAGCGGCCGGGATCGACGATCCCGCCGACATCGACAAGGCGCGCGCACTTGGTGTGATCGACCTGCCGACGATTCAGAAGAAGCTCAATTTGCACTATTCGCTCTCGCTCGATCTGTTCGGTTCGGAGGTCTCGACCAACGCAGCCAACACGTTCAGCGCGGGACTGAAAGGGCGCTTCCAAGAAACCAAGATCGACGACGATCATCGCCTGGAAAATGCAACGTATCCGGTGCTCAAGCTGATCGACGGCCAGATCAAGCGGGTCGATGAGCCGGCGCTGACCGCGATCAATATGCGCCTGCGCGATGACTACACCGCCGATTGCCAACGCGGGCTCGACCGTTGGAATAAGATCATCGCCAAGACCGGGGTTGAGTTTAAATTCGAACTGCCGCACGTCGGTTTCCATCGCCTGATCGGCGAATTCAAGGACGTGAAAGCGACGCCCGCTGGCAAGCTCATCGACGAGGCCACTTGGAATCGCGACAACCAACAGTGGCTGCCGTCGAAGGACGATGGTGACTTTATCGGCAGCCTGATGAAGCAGGTTCTCGAGCCCGGCAAGTTTGCAAGCTGGATTGCGCCGCCGCGCATCGGCATCGACAATAAGCCCGGCGATTTCGAATACGTCAGACTCGCGGCGTGATTCATCCTCCCCCGCGATAGCGGGGGAGGAACAGAATTAGCGTATCGCTCTATTTGCCGGCGAGCGGCCCGTCGCGCAGCCGCGACAGATCGAAGCGGTCGATCTCGCGCAACAATTCGACGAATGCCTGCGCGCCTTGCGCCAAAGCAGCCTCGCCCTTTTCGGCCTTTGCCAGCGTGGCATCGCCGACAGCGCCGGTCGGATTGAGGTCCTGCGTCATCCAGGCGAAGCCCGCCGGCCGATAAGCGCCGAGCCATCTGAACTCTCGCGCCATGGCGATGGTTTCGGGAGTCGCGCGAGCCGCTTTGTCCATACGGACCGTATTCGGCATCGCCGCCAGCATCAGCGAAGTTTCGATGTCGCCGGCGTGAATGCCGTGCTTTCTTTCCTCGCTCGAGAAGGCAGATCGCGTGCCACCAATTCCATCGCGGCGACGTTGCCGCCGTGGCTGGTGACAAGAACGAGCTTGCGCAGCCCGGCACGCGCGACACTCTCGCCTAGTTCGGTCCATGCGGCGACCGCTGTCTGAGCCGAGAGGCTAAGCGTTCCCCAGTAGGCCAGATGCTCGGTCGAAATGCCGACGCGCTGTGTCGGAAGGAAAGTGACGGGAATATCCTCGGGGATGATCTCGCGCACGCGCTTGAGATATGCATCGGCGATGAAGCTATCGACGCCGAGCGGCAGGTGCGGCCCGTGCTGCTCGACGGCGGCCAAAGGCAGCACCGCAATCCAGCGCACCGTCGCGGCGCCGGCGATGTCTTGCCAGGTCATGTCCAGCCAATCGCGCTTGGGCAGCGCCATCAGTTCACTCGTCGCTCGTTATGGAATCTGACTTTAGTGCGGGCATGCTCTATTGTCGCGTCCCCGGCGCACAGGAGCAACTAATGACGTTCACGGCTAAGCTGAGGATTGGAGCATCAGGTCCCGCATTTCGTCTCGGACTTGCTCTCGCGCTGGCCGGCCCGGCATGCAGCTTTGGATTTAGCTTTGCCTCGGCTCAGGCGTTGGACAAAGTCTCGTTCGGCACCAATTGGATCGCCGAAGGCGAGCACGGCGGCTTTTACCAGGCGCTGGCGGACGGCACATATCGCAAATATGGCCTCGACGTCACCATCGTGCCGGGCGGGCCCAACGTCAACAACCGCATCCTGCTGCCGGTCGGCAAGATTGATTTTTTTCTTAGCGCCAACACGCTTCAGGCATTCGACGCGGTCGAGCAAAACGTGCCGACGATCGAAGTCGCCGCTCTATTTCAGAAGGACCCACAGGTGCTAATCGCGCATCCGGACCAGGGCATCGAGAAATTCACGGATTTGAAAAAGCTCACGCTGTTCATTTCCAGAGAAGGCGTGGCGACCTATTACCAATGGCTCAAGGCGGACTACGGTTTTACCGATGGGCAAGTGCGGCCCTACACTTTCAACCCGCAGCCGTTTCTTGCCAATAAAACGAGCGCGATGCAGGGCTATGTAACGTCGGAGCCGTTCGCCGTCGCCAAGGCTGCCAATTTCACGCCCAAAGTGTTCCTGCTCGCCGATCAGGGCTTTTCCGCCTACTCGACGCTGATCGAGACGCGGCGCGACCTGGTCGACAAAAGGCCGGATCTCGTACAGCGCTTTGTCGATGCCTCCACCATCGGCTGGTACAACTATCTTTACGGCGACAACCGCGCCGCCAACGCGCTGATAAAAAAACAGAACCCGGAAATGACCGACGAATTGCTCGCCTATTGCGTCAACGCAATGAAAAAATACGGCATTGCCGATTCCGGAGATGCGCCCACGCTCGGCATTGGCGCCATGACCGACGCGCGCATGAAGGATTTCTTCGACAAAATGGTGCGGGCCGGCGTGGCGAAATCGAACCTCGATTACCGCAAGGGCTACACGCTGCAATTCGTCGACAAGAAGGTCGGGCTCGATCTGCGGCCGAACCGATAAATTGCCGATGCCGCCAGCGACCGCACTGCAAACCTCACCTTTGCTGCTTGCCCTGCACGGCGTCGGCAAGACCTTCCCGAACGGCACGCTGGCGCTGGCAAATCTCAATTTCAACGTCCGCCGCGGCGAATTTCTGTCGCTGCTGGGACCCTCCGGTTGCGGCAAATCGACAGTGTTGCGCATCATCGCCGGCTTGACCGCGCCGAGCTACGGCAGTGTCGAATGGCCTGATCCCTCAACGCACGCTGGCAAGTCAAACCGTATTGGCTTTGTCTTCCAGGACCCGACCCTGATGCCCTGGGCCAGCGTCTTCAACAACGTGTCGCTGCCACTCGTGCTCGAAGGCATAGCGGCGGCAAGCATCGCAGGCCGAGTCACCACGGCGCTCGACCGTGTCGGCCTCACCAAATTCGCTGAAGCCTATCCGCGCGAATTGTCCGGCGGCATGCGCATGCGAGTCTCGATCGCGCGCGCGCTCGTCACCGAACCGCAGCTTCTGCTGATGGACGAACCGTTCGCCGCGCTCGACGAGATCACCCGTTTCAAGCTCAACAACGATCTGCTGCAGGTCTGGCAGGCGACCGGCACGACAGTAGTCTTCGTCACGCATTCGGTCTTCGAATCGGTTTATCTGTCGAACCGCATCCTGGTGATGACCGCCCGCCCCGGCCGGATCTTTACCGAGCTTGCAATCGACGCGCCCTATCCGCGCGACAACAACTTCGGCACCTCGGCCGAATATGCCGCATTCTGCCGCCGCACCTCCGCGGCACTGGCTCAGGCCATGGCTCACGACAACATGGCTGGAGACAACATGGCTGGAGACAAAACGCCGGGAGGGCGGCTGTGAAAGCCGCAGCCTCAATCCAGGAACGATACGATCGCGTGCTGCGGATCGCGCTGCCCGTCGTCGTGCTCGCACTCGGGCTATTGATCTGGGAAGCGATCGTATGGATCGACAAAATCCCGCCTTACGTGCTGCCAGGCCCCAGGTTGATCCTGCGCACGCTGATCGATGACTGGGAATTGCTGTCGCAATCGCTTGTGGTCACGCTCGCGACGACCATTGAAGGTTTTCTGCTCGCCGCATTCGGCGGCGTCGGGCTGGCGGTGCTGTTCAACCAATCGCGCCTGCTTGAATATTCGCTTTATCCCTATGCCGTGATCCTGCAGGTGACGCCGATCGTTGCGATCGCGCCGCTGTTGCTGATCTATCTGCCGCAACCGCTTGCGGTCTTGGCCTGCGCCTGGATTGTGGCGTTCTTTCCGGTCCTGGCGAACACGACGCTCGGGCTGCATTCGGTGGACCGCAATCTCGGCGACCTGTTCACGCTGTACGGCGCATCGCGCGGCCAGCTCCTCTGGTACCTCAAGCTGCCTTCGGCGCTGCCCTACATCATTGGCGGATTGCGGATTGCCGGCGGACTGTCGCTGATCGGCGCAGTGGTGGCGGAGATCGCCGCCGGGTCGGCCGGCGCCGGTTCCGGACTCGCTTACCGCATCGCCGAATCCGGATACCGTCTCAACATCCCGCGCATGTTCGCCGCGCTGCTGCTGTTGTCGGTCGCCGGCATCGCGATCTTTTATGCGCTCTCGCTGCTCAATTACCTGGCGCTGCGCCGCTGGCATGAGAGCGCGCTGGAGCAGGAGGCGTAACCACAGCTTTATGCTTGAGCATGATCTTTTTCGAAAACCGGTGTCCACTTTTCGGGATCATGCTCTAGCGACGGACCCAGCAGTTTATCGCGAACCGCGAATCCTCGAACCGGCCCGAGGGGCAGACGACGGGCAGGACCTCGTGCGGAAACCATGAGGGAAAGAAAACCAATGTGTCGTTAGTCGGCTCGATGTCCACAAATGCGCCGGTGTCTTTGGCGCCTTCAAATGAATAGATCCGCAAGGCGCCACCCGAAAACGATTTTGGACTCTTGTGAAAGTAATACACGGCACTGATGACTCGGCGATTGACGAGCCCGGAGTCCCCAAGGTTGGTATCGCGATGTCGCATGTAAAAGGCGCCGTCGCCATGCGCGACCATTTCCAGCTCGAACTTGCTGGGCTCGAAACGTGTAGCAAGTTGGTCGAACATCGCCGGCAGTACCGTCCGCGCGCGCTCCTGCAGTTCGTCTTTCAGTTCGCCGAGATCTTTGAGCTTGCTCGATCGCCGCACCGTCAAATCGACTCGCTTATTGTCTCCCTTGCCGACACCTGACACAAAAAAGCTATCGCGCTGGCTTTGCGCGTAATCGAGCAGCCGCGCCACCATTTGCGGTCCGAGCCAATTGGCAATGCGTCCGTGGGCGGGAGGTTTGGAAAAAACGTCCTCGTTCATTGCGGAGAGAATTTTAGCATGGTTCGGCGCGGCCATGCCTAATGGCAGATTTATGTTTGTAATCATAAGTTCCTAGTTTTGGGCGTCGATGCGAGAGCGCCAGCGAGCACGCGTGCGACATGTATCGCGTGGCGGCCGGTCCAGTCCCGAATTTGCTGCCGGCACGAGGTTCCGTCGGCGACGATAATGGCGTCGCCAGCCGCCGCACGAATCGCCGGCAGCAGGAACAGTTCTCCCATCGCCCGCGAAATCTCGATCGTCTCGGCATCATAGCCGAACGCCCCGGCCATGCCGCAGCAGCTCGATTCGATTGTTGCCAGATCAAGCTCGGGAACGAGACGAAGGGCGGCCTCGACGGCATTCATTGCGCCAAATGATTTCTGGTGACAGTGACCGTGTAGCAAGACGCGCCGCTTGGCGGATGAGAACTTGATATCGAGTTTTCCTGCGGCGGCTTCGCTGACCAGGAACTCCTCGAGCAGCACGGCCTGGCTTGCGGCTTGCTTTGCCGCGTCGCCTCTAAGCAGTGCCGGGATTTCGTCACGGAATGTGAACATGCAGCTGGGCTCAAGCCCGATCACCGGCAATCCGCGCGCGACGTACGGCGCCAGCGCCGCCAGCGTGCGTTCCGCCTCCCGCCCTGCTTCATCGGTTTTGCCGACCGCCAAAAATGTGCGGCCGCAACACAGCGGCCTTGCGCCGTCCTTCGGCGCCGCGAAATGGATCTTATAGCCGCCAGCTGCGAGCACCGCGATCGCCGCATCGATGTTTTCGGGTTCGAAGTAACGATTGAAGGTGTCGGCGAATACGACCACTTCTCTAGCCGTGCGCTCCCCGGTTGAGGCGGAGGGAAGTTTGTCCTCACGGAAATAATCGCTCCGCCACTTCGGCAGCGGACGGCGGGCACTGAACTGCGCAATCGTCTCAGACAGCGTCGCCGCGCCGGGAACGCGGTCGCGCAGATTGAAAAGCCACGGCAGCCGCGCCGCGTAGGGCGCATAGCGCGGCAGATAACCGACCAACCGGTCATGTAGCGACAAACCAAACCTTTGCGCCCGCGCCCGCAGCACTTCGATCTTCATCCGCGCCATATCGACGCCGGTCGGACATTCGCGCCGGCACGCTTTGC
>WNGH01005611.1_pt1 | contig 12422 bp, 7 predicted proteins | sample 5400631 | NCBI WGS metagenome assembly WNGH01 (sample SAMN13153373, study PRJNA577476) | soil metagenome | isolation source: 115 cm soil or saprolite under Garry oak tree replicate 1 | place: USA:California | collected 2016-06-15 | reverse complement strand
GGAAGCGTTTCGTTACCGAAATTGGACAAACATCAATCGTGAAAGTCAGTTGATAAGCGGGTCCGCAAAAAAAGTTTCGGCTATCGCTATGCTCGCCTTTTGGCATACATTTTAGCGTCAGGTCATGTTTAATTCCGAAATCCTCCTGAGAATCAGCAAAGAGGCTGGCGCCCCGGTCTCGCGCGTAGAAACCACGATCAAGCTGCTTGAAGACGGGGCGACGGTTCCGTTCATCGCCAGGTATCGCAAGGAAGTGACCGGAAATCTGGACGAGGTCAAGATCAGGGACGTCGATGAGAGCCGGCGGTACTATACGGATCTCGAAACACGGCGTGCTACCGTGCTGGGCTCGATTGAGAAGCAGGGAAAGCTCAGCGATGAGCTGAAGGCGAAAATCCTGGCCTGCTACAGCAAGAACGAACTCGAAGACCTGTACCTTCCTTACAAGCCGAAACGGAAAACAAAGGCGAGCTTGTTCATCAATCCCGAGAAGGAAGTTCCCTCGGTAGAAGCGGCTGTCGAAGGCGCGCTGCACATCGTTGCCGAGCGAATTGCGGAAAGACCGGAAATTCGAAAGCAGCTGCGGGACCTCATGGTGCACGAAGGCCTGGTTCGGGCGAAAGTCGTTGCGGGCAAGGAAAACGAAAAGACCAAGTACGAGATGTACTACAACTTCGAGGAGACGGTCTCGAAGATTCCGTCACACCGCATGCTGGCGATCCGGCGCGGCACGCGCGAAGGCATTCTGAGTTTCTCCATTGACGTGGACAATCAGAAATTCCTTACCGCCCTTTTACCCCAAATTATTTGCGATGCTCAGCCGCTCTTTGCTCCTCTACTTGAAAGCGCGGCGCGCGACTCTTACGAAAGACTTCTCCTGCCATCGATTCAAAATGAAGTGCGCTCCATGTTGCGGGAGAGGGCCGAATCGGATGCCATCAGAGTGTTCGAAGAAAACCTTCGTACATTGCTGCTGGCGCCGCCGGCGGGTCAGATCGGTGTCATTGGTATCGATCCGGGCCAAAGGACCGGATGCAAAGTCGCGGTCGTTGATGAGACCGGGAAATTCTTGGAGAACGCAACGATCCATCCTACCGAGCCGAAACTGGATCTCGAAAACGCTGAAAGAATTCTTCTCGATTTGGTTCAAAAGCACAATGTGCGCGGAATTGCAATTGGCAACGGAACGGCATCGCGCGAGACGGACGCCTTTGTGCGGTCCGTGGTCGAGAAGCATGCGCTCGGTGTCTTCGTCATTGTCGTCAACGAGTCGGGCGCTTCGATCTACTCTGCTTCGAAACGCGCGCGCGAAGAATTCCCCAAGCTCGATTTGACGGTCCGCGGAGCCATTTCGATCGCGCGCCGCCTGCAGGATCCGCTGGCTGAACTGGTAAAGACGGAGCCCAAGTCCATCGGAGTCGGGCAATACCAACATGACGTCGATCAGAAGAAGTTGAAGCATAGTCTGGCGGCGGCGGTCGAATCATGCGTCAACCGCGTCGGAGTGGATCTCAACAGCGCTTCGGCGGATCTGCTGAGGTATGTATCCGGCATCGGCGAAAAGCTCGGGCAGAACGTAGTCGCGTACCGCGATCAACACGGGTTGTTCAAAAACCGGATGCAGCTGCGCGAAATCGAAGGATTTGGCGAAAAGACCTATGAGCAGGCGGCCGGCTTTCTCCGGATTAAAGACGGCGAGAATCCGCTCGACCGTACCGCCGTGCACCCGGAGTCCTATTCCCTGGTGGAGCGCATGGCTGCGTCATTAGGCGTTTCCGTGGGTGACCTCATCGAGAATCCCGGGCAAATCAATGCCATCGACTTCAAGACATTTGAAAGCGAGGCAGGAAAGTACACGGTCGGCGATATCCGCGAAGAATTGTTGAAGCCGGGCCGCGACCCTCGCGATAAATTCGCGGTGCCGAAGTTTCGTGAAGATGTGAAGGACATTGCGGATCTGAAGGAAGGTATGGAGCTCGAAGGCACCGTCACCAATGTGACGAACTTCGGCGCCTTTGTGGATCTCGGCGTACACCAGGACGGACTGGTCCATATCTCGGAACTGTCGCACAAGTATGTCCAGGATGCGCGGCAGGCGGTGAAGGTCGGCGACATCGTGAAAGTGAAAGTAATCGGCGTCGATTCGACGATGAAGCGAATCAGCCTGTCCATGAAAGCCATCATGCCGAAACCGCCGCGCCGGCCGCGAGTAAGGAAGAAGCCTAGAGCGGCTCCGCCGCCCCCGGCCGCAGCCCCGGCCCCAATCGAAGCTTCGGCGGCTGCCGGACAGGAGGTCGCGCCTCAACCGAGAAAACCGCGGCCTGAACAGCCGCGGAAACCTCCGCCACCACAACCGCAGCCACAGCAACAACAGCAGGCACGGCCTTCCAAGCCAGCTGTCGAAACCGTGCCGCATTCTCCGAAGCAGACGATGGAGGAGAAGATCCGATTGCTCCAGGAAAAGTTTGGGCGGACCCGCTGAAACAAAATCGGCGGGCTGGCCGTAATGGGTTGTTCAAGCCGCGGATTGCGCGGATGGGCCGCGGGGACGATGCCTCGCTTTTTCGGGCCGTCGATTCTGCGGCCCATCCGCGCCATCCGCGGCTTGAGAATCTCTTATGAATTTTGCGGAAGCTGTTTTCATCGCCCTGTCTTCGCTGCGCGCAAACCGCCTTCGATCGTTGTTGACGCTGCTGGGCATCGTTATCGGTGTGATGGCGGTGATCGCGGTGGTTTCGATTATTTCGGGGCTCAACGATTATGTCGCGGGAAAGATCTTCAACCTCGGCCCGGACGTCGTGACGATCAGCCGCATGGCGCCGGTCATTACGTCCTTCGACGATTTTGTCGAGAACCAAAAGCGCAAAAGCTTATACATCTCGGATATGGAAGCGGTGCACGCCGCCTGCGCCGACTGCAAAGCGGTTGGCGCTTCCGTCAATGCGCGGGCGCGCGTGAAGTTCGGCCGCGACTATGTCGATTCGCAGATTCAGGGTTACACGGCGGAAGTCCCGGCGATTCTCGGGACTGAATTGGGGGGCGGCCGGTTGATCACGGAGTATGACGTCGATCACGCGCGCAATGTATGTGTCATCGGCGCGGATATTGTGGACAATCTGTTCCCGTTTGTCGATCCAATCGGAAAGACGCTGATCATCGATGACCGGCCATTCGAGGTGATTGGCGTGGGAACAAAACAGGGTTCGGTCCTCGGCCAATCGCGCGACAATTGGGCCATGATCCCTTTCACGCTCCACCAAAAAATGTACGGCTCGCGGCGATCCATTACGATTTACGCCAAGGCTCTCGACGAGCGGCACGTTCCTGCGGCAGAGAGCGAAGTCCGGCTCACGCTGCGCGCGCGCCGGCATCTTTCATACAACGCAAAGGACGACTTCGCTCTCAACACCAACCAGAATTTTCTCCAGATCTGGGCGAACATCAGCCGCGCGTTTTTCGCCGTCACCATCGGCATCGCCTCGATTTCGCTTATCGTCGGCGGCATCGTGGTGATGAACATCATGCTCGTATCCGTGACGGAGCGCACCCGCGAGATCGGAATCCGAAAAGCCTCGGGGGCGCGGCGGCACGACATTCTGATTCAATTTCTGGTCGAGTCCGCAACGCTTGCCCTGGTCGGCGGCATTATCGGGGTATTGTTGGGATCTTCGATCGCGCTAACCATTTCTTGGCTGACACCGCTGCCGGCTTCCATCAAGTGGTGGGCGATAGCGCTCGGACTGACCGTTTCAACGAGCACCGGATTATTCTTCGGAATCTATCCTGCGACGAAGGCAGCCAACCTCGATCCGATCGTGGCATTGCGGCATGAATGAAATCCTGCTGCTCGCGCTCGATTCTTTGCGCAAACACAAGATGAGGTCGTTTCTCACGATCCTGGGAGTGGTGATCGGAGTTGCGACGGTCATTGGAATGTCTTCGATCATCAGCGGGCTGAACAGCAACATCTCCTCACAGATTGAAAATCTCGGCTCAAATCTGATCTTCGTGCAGCGCATCCCTCCAACAATTGGCGGACGGCTGCCGCCGGAAGTCTTCAGCCGGAAAAAATTGACCCTGGCAGACGCGAAAGCGATCGGAGAACTTCCGCTCGTCAAGGCCGTCGCTCCGGTTTTGCAATACTTCGCGGTGAATATGAATTCCAAATCTTTTTCCGTTCGATACCGCGACAAAACCGCCAAGAACACCATTTTTATTGGCGCGACGCCCGAAGTGGCCGTGGTGATGAACCTTCAGCTCGAGGCGGGCCGGTGGATCAACGAATCGGATAACTCGCACAACACCAATGTCGTCGTGCTCGGCCACGATACGGCCGAAACCGTTTTTCCCTCCAACGTCGATCCGACCGGCAAAGAAGTCGAGATTGAAGGCCAGCCTTTCGTCGTCATTGGCGTTCTCCAGAAACGCAAAGATGCGTTGCAAGGCGGAGCGAATCCAAATGACAACGTGGCGGAAATGCCCGTCGGCACGTTCTGGCGGCTGCATCCGGAACAAAAGGATTTCATGTTCGCCGTCAAGACGTTTTCTCAGGAAGATATGCCCCGCGCAATACAGCAGATTGAAGCGCTGCTGCGCATTCGCCGCGGAGTTCCGCCCAACAAGGAAGATGACTTCGCCATCTCAACGCAGGATACCTTCACCGATCTATGGAATCAGATCTCGAGCGGCATTTTCACGGTCATGCTGGCGATCTCCTCGATTGCCCTGGTCGTCGGCGGTGTCGGCGTGATGAACATCATGCTCGTATCCGTAACCGAGCGCACGCGGGAAATCGGCATCCGCAAGGCGATCGGCGCCACTCAGCGCAACATCCTGACGCAGTTTTTGTTTGAGGCGATGGTACTGACGGCTGTAGGCGGAATCTTGGGAATCGTGGCAGGAAGCGCGATCGCCCTCATCATCAGAACCATTGTGCCGTTTCTTCCGGCAAGCGTCTCTGCGTTCTGGGTGGCGATCGGGTTTAGTACTTCGGTCGGAACAGGTCTGATCTTCGGACTGTATCCCGCTTATCGTGCGGCGATTCTTAGCCCCATTGAAGCTCTGCGATACGAATAAAGGGAAGAAGCCAGGAGCCAGAAACCAGGAGCCAGAATGGGGACCGGACAAGCCGTTCCCTATTCTGGCTTCTGGCTCCTGGCTTCTGATAAAATGGCGGTTGATGACGAAAGAAGAATATTTCGAGCAGGCGGTCAACGCATTCGGCGACGATAACCTGGATGAGGCCATTGAGCAGTACCAAAAGGCCTTGCAGATCGACCCCAATTACCAGGATGCTTTGCACGGCCTGGGCATGGCGCTGTTCAGTCGCGGCCGGATAGACGAAGCGATCACGGCTGCCAAAAAACTCATCGAAATCGATAAAGACGACGTCCTCGCCCATACCAGCCTATCCATGTTTTACCAATCGCAGGGCCGAATCGAAGAAGCCGAAAAAGAAGGAAATGCCGCGCGAATCCTCGGCTGGAAGCAGGAACTCCGCAAAGATCAGCAATAAAAGTGGAATAGCCGCAAAGAAGTGGCAAAACCGGGTGAAACGTTTTTCGAACTTTTGCGGCCTTTTGTGCCCTCCTGTGGCCATATCCCTTTGACTTGATGATGCCTGAATGCGAGACTAGCCTACTCTTCATGCTCCTGAAAGGCTCCCGGCATCGAAATATGAAATGTCTGCGGTAATCAATGAAACCGAACAACTGATTCAGTTCCTAAAGAACGTCAAGCTGTTCGCCGAACTCAGCCCGGAGAGCCTTGCAAGACTCGGCACTTGCTTGAAAACGGCCGAATTTCCACCTTCGGAGGTCATTGTTCGCGAAGGGGCTCCCGGCGTTTCGATGTATATCCTCAAGTCGGGCTTGGTCGAAGTTCGAAAGAAGGATCCCTCCACCGGAATCGACTTCCTTGTCGCTCAGTTGTCTGAAGGGGCCGCAGTCGGCGAAATGTCGCTCCTGACCGGAAAACCGCGATCGGCCACCGTCATGACAGTTCAGCCGACCGTCGTGCTCACGCTTTCGCGCGCAGATTTCAGAAACCTCCTGACACAGCATCCTGAGATTTCGTTGGGGCTCGCGCGCATTTTGGCCGAGAGGCTGGAAGATGCCACCAAGCAGGTCGGAATCGAGTATGTCAACCTCTTTAAAGGAAAGTTCGATCCCCGCGTCGTCGGCTTGCTGCCTCTGTCGTTGTGCATGCTTCACAAAGTTCTGTCCATCTCGTACGTGAACAATTCCGTCACGCTGGCGATGGTGAACCCGTCCAACCTGGTCGCGTTTGATGACGTTCGCCGCTATATCAAGGGTGTCATCATTGAGCCGCAAATTTGTACGGAAGACGACTTCAGGAAGTTCATGGACACCGTTTACCCGGATCTCATGGGCATCAAAGAAGACAGGCGCGAGGCTGACAAACAGAAACAGGAACGCGAGAAGCGGAAAGACGGGAAGAAACCCGCGCCTGAATTCCAGATGCAAAGCCTGGAAGACCTGCAGAACGAAATTCTCGGTGGAATGGAAGTCCAACAGGAAGAAGAGGATAAATCCAATACAACGGAACTGACGACGGCCTCTGAAGACGCTCCGATCGTGCGGCTCGCCAATAACATTCTGGCTCTGGCGAGCAAGAAGGGCGCCAGCGATATCCATATCGAGCCGCAGGAAACGGGTGTGGTCTTAAGGCTCCGAATCGACGGCGTTTTGTACGTCGAAAACAGACTCTCCAAGAAAATTCAGCTTCCTCTGACGTCACGCTTCAAGATTCTTTCCAAGTTGGATATTTCCGAACGGCGCCTTCCGCAGGACGGGCGTATTTCGATCAAGACCGGCGACCGCGCCATCGACTTCCGTGTTTCGACGGTACCGGCGAAATTCGGTGAAAAGATCGTTATGCGTATTCTCGACAAAACGGGGTCGTTGCTGCCGCTCGACGAGATCATCGTCCACACGCCCACGGTCGAAAAGCTTCGCTCGATGATCCATCAGCCGTACGGAATCATCTATGTGACTGGGCCGACAGGCTCGGGTAAGACAACCACGCTGTACAGTTCGCTGAATGAAATCAATTCGCCCGAAATCAATATCTCCACTGCCGAGGACCCGATTGAATACGACCTTGCCGGCCTCTGTCAGGTTCAGACGCACAGTGACATCGGACTCGATTTTGCGCGCATCCTTCGCGCATTCCTCCGCCAGGATCCCGATGTGATCCTCGTCGGTGAAACGCGAGACATGGAAACGGCGAAGATTTCGGTCGAAGCCGCGCTCACCGGACATCTGGTGTTCACGACGCTGCATACCAACGATGCCCCAGGTTCCTTTACACGGCTGGAAGAAATGGGAATCGAGCCGTTCCTCATGGCCAATTCGACGATCGGCATCATCGCCCAGCGCCTCGCGCGCCGCCTATGCCAGAACTGCAAGGTCCAAACCGAGGTCGACGAAACGACGTTAAGCTACTTCGGTTACACGCCGGACAACGCGCCGCCCTTCTATAAAGGAGAAGGCTGCGATAGATGCAACCACAGCGGGAAAAAAGGCCGTGTCGGTATTTACGAGCTGCTGGTTATGACTGACGAGCTGAAACAAGCCGTTGCCCGAGGCGCCAAATCCGAGGAGATTCGCACGCTTGCCATCGAAGGCGGAATGAAAACCCTGAAGGACTACGCCATGATTCTCATGGCTGAAGGGCTGACTAGCGTTGATGAAGTGTTGAGCAACCTGGTTGTAGGGAATTAGCAAAAGATCGCTGATCGCCGGATCTCATGGCGCGACTGACGCACCGCGGATACGGTTCCTCTCGATGGTTTTTGCGACTATTCCGGAAGTCTTGATGTCGTCGACAAACTCACGAAGATATTTCGTCGCGGCGCCACGTCCGGCTGGTGTGCCCACTGCCTGTTGAACGACCGTGAACCGGCCATCCAACACACGAGCACCAGGCTGTTTCTCTGCGGCTTCCACGAGAATCGGTTTAAGGCCCGCAAGGGCGTCGAGCTTTTGGGAAAAAAACAGCTCGACCGATGCGCTGACGCCGGGAACGCGGACTAAGCGGGCGCGCTTCAAGGTGCGGCTCAGGAACAAATCGTAAGCGCTCTTTTCGGATACCGCGATGCGCACTCCATCCCGGTCCACATCCGCGACCATGCGTATGGGCGAATCAGCGGGTACGAGATACGTCGTGTCAGTGAACGCGATCTCTTTGGCACGATCCGGATCGACGCCAAGGAACGCCACATCCCACGCTCCGGCTGCCGCGCCATCCGCCATCCGCCCAGCAGTGTCGTAGCCGACAATCTCAAGCGGCACGTCAATGCGACGCGCCAATTCTTCGGCAAGATCCACGGCGATGCCGCCCGGAGCTCCAATTGCATCTTTAGTTGCAAGCAACCCATTTCCGAAGTTGATACCCACACGAAGGCGCCCTGTGGGGGCAAGTTCGGAACGCACGGTGGATGGCACCTGTTGTACTCCCAAAGAAGAAGCAAACGTAAGAATGCTGACGAATCCAACGACGAGTTTAACCATGTATCTCCCACAGAGGCCACCATTAACAATATATTCATAATTCATTTACGAACTGTTGAACGCGCACGGATATGGTGACCTTTTACTCGCAGTCATTGTGCACTTAGCCAACTCAAGTGTTTTTCAAAAATAAAGGAGGGTTCCGTGGGAAGGAAACCATACCGATCCGCGCTGGTGGTCGTTGTGTTTATTTACCTGTCGACGTTGGCCTATGGCCAAGCCGATCAGGGTCGCATTGGAGGAGTGGTAAAAGATACCACCGGGGGCGTGATTCCCGGCGTAACGGTGGTCGTTAAAAATGACCGGACAGGCGAAGAACATGCGGTGCTCACCGGTGATACGGGCGGATATTTGATCACAGCGTTAAGGCCATCGACCTATACAGTAAAGGCAAATCTTGCAGGATTTAGTGCCGTAGAGAGAACGGGAATTGAACTCGTCGTGGGCCAGAAATCGACGCTCGATATTACCTTGCAGCCGGGTGGGGTCACTAGCCAGGTCGATGTGGTTGCCGCTTTCGGAGACATCGCCGTCGATACAAGTTCGGCCGCTATAGGCGTCAACGTTGTTCCTCGTGAGGTTCAATCGTTGCCTTTAAACGGCCGACAGGTTTCTCAGCTCTATTTGCAAGCGCCAGGATCGGTCAACAGCGGTTCTGGCACCTTCGGCGACATCCACTTCGCCGGGCGATCCACCGAGCAGAACATCATCCGTTACGACGGCATCGAAGGCACCGCCACCATCGACGCGAGTCCCGGCAATTTGAATGGAGAGATTGCTTCTCCGTTTCGTTTGCAGTCTAGTTTGGAAAACGTTCAGGAGTTTCGCGTCGAGTCCAGCAACTACACCGCAGAATTCGGAACGGGCACGGGCGGCCAGATCAGCCTCGTGACGAAATCGGGTGACAATAAGTTTCACGGCTCCCTCTTCGAGTACCTCCGAAACGACGCGCTCGACGCAGCTAACTTTTTCGATAACATCATTGGACAAAAGGCCCCTCTACGTTTGAACCAATTCGGTGGATCCGTCGGTGGGCCCATTGTCCGTAATAAGACTTTCTTCTTCTTTAGCTATGAGAACTACCGCTTGCGCGCCGGTCTTAATTCCACCGAGGCCATCCCGGGCGATCCATTCCGAATTTGCGCACCTGCCGCAAACGGCGTTCCCTGTATTGAAGCCAACGGGCAGCCGTCGCGTACGCTGGCGCTCCTAGCTGGTTTCAGGGACCCGCGCGCCCGGATCGTCTCCACCGGTTCCGGCAGCAACCTTTTTGATGTTGCGCAGCTTCAGACGAACGCGATTCTGAATGAAAGAGCCGTTTCTTTGCGCATCGATCACAAGCTCAATGACAAGCACACTCTCTATGTCCGTTACTTCCGCGATGACGGAAATATCAATCAACCCGAGGGTGTTACAGGCCGCCGCGTCATCTTTATAGATAATCCGCAAAATGGTGTCCTCGGGTTTCAATCCAGCTTAACTTCGAATCTCCTCAATGAATTCAAGTTCGGTTACAACGGCACGTACACGCGAACGAATGGTCAGGCCCCGACGATCGATGGCATTGATCTCAGCAAACTTGCCATCAATATCTCCGGAAACACCGCGAATTTCAGCATTGCGGGGCAGGGGACCTCAGCCGGCACCGCAAATCCCGGCGGTTTAGTCCGCGCGAATTCCGCCACGAATGGCCGTGGCCAACCCTACACTGTTTATTCGCTGAACTTTCTGGACAATCTGAATTGGACGCAGGGTAAACACAACTTCAAGTTCGGTACCGAGATTCGGGGAAACCGCTTTTATACCGACAGGCTGGGCGGGACCACTTACGTCTTCAATAACCTGCCCGATTTTCTTGCCAACAAGCCCGCCTCGATTCAATACCTCGGCGATGTCAGCGACGCGAGCCCCTTCAGCGGCGCTACTGGCAATCGTTTCGGAAAAGTGGAGTATTACATCGGATATGCGCAAGACGAGTGGAAGCTCCGTCAGAACGTAACCTTGAACTACGGCTTGCGGTATGAGTACTACACGCCCGTGCGGGAGGCCCACAATCTTGATGTGATATTCAACCCGACCACAGGAGTTTTAGACGCTCCTGACCGGGCGTTCACCGAGAACAATAAGGCAGCCTTCGCTCCCCGCATAGGTCTTACGTGGGCGCCGGGAAAGACCGTGTTGCGTGGCGGGTTCGGCATCTTTTATGGACCGGGTCAAATCGAAGACCAGCTTCAGCCGATTGAAAGCGATCGGGTCAGTTCAACTCTAACCAGCGGACCGCTTCTTGAATTTAACCCCAACCAGGAAGCCTTTATCAGCAGCGTTCGATCGAGCTTTGCAGCGAATCCCACGAACCGCAACTACCAGCCGCGCGCATATCAGATCGACTATAAGATCCCGGAGAAGATCTACAGCTACACCTTCTCGGCGCAGCGGGAGCTTCCGTACAAGATGGTGGCGACCGTTGCCTATGTCGGCAGTCAAGGACGTGACCTGTTCCTTAGAGGTCTCTCGAACGTTTTCCGTCCTGGAGCAACTACAATCCTTGACGGCACTGCGATACCGGTTAACGCTGGTATCGTCAACCGGTCGAACCCGGCGGGACAGGTGATTGGAGTCACAACAGTGCGTCAGTTCTCGATCATCTCCGGCGCATCGGTCTTGAATCCGTTTGCCGAGATTGACACCAAGAGTAGCGGCGGTACGGACAGTTACAACTCGATGCAACTCACGCTAACGCGAAGGTTGTCAAATGGACTGACACTCAACTCGCAGTACACCCTGGCTAAGAGCTTCGGCATCACTTCCGGATCGAATGAGTCGAGAACGGCTGCCGAACCGACCGGCGCAGCACCGAAGCCCGGAAGCGGAGACACAAACAACTATGCGGCGGATCGAGGCTACAACACGTTTGATATCCGCAATACTTTTAACTTTAGCGCGGTATACGATTTACCCTTCGGCTCCGGCCGGAAGCACAGTCTTAGTGGTGCGGCCAATGCGATCCTGGGGAATTGGCAGATTGGCGGCATTTCCAACATCCGGAGCGGCGTGCCCATCGATGTCACCGTCGTACGCCCCGATGTTGTTGCCCAGTGCGTCATCGCCTCTTGCACCATCAACAATAGCGCCTCGACGACAACCACAGTTTCCCAAGGCTTCACGACCTCCCTTCCCTCAGTGAGCGCGGCTCAACCGCTGCCCGCCGGATTTGCCGCAGTGGTCAACGCTCCCGGCGGTGGTTCATCCCGCCAAACACGCCGGCCGAATTCGATTCCAGGTGTCGATCCCTATCTTGGTAGCGATCGCAACTTTCTCAATCCCGCCGCGTTTGGTATTCCCGCGCCGGGTACCTATGGAAACCTGCCTCGAAACGCTCTAAAGGGACCGAACTTCCAGCAATTTGACCTGATCCTGGCCAAGCGCTTCCCTATCAAGGAAAGTACAAACCTGGAGTTCCGTTCGGAATTTTTCAACATCTTCAACCGCGCAAACTTTGCGAACCCGGGATCGACTCTCAACAGCGCACTGCCGTCACTGACCTTCAACACGGCGGCCAATGCCTTCGTCCTGGGCTCAGGCACGCAACCTGGACAAGCTTTCACGCAATCGGCTGCCGGAACGACTTTCGGCCTGCTTCGGCAGACCGTCGAGCGAACCGTCGGATTGGGTACAAACCGGCAGATCCAGTTCGCTCTGCGCCTCAACTTCTAAAACTTAGTCCCTCTGCGCGGGCCGGTGCACGATGGCGCCGGCCTTTCTCTTTTCCCTCCAAAAGCGAACCCCCAACATAAACCGAGAGGAAGGGTAGACTTGACTCAATCGATATTTCTATCATAATAGAAATATCGTTTGAGTCAAGTCTACCGCTTCCTCGCGGTTTCTGTT
>WNGH01009246.1_pt1 | contig 12423 bp, 9 predicted proteins | sample 5400631 | NCBI WGS metagenome assembly WNGH01 (sample SAMN13153373, study PRJNA577476) | soil metagenome | isolation source: 115 cm soil or saprolite under Garry oak tree replicate 1 | place: USA:California | collected 2016-06-15 | reverse complement strand
AGCCCGCGGGGCGCCTGTTCGGCCGCAAGCCCAGCGCGCTGCGGCTGGCGGCGGTCGAGGCGCTGCGGGTCGCCGGCACGCCGCCCGCGGTCGGCACCCTCGAGGGGCTCGCCGACGACGGCGACCGCGACGTCCGCGCCGCGGCGCGGGCGGCGCTGACGGAGTTGAAGCGGAAGCCGCGCTAGCTCCCCTCCTCCTTCCCGTCAACCAGGGATGAAGCTGACCTTCGGGTCGAGCCGCCGAGCGAAGGCCGCGAGCAGTCGCGCCGCCCGCTCGAGGTCCTCCCGGTCCACCATTTCGTTCGGGCTGTCCACCATTTCGTTCGGGCTGTGCATGTACCGGTTGGGGACGGACACGAGCCCGGTGGGGATGCCGCGCAGCGCGTTGTAGATCGCGTCGGCGTCGGTGCCGGTGTCGTGCGGCGCCGCCTGCACGCTGTAGGGGATTTCCTCCTGCTCGGCGCACTGGACGAGCAGGTCGAACACCACCTGGCTCACGGCCGAGCCGCGGGCCAGCACGGGACCACCGCCGAGCTTGTGCTCGCCGGCGCGCTTCTTCTCGGCACCCGGGTAGTCCGTGGCGTGGGTGACGTCCACGACGAGGGCGACCTGCGGATCGATGCCCACCGCGCTGGTGCGCGCGCCGCCCCCCGTCCACGCGATCTCCTCGCGTGTCGTCGCCACGGCGAACACGGCCGCGTGCTTGGGGCGGTCCTGCGAGAGCAGCCGCGCCGCCTCGGCCACCACGTAGGCGCCGATGCGGTTGTCGATGCTGCGCGACACGATGCGGCCGTTCGGGAACTCCTGCACCTCCGCGTCCAGCACCGCCGGGTCGCCGATGCGCACCCGCTGCAGGGTCTCCGCCTTGCTGCCCGTGCCGACGTCGATCCACAAGTCGGTGATCTTCGAGACCTTATCCAGGTCTTCGCGCTTCATGAGGTGCACCGCCTGCTTGCCGATCACGCCGCGCACCGGCCCCTTCGGGCCCGTAATCACGACTCGCTGGCCGACCAGCACCTGCGAGTCCCAGCCGCCGATCGCGGCGAAATAGAGGTATCCCTCGTCGTCCACGTGGGTGATTTGCAGTCCGATCTCGTCGATGTGCCCCGCCAGCATGAGGCGCGGCGTTCCCTTCGGGTTGAGCGCGGCGACCGAGTTGCCGTGCACGTCGGACGTGACCTGGTCGGTGAAGCCCTTGACGTGGTCGCGCCACACGCGCGCCGGCGCGGTCTCGAAGCCTGAAGGGCCGGGGGTGTCGAGCAGGCGTTTCAAGAAATCCAACGTGTCTTCCGTCATGGTTTGGACACCGTCGAGAGAGGGATGCCGAGTCGGCGGTGGACGCTGTCGGCCGCGGCGCCGGTCGCCACCGTCGGTTGATGGCCGACGCGGACCGGAATGGCGGAGAGTCGCATCGTCTTGTCGGGGGCGACCGCGACCCGCAGGACGGCCGAGAGCTGCGTCCACGGGTTGTCCTGCGCGAACACGAAATTGCCGAGCGACTGCACGATCGGCTTGCCCCGGTACCACACGACCGGCTGCAACACGTGGGGGTGATGGGCGAGCACCAGGTCGGCGCCCGCGTCCACCAGGCCGTGGAGCAGATCGCGGTGGTAGTCCGGCGGCGTGTCGACGTACTCCTTCCCCCCGTGGACGCTCACCACGACGAGGTCCGCCCGGCCGCTCGCCTTCAGGGCGCGAATGGCGGGATAGATCCAGGACGGGTCGCCCCACGCCACCCAGGCCGCGCCGGCATGCTGGTAGAACGTGTACGGCGCGGGGTTCCACGCGCGCGTCACCGCGAAAAACGCGACCCGCCAACCGTGCCGCCGCACGATGACGGGCTGCTCGGCCATGTCGCGCCCGTAGGCGGAGCCGACAAACAGGACACCGGCCCGCGTGAGCTGGTGCATCGTCTCCTCGACCGCCGCCTGACCGCCGTCCCACGCGTGGTTGTTCGCGGTGCTCACGATGTCGAACCCCGCGCGCGCCAGCGCCGGCGCGGCGGCGGGCGGCGCGGTAAACACGCCCACGGAGTCGGGCACCGGGCTGCTGTCGGGCGTGATCGGGCTCTCCAGATTGCCGAAGGTGATATCCGCACCACGCAGCGTGTCGAGGAGCGCGCGGAACGGATACAGCGTGTCTCCCTCGAGCAGCCGCTGCTTTGCCACGCGGCGCCCGAGGTTGATGTCGCCCACGGCGTAGAGCCGCAGCGTGTCCGTAGGCCGCTGCAGCGGCGCAAGTCGCGCGTTGCACGACGCCACGCTCCACGAAGCAAGCAGCAAGCCGATCATCATAGCGGCAACCGACCGTCAACGGGGGATCAACCGCGAGAGCATTTCGGCCGCGTCCACGAGCCGCGGCCCCGGGCGTGAAGTATAGGCGTTGCCGTCGAGAAACTCGACACGCCGTGTGAACAACGTCCGGGCGTCGGGGTCTGCCACGGTAGCGAACTCCGTCTGGGCGCGCGCCACGTCGAACCCGCAGAGCGCGATCACGACGAGATCGGGTGCGAGCGCGACGAGCTCCCGCCACGGCTGGACGCGCGAGGGCTCGCCGGGCGCCGCGGCGAGCGCGCGGCCGCCCGCCACCTCCACCAGCTCCGGCACCCAGTGGCCCGCGACGTACGGAGGATCCAACCATTCCAGCACGAGGACACGGGGCCTGCCGGATCCCTGCGTCCGGTCCGCCACCCGGCGCAGCCGGTACCGCAGCCCCGCCACCAGCTCGTCCGCCTCGTCCTTGAGCTCCAGCGTCTCGCCGACTTTGTGTATGTCCGCGAGCACGCCGTCGAGCGTGTGGGCGTGCAACGTGACCACCCAGGGCGTGGGCATCAGCGTGGCGACCAGGCGCTCCAGGTCCCCCGCGCCGACCGCGCACACGGGGCACAGCGCCTGCCCGATGATGACGTCGGGGCGCAGGCGGGCGACGAGCTCGACATCCACGTCGATCGCGGAAGTGCCGGCGCGCAGCGCCTCGGTCACGGCGCGGTCGATGTCGCCCGAGGCCCGCGTCGAGTCGATCCGCGTGCGGGTCACGCGCGGGAGCGCCCGCACTTCGGGCGGGTAGTCGCACTCGTGCGACACGCCGACGAGGTAGCCGCCGGCGCCCAAGGCGACCACCGTCTCGGTCGCGGCGGGCAAGAGAGAAACGACGCGCATCCTAGGCCCGGGGATGTGGCATCCGCCGAAATGTAGGGGCGCAGCACGCTGCGCCCCTACACTGCCCCCCCCCGGTCGTCACTCGTTGCGTAGGGCGACCCGGTAGAGCGTCGCGCCCAGCGCTGCGAACAGCACGAAGGCGAGCAGGTTCGACTGGGGGAGGGCGCCGAGGGCGTGGAACACGGGCACCCGCTCGGCGAGGGCGTCGGCCGAGCCCAGCACGCCGGCGACCGCGGCGAGTACGATCCCGCAGATGGCGCCGCCGGCGATCAGGCCGCTCGAGAACAGCACCCCCGGCCCCGACTCGAGCTCGGCGATCGACTGCTGTCGGGCATGGGCGCGGCGCTCGATGAGCCAGCGCACGACGCCACCGACGAACATGGCGGATGAGGTGGAGATCGGGAGGTACACGCCGACCGCGACGGGCAGCGCCTGCACCCCCATCAGCTCGATCGCGATCGTGATGAACACCCCGAGCAGCACCAGGGCCCATGGGAGCTTGTGGGTCAGGATGCCGTCGGTGATGAGCGCCATGATCGTGGCCTTGGGCGAATCGAGCCGGGGAACGTTCTTGCCCCGATACTCGTGGATACGCCCCCCGATGCCGGGGTCGAGCACGTAGCGCAGCTCGTGGCTCGACGGGTCCATCAAGTACTTGCCGGCCGCCACGCCTTCGGTGACGACGTACACGCGGACGACCTGGTACGCGGCGCGGTCCATCGAGTCGCTGGCCGCGATGTGGAAGCCCGACATCGTCTCCGGCAGGATCTCGACCGGCGCCCGGCCGCCCGTCCCCAGCGCCAGCGCCTGCGCGCTGAAGGCGGGGTGCGTCTCGGGGACCGGATAGGTGTAGGAGCGGTTGAGCAGCGTGAGGGTCCACCCGACGACGAGCGCGGAGCCGATCGCACCCACCAGGATGGCGATCTGCTGGCGCCGCGGGGTGGAGCCGACCAGGAAGCCGGTCTTCAGGTCCTGCGACGTGTTGCCGGCGTTCGCGGTGGCGACGGCCACTACCGCGGCAATCGAAATCGCCTGCACCCGGTGGTCGACGCCGGTCCACCCGATGGCCAGGAAGATCAGGCACGTGCCCAAGAGCGCGGCGATGGTCATGCCGGAGATCGGGTTGGCCGACGAGCCGATCTGGCCGCAGATGCGAGAGGAGACGGTGGCGAAGAAGAATCCGAAGATGACGATCAGGATCGCACCGAGCAGGTTGACACCCACCTGCGGCAGGAGCGTGAGGACGATGGCGAGCGCGACCGATCCACCCACGGTGAGGGAGATGGGGAGGTCGTCGTCGGTGCGGAGCCTGGTGACGGCCTGGCCGAGGCGCGAGTCGCGCAGGTCCTTGAGGCTCGAGGCGAAGGAGCTCACGATCGTCGGGAGCGAGCGGGCCAGCGCGATGATCCCCGCCGACGCGACCGCGCCCGCGCCGATGTAGAAGATGAAGCCGGCGCGAATCTCGCCCGGGCTCATGTCGCGGATCAGCTTGACCGCCGGGAATCCGAACGGCTCGCTCAGCCCGGAGCCCACCAGCTTGATGGCGGGGGCGAGGACGAGGTAGGCGAAGCACCCGCCGGCGAACAGGTAACCCGCGATCCTGGGGCCGATGATGTAGCCCACCCCCATCAGCTCCGGGGAGATCTCGCTGGAGATCGCAGCCCCGGGATAGAAGCGGAACTCCTTGCCCGGCACGTCGGGCCACAGCTTCAGCCCGCCCATCAGGAACTTGTAGACGAAACCCAGGCCGAACGCCTGGAACACGCGCTTCGCCTGCAGGCCGCGCTCCTCACCGGCGATCAGCACTTCGGCGCAGGCCGTCCCCTCCGGATAGATCAGCGTGTCGTGCTCCTTCACGATCAACGCGCGGCGCAGCGGGATCATCATCAACACGCCCATCAGCCCGCCGACCGTGGCCAGGACCGCCACCCGGCTGATGTCCAAGTCGTAGCCCATCAGTAGGATCGCGGGAATGGTAAACACGACGCCGGCGGCCACCGAGTCCGAGGCCGAACCCGTCGTCTGCACGATGTTGTTCTCGAGGATCGAGGTTCGGCCGAGGGCGCGGAAGATCGTGATCGAGAGGACGGCGATCGGGATGGAGGAGCTCACGGTGAGCCCGATCTTGAGGGCGAGGTACACGCTCGACGCGCTGAAGATGAGCCCGAGCGCCACGCCCACGATCAGGGCACGCGCGGTCAGCTCGGGGGGCGACTGGGAAGCGGGCACATAGGGTTGGTGGTCGGGCATAGGGGGCAGAATCTGCGGCGGCCCCGGGGTGGGTGTCCAGGAGGGGAGCCGCTCCCTTACCCTTCCGCTGGTCTTGCGACATGATACCGGACTTCCTGGGGAGGCTACGATGAAACGGTTCTCACTCGCCGCGGTCGCCATCGCCCTCGCCTGTGGCAACGAGTCCACGACCCCGTCGGTCGTCGTCCTCACACCCGTCTCCGGCGACGCCCAGACGGGTCGCGTCGGCGCGCCCCTCGGAGCCCCCTTCGTGGTGAAAGCCATCGATGCCACGGGCCAGCCGGTTGCCGGGTTGAGCGTGGCGTGGACGGTGACGGCCGGCGGCGGTAGCGCGTCGCCCGCCAGCACCACGACGAACGGGAATGGTCTCGCCAGCGCCACGCTCACGGTCGGCAATACGGTCGGGACCAACAACCAGACCGTCACGGCGAGCGCCGCGAACGCCCTGGGCTCGCCCGTGACGTTCGTGGCGAGCGCGGTCGACGCGCGGATCGCGGGGACGGTGTCCCTCACCAAGGGCATGCTCGCTCCGCCGCGCGTGCAGCGCGTCGGTGCGGACGCGACCGGCGTGGGCCCCGTCCTCCGCGCCCCGTCCCTCCCCGCGAAGCAGCCGGCGGCGCTCGCGCGTCGCCCGGCGGCTCCCCGGAGCGTGGGGCAGCCTCCGCAGACCGCGCAGTTCACGCCGAGCGAGCTGCTCGTCACGTTCCGTCCCAGGCCGCTCGGCGCTCCGGCCCTCGGCTCCGCCGAGCTGGCGGTCCCCACCGTCGCGCGTGCCGTGGCCGAGGCGATCCGCTCGCGTCTCGCGCCCCACGTCGCCGCCGGACGGGCGCGGGTCGTCGGCGTGTCACCGGTGCTCCTGGCGGCGCGCCTCCGGGTCGCCGCGCCCGAGCTGCTGGACGAGGTCGCAGCGTCGCTGCGGGCCGATGCCAGCGTCGCCACGGTGGAGCGCAACGCGATCGCGTGGAGCCACGTGGCCGGCGTGCGCCGGGGCGCGGCGGCAGCCACGACGTCGACCGATCCCTACGCCGTGTACCAGGCGTGGCACTACGGCCTGATCGACCTGCCCCGCGCGTGGGACTTGACGACGGGCAGCGCCAGTGTCCTCGTCGCGATCGTGGACGACGGCATCCGATTCGACCACCCGGACATCGCCGCAAATCTCACGAGCGACGGGTACGACTTCGTCGACGACACGTCCCCCTTGAATCTCTGCTCCGGCGGCACCACCGATCGCTCCGGCGACGGTGACGGGTACGACCCGGATCCGACGGATTCGGTATCGTACGACTACGACTTCTTGTCGGGCTGCGTCATCGGTCCCTCCGCGGCGGGGAATCACGGACTACACGTCGCGGGGACGATCGGCGCGAGCGGGAACAACGGCACGGGCGGGACCGGCGTCAACTGGACGGTGCAGATCCGCCCGGTGCGCGTCCTGGACGTGATCGGCAGTGGGACGTACTACGACATCTCGCAGGGAATTCTGTACGCTGCGGGGCTGCCGGCGGACAACGGGGCGGGCGGGACGGTGCAGCCTGCGACGGTCGCCCGCGTGATCAACATGAGCTTCGGCGGGGGGTCGCCGAGCACGGTGCTTGAGAACGCCATCAACGCCGCCAGCAATGCCGGCGCGCTGCTCGTCGCGTCGGCGGGGAACTCCGGCACGTCGAACCCGCACTACCCGGCGGCGTACCCGGCCGTGCTCTCGGTCTCGGCCGTCGGGCCCGACGGCCGGCTGGCGTTCTACTCGTCCTACGGGCCGACCGTCGGCATCGCGGCGCCCGGCGGCGACATGACCTCTGGCGACCCGAGCTTCGGCGTCTTCTCGACGGTGTGGAATTTTCAGGACAGCACGCCGACCTACGCGTTCTATCAGGGGACATCCATGGCGGCCCCGCACGTGACGGGGGTGGCCGCGCTGCTGCTCGCCCGTGAGCCGGGGCTGACGGCCGCGGCCTTGCGGAACCGCCTCACGCAGTTCGCCGTGGACGTCGACAACAACGGCCCGGACGTGCTGTACGGGGCGGGGATCGTGAACGCACGCAACAGCCTCACGCAGACGCTGTCGCTGCCGCACCGCCTGTTCGCGCGGCTTTACAACGCCGCCACCGGATCGGTGGTGGCGACCCAGCCCGTCGGCGGCGACGGCTCGTTCGCGTTCACGGGATTGACCGACGGTGCGTATCAGGTCTTCGCGGGGGAGGACGAATCGAACGACGGCGTCCTCGGCCGCCCCGGCCGCCGGCTCGGCGCGTTCGGCGGCATGGCCACGCCGACCACGCTGAGCGTCGCCGGCGCCGGCACGTACGCGGCCCCCTTCTTGATCGGCCTGCCGTTGGAGCGTGAGCCGAACGACGCCGCCAGCGATGCGGACCCCATGTATGCTGGCACGTACATCAATGCGACCCGACCGCCGTCGGACGTGGACGCCTACCGCGTGACGATCGTGACCGCCGGGTTCTACACGTTCGAGACCTCCGCCTGGAACGGCGCGTGCGGGTTCGGGCTCGGCGACGACACCTACCTGTTCCTGTACGACGCGGCGGGGACCGAGATCGATGAGAACGACGACATCGACTTCCAGGTCAACCCAGAGCTCGGGTTGCTGGGCGGCAACCTGTGCTCGCGGGTCACGGATTTTCTGTCGCCGGGCACGTACTACGCGTTCGTTGCGGGCTATAGCAACATCGGCGACCAGTATCGGCTGGAGGTGCGTCCCGGGAGCTGACGACGGCTCGCGGCCGTCGTCGTTCGCGGGAACGGGTCTCGCCCGCGGAACCCCGGCTACCACCCTCGGGGTACGTAGGCCGTGCGCGCGGCTGACGTTCCCCTCCAGGCCCTGCAGCAGGCGCTCGCCGGGCGTTACGTGCTGGACCGTCCTCTCGGTCGCGGCGGCATGGGGATGGTGTATCTCGCGCGCGAGGTGCGGCTCGAGCGGCCGGTCGCGGTGAAGCTGCTGCCCCCGGCGAAGGCGGCCCAGCCGGCGGCACGCGAGCGCTTCCTGCGCGAAGCCCGCACCGCTGCGCGGCTCTCGCACCCGAACATCGTTCCCATCTTCACCGTCGACGAGGTGGGCTCGTTCGTCTTCTTCTCCATGGCGTACGTGCACGGGGAAACGCTCGGCCAGCGGGTGCGGGGCTCTGGACCGCTCGGCGTCGCGGAGGCCGCCCGTCTCCTCCAGGAAGTGGCGCTGGCGCTCGATCACGCACACGCGCACGGCATCGTGCACCGCGACGTGAAGCCCGACAACATCCTGCTCGACACGGCGACCGGCCGCGCCCTCGTCTCCGACTTCGGCATCGCGCGGGTGAGCTCGGGGCCCACCACGACGGGCCCCCATCTGCTCGGCACGGCTGAGTTCATGAGCCCGGAGCAGGCGGGGGGCGGGCCCCTGGACGAGCGCAGTGACATCTACTCGCTGGGTGTGGTCGCGTTCTACGCGCTGTCGGGTCGCCTCCCGTTCGAGGGACCGGACCCGATGACGGTGCTCGCGCAGCACGTGACCGATCCAGCGCCGCCGCTCGCCTCGGTCGCTCCCGCGGTGCCGCGGCGGCTCGCCGAGATCGTCGATCGCTGCCTCGCGAAGGATCCGGCGGCGCGGTTCCCGAGCGGCGCGGCGCTGGCCGAAGCCATCGCGGACGCCGTACGGCCGCAGACCGCGCCGGCCGTGGCCGTGCGGGCGTTCGTCACGGAGAGCAAGCACCTGTCGACCGGCACTCGGCTGTACCTGGTGTTCGCGAGCCTGGCGCTGCCCTTGCTCGGCTTCGACGCGTGGGCCGCACCCGGTCGCTGGGTGAGCACCGGCGATCTCACCGCCGCGGCCCTGATCGCGGCGCTGCCGCTCGTGGTCATGGTGGCGCGCGTGCGGCGGCTGCTCCAGGCCGGGTTCGAGCGGCGCGACCTGACCGGCGCGCTGCGGGAGGAGTTCGAGCGCCGGCGGGAAGAGTTGGCCTTCCTCTACGCGTTCTTTGCGGCGCTGGGGACGGCGCTCCTCGCGGCCGTCGGCGCGCGCTGGCGCACCGAGCACCGGACCGACCCCCGGGCCGAGCGACGGTTGCGGTTCTGGAGCGGGCTGCCGGGCCGCTGGTTGTTCTGGCTCGCTCGGCTCAGGCCGGCACGGCCCGGGCCGGACGCTTGAGGCGCGCCAGGCGGCGCGCCGCCTCCCGCAGCAGATCCTCGGTCTTGCAGAACGCGAACCGCACCAGCCGCCGGCCCGGCTCGGGGCGACTGAAGAAACTCGATCCCGGCACCGGAGCGACCCCAATCTCCTGCGTCAGCCAGTGCGCGAACCGGTCGTCCGGCAGCTCCGAAAGCTCAGAGAAGTCCGCCAGCACGTAGTACGCGCCTTCGGGAGGCGTGCAGCGCAGTCCGGCGTCGAGGAGCGCGCGGCACAGGAGATCGCGCCGGGCGCGGTAGTCACGGGCCAACGTCTCGTAGTAGTCGTCGCCCAGCGTCTCGAGGCCGACCGCCACCGCTTCCTGGAGCGGTGCTGGCGCGCCGACGGTGAGGAAGTCGTGCACCTTGCGAATCGCGTCCGTCGTGTCCGGCGGCGCGACGATGGTGCCGATGCGCCAGCCGGTGACGCTGAACGTCTTCGACGCCCCGCTGATCGTGATGGTGCGCTCGCGCATCCCGTCGAGCGTCGCGATCGGGATGTGCTCGCCTGCGTAATAGATGTGCTCGTAGATCTCGTCCGTCACGGCGTACGCGTCGTGCCGCCGGCACAGCTCGGCGATCGCCTGCAGCTCGCGGCGGGACAGTACCCGGCCCGTCGGGTTGTTCGGCGTGCAGACGATGATCGCGCGGGTGCGCGGGGAGAACGCGGCGGCCAGCCGGTCGAGATCGACCTCCCCCTCGACCGCGAGCGGTACGAACACCGGTTGGGCGCCGCACAGGATCGCGTCCGGGCCGTAGTTCTCGTAGAACGGCTCGAACACGATCACCTCGTCGCCGGGATCGACGATGGCGAGCAGGGCGGAGGCCATCGCCTCGGTGGCGCCGCAGGTCACGGTGATCTCGGCCTCGGGGTCGACGGTCATGCCGTACCACTCGGCGTACTTCCGCGCGATCGCGTCGCGCAGCCGTTTCGCGCCCCAGGTGATCGCGTACTGGTTCACGTCGTCGCGGATCGCGCGCGCGGCGGCTTCCTTCAGGACGTCCGGGGCGGGGAAGTTGGGGAAACCCTGGGCAAGGTTGATCGCCCCGTGCTCGCTCGCGAGCCGGGTCATGCCGCGGATCACGGACTCGGTGAACCCGTGAGTGCGGGAGGCGGTGTGCACGACCGTCTCTACTTCAACTTCACGTCGATGTCCACCAGAATCGCGCTCGGCGTGTTGAGGAACACGACGCGATCCACGGCACGGTGGATGACCATCCTCACCGGCGGGCCCTTGCCCTTGCCCCGCCCTCTGTTGCCCCGCCGATACCACACCACGTAGTCGCGCCCGCTATTCTCCACCCGCACGACCTCGTAGCCCTGCGCCACGAGTACGTCCTTCGTCACCACCAGCGCCCGATCGGTCGTGACCGCGTACTTCTTCGGGCCCTTCCCCTGCGCGGCGACCGACGCGGCGCTGATGACGAGCAAGCCAACCGCCACGATCGTCCTGAACGCTGTCATGGCCTCCTCCGTTCGTCAGTCCGATTGTCCGACCGCTATGTGAGCAGCTGCTTCGCAATCGTATTCAGCTGCATGTTGCTCGTCCCCTCGTAGATCGTCCCGATCTTCGCGTCGCGGTAGAACTTCTCGACCGGGTACTCCTTGCTGTAGCCGTAGCCGCCGAACAGCTCCACGGCGAGCGAGGTCACGCGCTCGGCCACCTGGGAGGACAACAGCTTGGCCATCGCCGCCTGCATCGTGTACGGCTCGCTCGCGTCCTCGAGCCGCGCACTGTTGTACACCATCAGCCGCGCCGCCTCGAGCTCGGTCGCCGCCTGCGCCAGCTGGAACTGCACCGCCTGGAACTCCCCGATCGGATGCCCGAATTGCTTGCGCTCCTTCACGTACTTGCAGGCCGCGTCGAGCGCCCCGCGCGCGACGCCGATCATCTGCGCCCCGATGCCGATGCGGCCGGTGTTGAGCGTTTCGATCGCCACCTTGTAGCCCTTGCCGACCTCGCCGACCACGCTCGCCCCCGGCAGCTCCACGCCGTCGAGGATCAGCTCGCAGGTGGAGGAGGCTCGAATCCCGAGCTTGTCCTCCCGCTTGCCGACCGTAAAGCCCTTGCAGCCACGCTCCACCGCGAACGCCGTGATGCCCTTGTACCCCTGCGAGAAGTCGGCGTTGGCGAAGATGACGAACAGCCCGGCCTCGGCGCCGTTCGTGATCCACAGCTTGCGCCCCTCAAGGATCCAGCGCTCGCCGCGCCGGGTCGCCCTGGTCTGGAGCCCGAAGGCATCCGATCCCGACTCGGGCTCGGAGAGGGCGTAGGCGCCGAGCAGGTCGGCGGCGAGGCGGGGGAGATAGCGGCGCCGCAGATCGTCGCTCGCCCACTTGAGGAGCAGGTTGTTGACGAGGGTGTTCTGGACGTCCACGAAGATGGCGACCGAGGCATCGACCGCCGACAGCTCTTCCACGGCGAGCACGGTCATGAACAGACTCCCACCCGCGCCGCCGTGCTGCTCCGGAATCTCGATCCCCATGAGGCCCAGCTCGAAGCACTTGGCGAGGAGCGCCGGGTCGATGGCGCCCGCCTGCTCCATGGCCGCCACGCGCGGCCGGACGTCGCGCTCCGCGAAATCGCGCACGGTGTCGCGGAACAGCTCCTCCTCCTCGGAGAGCTTCGTGAGCGGGGGTATCGACGCGATCTCCGGCATCGCTCCGGCAATCTAGCTCATCGGTCCTTCAATCGCCGCACGAACTTGAGACCCGACCACACGTCGTCCACGGCGGCGACCTTCACGTCCACGAGGCCGTGCGCGAGCCCGATGGCGCGGATCACGTTCTCGGTGAGATCGGTTGGCACCCCGGACGCGCTCTTGGGCCACGAGATCCACAACATGCCGGCGGGGGCGAG
>WNGH01017265.1_pt1 | contig 12424 bp, 12 predicted proteins | sample 5400631 | NCBI WGS metagenome assembly WNGH01 (sample SAMN13153373, study PRJNA577476) | soil metagenome | isolation source: 115 cm soil or saprolite under Garry oak tree replicate 1 | place: USA:California | collected 2016-06-15 | reverse complement strand
TATTCGCGATGCCGTGAAGGCAAAGCTAGTTCCAACGACTGCCGGAAGTGTCGTCAGAGATTGATTGTTTAATTTCTTTCGGTGATCCCCGCAGCTTGCTGGAATAATGGCGATTCCAAGCCATTTCAAAGTCCGTCATTCCCGCATGCTTTTAGCGGTGGTTCGACTAGGCTCACCACAGGCAAAACTCTGACTGGACCCCCGATCAGATCATTCGGGGGTGACAATCTAGGAGAAAATTCCCATAAGCGCTTTTTTCCTGGAGGTTTCTGTAACGTGGTTCATTCGCTTGAAGAAGTCCTGCAGACGATCTCTACACCTATCGAAGAGCATTCTGCTCATCCTGTGAACCGTGCAGTGACCGCACTTGGTGTCCGGGCGGCTCCACCAGTCTCACTCCCTTGTGATTGCTTTTCACTGAAAATTATACATCCGCGCGCAATTGTCCCATAGATATTTCCGTTTGGTTTGGTCGGCGAAGGGGAGCTTGAGGAACGAATCTATCGCGTGCGGATACTTGACATCGAGATGCGGGTAGTCGGTGGAGAAGACCATGTTGTCTTCGAGACCGTATTCGGGAATGTGTTTGGCGGTGATTTCGTCGCATTCCACGGCGCCGAAGCATTGGCGTTGAAAATATTCCAGCGGCGTCAACGTGAGATAGGGATATTCCGCTTTACCCGTGGTCGCGGCATATTCTCCCATGCGCCAGAGTAGCCAGGGAACCCAGGAGCAGTTTCCTTCCAAGAAGGCGGCCTTCAGCTTGGGAAAGCGTTCCATCACGCCGCCGAAGATCATGTCCGCGCAGGCGAGCATGTTCGCGAAGGGGAAGCCGAGGGTATTGAACATCGAGAAAGTGGAACAGAATTGAAACATGGCGGGCTGGGGCAGGTAAACTCGGCCCGCTTCGTGAAATCCTACCGGCAAATTGAATTTCTGGCACTCTTCCCATAGCGGATCGTAGTAGGGATCGCTCCACTTCCGGCCGTTAACGTGATTGGGACGGAGAAAAATTCCCCGAAAGCCATATTCCCTAACCGTGCGGCGAATCTCTTCGACGGCGGCGCTGACGTCGTGGGGAGTAACCATGGCGACGCCGAACATGCGCTCCGGCGCAGTCCGGGCGAAGTCATACAGCCAATCGTTGTAGGCGCGGGCGATGGCCGCGGCAAAGTCCGGATCGAGGCCATCGATGCCCAAGACGCAGAGTCCGCGCGTGGGAAAGAGGACGGCGACGTCGAGCCCTTCCTTATCCATCGCCATCACTTGGGAGACTCCGTCGAAATTGCGCTGGCCGGCGTCGCCGTATTTCTCTTGAAAAAAATCGTTGCGATATTTAGCCAAAGCCGGGTTCTCCGGGTTTCGGGGAATCGGCAAGATTTTGCCCTCGACCTGAATTCCCAGATCCCGAAAGGAACGGTTCAGCCCGACGGGCGCGCGGTCAGCGTATTTGGAATCGATGTAACGCTGCCAAAGGTCCGCAGGTTCGAAAACGTGCATATCAGAGTCCATGGTCTTGAATCCGTTCTTCGCCATCTTGCTCTCCTTGCTCTCTCCCTTTGGTTTTTAGCACTTCTACTTCGCCTGCGAAAGAAACTGAAGGTTCTCTTTAATCTTGGGTGAGACGACAATACTCCATTGACGATCTTTTCGCTCTCTTCGCCCGAAACATAGCTGATCTCTAGTGTCGTAGCCGCCTCCCGCCGCCTGGCCGACAATGAAACGGATGGTCTTATCTTTATAAAAATCTTGAGCGACACCCGGTTGAAAGATGGACGAGAAGCCTTCTCGCTTCAGCTCGCGGTCTCCAGCTTTTTCGTATGTTCCTTCCAATCCGTAGAAGCGTGAATGAGTTCAGAAACAACCACCAAATGCGGGAAGTGGTTCAATTTCGAATCTCGAATTACGTGCGGCGGCTCGCGCCCCTCGTTCACAGCCTGGATCGCATTCAAAAGGAGCTTGCGCGCCGCGACGATGGCTTTGTCCGAAGAAACGAGATGTTCGTTGGTCCTGTCTTCCACCGATCCTTGGCTCTCTGTAGCAAAGGCATCGTGAGCTTGAAAATTAAAACCCATGCCGGTAAAGGTCTTCGTCTTCATGGAGTCGCGGTCTTGTTGATATCGGTTGGCCGCGTTGCGCGTCATTCGGTAATCCGCCGTCAGCTCGGAACGGCTTTTATTTCGTAGCTCAGAGTCGAGCGGCTTCGTCCTGCTGAACATGAATATATATTTCCAATGGTGCGTATCATCGATGGGCACGTGCCAGTGGACGGCGTAACCGTCACCCACTGTCGAGCCGCCAAAGGCGGAAAGGTTTGGCAGGACGAAGTTGGTGACCCGCAAATAGAGTTTATCCGGTCCGGCGTTTCGTAGGGTGTAAATTCTCACTCCAAAATCTTGGATCTCCACCTCGATGGTCGGAGCGATGTCGTTTCCCAGCAGAGTGTTGTCCGTAGCATTGCCCCCTGGAACGGTCCGTAGTCGCGCGACCTCGGCTTCACTTAGAAAATGATGCAAGAAAGAAAGATGGACCGGGTCAATGTTTCCCTCGTTGCTCTGCAGGTAGTTGCAATTATGGAAAATCTTTACAACCGTTCTGTATTCCGCCGGCGCGGCGAGGAATTCGTAATTGGGCAGCAAAGGCGGCTCTCCAGGACCCATGTACGTGACAATGACTCCACCCGCCTCTTGGCAAGGATAAGCGAGATGGCGGATTTCATGCCGATTAGCTCCTCCACCCGGTTCACCGGGTTGTTCGAGAACCTTGCCGCAAACGTCGTAGAGCCAACCATGGTAAACACATCTGAGCCCGCCATCTTCGACTCGCCCGTAACTGAGATCCGTTCCCCGGTGTGAACAATGAAGCCCCAGCAATCCGGGACGCCCCTGATCATCGCGGAACAGAACTAAATCTTCGCCGAAGATTCTCACTTTGAGTGGCGCGCCATCTTTGGGCAGTTCTTCGGAGAGCGCGACGGGCTGCCAATAGCGCCGCATCAGCTCGCCACACGGGGTGCGCGGACCCGTCTGGGTCAAAAGATTATTTTCTTGTTCGGTAATCATAATTCGAGACCTCGCGAAGCGCCGGCACGTTTGGCTCCCGCAGTCCACGCCGCTTCCGAACTATAATAGTAAGCCGTAACACATGAATGGCTACTGGTAATCCATTCGCACTTCGACGCGCTCCCTTCGACCAGGGCTCGGACAAAAGGAAATACCGTTCGTGGTGAGCCTGTTGAACCAGAACGGCGCTAGTCATTTTAATGTTGCAGTTCACCAGAACTGAACTCACCGGATTCGAACCGGCTTCTTAATACTATTTAAGAATACCCTCAGCAAGCGTGTACTTCTACTTCAGACGCATCCGTTCGATGAGGCGGTCGATAAATCCTTCGTCGTCCAGCTGTTTGACCCAGTGATAATCCCATAGCGAGAGCGGATTCAGCCCCTTGGCGCCGGGATACTCCAGTGTCGCAATCTCATAGGTGTTAGCGATCGCTCGAGGAGTCGGGTAGGGTCTGGTGTTTATGCCGTTCACAACGGAGTCGAAGCGCCGCTTCAATTCGGCATCGTCGTGAAGATTCATTCGAGTCTTCAATTCTCCCGAGAGATCGCCGAGCGCCTCGCCCGGTCGCATCGTCAGCCAAGCAAGCGCATGCAGAACAGCTTTCACATACTCTCGAAGAGTTCCTGGCTGCTTGTTCGCGAACTCCGATAGGCAGGCTTGAGCGAAATGGCCGACGATGGGAATCTCGGGAACCGGAAGCACTTTCAACCCGGCAGCCAAGGCCTGCGGCAAATAAAGCGGCGACATGAACGTCGCGATGTATTCGCCACTCAAAACTTTTCTCCATTGTCCCCAGCGACCCACCTCGTCGTCACTGACGATGAGCGTGATCACATCTTTTTCCAGCCCCATCATCCTTAGCCACAAAGTCACAGCATGCGGCTGACCGGAAGACCGCACGGCCATGGCCTTACCTTTGAAGTCCTCCACGCCACGGACATGCTTGGGCACAACGAGATGCAAGCCACCGCCCCTGCTCGGCGCGCAGAACATTGTGATCTTCTTACCTCTTGCCGCCGCTTCGTAGAGATATTCCAAATGTTCGATGATCACGTCACAGGATCCGTTGAAGAGAGCAGCTTCAAAGGCTTCGGTCTTTTTGATTTGAACCACACGTACGTCGAGATGGTAGTACCGCTCCGCCATTTCGCGGATGGCAAAGATGACCGGCGTCCGGTCGTTATCGCGGTAGGCGAGAGTGATAGTCTGCATGAATACTCTCAATTATGATTCATTCTTTGCGGCGCCTCTAGCTTGGCCGTCGGAGAAAGTCTAATCGCAAAGTTCTTGTCTGGACGCACTTTCATTACTGTACCTTTCGAAACTTCGACCGTCCCTGTCTCTGCTCCGTGCGGTTTCCTAACATATCGTCCTCGAGTGCAATAGACGCGGACGGTGCCCGCTGTCCTTGCCTTGCTGTGATAGGCCGCAACGGCCGCAGCTTGGCGAAGCGTCTCGCGGCCTGGTCGCTCACCCGGCTTGCTCCGAAGAATAACATGACTCCCGGGAGCTCCATCCGCATGAAACCACCAATCGTCGCGTTCCACCAAGGTCGTGCTAAGATAGTCGTTGTCGACGTCCGTCGCGCCGACTAGCAAAGTCCACTCGCCAGGAAGTTCGTAAACGACTATACGTGGCTTGGAATCCGTCAACGCTACCCGCCTCGCTTCGGCCTGGCGATTACTTTCCGTAAAGCCGTTTGAAGAATCCCTCATCTTCCAAGCTTTTCAACAATGACAAATCGAGAAATTCAGCAGCCTTTTTGCCCTTGAGATAAGGATAAGTGTAACTCAGGTCCTCGATATCGTTCTGGAGCGCTTCTTCTCTCGGATAAGGCCTCATAGGGATCGTTCTCAGCAAGTAATTCTTGTGTATCGACTCCAGCAGCTTCGGATCCTCAATCTTCAAGTACTTGCGGTAAATGCGCATTGTTTGATCCTTGTGCGCCCGCCCGTACGCTGTCCCCTCGGTCATCGCCATGATGAACGCCTTGAGTTGTCTGGGGCGCTCTTTTAAAAGCTGGCGGCTTGTCGCGATATCGCTGCCGGTTGTGTAGACTCCTTTCTCGTAAAGGTCGGCAAGCACTGACAGCTTCGCACCCCTTGCCCCCAGTTGAAGAAGATTGTCATCGGTTGCCAACGTCGCATCGATCTTTCCTTGCAGCATCATCACGAGCCTTCGGTCCGATTCGCTAATGCCCGTGGGAATGAGCTGCACGTCTTTCCCGGGCGTCAAGCCCAATTTGGGTAGAAGGCGTTTGAGGGCGTAATCGGTTCCAGCGCCGATTCGGCTCGATCCGATAATCTTCCCTTTCAGACCTTGGATCGTCGTGATTGATGGATTTGCGACCAGTTTGTAAGCGATATGACCCAGACTGGCGATGATCACCAGAGGCGCTCCACGCGCCGCGGCGCCGACCGCAGACGATCCCGAGGCGGCGATGATATCGACGCTCCCGCCGAGCAGAGCGTTGACCGAGGTCACCCCCGAGGCGATGTAGATAAGGTTCACGTCGAGCCCGTATTTTTCGAACAAACCCAGATCCTGGGCGATCCAAAGCGGCCCCCGAGTGCCCGAAACGGAAGCATAGGAAATCGTAAAAGGATCGAGCTTCTTTTCCTGCGCGTCTGCTCGATAAGAGCCAAGCAACACAATTGCACAGAGAAATAGTAAGAGCGCTTGGCGGTTCATTTGTTTTTTGTCTTCCCGTTCCTGTCGAGGGTTTTGTTCCATGCACGATGCCCGTAGGGGCAACCCCCTGTGGTTGCCCAATTTGTGGTAACCCGATGTGAGGGCATCCTTATATCAGGGCAGGCACAGGGGCCTGCCCCTACCAGGACATTGTCATCGTCAATATAAATTTGGCATGACCACGGGCGTCCCTATATGTCAGTAATGCTCGCCCTCTTTCAGCGCGCGGATGCCGGCGCGGATCTGAGCTTTCGATTTTACTTTGTGCTTGTACAAAAGAAACGGCCAGGCGCGGTAAGGATTTTCCAGCCGCGCATTGACACGGGCTCGGCCGGAGTCCGTCATCGGTTTGACGGTCGTTACGCTCATCATAAGGAGCTGATCCTGACACGCCCGTTCGAGTTGAATCGCCGAGATGCAAGTCCCCTCGATTCCCGGGCCGGCGACCACCACGCCATGCCCACGGAGAAAAATCGCATAATGCCCGCCCAAGGCGTCCACCATGCGCTGTGCGAGAGTAAAATCGTCGATGCCGCGGCTCTCGGGAAAGATCGGCACGCCGTCGGCGAAAAGGCGAGCCTCCCTATTGAAAGGAATGAGACCACTGTCGAGCAAACCGACGAGGATCGAATAGCGCGCATGGCAGTGTAGAACGCTGCCGACTTCAGGCCGACTGCGGTAAACCGCGGCATGGATCGGAGTCTCTGACGGTATCGGCCCTTTTCCGGCGATCCGCTTGCCATCGAAAGTCACCGTACAGATATCTTTGGGATCAGCCAATACTCCCGCGAACCTCGGATTGATGAAAAAAGTTTCGGTCCCCGGAATTCGCGCGCTAAGGTGTCCGGATCCGGAAAGCACACCTTCGCCGGTAATAACCTGAATGCCTTCCACGAGGCGTCGCTTAAGATTATTAACGTCTGTCTTGTGTTTCATGAAGCTGCTCTTGCGAGAATTCCACTTTGACTGAAGTCTCTCCCAGTAGAGACCGTGTCGCAATAGCGAGAACCCCATGTATGTCATTCTGAACGAAGTGAAGAATCTCATCGAATCAGCGAATTACAAAAACGAGATTCTTCGGCTGGCGCTTCAGAATGACATTGCGACACAGTTTCCTAGGAGAGGGGAGCGGCTTTACCCATCCGCCATCTACGCTGCGCGTGTTGTACTCGTTTGTTATCTATGCGCGCGGCCTTTAGAACTACGCGCTAACTAACACAGGGGTATGATCAGGTCAATGTTACCCGCCCCGCTAAAACTTTCGTTGACAGCCTGGAACCGTTACTATACGAAATTGCTATGTCTCATCACGTTTGGATTCGACTCAACCTGCGTGAACCGGAATTCATTTCTTTGCGCGAAAGCGTGACTGGCTGCGAGCTTTGGCAGGGAAGGGATGCGGAGATGAGTGAACAACGGCTCGAGCGGATCGACGGCGTTTTTACCGAAGAGCCGCTCCCCGACGATTTGACGGCGAAGATGCCGAATCTCAAGTGGCTTCACGTGACGCGCGGCGGCGCGAATATTTATCTGACTCCCACAGTAAAGGCTCGCCCCATTCAAGTCACTGGTTCGAAGGGCATTCATGGAACTGCGTTTTCTGAATTCGCCCTCGCCTGTATTCTTGCGCTGGCGAAGAAGTTACCGGAATGCCTGGAAGCGCAAAAGCAGAGGAAATGGCAAAAGCTCGCGCCGATGGAAATAGAAGGAAAAACCTTGGGCATCGTGGGACTCGGCAGCGTCGGCTCCGAGTTGGCACGAAAAGCCAAAGCGTTCGGTATGAGAGTGATTGCAACCAAGCGAGTGGCGACGACTAAACCTGGATATGTAGACGATCTCGGCACGCCCGAGTTTCTTCCTGCTTTGCTGCGACAGTCCGATTTCGTCGTGCTCTCTTTGGCTGCCATTCCATCGACCAACAACATCATTGGCGAGAACGATCTCCGCGCGATGAAGAAAAGCGCTTACCTCATCAATCTCAGGATCGCCGGGGCGGCTCTGGACGCCTTTGCGCGCCAGCCGCTGCCTGAGGATTCAGAGTTGTGGCGCCTGCCCAACGTGATCATCAGTCCGCGCATCGGCGGATTGACGGCGCAGAAATGGTCCCTGCTCTTGCCCATCTTCGTTGATAATTTGAAACGCTTTGTTACCGGCGAACCGCTGCGCAACGTTGTTGACAAAGAGTTGGGCTACTGAGGAGAGAACGCCATCAGCTGCTATAAGGAAGCCTAAGATCGCGTTCCAGAAATTCGCAAGAAAGTTCAGTCGTCATTCCGGGCAACCCCGGATCACAGTCCGGGGTGGCGCGACCCGGAATCCAGGAATTTCAAGATTTCTGGATGCCCTTTTCACCGGCATGACTGGTAAGGGTGCTCAGAATTCTTCAACGAACTTCGGATACAGGGCACCAGGGTCAGGTTGAAAGCTCAAATTGTCTTGTCGCCCCGATTGTTCTGTAGTAGATTCGGTCACAAATAAAAAGGGAGGAAAACACTATGGCATCGATTCTATATCTCGGAACGGATGAAGGCGTCGTGACGCTCAAAAGTGAAGATGGCCGCTCCTGGAAACTAGAGAATCACTCGCTCAAAGATTGGGAAGTCCCGGAAGTTGCGGTCGCACCATCGGCGCCCAACAAGGTGTTTGCCGGCACCCGTGGCGATGGCGTCTGGTTGAGCGAAGATTTCGGCGCCACGTGGAAAAAACCGTGCTACGGCAAGCGCGGTCCGGGCAAAGTTCGCTGCCTCACCATTGATCCCCGCGATCCCGATACCCTCTACGCGGGCACCGAACCCATCGATGTCTTTATCAGCCGGGACTCCGCCAAAAGTTGGGAGCGGCTCGACTCGGTATGGAATATCCCCTGGGTCCGGACGGTCGACTACCCGGTCGCAGTTGTCGAACCCCATGTGCGCGATATCACCGTCGACCCTAAAGATCCGAAAACGATGTACGTCGCTTTGCAGGTGGGTTACATGCTTAAGACCGTCGATGGCGGAGCCAATTGGGAACTGCTGAACCGTGGCCTCGACGCCGATGTTCATACCATCGTGCTTCATCCCGAAAACGCGAACAAGATCTTTATCGCTACCGGTGGTCATGACGCGAGGAAAGGGGTGGCGAAAGGCCGCGCCCTCTATTCGAGCGATGACGGAGGCAAGACCTGGCAACCGATGGCCGCGGAATTTCGCGAGGAATACTCCATCCCTCTGGCGATCCACCCAAAAAAATTTAATGTCCTTTATTCCGCCGTGGCCAACGGCCAGCCCGGACAGTGGCGAAGCCGTCCTTCCGGCGCGGAAGCCTTCGTGATCCAATCGACGGACGGCGGCAATACCTGGAAGAAACTGGAAGGCGAGATCTCCAAAGCCAACAAAAGCTTCGTCGAAGCTATCGCCTTCGACCCGGCCAATCCGGATCGCATGTACGCGGCGCAGCAAAGCGGTGACATTTTCGGCAGCGAAGACAGCGGCGGCAGTTGGTTCAAGCTGAACGTAAAAGCGCCGCATGTCTCCGACATGAAGGCAGCCCACGCCTAACGAGGACGACGATGGCAAATTTGATCGGCTGCCTGGCCATGTCGCATGCGCCGCAGCTCATGCTGAACCCTGATCACTGGGGTTTACTCAACACCCGCGAGAAGGAACGGCTACCGGAAAAACCGGAGCTGGAGCGCGAAACCGCAGAAGTGAAATGGGCCAAATGGAACGGCTGCATGGAAGCTATCGCGAAGCTGCGCCAAAAGCTCGAGGCTTTCGATCCTGATGTGTTGATCGTCGTCGGGGACGATCAACACGAGAATTTGATCGACGACAACATGCCGCCGTTCTCGATCTATATGGGGGAGGAAGTCGAAGCCAGCTCGAGCTTAAGATACCTAAATCAACCCAAATCCGAAAATCGCACGAGGTATCGTGTCGACGCGAAGCTGGCCGAAGCCTTCACCCTCGGTCTGATGGATGAGGGCTTCGACCCGGCATATTCGAAACGCACGCGCTACGAGGGCGGGCTCGGCCATGCCTTCGCGCGCGTCCTCAAGTTTCTCATGCCGGAGCCCACCCGGCGCATCGTTCCCGTGATGGTCAACACCTATTATCCGCCGGCGCCGTTGGCCCGTCGATGCGTCAAGTTCGGCGCCGCCTTGGCTTCGCTCGTGCGTCGCTTTCCGAGCGATGATCGCGTTGTCGTGATTGGCTCCGGCGGGCTTAGCCATACCAAAATCGACGAGCAATTGGACCAGAGATTTATCCAAGCACTGCAGCAAAACAACTTGGCTTACATGAGCACGATGCCGGCCTCGGTCTTGATCGAAGGAACTTCTGAGATCCGCAACTGGATCGTCACCGCCGGCGCGGCGAATCGCAGCGGGACATTACTTGACTATTTCCCGCTCTATCGCACCCGCACCGGCGTCGGCTGCGCCATGGGCTTCGCCTACTGGGATGTGAATTAGGCAATGGGCAACTTGTCCTTGTAGATCTTGTCCCCTCGTTCTTACCCTCGTACTATGGGAGGGAAGGGTGAGGGCCCACCGCGACCGCAATTCTCGCCTACGAATGACCAACGACACCGTCGAAACCCACTCCGAAGACGTGGGGCGGTTCGCCGCGTTTCGTTACCGCGATTTTCGTCTCTTCTGGACGAGCCTTTTTATTTCCAACATCGGCACCTGGATGCAGATGACCGCGACGAACTGGCTCCTTTATCAGCTGACCAACTCACCGGTGCAGCTCGGACTCAACGGTGTCTTCCGCGCCATTCCCTCTATTGGTGTAGGTCTATTCAGCGGAACTTTGGCTGATCGCTACGACCGCCGCTGGCTTCTTCTCTGGACACAGGTGGTCTCGGGTCTGCTGGCGCTAGGTCTCGGCCTGCTGGATCAATCCGGCAATATTCAGGCGTGGCACATCTTCTTCTTCACTTTCGTAAGCGCCATCGTCGGTTCCTTTGACGGTCCGGCACGGCAAGCGCTTTTTCCTTCCTTGGTTCCTCGTTCCGTCTTGCCGAATGCAGTCGCGCTCAACTCGCTTCTGTGGAAAGGAGCAGCGCTGCTGGGTCCAATGCTGGGAGGCATCGCTATCAGCCTCATGGGAACCAGCGGCGCTTTCTACGTCAACGCCGCGAGTTTTCTTGTTGTCGTCATGGCGCTGATACTCATGCGCGCTTCCTCAGCGGCACCCGAGAAAAGTCGCCAATTCATGAGGGAGACGACGGAAGGATTCTCTTATATCGTTTCTCAGCCCGTCATCCTCGGTGTCATGATCATGGAGGCGGTGTCCTCGGTGTTTGGTTTGGATAACGCCATGCTCACCATCTTCGCCAGCGACGTCTTTCGCGTTGGAGCAAACGGGTTCGGGTTCCTCCAGTCATTCCGTGGTCTTGGCGCCGTGATCGGCTCCAGCTTTTTCATTGGCATGGGCCAGCGTCCTGCTCAAGGCAAGATTCTGTTCGTCTCGGCGATTCTTTACGGCTTAGGATTTGCCCTTTTTGGCCTCTCGCCATCATTCCCGCTCGCACTATTACTTCTCACGTTCGTGGGCGCGACGGACACCATTTGGGCCGCTGCTCGCGGCACGATTCTTCAGTTGCTTACTCCGGAAAGATTTCGCGGCCGAGTGATGGGAGTTTTTCAATTGAGCAACCGCGGTCTCCATCCGCTGGGGCAAACCGAAACCGGTTTGATCGTTCCGCTGATCGGGCCGCGAGCAGCAACTTTGTTTGGAGGGGAGCTCGTTTCAGTGGTTACGCTACTGACGGTGTGGCAAGTGCCGGGAATTCTAAAATTCCGCTGGGACGAAACAGAGGACGTTGTTCGCGAAAAAGAAATCGCCGAGGGCGAGAGAGCGGTTGGCTAGAAACGGGCTCCGGGAACGCTGATCCGCCGACGGGTTATAAGAGGTCGCGTGAACCCGGTTCACGCCGCGCGCAATTCGTGAAGCCGCTAAAGTTTTAGCTAAGCGTCTCCACTCACAACCACGGGCCAACCGCTTCTGTTTCAACGAGGCTAGTGACAGCAGAAAAGACTCCCGAACCTTTTTCCTCCTTTGGTTATCGATGACGTAGGGGAGCTTCATGATGACAGAAGAGGCGGAGTTGCCGGATCTCGGTCAGACCGGCTATCCGGTTTGGCTCCGCCTTTTGGGCAGTTCCGTCGCGCGCACTACCTTTAGCTTTAGACGGCGGGCAAGCGCTCCCGCATTGGGCGATAACCTGGGATCGATCTCTCTCAGCGGTTGCTTCTTTTCCGCTTTGTAGATTTGAGCCCTGGCACGGTGAATCCATTCTAGAGATGCGTAATCCCATTTTTCTTTTGGTCGTGTCTTCTTATTCATTTGGTACCTCAGGCGGTGAAATGATATCGATGAGCCGATAAGCAAACTTGACTTTCACGGAGTGGACAATACTCTTCTTTTTCAGATTAACCATGTCATCACCACGGCGACTTTCGGCCTCAAATATAACAGGGACATTGGATCAAAACCAAATGACCTGCCTAAACCTCGCGTGTTCACCTAAAGGTAAGCGTTCACTGAAAGTGAGCAGGTGAAATTAGTGAACGCAATTTATTGTTTGACCGCCCTTTGTCGGCTCTAGAGCCTGCTTTCGGAGAGAAAATATGACGAGACCGCTTACACTCGTATGGCGGCAAATTCAAATTCGAGGATTG
>WNGH01020383.1_pt1 | contig 12426 bp, 8 predicted proteins | sample 5400631 | NCBI WGS metagenome assembly WNGH01 (sample SAMN13153373, study PRJNA577476) | soil metagenome | isolation source: 115 cm soil or saprolite under Garry oak tree replicate 1 | place: USA:California | collected 2016-06-15 | reverse complement strand
GGGGCCCTTGGGCGCCTCGGGCGCCCCGGGCGCCTCGGGCCGGCGCTGGCGGCGGTGGTGACTTGCGGGCTGGTGCTGGCTGGCGGCCTGCTGCCGGCCGACCCGACCGGGGGCGCGCCGACGGCCCAGGTGGCCGCGATCCAGGGCGACGTGCCGCGGGCCAGGAACCTGCCGCAGCAGCTGAACGACACCGAGGTCACGCAGAACCACACCGCCGCCACGCTGCGCCTGGCCGCGCAGGTCAAGGCCGGCCGACTGGCCGCACCGGACCTCGTGATCTGGCCGGAGAACTCCACCGACCTGGACCCGTTCCAGGACTCCTATATCTACGGCCAGATCGCCGGGGCGGTGGCCGCCGTCGGCCACCCGGTCCTGGTCGGCGAGGTCCTGAACGACCCGAGGCGCAACGTCGGCCAGCTCTGGGTGCCCGGCCGCGGCCCGACGACGGCCTACGTCAAGCGCCAGCTCGTGCCGTTCGGCGAGTACATCCCGTTCCGCGGCCTCATCTCCAGCTTCAGTTCGCTCCCGGCGCTTCAGCCGGTCGACTTCACCGCCGGGCACGCGGCGGTCGTGTTCGGCGTCGGGAAGATCAGGCTGGGCGACGTGATCTGTTACGAGGTGGGCTTCGACAACCTGGTGCGGTCCGAGGTCACGGCGGGGGCGAACCTGCTCGCGGTGCAGTCCAACGACGCCGACTTCGAGATCGACGGCCAGCTGGGCGAGACCGAGCAGCAGACGGCGATGGCCAGGACCCGGGCGGTGGAAACCGACCGCGCCGTGGTGTACACCTCGACCACCGGGGAGAGCACGGTCATCGCCCCGGACGGCGGGCTGATCGCGCACAGCGGCGTCTGGCAGCAGGCCATCCTCGACGCCCGGGTGCCGCTGGTGAGCTACCGCACGCTGGCGGACCGGGCCGGCGCGTGGCCGGAGTACGTGCTCATCATGCTGACCGTCCTGGCGCTGGCCTGGGCGGCGCTGAGGGCCCTGGTGTCCCGGCGCCCGACGGCGTGAATTCCTGGTAACCCCCGGGGCGCTCCGGGCGTCTGTATAGGACGTCCGGCTCTTCACCGGCGCCGGCAAGCACCACATAAGATGCGTGGAGACACGCAAGACGGGGCATCGCGGGCCCTGCACTCCGCGCAAAGGAGGGTCACCGTGCGTGGCACAGACCGCAGGCCGGCCAGGCGAGCCCGACGGTACGCCGGCGTCGCCGCGGCGGCGGCGGCCATCAGCCTGCTGGCCACCGCGTGCACCGGCGGCAGCCACCCCTCGGTCTCCCCGAGCCAGGCCAAGGCCCAGGCCTCCGCGTCGGCCAAGGCGCACGCGGCGGCGCTCGCCAGGGACCTGAAGATCACCCCGGCGGACGGCAGCCACGGCGCCGACCCCGCGGCCGGCATCAGCGTCACCGCGGTCGCGGGCAAGCTGGCCGACGTCACCGTGCGCACCTCCGGCGACGCCGTGTCGGGCAGCCTGAGCAACGGCGGCAAGACCTGGCACAGCGCGCGGAACCTGAACGTGTCGCAGAGCTACACGGTGACCGCCACCGGCACCGCGCCCAGCGGCGAGAAGATCACCACGACGAGCACCTTCCGCACCCTGACGCCCGCGCAGACCTTCCACGCCCAGATCTTCGAGGGGTACAAGCAGACCTACGGCGTCGGCATGCCGATCATGCTGACGTTCAGCCAGCCGGTCACGCACAAGGCGGCGGTCGAGCGGTCGCTCGAGCTCACCACGTCCAAGCCGGTGATCGGCGCCTGGTACTGGGACGGCGACGAGCACCTGTACTTCCGGCCGCGGGACTACTGGCCGGCCAACACCACGGTCAGCTTCACCGGCCACCTGAACGGGGTGGAAGGCGCCAAGGGCGTGTACGGCGCCGCCAACCTGACCCAGACCTTCGACATCGGCCGGGCGCTGATCGCCGTGGCCAGCGCGACCTCGCACCGGACCCAGATCTACCTGAACGGCAAGCTCGCCTACCAGTGGCCGGTCAGCACCGGCCGGGCCAGCCTGCCGACCCCGGACGGCACCTACCTGAGCGTGCAGAAGGCCAACCCGGTCCGGATGATCGGCGGCGGCGCGCCCGGCAGCGCCGGCTACTACAACGAGCTGGTGAACTTCGCGGTCCGGTTCACCTACAGCGGCGACTACTACCACTCGGCCCCCTGGTCGGTGGTGAACCAGGGCACCTCGAACGTGAGCCACGGGTGCGTGAACCTGCCGCCCGTCGCCGCGCAGACTTACTACAACATGTCCATCCCCGGCGACCCGATCACGGTCACCGCCAGCACGGCCGCGGGCAAGTGGGACGACGGCTGGACCCAGTGGTTCCTGTCCTGGTCGCAGTACCTGAAGGGGAGCGCGCTCGGCCAGGCCGTGCAGGCCGGGCCGGACGGCAGCACGTTCGTCTCGCCGTCGTCGCTGCCCGCCGACACCGCCACCGCGCCGCTCACCACCTCCGTGCACGGCAACTACTACGCCGGCTCGGCGAACCTCGGCTGATCCCGGCCCGGCCTGCCGGCGGCCTCCGCGAACTTAATCCATTCAGTGACGCGATCTTGCGGCAAACCGGCTCAGAAGAGTAGGAAAGGTGAGTTGCCGGGCTGGTGAAACAGGGTCCAGGGCCGGCCACTGACCTGGAGGTGGACATGACCTTGCGGACGAAACGGGCAAAGGTTCTCGCCGTCGGCGCGGTGGCCGGGGTGGCCGCGGCGCTGACCGCGGGCCGTCGGGGCCGAGCGGCGCGGCGGCCACGGCCAGCCATGGCCGCAGCGGTGACCAGCCAGTACGCCTGGACCGCGCGTTCATCATCGTGCTGGAGAACCATTCGGAGAAAAGCGTGATCGGCGACCCGAACGCGCCGAACATCACCGCGCTGGCGCAGCGGTACGGCCAGGCCGCGAACTACTTCGGCGTGACGCACCCGAGCGAGCCGAACTACATCGCCATGATCGGCGGATCGAACTGGTTCATCAACAACGACAACCCGGCGAACAGGTTCGATCACACCAACCTGGTCGACGAACTGGACGCCAGCCACATCAGCTGGGGCGCCTACATGGAGGCGCTGCCGGCCTCCGATCCGCTCACCGACTTCTGGCCGTCGAGCGCCGATCCGCTGTACGCGTCCAAGCACAACCCGTTCGCGCTGTTCACCGACATCCGCGGCAACCCGGCCCGGGTGGCCGGCATCAAGCCGTACACCGCCCTGGCCGGCGACCTGAACAGCGGGCACGCGCCCCGGTTCGTGTTCATCTCGCCGGACCAGTGCAACGACATGCACGGCGGGGTGAACGACGCGATCGGCGGGCACCCGGAGACCCCCTGCCCGTTCAACAGCGCCAATGACGACCCGAACGACGTCCGGCTCAAGCACAACGCCGACGCCTTCGTCCAGGGCGCGGTGACCACGATCACCTCCAGCCGGGCGTGGACGCGGCACAGCGCCATCTTCATCGTCGCCGACGAAGGCGACTTCACCGGCAACGCGGTCAACGGCGGCTGGGACTCCCCGGCCGGGTGCTGCGACTCCCCCGTGCTGCCCGCCGGCGACAAGGACATCAGCGCCAGCTGGCCGGGCGGCGTGTTCGGCGGCGCGCTGGTGCCCGCGGTGGTGATCGACCCGAGCGGGCCGCGCCACTTCGTCAGCAACGTCGCCTACAACCACTACTCGCTGCTGCGCACCATCGAGGACGCCTGGGACCTGCCCGAGCTCGTCTTCACCAGCGACCACGCCCAGGTCGCCGCGATGAACGAGTTCCTCGGCCACTGACCGCCGTCACGGTGACCCCGGGAGCCTCCCGGGGTCACCGTGACGCGGGATACCAGCTGGCCTGACTGGCCGGGGTACCACCGCCGCCGCCGCCGCCGCCGCCGTTCGCGCCCTGTCCGCCCACGATGGACGCCTGCTGCGGGGTGGTGTTCAAGGTGGCCGACATGGCCGCGCCGGCCCCGTCCAGGACGACCATGACGGGGTTGGTCAAGCCGAAGCTCTTGCAGCCCAGGTTGTCGAAGGACATGAGCAGCCGGTTGGCCAGGAAGGTGAACAGGTTCTCGCCGACGGCCGGCACCGGTGACGGGCCGGTGGCGAGCACGGCCTGGTTAGCCGCCAGGAACGGGGTCTGGATGTTGACCATGTTCTGGCAGTAGTTGGCCGGGCTGTCGTTCCTGTCGTTCTGCCGGTTGATGGCCGCCTGACCGACCTCGGCCCGGTACAGGTTGGTCTTGGCCGGGTCGAGGTTTCCTGCGGCGTCCAGCACCATCTCGTCGTTCTCCGGCACCAGGGCGGCGACCCGCGGCTGGTTCCTGGCCGCCAGGAGCTCATCGAGCGCCTGCGAGGTGGCCGGGGCGTTGTTGTTCCCGAGATCGGGCGCCATGAACGGGGTGCAGCCGAGCGTCGGGTCCATGAACCTGTCGATCAGGGCGTTGTCGCTGCCGTTGGAGAGCTGCAGCGTACCCGTCATGTTGGCCGCGTTGGCCGCGGTGTCCTGCGCGGTCTGGCCGGTGGTCGGGTTGAGCAGGTACACGCTGGTCACGTTGTCGCTCTGGTCCTGGTCGACCATGTCGAAGTTACGGACGGTCGGGCAGGTGTTACCCGTGCCGATGGCCCCTGCGGTCGGCACGATCTTCGCCGAGGTCCCGGCCGCGGGCACACGCAGCAGCCCGAAGCGCATCATCCGGAGCGCCGTGTTGAAGAAGTTGATGCCGTTGCAGAACGACTGCTGGCCGAAGACCGATCCCAGGCCGTTGACGCAGCGGCCCTGGCGCAGCGCGTTGGGCGTCGCGCCCACCTGGGTCAGGTTCGTGCCGTTGAACCCGAAGTCGATGGTGACGATCGCGTTCCTGGGCAGCTTCGGCACCACCGGCGCGACGGCCGGGGTGGTCCCCTGCGTGATGACCAGCGGGTTGTAGACCGACAGCGCGCCGGTGCGCGGGTCCAGGATGGTGGCCTGGACGAACGCCCCGAGATTGGCCGCGTTGGTCATGGTGCAGCCGGAGTTCGCCGCCGACGTCCCGGCCGGGCCGGTGAGCTGGTACGGCGTCGCCAGGCCCTGCGCGCTGAGCGGGTTAGCCGGGACGACGATGTCGCAGTTCGGGTTGTTCGACGACACGGCCGCCACGGCAGGGGCGGTCGCGGCCGCCGACGCGGAGGCGCTGGCGGACGGGCTGGCCGAGTCCCCCACAGCCGTCTGGGCTATGCGCGTGGTGTTGCCGCCCGAGACCGCAAGGATGATTCCGAGAGTCAGGCCCAACGCCATCGGAATGGCGAGAGGTACCGCAAGACGTGCCGCACGGCTCTTACCACCGCGGCGGCGCCATGCGGACCTATGCCCGCTGAGCATTCAATCCACCTCCATGGATGTCCCCTAAGACGCTCCCGGTGCATCACCGTAGACCCGGCCCGCCGGCAAGATCAGCGAATTCAGAAGATTCGCTCCATGTAAGGGTTTTTTAAGGTTTAGCGGGTGGCGGCCCCCAAACCTCTGAAATTCCTTGCCAAGTCATTACGCCGCAGCTCAGAGGACATCCAGGTGGGTCGAGATTGCCTCGTGATACGCCAGTGCATGTGCATCCTGGTGTCGCAACCGATTGCGGGAGGGACGGCAGGTAGCGGCGGTTTTATACGGCGAAGAGGCCCCGGGTTGCCCCGGGGCCTCCTCGCCATGGATTGCTGAGCGGGCTGATTGCTCAGGACTCGCCAGCTCGGGCAGTTACGCCGTGGATCACTGTGCTACATGTGCCCGCGCCTGCCCGGCATGAAGTTGCCCCGGTTGCGCGCGCCGCCCCCGCCGCGGCCGGCGGTGGCGCCCGTGGTGGTGCCGGTGACCTTGGCGGCCTGCTTGGCGGTGTTGAACGTCGCGCCGATCGCGACGGCGTTCCCGTCGAGCTGCAGCGTGACCGGGTTGGTCAGGCCGAAGTTCTGGCAGTTCAGGTTGCCGAACGAGCCGCTCAGCCGGGCCGCGAGGAAGTTGGCCAGGTTGTTGCCGAGCGCCGGGACGGGCGAGGCGGTGCCGGTTTCCATGGCCGAGTCAAGCATCAGCCTGGGGGTCTGAATGTTGACCATGTTCTGGCAGTACATCGCCGCGTTCCGCGAGGTGTTCGTCCTGAACGACAGCTGCGGCTGGTCGTTCTCGATCCGGTAGGTGTTGGTCTTGCCGACGCTGAAGTTGCCGCCGACTAGGAGCTGCGGGTTGTTGACCGGGAGCAGCGCGATCGTGCCCTGCTGGTTCTGCCGGGCGCTCAGCTCGTCAAGCGCCTGCGACCCGCTCGTGCCGTTCGGGTTGGTGGTGTTGGGGGCGGTGAACGGGGTGCAGCCGAGCGCGACGTCGACGAACTTGTTCAGCAGGCCGTTGTCGCTGCCGTTGCCCTCGGTCGTGGACCCGGCCATGGCCGCCGCGTTGGCCGCGGTGTTCTGCGCGGTCTGGCCGGTGTTCGGGTTGAACAGGTAGCTGCCCACCACGTTGTCGCTCTGGTCCTGGTCGATCAGGGCGAAGTCACGCGTGGTCTGGCAGGCCTGGCCGTCCTTGCCGGTCCCGGCGGGCGGGACCGTCAGGGTGCCCTGGGCGATCTCGGCGTTGGCCATCCGGTAGAAGTTGGCCGCGTTGCACTGCGGGGTCTGGTTGATCAGCGAGTTCCCGAAGGCGTCGATGCAGTTCCCCTGCGTCGCGCCCGTACCCACCAGCGCCACCGCGTTGCCGTTGAACCCGACGCTGATGATGACCTGCGAACCCGCCGCGATCGTCGGCGGCGTCGGCGCCACGGCCGGCTGGGTGCCCTGGGTGATCACCAGCGGGTCGTATATCTGGAGCTGGCCGGCCGGCGACAGGATCGTGGCCTCCACGAACGCGCCCTCGGTGCCTCCGTTGGCCCATGTGCAGCCGTCACCCAGCTGCCACGGCGTGGCCAGGCCCTGGGCGCTCAGCGGGTTGGCCGGCACCGCCAGCGTGCAGTTCATCGAGGCCAGGGCCATCGCCGCGTCCTGGTTGAAGTTGAACGCGTTCCCGGCGGCGTCTGCCGCGTTCGCCCCCGCCACGCCGGGCCGGCCAGCGCGGTTGACCGGGGGTATGGCCGCGTTCGCCGCGTTGGCCGCGGCGGCGGTGGCAGTCGGGGTGGCCGCCGCGGCGGCCGGCGCGGCGGCTGCCGCGGAAGCGCTGCCGGACGGGCTGGCCGAGGCCCCCAGGGCCGACTGGGCTATGTTCGTGGTGTTACCACCCGAGATCGCAAGGATGATCCCGAGCGTCAGGCCCAACGCCATCGGAATGGCGAGAGGGACCGCAATACGCGCCGCACGGCTCTTACTACTGCGCCGGCGCCATGCGGACCGATGCCCGCTGAGCATTCAATCCACCTCCATGGATGTCCGCTATGCCGCTCCCGATGCATCACCGTAGACCCGGGGTCCTGCCGGTATTAGAGAATTCTCCAGATTCGTGTTTTGTCCGGTTTTAATACCGAAGCGGCGCCGAAACCTTGGTAATTCATTGCTAAGTCCTTACGCCGCAGGTGGCGGGGGGCCGGCCGAAACCGAAATCCGCCCGTGATAGGCGGCCGCGCGTCAGGCCCGCGCCGCTCGGCCGATGATGTAGACGGACGGTAGTTATTACGGCTCTCACGGTGATCGGCAGATATTGCGGGGAGGTTACGAGCGCATCCCGCCGGCGCCTGCCTGGAGCCTGTCCGGCAGGTCAAAGGACCGCCGGCGACCAGCAGGAAGGATGGACGGCCCCCGCCCGCGAGGATGACCGCCTGCCGCCGGGACGATAGCCGCCCGTGTCCGCGGCACCGGGCCGGCGGACGATTGGCTGTCACTTCAGCCACACCCGTAAAAGCGGCAGCGGGGGTCACGATGTTCGGTGACCGAATGCGGCGGAGCCGCGGATCCCGGTAATCTGCCCGCGCCAAGGCTGCGGCCTGGGCATTCGCAATTCCCGGGCCGCGGCCCGGCGCCCGAGTCGCCCATTGGCCGGCTATGCATTATCCAGCGGTTTATTAATTGCCCGGCATAACTCAGGGACGGCGGGATCTGGCCGGGTTAAATGGGCGCAGGTGTTGCGCCGGGCGGCTTTGCCGCGGGCGTTCGGCTGCCTGCCGGGGCGGGACCCGCGGCGGAGGCCGGACGGGTGCGCCGCCGGCGGCCACGGCCGGCGGGCCCCGGGCGATCTAATGTCCCCGGCCGCCTGGCGTCCTAGCCGGGGCGGCTGAGTAAGCTGAGCTTTGTGCTGGCCAATCCCACGGTCGGCATAGGTTCTCCGATTACTGACAGCGACACGCCAGAGGCCGGGCCTCGGCATGCTTCCGGCGGCACGCCGGATCGGCTGATGTCGGCAACCTTTTCCGCCGCGTGCGCGTCTGTCTGTAGGAGGAGTGGCCATCTTGTCGTGCTTGCTTCCAGGGTTGGGACCTGAACATTTGTCCAATTGTGAAATTGCGCGGAGGGGACGGCGCCGTGTCGGGATCCGGATGGTTCTCCAGACAGCGAACATTGCCGGTAAGTAGCGAGAGTTCCGCAACTAAACGAATCTGGCAGTCGTTGAGTGTTTCCAGGCCGTTGAAGAGAAGGGGGGCGGCCCTTACCGCCAGCAGCGCCACGCTCGTCCTCGCGGCCGGCGTGATAATCGTGGCGTTCGCGTCGCCCGGGAGCCACGCTTCCCTGGTGTCGTCGGCGGGCTCGGTGAGCGCGTACAAGCCGCTGCAGCCGGCCGCCGACCTGCAACTGGTCTCGATGACCCCGGCTGCGGGCGCGAAGGGCGCGAACGGCGCCGGCCCCATCCGGGTGCAGTTCTCCGCGCCGCTGGCCGCCAACTCGCCGATGCCGACGCTGTCGCCTTCGATTCCGGGCCACTGGGCGGTCCAGGGCGACGCCGCGGTCTTCACCCCCACCGTGGGGTATTTCGAGCGCACCCGGGTCACCGTGACGATTCCTGGAGGCCTGGCGGGCGTGGTCTCCGCCGCGGGTGCGACCGCGGGCAACGGCGGGACGCTCGGCTCCAACCTGAGCCAGAGCTTCACCACCGGCTCGTTCAGCACCATGCGGCTGCAGCAGCTGCTGGCCCAGCTCGGGTACCTGCCGATGACCTGGACGGCCAAGTCCGGCCCGGCGATCCGCCCGGCCGACGCCCGGGCCGAGCTCTCCGCCGCCTACAGCGCGCCCGCCGGAACCTTCGGCTGGCAGGGCGGCTACCCGTGGAGCCTGCGGTCGCAGTGGAAGGCCGGCTCCGGCAACATCCTGCAGATCGGCGCCATCCGGGCGTTCGAGTCGGTGCACGGCATGACCATGGACGGGAGCGCGGGCAAGACCGTCTGGTCCCGCCTGCTCACGGCGGTGGCCAAGGGCCAGGAGAACCCGAACGGCTACACGTACGCGCTGGCCAGCCAGCACTACCCGGAGACGCTGACCATCTGGCACAACGGCCATGTGGTGCTCAAGAGCCTGGCCAACACCGGCATCCCGGCCTCCCCGACCACGGACGGCACCTTCCCCGTCTACCTGAGGTTTTACTTCAGCCACATGAAGGGGACCAACCCGGACGGCTCGAAGTACGACGACCCGGTGTACTACGCGTCCTACTTCCACGGCGGCGACGCGGTACACCAGTTCAGCCGGTACAGCTACGGGTCCTACCAGAGCCTGGGCTGCGTCGAGCTGCCCTGGGACGCGGCCAAGAAGGCGTATCCGTACCTGACCTACGGCAGCCTCGTCACGGTGAACGGCCCCGTCGCCTGATACGACACTGCCTGATACGACACTGCCTGATACGACACTGCCTGATACGACACTGCGGGGCGGTCCCGGAAGGGACCGCCCCGCAGCTGGTTTCGTGACGTGTTACCGGAAGCCGTCGATCTTGATGGTGGAGTGGTGGACGAAGACGTCGGCCGAGCCGTCGTCGGGCGCGATGAAACCGTAGCCCTTGTCCGAGTTGAACCACTTCACGGTGCCCTGAGGCATGTACTTCTCCTACTGTGACGATTTCGGGAACCACGGTCGTGTGTCCCGGGTTGCTGCGACCACTGCCCATGCGGACTGCCCTGTCGGGCCGGGCGTTCGGGAATGCAGGACGCCCGCGGTCAGAATTTCGCAGGCGCTGTGACACGTACACGAACTTCGTGCAACCAGAACCATTTAACCACTCACGGCTACCAGCATGTTCCCGGCTGGCCGAAATGCCTCAACCGGCCGTCGCGACCGCCTGCTCCGCGCCGTCTCGCAGCCTGGCCATACAGGCCGCGAAGCGGGATCCCGGCGTCACGGCGGCGACGCGCTCGGCTTCGCTGACCGTGTCCACGTCGGTGAGTTCGGGCAGCATCCGGATCCGCAGGCCGGCCTCCTCGAGCCGGGCCAGCTGCCGGGGGCCGGTGTCCGGCTGGGACATCGGGACGCCGAGGATGAGGGCGGGGTCGACCTCCCGCAGGCCGAGCAGCCAGAACCCGCCGTCCTCGGCCATGCCGAAGGTGGCGTCCGCGGTCTTGGACACCAGCGGCTCGGCGGCCGCGGCCAGCAGGGCGGGCGTCACCTGCGGGGTGTCCATCCCGATCAGCACCACGGGCAGCGGCAGCGTCACCCGCGCGTCGGCGAGCGCCCAGGCGATCCGCTCGTCCAGGCCCGCGCCGCGCTGCCCGATCACGTCGAATCCGGACGGCAGCCAGGAGCCGGGCCGCCCCTGCAGGGCCAGCACCCTTCGCGCGACGGTGGTTTCCGCCACCGCGGTCAGCGTGTCGGTCAGCGAGGCCTCGGCCAGGGCGGCCGCCTCCACGGGCGTGAACGGCGGCGTCAGCCGCGTCTTGACCCGGCCGGGAACCGGCTCCTTGGCGATCACCACGACCTGCGCTGCCAGCAGGCGCCCGGCCCGGCTCCAGGCGGGCGCGTCCGGCTTGACCGGGCCGGGGAAATCGTCCCGGCGGTGCCTGCCGGTGTAGACGTCGGCGGTCATGACGAGGCCTGCGTGGCGAACGGAGCCTGCGCGGCGAAGTGGGCCTGCATGGCGAACGGGGCCTCCGCCGCGGCCGGGGCCACGGCCGGGGCCGGCGCCGCGGCCTGGGCCGGCATCGCGGCCGGGGCCGACATCGCGATGGAAGCCAGCACCCGGCGCATGTCCCGTACGGCCCGCACCGTGCCGCCGAGCGTGCCGGTGACCTTCGACTTGCCGGTCCGCGGGTAGTACGGCACGGCCGTCTCCTCGATCCGCCAGCCGGCCTCGGCGGCGCGCACCACCATCTCGAGCGGGTAGCCGAACCGCCGGTCTTCCAGCGCCAGGGCCAGCAGGTCTTCCCGCCGGGCGGCCCGCATCGGGCCGAGATCCCGGACGGGAACGCCGATGCGGTGGCGCAGTTCTGCGGCCAGCACCCGGTTGCCGATCCGGGCGTGCAGCGGCCAGGCGCCCTTGCCCCGGACCGACCGCCGTCCCAGCATGAGATCGATCCGGCCCGCCGCCACCGGGTCCGCCACCAGGGGCAGGTCGCCGGGGTCGAAGGAGGCGTCGGCATCCATGACGCAGACGATGTCGCTGCGCGCCGCGAGCAGGCCGGCGTGGCAGGCGGCGCCGAAGCCGCGCTGCGGGACGTGCACGACGTGCGCACCGTACGCTGCGGCGATTGCGGCCGAGTCGTCGGTGGAGCCGTTGTCCGCGACGATAGGCCGGTAGCCGGACGGCATCCGGGACAGCACCCAGGGCAGAGCGCCTGCCTCGTTGAGGCACGGCAGGACGACATCGATTTCCATGGCGACAGACAGTACTTCCGCGATGCGCGAATCGAGACCGGAAACGGGCTGATCGGGCCTTACGAACCTGTGACGGTCTCCCTGCCGCGGCCGTCCTGCGGCCCGGGCAGGGCCGATCGCGTGGTTGGCTTACCGTCATGCGCGTACTAGTGACGGGTGCGGCCGGCTTCATCGGATCGCATATCGCCGAGACCATGCAGGCGGCGGGCCACAAGGTCCGCGGCCTGGATTCGCTCACTCCCGCCGTGCACAACGGCAGGCCGGGCCATGTTCCCGGTGACCTGGTCGTCGGCGACGTGCGCGACCCGGCTGCGGTGGACGAGGCGCTGGCCGGGGTGGACGCGGTCTGCCACCAGGCCGCCCTGGTCGGGCTCGGCGTGGACCTGTCCGACCTGCCTGCCTACGCTGACGTCAACGTGACCGGGACCGCGGTGCTGCTCGAGGCCATGGGCCGCCACGGCATCGGCCGGCTGGTCTTCGCCTCGTCGATGGTCGTCTACGGCGAGGGAGCCTACGACTGCGCGGCGCACGGCCGGGTGCGGCCGTCGCCCCGGGACCCGGCCGACCTGGCCGCGGGCCGGTTCGAGCCGCGATGCCCGCAGTGCGGGCAGCCGCTCAGCACGGCGACGGTGGGCGAGGAGGCGCCGCTCGACCCGCGCAACGCCTACGCCGCGAGCAAGGTGGCTCAGGAGCACCTGGCA
>WNGH01009062.1_pt1 | contig 12426 bp, 9 predicted proteins | sample 5400631 | NCBI WGS metagenome assembly WNGH01 (sample SAMN13153373, study PRJNA577476) | soil metagenome | isolation source: 115 cm soil or saprolite under Garry oak tree replicate 1 | place: USA:California | collected 2016-06-15 | reverse complement strand
CGCGTGCCGTCGAACTCGCGCGGCTCCTGGCGCTGGTGAACGTGGCGATGGCCGACGAAGGGATCGCGAGCTGGGAGTCGAAGTACTACTACCAGTTCTGGCGCCCGGTCACCGCCATCCGCGAGGCCGGCCCGACCGGCGCCGACGATGGCAACTTGGCGACGATCGGGGATCCGACGTTCACACCGCTCGGCGCGCAGGCCAGCAATCTCGACGGGCCGAACTTCACGCCGCCCTTCCCGGCCTATCCCTCCGGGCATGCCGGGTTCGGGGCCGCACTCTTCCAAATCCTGCGCGACTTCTACCGGACCGACAACATCGCCTTCACCTTCGTGTCGGACGAATTCAACGGCATGACGCGAGACAACAAGGGGAACGTGCGCCCGCTCGCCCCGCGTAGCTTCTCGTCGCTCTCCGAGGCCGAGGAGGAGAACGGCCAGAGCCGCATCTACCTCGGCATCCACTGGGCCTTCGACAAGACCGAGGGCATCGCCCAGGGCCGGCGCGCGGGGGATTTCGTGTTCGAGAACGCTTTTGTGCCAGTGCCCTGACGAGCCCTCAGGGTGACGGAAGAGCCGGCCGTGACAGGCGGGTGTCCGGTTTCGTGACGCCCCGTCCCCCGGACGCTCGGGCCGGCGATGGATGGCGCCCCCTGCGCCGACTGCCACACCCACCCGAGGGGTGTCGGGGGTCCGTGGAGGCCCCCGTCGATCTTCTAGTCCTGGCGCGTCGCTCCGGGTAAACTGCCGGCCGGCACATGGCCGGACCGATCGCGCGCTACTTCCGCTTCGCCGAGCGCTCCACGGACCTCGCCACCGAGCTCCGCGCGGGCCTGACCACGTACATGGTCATGGCCTACATCATCTTCGTGAACCCCAGCGTCCTCGGCCTGGTCGGCGTGCCCGGGCTCGAGGGCAAGGGGCTGCCGTTCGCCGCGACGCTGACCGCGACGTGCCTCACCGCGGGCGTGCTCTCCATCGCCATGGGGCTCGCGAGCAACTACCCGCTCGTTCTGGCACCGGGGATGGGGCTCAACGCGGTCGTGGCCTTCGAGCTGGTGGCGACCCGCGGGCTCACGTGGCCCCAGGCGATGACCGTGGTGTTCCTCGAGGGCGTGGCCATCACGCTCCTCGTGCTGACGCGGTTCCGCGAGACCGTGATGGACGCCGTCCCGCTGGGGCTCAAGCGGGCGATCGGCGTGGGCATCGGCCTGTTCATCGCGTTCATCGGCTTCTTCACGTCGGGATTCGTGGTCAAGCCACTGTCGGGACCGCTGCCCGTCGCACTCGGCACCTTCGGCGGTCTGCCGGCCGTCGTGTTCGTCCTGGGCTTCATCCTGACCGCGTGGCTCATGGCGCGCCGCGTCCGGGGGGCGCTCCTGCTCGGGATCGTGCTCACCACGCTGCTCGCGATCGTCCTGAACGGCGCCCTCGCCTCCTGGCAGGGATTCTCGACGCCGGGCGCGGCCCGGATCCCGGCGGCGATCGTGGAGCCGCCGGACCTCTCGACCATCGGCCGCCTCGACTTCGGTCTCGTTGCGCGGCTCGGCGTGGTCACCGCGGTCCTGGTGACCTTCTCGATCATGCTGAGCGACTTCTTCGACACGATGGGCACGATCATCGGCGTGGGCGGCAAGGCGGGTTTCCTCGACGCGCGCGGCCGGCTCCCCGGCGTCAACCGGGTGCTGCTGGTGGACTCGCTCGGCGCCGCCCTGGGCGGGCTCGCCAACGCGAGCAGCAACACGACCTACATCGAGTCCGCCGCGGGCGTCGCGGAAGGGGGCCGAACCGGCCTCCCGTCGGTCGTCGTGGGCGTCCTGTTCCTCCTGTCCATGTTCTTCTCGCCGCTCGCGAGCGTGATCCCCGCCCAGGCGACCGCCCCAGCGCTGATCCTCGTCGGCTTCTTCATGATGACGATCGCGCGGGAGATCCCCTGGGACGACTACGAGGAGGCGATCCCCGCGTTCGTGACGATGCTGACCATGCCGTTCACCTGGTCCATCACCAACGGGATCGGCGCGGGTTTCGTGACCTACAGCACGATCAAGGTGCTTAGCGGCAAGGGGCGGCAGGTCCACTGGATGGTCCACCTCGCGTCCGCGGCCTTCATCGTCTACTTCGCTCTGCCGCTGATCGAGAACGCGATGAAACGATAGGAGAGGGGAATGAACCGACTGGTCGGCTGTCTCACGGTGCTGGTGCTGCTGGTGGCGATGCCCGCGTGGGCGTACGACGGGATCGTCGAGAAGAAGACGTTCGCGATGCCCGCGTACACGACCGTCGGCGGGACCACGATCAAGGGCGTCCGCGTCGGCTACGAGACCTACGGCACGCTCAACGCGGCCAGGGACAACGTGATCCTGGTCGCGCACTTCTATTCCGGCAACTCGCACGCCGCCGGCAAGTACGCCGCGAGCGACCCGGCGCCGGGCTACTGGGACGCGATCATCGGCTCCGGCAAGCCCGCCGACACGGACCGGTTCTTCGTCGTCAGCTCCGACACCCTCGTCAACCTCAACGTGAAGGACCCCAAGACGATCACCACCGGGCCCGCCTCCATCAATTCGGACACCGGCCGGCCGTACGGGATGAGCTTTCCGATCGTGACGATCCGTGACTTCGTGAACGTCCAGAAGGCGCTCCTCGACTCGCTCGGCATCAAGAAGCTCCACGCCGTGATGGGGGCGTCGATGGGCGCCCTCCAGAGCTTCGAGTGGGCGGCCGCCTACCCCGACATGGTGGAGCGCATCGTCCCCGTGATCGGCGCCGCCGAGCTCAACGCTTTCGGAATCGGGTGGCTGGGCGTCTGGGCCGCGCCCATCATGCTCGACCCGCGCTGGAACAAGGGCGACTACTACGGTCAGGAGGAGCCCGTCGAGGGTCTGGCGCTCGCGCTGAAGATCGTCACGCTGCACGCGAGACACTACGGCTGGGCGTCGGGCGCATTCGGACGGAAGTGGGCGGCGGCGGAGCGGGATCCGGCGAAGAGCTGGGACAACAAGTTTCACGGGAGGGAAGGGGTCCCTGGAGGAGGGCTTGCGGGACGTCAAGGCGAGGGTGCTCCTCGTGCCCGCGAAGTCGGACCTCCTGCTCTTCCCCGACTACTCCAGGCAGGCGATGGAGATTCTCAAACGGCACGGGAACCGGGTGCAGTACTTCGAGATCGAGGGCGAGGGCGGCCACCTCGACGGCGTGCTGTCGGTCGCCAAGGCGGGCGAGGCGATCCGCAAGTTCTTGAGCGAGTGACGCGGCCGCGGCCGGGCATGGAGCCGCCCGTGGTACCGACGCGCTGGAAGAGCGGGATGATCGAGGTCGGACCGCGGGTCTTCGCCTACGTCCAGGCGTCGGGCATCGACCCGGCGGGCGACACCGGCGTCTCCAACTCGGGACTCATCCTCGGCCGCGAGGGGAACGTGCTCGTGGACGCCCTGATGGTCCCGTCGATGACGCGGAGGCTCGTCGCGGCGATCAAGAGGACGACGCGCAAGCCGATCGCGACCCTCATCAACACCCACCACCACCTGGACCACACCGGCGGGAACCGCTTCTTTGCCGGCGCGACGCGCATCGCCTCCGAGAAGTGCCGCGAGGCGCTCGCACCGGGCTTCCCGCCCCTCCCGCTCCTGCGGCGCTTCATGCCGCGCTTCGCGCGCGAGTTTCCGCTGCTCCAGGTGGTGCTCCCGACGGTGACCTTCAAGGATCACCTCGTCATCCACGACGGTGACCGCGAGATCCAGCTCTGGCACCCGGGGTTCGCGGCGCACACGGTCGGGGACGCCGTCGCGTACCTGCCCCGGGAGCGGGTCCTGTTCGCGGGCGACATCGCCTTCCACTACGTGACCCCGCTCGCCTTCCAGGGCCACGTCGGCAACTGGATCAAGGCGGCCACCCGGCTCCTCGCGTACGACGCGGAGGTGATCGTGCCCGGCCACGGCCCCATCGGGACGAAGTCGGAGCTCACCGCCATGCGCGACTACCTCGTGGCGGTCCGGCGGGAGGCGCGCAAGCGCTTCGACGCGGGCATGCGCGCCGAGGACGCCGCGGGCGACATCAAGCTCGGCGTCTACGCCTCGTGGAGCGACGCCGAGCGCATCCTGCCGAACGTGATGCGTTGCTACCAGGAGTTCAGGAACGAGCTCGACCAGCCCCTGGACCTGCCACGGATGCTCGACGGCATGGAGCGGCTCCGCGGCCGGGCGGCCGACCACACGTGTCTATGAAGGGGGCTCGGGCGCGGATCGATCGGGGAATCACCCGAGCACGAATCGTGTCAAGGAGCCGCGGCGCGTCGTAAGTTACCGTCATACCGACCCAAATGCCTTGACACCCGACAGCCTGTTGGCTACACTCTCGCAACTCGAATCCCGCCCTCCTGAAGTGGGCTCACGACCCTCGACGTCGAGGAGGCGAATTGGACAGGCAGCCGCTCGGATCCGACCGTGACACGTTTCCGAAGCTCGTCCGAGACAACGCCGAGCGCTTCGGATCCCGGGTCGCAATCCGTGAGAAAGACTACGGGATCTGGCAGTCCTACACCTGGCGCGACTACTTCGACCAGGCTCGACTGATCGCCCTCGGCCTCGCGTCGCTCGGCTTCGCCCGGGGCGACAAGACCGCCATCATCGGCGACAACCGCCCGCAGCTCTACTGGGCCGTGATGGCCACCCAGGCCCTCGGCGGCGTGCCGGTCCCGATCTACCAGGACTCGGTCGAGAAGGAGATGCAGTACATCCTCGACCACTCGGAGGCCCGGTTCGCGGTGGTCGAGGACCAGGAGCAGGTGGACAAGCTGCTGCACGTCAAGGCCCAGTGCCCGCGGCTCGAGTCCATCGTCTACGACGACTCGCGCGGGATGCGCGGTTACAGCGAGCCCTCCCTCCTGAGCCTCACCGAGCTCGCGGAGCGCGGCCGAAAGTTCGAGGTCGGCCACCCGGCCCATTTCGACGACGAGCTCGGCCGCGGCCGGGCGGACGACGTCGCCATCATCTGCTACACCTCGGGGACCACCGGCGTCCCCAAAGGCGCGATGCTCTCCCACCGGAACCTGAGCGTGACCGCGCGGAACGCCGCGGCGTTCGAGGGCCTCCAGAGCGACGAGGAGATCCTGTCCTACCTGCCGATGGCGTGGGTGGGCGACCACATCTTCTCGTACGCCCAGTCCATCGTGACGGGGTTCGCCATCAACTGCCCGGAGAGCGCCGCCACGGTGCTCCACGACTTGAAGGAGATCGGGCCGACCTACTTCTTCGCCCCGCCGAGGATCTGGGAGACCATCCTCACCAACGTGATGGTCCGCGTCGAGGACTGCGCGTGGCCGAAGCGCCGGCTGGTCGACTTCTTCCTCCGGCTCGCCCAGGCGATCGAGCAGGCGCGGCTCAACCGGGCGCCCGTACCGGTCTGGCGCCGGCTCCTCGCTCCGCTCGGGCACCTCCTCGTCGGGGCCCCGCTCCGCGACAACCTCGGGATGCGGCGACTCCGCCGCGCCTACACCGCGGGCGAGGCGATCGGGCCCGAGATCTTCGTCTTCTTCCGCGCGCTCGGGATCAACGTCAAGCAGATCTACGGCATGACCGAGGCGAGCGTGTTCATCACCGTCCAGAAGGACGACGACGTGCGGCTCGACACGGTGGGGATCCCCATCCCCGGCGTCGAGCTCCGGATCTCGCCCGAGGGCGAGGTGCTCTACCGGAGCCCCGGCGTCTTCCAGGGCTACTACAAGAACCCGGAGGCGACGCGCCAGACCCTCGAGGATGGCTGGGTGCGCTCGGGCGACGCGGGTGTCATCGATCACGACGGCCACCTCAAGATCGTCGACCGCGCCAAGGACGTGGGCCGTCTGGCCGACGGCACGCTCTTCGCGCCGAAGTACCTCGAGAACAAGCTCAAGTTCTCGCCGTACGTCAAGGAGGCCGTGTGCGTCGGACAGGACCGCCCGTACGTCGCCGCGCTGATCAACATCGATCTCGTCGCGGTCGGGAACTGGGCGGAGCGCGGCGGGATTGTATATACGAGCTACACGGACCTGTCACAGAAGCCGGAGGTCTACGACCTGGTCCGGCGGGAGGTGGAGCGGGTGAACCGGAGCCTCGCCGAGGACGAGGTCCTCCGGGGGGCCCGGATTCGAAAGTTCCTGATCCTCCACAAGGAGCTGGATCCGGACGACGAGGAGATCACCCGGACGCGCAAGGTGCGACGCGGATACATCGCCCTGAAGTACGCGGCCCTCATCGAGGCGCTGTACGGCGAGGGTGGGCACGTGGAGGTGGAGGCGAAGGTGACGTACGAGGATGGCCGGACCGGCACGATCCGTGCCGACGTGAGAATCCATGACGTCGTCGCCGGGCAGGGGGCCCGGTGACCGGAGCCCCCCCGGGGCCGCTCCTCGAGGTGCAGGGGGTCAGCGTCCGCTTCGGCGCGCTCGTCGCGCTGAGCCAGGTGAGCGTCGAGATCCGCCGCGGCTCGATCCTGGCCATCATCGGTCCCAACGGTGCTGGCAAGACGACCCTGCTCAACGTGATCAGCGGCTTCTACCACCCCTACGCGGGACGAATCGTCTTCGACGGCAAGGACCGGACGAACCTCAGCCCGCCCGACGTCGCCGTCCTCGGCATCGCCCGAACCTTCCAGAACGTGGCCCTGTTCAAGGGCATGAGCGTGCTCGACAACCTCATGACGGGGCGGCTCCTCAAAACGCGGGGAAGCTTCCTGCTGGAGGCGCTCTACTGGGGCCCGGCCCGCCGTCAGGAGGTCGAGCACCGCGCGTTCGTCGAGCGGATCATCGATTTTCTGGAGATCCAGGCGATCCGCAAGACCCCGGCCGGCCGATTGCCCTACGGGCTGCAGAAGCGCGTGGAGCTCGGGCGCGCGCTCGCCGCCGAGCCCCAGCTCCTCCTGCTCGACGAGCCGATGGCCGGCATGAACGTCGAGGAGAAGGAAGACATGTGCCGCTTCATCCTCGACGTCAACGCGGAGTTCGGCACGACGATCGCGCTCATCGAGCACGACATGGGCGTGGTCATGGACATCTCGGACCGCGTCGTGGTCCTCGACTACGGGCGCAAGATCGCCGACGGCCCGCCCGCCGAGGTCCGCAAGGACTCGGCCGTCCTCGACGCCTACCTCGGGGTGAGCCATGACTGAGCTCCTCTACGGGATCGCCGTCGCACCGTTCAAGGACATGGTGGGCTCGCCGGCGTTCTTCGCGGAGGTGCTCATCGGGGGCGTCTTCGCCGGGCTCATGTACTCGCTCGTGGCGCTCGGCTTCGTGCTCATCTTCAAGGCCTCGGGCGTGTTCAACTTCGCTCAGGGCGTGATGGTCCTGTTCGCGGCGCTCACGCTGGTCGGCCTGCTGGAGCGGGGCGTGCCCGTCGTCGGGGCCCTCCTCGGGACGACCGCGGTGATGGTCGCGCTCGCCTGGGTCATCGAGCGCGTCGTGCTCCGCCCGCTCGTCAACCAGGAACACATCATCCTGTTCATGGCGACGATCGGGCTGACCTTCTTCCTCGAGGGCTTCGGCGAGATGGTCTGGGGCGCCAACGTCAAGAAGCTCGACATCGGCATCCCCGACCGCTCGTTCATCGTCGCCGGGGTCCAGATCAACCAGCTCGAGATGTTCGCCGCGCTGACGGCGGCCGTCCTCGTCGCGGTCCTCGGGATCTTCTTCCAGCGCACCCGCGTCGGCCGGGCGCTCCGCGCCGTCGCCGACGACCATGAGGCCGCGCTCTCGATCGGCATCCCGCTCAAGACGATCTGGCTGATCGTCTGGTCCGTGGCGGGGATCGTCGCGATCGTCGCCGGGATCATGTGGGGGGCCAAGAGCGGCGTGCAGTTCAGCCTGTCGCTCGTCGCGCTCAAGGCGCTCCCCGTCCTGATCCTGGGCGGCTTCACCTCGGTGCCCGGCGCGGTCGTCGGGGGACTGATCATCGGGGTGGGCGAGAAGGTGGGCGAGGTGTACTGGGGGCCGCTCGTCGGCGGCGCGATCGAGAACTGGTTCGCGTACGTGCTCGCGCTCGCGTTCCTCCTGGTCCGCCCGCAAGGACTCTTCGGGGAGAAGATCATTGAGAGGGTCTGAGGCGTGATCTACCGCGAAGCCGGCCAGTTCAAGACCAGCTACGCCAGCGACCAGGCGATCTTCCCGATCGCGCAGGACCGCTGGTTCGTCGGTCTCGCCACGCTCGCCGCGTTGGTCGTGCCGCCGCTGGCGGCCAGCGAGTACTGGCTCCAGGCGGTGCTGATCCCGCTCCTGATCTACTCGCTCGCGGCGATCGGGCTGAACCTCCTGACCGGCTACGCCGGACAGCTCTCGCTCGGCACCGGCGGCTTCATGGCCGTCGGAGCCTACGCGGCGTTCAAGCTGACGACCGCGTTCCCGTCGCTCAACATCATCGCCGTCTTCGTGCTCTCGGGGGTCGTCGCGGCGGGCGTCGGCCTCGTCTTCGGCATCCCGAGCCTCAGGATCAAGGGCTTCTACCTCGCCGTCGCGACGCTCGCGGCCCAGTTCTTCCTGGTGTGGCTCTTCAACAATGTGCCGTGGTTCGTGAACTACGCCTCGTCGGGCACGATCACGGCGCCCAACCGGTCCGTGTTCGGGGTGATCGTCACCGGCCCGAACGCGACAGCGCCGGTGCGGTACGTGACGGCCCTCGCGCTGGTCGTCGTCTTCGCCCTCCTCGCCAAGAACCTGGTCCGCGGCCGGGTGGGCCGGTCGTGGATGGCGATCCGCGACCGCGACATCGCCGCGGAGATCATCGGGGTGCGGCCGCTCCGGACGAAGCTCCTCGCCTTCGGCATCAGCTCGTTCTACTGCGGGGTCGCCGGCGCGGAGCTCGTCTTCCTCTACTTCGGCAGCGCCGAGACGTTCGCCTTCGACATCACGCTGTCCTTCCTCGTCCTGTTCATGGTGATCATCGGCGGGCTCGGCTCGATCCTGGGATCGTTCCTCGGCGCGGCGTTCATCGTGCTGGTGCCGATCCTCCTGACGAACGCTCCCCAGTCCCTGGGCCTGCATTTGCCGGTCGCCCTGCAGAAACAGCTGGAGCTGATGGTGTTCGGTGGTCTCATCATCTTCTTCCTGATCGTGGAGCCGCGCGGGCTCGCGCGGCTCTGGCAGATCGCCAAGGAGAAACTGCGCCTGTGGCCCTTCCCCCACTAGGTGCGAGGAGGAGTCCCAATGAACCTGAAGACGCTGTGGATCGGTGCGCTGGCGGCGGCGCTCATCGCCGGGCCGATGGCGGCGGCGGTACATGCCCAGCCCAAGGAGATGTTCGTCCCGCTCCTAGTCTACCGGACCGGACCCTTCGCCCCGAGCGGGATTCCGATCGCCAACGGGTTCGTCGACTACTTCACGCTCGTCAACGAGCGCGACGGCGGCATCAACGGCGTCAAGCTCACCTGGGAGGAGTGCGAGACCCAGTACAAGACGGATCTCGGCGTCGAGTGCTACGAGAAGCTGAAGGGCAAGGGGCCGACCGGCGCGGCGCTGGTGAATCCGTACAGCACGGGCATCACCTACCAGCTCATCCCGAAGGCCGCGGTCGACAAGGTGCCGGTCTTCTCGATGGGCTACGGCATGACGGCGTCGGCGGACGGGCGCTGGTTCCCCTGGGTGTTCAACTTCCCGACGACCTACTGGAGCCAGGCCTCCGCCGTGATCCGGTACATGGCCCAGCAGGAGGGCGGGACCGAGAAGCTCCGGGGAAAGAAGATCGTCCACGTCTTCCACAACAGTCCGTACGGCAAGGAGGCCAACCCGACGCTGGAGGAGCTCAGCCGTCGTCTCGGCTTCGAGCTGACGCTGCTCGCCGTGGACAGCCCCGGTCAGGAGCAGAAGGCCACGTGGCTCCAGGTCCGGCGCATCAATCCCAACTGGATCTTCCTGTCGGGCTGGGGCGTCATGAACCAGGTGGCGGTGAAGGAGGCGGCCGGGATCGGGTTCCCGATGGACCACTTCATCGGGAACTGGTGGTCGGCGAGCGACGCCGACGTGATCCCCGCGGGCGAGGGCGCCAAGGGCTACAAGGGCGCGACGTTCCACGCGCCGGGCACCGGCTTCAAGGTGCACGCGGACCTCTTCAAGTTCGTTTACGACAAGGGCAAAGGTGCCGGCAAGAAGGAGGGTGTCGGCGAGGTGCTCTATAACCGCGGCGTGGTGAACGCGATGCTCTCCGTCGAGGCGATCCGGACGGCGATGACGAAGCACGGCAACAAGCCCCTCACCGGCGCCGAGGTGCGCTGGGGGTTCGAGAACCTCAACCTGACCGAGCCGCGGCTCGAGCAGCTCGGCATGAAGGGCTTCACCCATCCCGTCAAGGTGACCTGCGAGGATCACGAGGGCGCCGGCCCGGTGATGTTCGAGCAGTGGGACGGCAAGAAGTGGAACATCGTGTCCGACTGGATCCCCGTGATGCGAGACGTGGTCCGGCCGAAGCTCGAGGCCGCGGCGGTCGAAGAGGGCAAGAAGCTCAGCTACACTGAGCGGGACTGCGCCAAGGAGAAGTAGGCGAGCGTGAGCGCCGTGCGCGACGACCCCCGGCCCCTGCTGTCGGTGAACAACATCGAGGTGATCTACGACCACGTGATCCTCGTGTTGAAGGGGGTCTCGCTGCGGGTCCCCGCGGGGGGCATCGTCGCCCTCCTCGGGGCCAACGGCGCCGGCAAGAGCACGACTCTGAAGGCGATCTCCGGGCTGCTCCGGACCGAGCGCGGCGACGTCACCAAGGGCACGATCGAGTGGGAGGGGCAGCCGATCCATCGGAAGGACCCGGCCGAGGTCGTCACGCGAGGAATCGTCCAGGTAATGGAGGGCCGGCACGTCTTCGAGCACCTGACCGTGGAGGAGAACCTCCTCACCGGCGGCTACACGCGGAAGAACGGCCACGCGGCGAAGCAGGACCTCGCGCTCGTGTATCGCTACTTTCCCCGGCTGGCGGAGCGACGCCTGGTCCGCGCCGGCTACGTCTCGGGCGGCGAGCAGCAAATGGTGGCGATCGGCCGCGCGCTCATGGCGCGGCCCAGGCTCATGTTGCTCGACGAGCCCTCGATGGGGCTCGCGCCGATGCTGGTGCACGAGATCTTCGAGATCGTGAGCCGGATGAACCGCGAGGCGGGGGTGGCCGTCCTGCTCGCCGAGCAGAACGCCACGATGGCGCTCCGGTTCGCGCAGTACGGGTACGTGATGGAGAACGGGCGCATCGTCCTCGACGGCGACGCCCGGACGATCGGCGACAACGAGGACATCAAGGAGTTCTACCTCGGGCTCTCCGGCGTCGGGCAGCGGAAGAGCTATCGCGACGTGAAGCATTACCGCCGGCGCAAGCGGTGGCTGTCGTGAATACTCGGAGGGGGGCTGTGCCCCCCTTCCGATGCCTCCCCCCAGGATGGGGTTGCGCCGGCGGAGCCGGCGCTCGAAGCGTCGGCTCACGCCCGGCGGAGCGCCGGGAGGCGCGAAGCCCAGTCCTCGTCCGTCGTGGCTCACCAGACGACATGGCCCAGCGGATCGCTGTGTTTCGAGCGCGGGCCTTGCCCGCGCAATCGGTCCCGGGGGGAGGTTCCGGAAGGGGGGCGTAGCCCCCCTCCGGGCATATGAGCGCGCTCGTCGAGATCCGCGGGGTCTCGAAGGCGTTCGGCGGGGTCCAGGCCGTGACGAAGGTGAGCCTCGATGTCCAGAAGGGCGAGATCTTCTCGGTGATCGGGCCCAACGGCGCCGGCAAGACGACCGTGCTCAACATGATCAGCGGCTTCTACCACCCCGACGCGGGCCGGATCGTCGTCGAGGGCACGGACATCTCGAGCTTCGCGGCGAGCCGCGTCGCGGCGCTCGGCTTCGCGCGCACCTTCCAGAACATCGCCCTGTTCAAGGGCATGACCGTGCTCGACAACCTGATGCTGGGCCGCCACGTGCACATGAAGGCCGGCGTGCTCAAGTCGTTCCTCTACTGGGGGCTGGCGCAGAAGGAGGAGGTCGCCCACCGCAGGCGCGTCGAGGACATCATCGACTTCCTCAAGATCCAGGACCTCCGCCGCCGACCGACGGGCTCGCTCGCGTACGGGCTGCAGAAGCGCGTCGAGCTCGGCCGGGCGCTCGCGCTCGACCCGAGAGTGCTCCTGCTCGACGAGCCGATGGGTGGCTGCAACCACGAGGAGAAAGAGGACATGGCGCGCTTCATCCTCGACGTCAACGAGGAGTGGGGGACGACCATCGTCCTCATCGAGCACGACATGGGCGTGGTCATGGACATCTCGGACCGCATCGCGGTCCTCGACATGGGCGCGAAGATCGCCGACGGCACGCCGGACGACGTGCGGGCCGATCCGCGGGTGATCAAGGCGTACCTCGGTGAGACCAAGGGCTCGCCCGACGGAGGGGAACGTGGCTGAGCTGGTGACGCTCCCGCGCCTCCTGGGGAAGAACGCCCGCGACCTGCGCGGG
>WNGH01005175.1_pt1 | contig 12426 bp, 7 predicted proteins | sample 5400631 | NCBI WGS metagenome assembly WNGH01 (sample SAMN13153373, study PRJNA577476) | soil metagenome | isolation source: 115 cm soil or saprolite under Garry oak tree replicate 1 | place: USA:California | collected 2016-06-15 | reverse complement strand
GCATCAAGCGGCAAAGGGGTTTTCTCATCCGATCCTCCTTGGAGAAATTGAAGACTGACAATTTGCACGACGACGTGGTCGGGCGTTGGTTCAAACAACAGAACTGGAATCGAATTCTCACGACCGTCCGCCGCGAGATATTCTTTCGGCCGGGGGGTTAGGCGTCGTTGAGCTTCGACCGCGTCTGGCATCCGTAGCCAAGCCGCCTGGTGGTGATAGCTGTGAATGCCAAAACGCCCCCCGAAGGTTGGTCGTCACTTTCTACCATAGAAAAAGCAAGTTTGGAAGGTCTTTTCTGGTTAGTGACAGAAAAGTGTGAATTTGGAGGGCGCCGCGGTGACGGCGCTTTTTCTCTAGCCCAGACGTTCACGCCTGGGGAAATGGAACAAATGATTTATCTAAACCTCCTTCAGGAGGTTTCTCTTGGTTTTGCTTTAGCCGGTTACCCAATTGAAGACGAGGAAAAATTGAAGATGAAGAAAAAGCCCATGAATGGGCTGAAAGAATGTTCTTGCCTTTATTTCCCAGGCGTGAACGCCTGGGCTAGAGAAAAGTGCTGTCGCCGCTTGCTCTCCACCGGCGCACTCCAAATTCAGCCGCCGAGCTTGCTCTTAACTGTTTCACTTACCATCCGGCCATCTGCGTTCTTACCCGCGAGACGAGTCATTACAGCCTTCATCACTGCGCCCATGTCCTTCATCGAGGTCGCACCGGTTTCACCGATTGCTTCGCTGACAGCTTGCGCGATCTCTGCTTGAGAAGCTCCCTGCGGTAAATAACTCTCGATGACGGCGATTTCAGCTTGCTCCTTATCGACTAAATCCTGACGGCCGCCTTTTTGATATTGCTCGACCGAATCGCGTCGCTGCTTGACCAGCGAGCGTAGCAACTTCATCAATTCGTCATCGTCCAGCGGTCCGCCCTTTTCAATTTCGCGGTTCTGCAATGCAGCCTTGACCATGCGCAGCGTCGAAGTGCGCGCCGCATCTTTGGCTTTCATGGATGCGGTCATGTCTTTAATGATTTGATCTTTGAGACTCATGGATTTTCCCTGCTGAATTCGGAACGCCTTCATCTAAGAGCCGAGTTAAGCCGCAAGTGACTCAACCAGCATTGCGAGAAAAGGTACGCAGCGATCATAGTCGAGCGTATAAAAGTTTAGTCCTAGTTTGAATCTTTGCGGTCCCTGGCCCTGAACTGAAACTTCCGCCCTCTGAACTTCGAAGCCAGATAGCTGGTTCGCTAAGCCATCGCTTGAAGTAACGCTGATCGGCAACGTTCATCGTAATGATAATAAAGTTTCGCGGCGAGTTTCGCTAACTCAATTCAGACAAAAACTCTCGCTAGCGCGTACGGCAAAACTTAGCTAAGATGCAGCCTGTACCAAACCTCGCCTTACTAAAAAACGCGAGGCGTGCCAGAACGGCTGACCTGTCCGGCAATATGCTATCCGCTAATTCAATTCTGCAAAACCGTTATCGGATCGTGCGTCAACTTGGCGCCGGCGGGATGGGCACAGTTTATGAAGCGATCGATCAACGGGTGAGCTGTGCCGTGGCGCTGAAACAGACGCTGCTGGGGACAAACGCTGAAGCCCGCGAGGCATTTCGACGCGAAGCGGCATTGCTGGCTAACCTGCGTCACGCCTCGCTGCCGAAAGTGATGGATTATTTTGGTGAAGGGAATGGCGAGTTCCTGGTGATGGAATACATTGCCGGACATGACCTGGCCGCCCTGCTCGATCTGCGCGGTCATCCATTTCCGCAAGAACAGGTTGCACGTTGGGCCGACGAAATACTGAAGTTGCTCGAGTATTTGCATACGCGCGAGCCGCCGATTCTGCATCGCGACATCAAACCGTCGAATTTGAAAGTTACTGATCAAGGTGAACTTTTCCTGCTTGACTTCGGATTGGCGAAAGGCGCGACTGGTCAGATGCCAACAGTGCAAACCGACCGCAGCGTGTATGGCTACACACCTGTCTATGCGCCGCTCGAACAGATTCATGGCCGCGGCACCGATCCGCGCAGCGACCTCTACGCGTTGGGTGCAACGCTTTATCACCTGCTCACCGGGCAGGCCCCGCTCGGGGCGCCGGCGCGCTTCGACGCAATTGAAAATGATCAGCCCGACCCGTTGAAATCAATACCAGAAATCAATCCTCAAATTGATTCGTCGGTTGCCAGAGTGATTCAAGACGCGATGGCCTTGAGCCGCCGTGATCGACCGCAGAGCGCCGCCGACATGCGACGTGCCCTGCGTCAAGCAATGCGAGCAGTCGCGAATGCCTCAGGTGGAATGGCTTCAACCTTCGCCGAAGAATTAGCGCAAACCGAGACGCAACCAATGTCGATCCGTGAACCGCATGACGTGCGCGACGCTGCTGAAGCAGCGTTAATTGCAGACCAATCCGCTCGTCCACCGAATGAAAGCGGAAAACCTCTGTATTCAGACAAAGACGTCCAGTTCACGGTCTATGCGCCGCAGAAAATCAAGCCGGAAAAGATCTATACCTTGCTTGCCTTCGCGCACCTTTCCAAACGACGCGCCGATGCCGCCGAAGACGAACCCGATCCAATCGAAGAGATGAAAGAGCAAGCCGCTCGCGTCCTTGGCAAACAACGCGAAGACTACGCTGACGTCAATGAACCGAGTCGCAAGGAAATTCCTCGCGGTGGAGAACTCACGTTTGTGCCAATCGTTCCGGGCGTCACCTTCAGTCCTGCGCGGCGCAGCTTCACCTGGCGCAAGAGCGTCCATCGCGAAGAGTTTGACATGTGGGCATCGCACGAAGTTGACGGGCAAACGCTCAGTGGGCGGCTCACAGTTTTTCTGGGGGCCATCATCATCGCCGAAGTCGCCCTTACCATAACAGTGGATAGCCGCGCCCTATCTTCAGCGGAAAACATCTCACTGGAGATGGCGCAAAGCACGCGGCGGCTGCGGCAGATTTTCGCGGCCTACTCGGACAAGGACGCGCAAGTGGTCGCAGAACTGGCCCACGTCGCTCCGATCTTCGGTTCGCGATATCTGATCGATCGCACGCATCTGGAACCGGGAGAAGATCGTCGCGCAGGCGTCCAGCGTTTGATTCGCGGCGCAGACATGTTCCAGCTTTTTTGGTCGAGCAGCGCAATGCGCTCGTCGGAAGTCGCGAGTGAGATCGACTATGCGATCTCTCTGCGCCGTCCAAATTTCATTCTGCCGACGTACTGGGAAGAACCACTGCCACGCAATCCCGCGGAGGGTTTGCCGCCGCAGGAAATCGACCGGCTTTATTTTTATCGCATCTATCCCGGCGCCCTGACGCAGATTCCAATAGGCGAGACTGTTGCCGGTCGGTCCGGGGCGATGACATTCGGCGGCGCGGCCGACGCGCTGACTGTTGCTGCGCCTCCGGCGCGACCAACGGAAGTCGCATTGCCGCCGCCGACGGCGCCAAGTCTGGGCGCGTCGCCGATGCCGGAGACCATTAGGACTCCCGCATCTCTTCAGGTTTACGCTCCTCAGCTTTCAACTCCTGCAGCGGAGAGCGCCCCGCGCCAGCGACGATGGGGCTTAACACCGGTTCTCGGCGCCGTAGCTCTAGTGCTCCTGGCCGTCGGTTTGACTCCGATATGGTTCATGATGTCAAGCAGATCTTCGTTGAGCAGCAGGAGTGCTTCAGCCAACTCGAACTCGAATAGATTAACTCCGACGGCTTCGACCCCTGAGACCACCATGGCGTCGCACGGCCAAAAGATTGGTGTGCCGGAGTGTGACGACTTCATCGCCAAGTACGACGCCTGTGTTTCCAGCAAAGTGCCGGAAGCTGCGCGTGCTCAGTACCAGAAGGCGTTGGGACAGTGGCGCGAATCATGGCAGAAACTCGCTGAGAATCCGCAAAGCAGGGCGAGGCTGGCCTCAGCTTGTAAGCAAGCTGCTGAGCAACAGGCTGCGGCGTTGAAGACTTACGGTTGTGCTTTCTGAGCAACGTGTCCATTCGACGTCGAAAGGTGCTGTTTCAGGTAGCGGCCAGTGTATGACTCTTTCACGCGCATAATGTCTTCCGGGGTCCCGGTCGCCACAACGTATCCGCCGTCATCTCCGCCCTCAGGTCCAAGGTCGATTACGTAATCCGCCGTCTTAATCACATCAAGATTATGCTCGATCACCAGCAGCGATCCGCCGGCGCCGATTAACGCCCGAAAAGCCGCCAATAGCTTATTGATATCGTCAAAATGCAAGCCGGTTGTTGGTTCGTCGAAGATGTAGAGCGAGCGAGCGCCGGCGCGCTTCGATAGATGCGCGGCGAGTTTCACGCGCTGCGCTTCGCCACCGGAGAGCGTTGTTGCGGACTGTCCTAAACGGAGATAGCCCAGACCGACATCGTCCAGCACCCGCAAACGATTCGCGATCTTCGAAATGTCGCGAAAGAAAGTAATCGCTTCACGCACGGTCATGTTCAGCACATCGTGGATGTTCTTGCCGCGATAACGCACGTCGAGTATCTGTTGTTTGAAGCGCGTGCCTTTGCACTCTTCACAGATGAGTTCGACGTCGGCAAGAAACTGCATCTCGACCGTGACCGTGCCGTCGCCCTGACAGACTTCACAACGACCGCCGGGCACGTTGAAAGAAAAATGCGAGGGATCGAAGCCATGCGACTCGGCTTCGCGCGTGGACGCGAACGTTTCGCGAATCGCGTCGTAGACTTTTATGTAGGTCACGGGATTCGAACGCGGCGTGCGGCCGATCGGAGATTGATCTACGAGAATTACTTCATCGATATGCTGCGTGCCTTCAAGCTTTTGATAGGCGCCGACGTGGCCCTGCCATTCGCCGCTCTGCTTCTTCAAACCGGCATAAATGCAATCGTGAATCAGAGTGGATTTACCCGAGCCACTGACCCCGGTAACACAAACCAGCATATCGAGCGGGATATCGACGTTGATTCTTTTCAGATTATGCTCGCCGGCTCCGCGAACCTTCAGACGCTTAAGCGCTAAGGGCCGGCGGTGTTTCGGCTCTTTGATTTCAGCCTCGCCACGCAGATAACGTCCGGTCAATGATTGCGATTCGGTGAGCAGTCCGGAGAAAGTACCCTCGTAAATCAACTTACCGCCGAGTTCGCCCGCCGCGGGCCCAATATCCAGAATGTGATCGGCGGCGCGCATCATCTCTGCATCGTGTTCGACGACCAGCACAGTGTTGCCAATGTCGCGGAGGTTATGCAGCAACCGAATCAAACGATCGTTATCTCGCGGATGCAAACCAATCGATGGTTCGTCCAAAACGTACAACGCACCGACCAGCGAAGAGCCGAGGTTTGTCGCCAACTGGATGCGTTGCGCTTCACCGCCCGATAACGTGGACGCCAGACGATCGAGCGTCAAATAATCCAAACCTACATCTACCAGAAAACGCAGCCGCCGGCGGATCTCAAATAAAACTCGATCGGCAATGGCCGATTGTTCAGTTGTGAGTTCGAGCGCGTCAAAGAAGGCTGCCGCTTCCTTGATCGAAAACGACGAAACTTCGGGCAGCGTCCGGTCGCCGACACGAACATCGCGTGCCTCCTGGCGCAAGCGGCCGCCGTCACAATCGGGACAGCGCGTGTAGCCGCGATACTTCGACAGAAACACGCGCACGTGCAGCTTGTATTTTTTGGTGTCCAGCCAATCAAAGAACCCGCGCACGCCGCTCCAGTCACTTTTTCCATTGATGACCGCGCGTTGCTGACTCTTGGAGAGTTGATTGAAAGCCACGTTCAGCGGAATTTTTTCCGCTTTGCAGAACTGGCGCAGCTCATCCTGGGCCCATTCAAACTGTGGCTTGGTCCATGGTTCGATTGCCCCTTCGCTCAAGGTCAGGCCCGGATTCGGAATCACCAAATCGAGATCGAGACCAATCGTGTTGCCGAATCCTTGACACGTCGGACAGGCGCCGAACGGATTATTGAAGCTAAACAGACGCGGCTCGGGAGTCGCGTAGACGGTGCCGTCATATTTACATTCGAACTTCTCGGAGAAACGCAGTCGCGTACGATCATTGTGAGAACTCGAAGTTTTGCCCTCTCCCCGTGGGAGAGGGTTGGGTGAGGGTTTTAGCGCGCTATCGCCCTCACCCCCTACCCCTCTCCCAACGGGAGAGGGGAGTGCCAGTTCGATTACTGCCTGGCCGTGTCCTTCTCGAAAACAAGTCTCCAGAGAATCAACCAGTCGCTGGCGCACATCTTCACGCGCGACTAAACGATCGACCAGCACGTAAACGTTGTCAAAGTCATCCCGCTGGTAATCGTCGGGCGAAGCCAGATCGATCTGGCCGCCTTCATGCAGCAGTCTGGTGAAGCCGCGCTGCATCAAGCTCATGACGTGCGCCGCAATCAGATGACGCGGAGACGCGGAGACAGAGGGACGCGGAGACTTGCCTTTTCTCCGTGTCCCCCCATCTCCGTGGCTCCGTGTCTTTGGTTCCAGGCCGTCGCCGTTGAGTTCGACTTGAAGTCCTGCTTGTGCCGGAAATAGGACGAAGAATCGCGTGCCTTCTTTGATTTGATTGAGAATTTCGTCCGCCGCCGATTCGGGAGAATCTCGATGCACCTCGCGTCCGCACACCCGACAAATGGTCGTGCCCACGCGCGCGTACAGCAGCCGCAGATAATCGTAAATCTCCGTCTGCGTCGAGACGGTCGAGCGAGGATTGCGGGTCGCATTCTTCTGGCGAATCGCGATTGCCGGTGAGATGCCACGCACTTCATCCACGTCCGGCTTATCCATCCGCTCGAGAAACTGGCGTGCGTAAGCAGACAGCGATTCGACGTAGCGCCGCTGGCCCTCGGCATAAACCGTGTCGAAAGCGAGCGAAGACTTGCCCGAACCACTGACACCCGTCACCACGGTCAACTGATTTATGGGAATCGAGAACGAGATGTTCTTGAGGTTGTTGACGCGAGCGCCGCGGACTTCGATCGCTTCCTGAGTCATTGCTAATTCATTGCGAGGACGCACAGACAGGAATCTGGCGGTCTCGCAAACCAGACATGTTAACTCGAAAGAGAAGGCAAAGCGAAATGGTCAGAACCGTCTGCGGTAGCGGGCGGTTGATCTAACATTACTCGGGGGCCAGCCGTAACTAGAGTTTAACCGCCCGCTACCGCAGGCGGTTCTGACCGCTTGGCAACAGCCTTCCAATTTCTCTCATCTGACGAAGTTGCAGGCAGGCTCGGTCCCATTGGTATAATTCAGCGGCACCGGGCCGCATTCCGGGTAGAACAATCGATGAGGAACACCCTATGAATCCCTTCATAAAGACTTCTCTGCGGCTTGCACTGTTTGGCGCGCTGGCTCTTTCAATCTGCAGCCGGATTGCCCTCGCGCAACAGTCAGCCGCCAATACAAAGGTCACCGCACCGTCAACCACAGGCTCAGCCAATCTTTCTCAGGCCCAAGTCGACGAAATCATTCGCAAGTTCGCCGCGAAAGAAACGCAATTCCGTAGCGCGCTGAACAGTTATGCTTTCAAGCGCGACGCGTTGGTTCAGGAGCTCGGAATGGGTGGCCAGGTTATCGGCGAATATCATCGGGTGTCGGATTTTACCTTCGACGATCAGGGCAATCGGTACGAGAAAATAAATTTCTTTCCGATGCCATCGTTTCCCGGCGTGACTCCGGAGGATTTGGAAGACCTCGGCGGCGTGAACCCTTTCGCGCTGGAAGCGTCAAAGCTCAATCAGTACACCTTCAAATACGTTGGCAAAGAGCGGATCGACGAACTCGATCTCTTCGTGTTTGACGTTGCGCCTAAAGTGATGCCGAAAAAGTCAATCGAGCGATTCTTCGTCGGACGCATCTGGGTCGACGACCGCGATTTGCAGATCGTGAAGTCGAAGGGCAAAGGCGTCCCCGAGACTAAAGACAATAAGTTCCCGGTAGTGGAAACGTATCGTGAACAAATCGACGGCAAGTATTGGTTCCCGACCTATTCGTACGCCGATGACGATTTGATTTACGACAACGGCCAGGACCTGCGGATTCGCATGCAGGTCAAATACACCGATTTCAAGGTCGGTCGCGGCAAAGTCACGATTACGGAGGTCGGAGAAGCAACTCCTGAGACGATCAAGAAAGAATCTCAGACCGGGACTTCAGAAGGTCAGCGGCCGGTGGGCCCGGTTGAAGGAGGCGTCCTCAATAGCAAGGCGATCGAGTTGCCGGCTCCCATCTATCCTGCCGAAGCAAAGAAGCTGCATGCTTCCGGTCAAGTGCAGGTTAAGGTCCTGGTCGATGAGACAGGTCGCGTTATGAACGCCGATGCCATTTTCGGTCCTCAGTCTTTGTGGATAGCTGCGATTAATGCTGCCAGAAAAGCGCGCTTCACTCCAATGTTGATTGATGGAACGGCAGTGAAAGTTAGCGGGATACTTACTTATGATTTTAAGGAGCAGTAATGGACAGAGCGACCACCTCGGTCAAAAATCATAGACGGCAAATGGTCCTCGACGCGTAGCGTCGCGCCTGAATTTAGCCGGGCTTTTTAAAGCCCGGAAAAATGTTCGCAAGACGTTTCTCGTCGCGTTAGCGACGCCTGAATTGCTCCTGCCGCCGTCGCTGACGCGAGGAGAGAGGAATGTTCGGCGTTTCTCCCGGCGTTCAAACGCCGGGCTAAATTCAGTTCGACGCTACGTCGAAACGAGCGGACTGCCGGTGTCATCAGCTTCTTTGCGTCAGCTTCTCAACTCCCAATTCTTTCATAATAATTCCCTGAACATGTTTCACGAGTTGATCGAGGTCCTGGTCACTGGAAACGGAAGAAGTTTCGACCGGCGGTAACATGACCATCTCGATTGTGCCGGGCCATGCTTCACCTGTCCCTCGACCCATTAACAGGTCGGAGTTCTTCAGAGCTATCGGAACGATGGGAACGCCCGCCTGAACGGCCATATGAAATGCGCCTTTCTTGAACGGCAGCATTTCGCCAGGGAATGCGCGGGTTCCTTCCGGACAAACGCCAAAACAGATTCCAGAGCGCAGGCGCTCGGTTGCTATTTTCAGAGTTTCCACGGCGCGTTCGCGATTCGATCGATCGATGGCGATGACATTCACGAAGCCCATTCCATAGCCGAGGATCGGCGCTTTCAAGAGTTCCTTCTTAGCCACCATCCCCATGCGCCGGCCCGTAAAAGCGAACAACGGCGCCGCGTCGAGATCGGACCAATGGTTCGCAACGAAGACGTAAGTTCGTTTTGGATCGACATGCTCTTGCCCGGTCACTTTCACCTTGACGCCGGTTAGACGCAGCCAGGTGCGCGCGCCCCAGTTGGCCCACCAGTAAATCCAATTTTGTCGTCTAGCCAGTGAACCGATAAGCAGAACCGGTGGCGTGAAGATCAGCAGCAGCGCGCCGGCGACGAACCACGACCAGCAGAAGAGCAGCTTGCCGACGATCCGAGGCCCCCGTCTTGTGCTAGACTTCGCCGGATTGTTGTCGGTCATCTCTGAGTTGTAATCAGCACCGCCCGTGTCAGCCGGCGGTTTCATTCGCTCTTCAATCATCGTGGCGAGGTAATTTCACAATGCACGTTACAGAACCGCGAGCGGTAGCGACCGGATCCTACCAAGCTCCTGGAATTAACCAGGATTCGTTCCGATCTGTTTGCAAGTCGCCTCCGGGATCCGGTCGCTACCGCTCGCGGTTCTGTAACTTGCTTCTCAGCACTGTTTCCATTCTCGTGGTTCTGATATCCGCGGTTTACGCTCAACCCAAACGTGAATCAGGAACTAGAACAATTCCTTCGCCGCGCTCAGTTCTTGGCTTCAATCCCGGCGACGATCGCACCATCGCGGATTGGAAACAGATTACCGATTATTTCGGACGACTCGACCAAGCGAGTGACCGCGTTGCGGTGCAAACCATCGGCACTTCGACACTCGGTCGAACGATGATCGCGGCCTTCATCAGCGCGCCTGAGAATATCCGAAGCCTGGAGAAGTATAAAGCCATTCAGGCGCGGCTTGCCGATCCGCGCAGGATTGCCAGCGACGTTGAGCGTGATCAATTGGTACGCGATGGGAAGACCGTGGTCGTGATCTCATGTTCGATCCATTCGACTGAGATTGTCGCTTCGCAAATGGAAATGCAGCTCGCTTACAACCTGGCGAGCGCAAACGACCCGGACACGCTATCGATTTTGCACCAGACGATTCTGATCTTGATCCCTTCGCCGAATCCTGATGGTGTGGACATTGTCGCTAACTGGTATCGCAAGACGCTCGGCACTTCGTCTGAAGGCCGCGAGCCGCCCGAGCTTTACCATCACTACGCCGGCCATGATGACAATCGCGATTGGTTCATGCTCGATTTGAAAGAAACGAAAGCGATTACTCATCTGTTTTGGCAGGAATGGTTTCCGGAAATTGTCTATGACATTCATCAACAAGGCTCGAACGGTTCGCGATTTTTCGTGCCGCCCTTTTACGATCCGCCGAATCCGCACATCGCCCCGTTACTCCTGAGAGAGGTTGGTTTGATTGGCCACAAGATGGCGGCTGACGTTACCGCCGCCGGCTTCAAAGGCATTCTGACCAACGCGCTTTACGACACGTGGTGGCATGGCGGCTTTCGCACCGCGCCGTACTTTCATAACTCGATCGGTATTCTGACTGAGGCGTCGAGCGCGCGCATCATGACGCCGAGCACGGTCACCCGCGAACAACTGGCACGTTCCGGCACGCGCGGCATGCGCAGCGCGATGGAAGTGACGACGAACTTTCCCGATCCCTGGCCTGGCGGGACCTGGCATCCGCGCGACATCATGCAGATGGAGTTGATTGCTTGCCACTCGGTGCTGTCGCTGGCGTCAAATTATCGTGCCGACTATCTGCGAAATTTCTATGAACTCGGCAAAGCGGGTATGGCGCGCATTGGTGACAACGAGCCGATGGCATACTTGATTCCGGCCGGTCAGGGTCGGGACGAGAACGTCGCAAAAATGGTCGGCGCCCTGGTCGAGCAAGGCGTCGGGGTCTATCGACTAGATCGCGAGTTGCACGCCGTTTCGGGCGACCAAAGCATGCGACGTACTGCCGCGTCGAACCGGACAATCGCGGTTTCCTCGGACCGGAAAGAAAAAGAGGTCCCGGCGGGCAGTTACATTATTTTTCTCGACCAACCCTACCGCCAGAATGTACTCGCGTTATTCGAGCCACAGATCTACCCCGATCGCACGACGGCAACCGGCGAGGCTGAAAGACCATATGACGTTGCTGGCTGGACATTGCCATTGACCATGGGCGTCGCAACTCCGGTGGTGCTTTCGATTCGTGAGGCTAAAAACGATAGAAAGCTAACCATGATTAAGTCTGAGAACGACGTGCGTCGCGATCTCGGCCTGCCGTTATGGACCGGCGAGAAGTCGCCAATCGCGAATCCAATCAAACCCGGAATCCGGATCGGAATTTATCAAAGCTCGCGGGCGGGAAACATGGACGAAGGTTGGACGCGTTATGTCTTCGACAGTTTCAACGTGCCGTATCAGTCGCTTAATGAAACTGCATTGAATGACGCAAATCCGCGCGAACAATTCGACGCGATCGTTCTACCTTCGGAGCAGACGCGACCGCCAATCGATAGCGATGTTCCCGTCATCGAAACCGGACGAATCAGCGACCAGGGCTACGCGAACCTTGCTCACTTTGTAAATGACGGCGGCACCCTGATTTGCTTCGACGGCTCGTGCGGCCAACTGATCAGACAGTGGAAGTTGCCGCTGCGCAATGCCCTGGAAGGTTTGCGCTCATCCGATTTTTACTGCCCAGGCTCTATTTTGCGGCTCGACGTCGACACCACGAATCGGATCGCGAGCACAATGTCGAAAGACACCGACGCCTACTTCATCAACAGCTCAGCCTTCGAAACAACCGATCGCGATAAGGTTCACGTGATCGCACGCTACGCGAAAGACGAAGTACTCCGATCCGGCTGGTTGCGTGGTGAGGATAAGATCAAAGACAAGATCGCACTCGCCGAAATCGCCATGGGCAAAGGCCGCGTCGTACTCTTCGCTTTTCGTCCCCAGCATCGGGGCCAAACCTGGGGTACGTTTCCATTCATCTGGAACGCTATTAACGCGAGCCGTCCATGAACTGGAATTTCAGAAACATGCGGTTCCGAAGTTTTTGTTTTCATTCCACGGGACAAGGTAGTAGTGAGACGGCTTACTACTGCTCATCGTTCTGTACCAAGGCTCTTTTGGCGTTGGCTTTTGTTTTATTGGGCACGCTCCCATCCCACGCGGAAAGACTGCCAATCAAAAACTACACGACCGCCGACGGCCTCGCACATAACATCGTTAACAAAATCGTGCGCGACTCGCGCGGTTTTCTCTGGTTTTGCACGGCCGATGGTCTGTCGCGGTTCGACGGCTACGCGTTCACCAACTACGGCACA
>WNGH01006273.1_pt1 | contig 12430 bp, 9 predicted proteins | sample 5400631 | NCBI WGS metagenome assembly WNGH01 (sample SAMN13153373, study PRJNA577476) | soil metagenome | isolation source: 115 cm soil or saprolite under Garry oak tree replicate 1 | place: USA:California | collected 2016-06-15 | reverse complement strand
CTACGCTCAAGCGCATCAGAGGGGCCTCCGCGAATCGAAGAGTGACGTGGGCACGTCCGCTCTTTTGATACGTGGGGAAGCCCCTCTGATGCATTTCAGGCCTCGTTCGATTCCCGTCCTATTTTCGGATTGGGGCTAGTAGGGGCGAGGACCGAATGGCCGACCGGGGTGACTGGCAGAAGATCGTCGTGGGCATCAGCGACGCGCAGGTGCTCGCGCTCGAGCAGGCCGCCATCCGCATTCCGAGCACCACGTTCGAGGAGGGCGCGCTCGCCGATCACCTGGCCCACTACATGTCCGAGCTCGGCCTCGAGGTCGAGATGATGGCGGTCACCCACTGGGCGAAGCCGGGCAAGACGACGCGCCAGCCAATCGCGCGCCTGCGCGGCACCGGCGGCGCGCCGAGCCTCATGCTCAACGGCCACATGGATCCGGGCGTGGAGATGAGCGGCTGGAGCGTCGATCCGTACGGCGCCAAGTTCGAGGACGGCTGGGTCTGGGGCATGGGCGCCCACGACGACAAGGGCGGCGTCGTGGCCGCCATCTGCGCGGTCGAGGCCATCGCCCGCTCGGGTGTCCGCCTGCGCGGGGACGTCGTCGTCACACCGGTCGTCGCACACAAGCTCGGCGGCGCCGGCACGCGCGCGCTCATGAAGAAAGGTCTGCGCACGGACCTCGCCATCAACATGGAGCACTCGGCCAACACGATCGCCAACGTCTGCGTCGGCATCGTCATGGTCCGGATCAAGACGAAGAGCCCGGAGCTGTTCTTCCGCTACAGCAAGGAAGCCAGGGCGCAGTACATGAACCCGATCGAGCAGCAGGCCGAGATCATCCGGCGCATCGGGCCGAGCCTCGATCCGATCACGCCCGGCGGGTGGCTCCGCTTCACGCCGCACCCCGAGCTGTCGGGCTTCCCGACGCACACGTTCGACACGATGCACAAGGAGCACTACTACCAGAAGAGCTACACCGGGATGTCGAGCCGCGAGTGCGAGATGATCTTCCAGCTCCGCACCGTGCCCGGCCAGACGCTCGACACTGTGCGCGCCGACGTGGCGCGCCTGTTGGCCGACATCAAGAAGGACCATCCCGCCTTCGACGCCGAGATGACGATCCCCGCCAACGGCATGACCATCCCGCCTTCGACGCCGAGATGACGATCCCCGCCAACGGCATCGAGGACGGCTGGTTCCAGGATCCGATGGAAGTGAAGCCGGGCCATCCCCTCGTCGTCGCCCTCGCCGAGGGCCAGCGGCTCGCCAGCGGCGCGCCCGCCGTCGTCGGCGGGTGGGGACGGCTCGGCAACGTCGGCGACGGCAATATCCTGATGGCCCACGGCATCCCCACCGTGCAGTACGGCGCCGGCGACATCCGCATCTACAAGGAGTGGCCCACACCGGACGAGCGCGTGGCGCTGAAAGACCTGGTCACGGCCGCCCGCGCCATCGCGTACGCGACCCACCAGCTCTGCGCGTGAGCGCAAGGAGACGGTCAGCTCAGCTGCCGACCACGGTGCGAATCGCGGCTTCGATGATCTCGAGCGAGCGGTCGATCTCGGCGTGGGAGATGGTGAGCGGGGGCGCCACCCGCCACACCCAGTAGCGTCCCGCCTGGCGGGTGGCGGCAAGGAAGAGACCCCGTCGCAGGCACTCGCGGGTGATCGCCTCCGCCTGGGCCTCCGCGGGCCGCTTGCTCACGCGGTCGGCGACGAAGTCCAGACCCATCAGCAGACCGCGCCCGCGCACGTCGCCGACGATCTCGTAGCGGTCCTTGAGGGCGAGCAGGCCCGTTTTTAGATATGCGCCCTTGTCGCGGGCGGCCTCGACGAGCTTCTCCTCGGCGATGACGTCGAGCACGGCGAGGCCGACGGCGGCGGGCAGGGGCTCATTCAGGTGCGACGTGAAGAAGTGGAAGCCTTCACGGTAGGCCTTCTCCTCGATCGCGGCCGTGGTCGCGGTCGCGGCCAGCGGGATGCCGCCGCCCAGGGTCTTGGAGATCGTCAAAAGATCCGGGGCCACGCCGTCCCGGTCGCCGCCCCACATGTCGCCCGTGCGTCCGAGACCCGTCTGGGCCTCGTCGAAGACCAGCAGCATCTCGCGCTGGCGGGCCAGACGCTGCAGCTCTCCGAAATAACCGGGCGGCGGCTCGACGCAGCCGGCTGTGCCAAGGATCGGCTCGGCGATGACGGCGGCCAGCGAGCCGACCGACTGCCGGTCGACCAGGTCGAAGCCGACGCGCGCGCACGCGTACTCGCACGACGGGAAGGTGAGCGCCAGCGGACAACGGTAGCAGTCGGGCACGGGGATCGCGAACGAGCCGGGCATCGTCGGCCCGTACCCGGCCCGGCGGCTCGGGATGAACGTGGAGGCGCCGGCGCCCGACGTCGATCCGTGGAACGAGTGCGCGAGGCCGACGATCTCGTATCGCCCGGTGACCTTCTTGGCGATCTTGAGCGCCGCCTCGTTGGACTCCCCCCCGGTGGACAGGAAGAAGACCCGATCCAGCGGCCGCGGCAAGAGCTCGACGACGCGCCGGCCCAGCGCGATGACCTCGGGGCTCAGCATCGCGCTGTTGATGTGGACCACCCGGTCGGCCGCGCTGCGGACGGCTTCCGCGATGCGCGGGTGATTGTGGCCGACGGTGGCGCACATCTGGCCGGAGCTGAAATCGAGGTACTCGCGGCCGTCGACGTCGGTGATGGTGGCGCCCTCCGCCCGCGCGATCACCGGCAACGTGAAGTCGCTGGCAAAGCTGCGGATGAAAAGCTGACGAGCCTCGGCCAGGAGCTCGTCGCTCTTGCTATCGCTCATGCTGATCGTTCCTTCGCGGCCCGGCGCGCTTCCCGCAGGCGACGCGTCGCCTCGAGGTCCACCTCGCCGTCGCTCACGACGACACCATACGCCGTCTCGGCGTGGGCCGTCGAGACCTTGTCGAGGCGCACGTCCCGGAGCACCAGCGCCGGATCCCGGTCCAGCGGGTCGCCGGACCCGCCGCCGCCGGACGTGCGCACCCGGAGCGTCTCGCCGGCCCTGAGCGGGAGGCCCGGGACCGTGGACCGCGCGGTCTGGCTGACGACACCGTCGGCGCCGACGATCTCGAAGGCGCCGGGCACCCCGTCGCCACCGCCGCCGAGCCCGCGCGGCGCCTCGCGCTGGTTGCATCCCCAGCCGCCGACCACGAGGTCGCCGGCCAGCCCGCGCACTTCGCGCACGACCGCGAGGCCGCCGCGGAACCGGCCGGCTCCGCCGGAGTCGGGGACGAACGCGTAGCGTTCGACGAGGATCGGAAACTCGGACTCCAGAGCCTCGATCGGCAGGTTCGAGGTATTGGTCGTGTGGTTGGCGATGCCGTCGATCCCGTCCTTGGTCGCCCGGGCGCCGCTGCCGCCCGCGTAGACCTCGTAATCGACGAAGAACTCGCCGCGGCGCGGGTCGGTGCCGGAATAGATCGCCAGCGTCCCGCCGTGACAGTGAGCGACGACACGCTCGGGCACCGCCTGCGCAAAGGCGCTGAGCACGACGTCGGCCACCGTCTGGCACGTCGTGAAGCGCGCCGCCACCGCCGCCGGCGGGAACGGGTTGAGCACGGTGCCCGGCGGCGCCACGACCTCGATCGCGCGGTAGTAGCCGCCGTTCGGCGGGATGTCCGGGTCGATCACCGCCTTCAGCACGTAGTAAACCGTCGCCAGCAGCGAGACGGGAGGGACGTTCTTGGCGCCGGGCACCTGCGCTTCGGTGCCGGTGAAGTCGAGCGTCACCCGGTCGCCGGCGATTCCCACGGCCACGCGGATGCGGACGGGCCGGGCCTCGCGGCCGTCGTCGTCGCAGAAGCCCTCGGCCTCGTAGCGGCCGTCGGGCATTCGCGCGATCCCGTCGCGGAGCCGCCGCTCGGTGGCGTCGAGGATCTCCGCCATGCTCCGCCGCAGCACGTCGACGCCGTGCTGCCGGCAGATCTCGCGGAGCCGGTCGCTGCCGGCCCGGTTGGCCGCGATTTGCGCCCGGAGGTCACCGATCCGCTCGTGCGGGGTCCGGGAATTCAGGAGGATCGTGCGAAAGAGGCCGTCCTCGATCCGCCCGTGCGCGACGAGCCGCGCGACCGGCAACCGCAGGCCGTCCTGGAAGATGCTCGTCGAGTCGCCGGACTCGCTGCCGGGCACGCGCCCGCCGACGTCGGCGTGGTGGGCCGTGTTGGCGACGAAACCGATCAGCTCGCCGTCGGCAAAGACGGGCGCGATGATGGCGATGTCGTTCAAGTGGGAGCCCGCGCTCGTGTAGGGGTCGTTCGCGACGAACATGTCGCCGGGCCGCCACGACCGTCGCGGATAGGCCTTGCCCAACACGCGGGGCAGGTCCACCATCGAGCTCAGGTGCATGGGGATGTGCGCGGCCTGCGCGATCACGCGACCCTCGGCGTCGAACACCGCGCACGAGGCATCGCGCCGCTCCTTGATGTTGGGTGAGTAGGCGGCACGGATGAGCGCGATCCCCATCTCCTCGGCCGCGGCCAGGAGGAGCTTCTGGAGGACCTCGACCGTTACCAGATCCATGCGCCGCTCACGCCGTTCCGATCGCGATCACGAGATTGCCGTGAGCGTCCACGCTCACCGTCTGGCCCGGCTCGATCACGGCGGTGCAATCCATCTGCTCGATCACCGCGGGACCCGCGAGCACGAATCCAGCAGCCAGGCGAACGCGTTCGAGCACCGGCGTCTCGACGAATCCCTTCGTCGACTCGAAGTACACCGGCCGCGAGCCCCGGCGCGGGTCGCCGGGCTCGGGCGAGGCGGCGATGGCCGGGCGCGCGACCGGCAGCGTCACCGCCAGCCGGAACGTCACCAGTTCGGTCGGCTCCTCGGGCGACGCGTAACCGAACACCCGCCGGTGGCCACGGTGGAAGCGGCGGGCGAGGTCGGCCGGGGTCAGCCGGCGGCCCACCTCGACGGCCAGCTCGTGGTTCTGGCGCGCGTAGCGCATCTCGATCGATCGCGAGAGGACGATCTGCTCCTCGGGCAGCCCACCGCGGCGCACCCACTCACTCGCCCGCGATTCCAGGTCGGCGAAAATCGCGGCGAGCTCGGTCGGCGTCGTCCGATCGGTCCGTCGCAGAGCCGTGCGGCTCAGCTCGGTCCGGACGTCGGCGACGAGCAGCCCGAGCGCGCAGAGCACGCCGGGGCTCGGCGGTACCAGCACGCGCGGGATGCCGAGCAGACGGGACACCGCCGCCGCGTGCATCGGTCCCGCGCCGCCGAAGGCCACCAGCGTGAACTGGCGTGGATCGCGGCCGCGCTCGACGGTGGCGAGACGGATGGCGGCCGCCATGCTGGCGTCGACGATCTTGACGACGCTGAGCGCCGCGTCGGTGACGGAGAGTCCGAGCGGTCTCGCAAGATCTCGCTCGGTCGCCTGCGTGGCGCGGTCAGGGTCCAGCCGCATGGCGCCGCCGAGGAAGTAGTCGGGGTCGAGCCGGCCGAGCACGAGGTTCGCGTCGGTGACCGTGGGCGACTCGCCGCCGCGCGCGTAGGCGGCGGGGCCCGGGTCGGCGCCCGCGCTCTGCGGCCCCACCCGGAGAAAGCCGCCGCGATCGATCCAGGCGAGGCTGCCGCCACCGGCACCGATCGAGTCCACGTCGAGCATGGCCGCCTTCACCGGATAGCCGTGGTACGCCTTCTCGGTCGCGGTCATCGGCGTCCCCTGCTCGACGACGGAGACGTCGGTGCTCGTCCCTCCCATGTCGAACGTGATGATCCTGACATGGCCGGCCCGGCCGGCCAGATAGGCAGCGCCGGTCACGCCGGCGCTCGGCCCGGACGCCATCGTGTAGACCGGCCGCTCCCGCACCTGACTGACCGTCGCCACGCCGCCGTTCGACTGGAGGATGAGCGGCCGAGCGCCCAGGCCGAGCGCCGCCACGCGCTCCTCGAAGCGCCCGAGGTACCGCGCCATCACCGGCCCGACGTAGGCGTTCATGACCGTCGTCGACAGCCGTTCGAACTCACGGAACTCCGGCAGCACGTCCGACGAGACCGAGAGATAGAGGTCGGGAAACTCGCGCCGCACCAGCTCGGCCACGGCCTGCTCGGGAACCGGGTTCACGTACGAGTGCAGGAAGCAGACGGCGAGCGCCGCGACGCCTTCACCGACGAGCGCGGCGACCGCCGCCCGGGCCGCCTCGAGGTCGAGCGCGGTGGCGACGCGTCCGTCAGCGCGCGTCCGCTCCGGCACCTCTCGCCGGAGGTCGCGCGGCACGACCGGCTCCGGCTTGTCGGCCTGCAGATCGTAGAGGTCGTCGCGGATCTGGCGACGCAGCTCGAGCAGGTCGCGCATTCCCTGCGAGGTGACGAGCCCCGTGCGGGCGCCCTTGCGCTCGAGGACCGCGTTCATGCAGACCGTGGTGCCGTGGCCCAGGTAAGTCACCGCGGCGGGCGACACGCCTTCAGAGCGGAGCAGCGTTTCCAGCCCGACGGCGACGCCTGCCGACTGATCGGCGGGCGTCGTCGGAACCTTCGCGAGACGCACCGCCCCGCCCGCCTCGTCGATGGCGGCGAGATCCGTGAACGTGCCGCCGACGTCGACCCCGACCCGCCAAGCCATCGCGGCCGAGCCTACCACTGTCAACCGCCCAGGAAGACGCGCCGGACCTCGGGGGAGTGCAGCAGCTCCTCCGCGCGCCCGTCGAGGATCGTCCGCCCGGATTCCAGGATATAGCCACGCGAGGCGAGCGACAGTGCCAGCTCGACGTTCTGCTCGATGAAGAGGATGGTCACGCCGTCGCGGTTGATGCGCCGGAGGGCCTCGGCCAGCTCGGCGACGATCCGCGGAGCCAGGCCGAGGAACGGCTCGTCGATCATCAGGAGCCGCGGGCGCGCCATGAGCCCGCGCGCGATGGCGACCATCTGCTGTTCGCCGCCCGACAGCGTGTGGGCGAGCTGGTTGGCGCGGGTGACGATGATGGGAAACAGCTCGGTGACGCGCTCGAACTGCTCCGCGCGCCCGCTGCGGGCGCCGGCGTGGTAGGCGCCGAGCCACACGTTCTGGCGCACGGTGAGGTACGGGAAGAGGCGGCGGCGTTCCAGCACGTGGCTGATGCCACGGGCGACTCGCCGGTGAGCGGGAAGCTCGGTGATCGTCCGGCCGTCGAGCGTCACCGCGCCGGCGCGCGGCCGCAGGAGCCCCGAGATCGTGTTCATCAGCGTCGACTTGCCGGCACCGTTCGGCCCCAGGACCGCGACCATCTCCCCCGCCGCCACCGCGCAGCGGGCGCCCCAGAGAACCTGGTAGTCGCCCAGTAAGACGTCGAGGCCGCGCGCCTCGAGGATCACGCCTTCCACGACTCCCCCAGGTAGGCGTCGATGACGCGCCGGTCGCGCATGATCTCGGCGGGCGGGCCGTCGGCGATGACCTCGCCGAGCTGGAGCGCCACCACTCGCTGGGAGATCTCCATGATCACCCGCATGTTGTGCTCGATGACGACCAGGGCGAGGCCGGTCGCATGCAGCTCGCGCACGAGGCGGATGAGTCCCGGCACCGTCGCCTGGTCGACGCCGCCCGTCACCTCGTCGAGCAGGAGCAGACGCGGCCGGGTGGCGAGTGCCCGCGCCAGCTCCAGCCGCTTTCGCTGGCCGGTGGACAGCCCGCGGGCGTGGGCGTCGGCGCGATCGCCGAGGCCGACCGCCTGCAGCGCGTGTTGCGCCGCCGCGCGCGCGGCGCCCACGTCGGAGGTGTCGTGGAAGGCGCCGATCATGACGTTCTCGATCACTGTCATGCCCCCGAATGGCCGGAGCTTCTGGAACGTGCGCGCGATACCGAGGTGGCTGATCCGGTCGGGACGCAGCGCGGTGATGTCGTGGCCGTCGAAGGTGACCCGGCCGGCGTCCGGCCGCTGGAAGCCGGTGATCAGATCGAAGAGCGTGGATTTGCCGGCGCCGTTCGGCCCGATGACGCCGACCAGCTCGCCTGCCGCCACCGCGAAGGAAACGCGTCGGTTGGCCACGACGCCGCCGAAGCGCTTGGTGACGTCCGAGACGGTGAGCAGACTCATCGCGCGCTCCCCGCCTGCCGGGCGCGCGTGAAGAGCCCCATGAGCCCGGAGGGCTGGAACACGGAGATGAGAATGATCAGGGCACCGTAGATCAGGAGGTCGAGCGCCTTGCCGGTGCCGCCGAGGAGGACGCGCGTGCCCTCCTGGAGGGGGACGAGCACGGCGGCGCCGAGCACCGGCCCCCACAGCGTGCCGACGCCGCCGAGGACGGCCACGAGGCAGATGAGGATCGAAAGCGAGAGGGGGAACACCGACTCGGGGTCGATGTAGAGCAGATACTGCGCCCAGAACGTTCCCCCCATCGCGGTGAGGGCCGCCGAGATGCCGAGCGCGTACAGCTTCTCGCGCGCCACGTCGACGCCGAGGCTGGCGGCGGCGTCCTCGTCCTCTCGGATGGCGCGGAAGTAGTAGCCGCGGCGGGCGAGCGTGATCCGGCGCGTGACCGCGAGGGCCAGCAAGAGCAGTCCGAGCGCGACGTAGTAGTAGGAGGCCTTCGACTGGTGGAACTGGAAATTCACGAAGCTGTCCGGCCGAATGATCGGCACGAAGAGCCCGCGCGCCCCGCCGATGGCGTCCCAGTTGACGACGAGCGCCTGGACGATCTCACCCACCGCGATGGTGGCGATGGCGAAGTAGTGGCCGCGCAGGCGGAACACCGGGTAGCCGACGAGCCGCGAGACGATCACGGCGAGCAGGACGCCGGCGGCCATGCCCGCCCAGGGCGTGAGCCCCGTCTCCTTGAAGAGCAGGGTCGAGGTGTAGGCGCCGATGCCGAAAAAGACGGCCTGTCCCAGGGAAATCTGGCCGCAGTAGCCGGCGATGATGTTCCAGGCCGTGCCGAGGGCGCCGTAGAGGAAGATCATGATCATCACGTGACGCGGGAACGGCAGCGTGAACACGGCGGGAAAGGCCAGGACGCCGAGGAACAGGGCGAGGAGGACGGCCCGCTTCAAAACCGACCGAACAGCCCCCGCGGCCGCCACAGCACGACCGCGAGGTACATGAGGAACACGAGGGCGTACTTGAGGGCCGGCGTGACCATGAGGCCACCGAGCGCTTCCACGAGACCCACCAGCACGCCGGCCAGGAGCGTGGCGGGGACGTTGCCGAAGCCGCCGAGGGCGACGGTGACGTAGGCGAGGAGCGCGAAGGGCGCCCCGACGTCGGGGAAGATGTAGAAGAACATCGCGAGCAGCCCGCCCGCCACGCCGACGCACGCGCTGCCGACCCCCCAGCCCAGCGCGAACATGCGCTCTGTGTCGATGCCCATGAGCGCGGCGGCCTGGCGGTCCTGCGCCGTCGCCTGCAGCGCCAGCCCCGTCTCCGAGCGCGAAAGGAAGAGATAGAGTGCCACGAAGGCGAGGAGCGCGGTGACGCTGGCGGCGAGTTGCGGGACCCCGATGAACACCGGCCCCATCGAGAGCCTTCCGGCCAGCAACGGCTGGCTCACCGTGCGGAAGTCGATACCGAACGCGAACTGGGCGGCGCTGCGCAGGAGCACGGCGAGTCCGAAGGTGGCGAAGATCTGCGCCAGCATCGGCCCGTCGAGCACCCAGCGGATGATGCCGTGATAGGTCGCCCAGCCGAGGACGGCGAGGATGGCCGCGGTGAGCGGGAGCGACACGAGCGGGTCGAGCCGGGCCAGCGCCCAGGCGAAGAAGGCGACGTACAGGGCGACCATCAGGAACTCGCCGTGGGCGAAGTTGACGATTTCCATGAGGCCGAAGATGAGCGACAGCCCGGCGGCGATGAGGGCGTAGACGAAGCCCATCAGGACGCCGCCGACGACGGCCTGGGCGAGCAGCTCGAAGGTCAGCGGCGACGTCCCCGAGCGGTTACTTGCGGTCCTTCCACGCCGGGATCGGGTAGATCACGTCCCGTGTGGCCACGTCGAAGGGCCATACTGTGTGGTACTTGCCGGCCTGGAGCTGCACGATGATGGCCTTCACGAGCGTGTTCTGCCCGTTCTCGTCGAACTTGATGCCCTCCCACGTCATGATGAGCTGGTCGCCGGGAATGTTGGTGGCCGCCAGCGCCTTCTGGATTGCCTCGGGCGCCAGCGAGCCGGCGCGGTTGAGGGCATCGAGGAGCGTGATCATGCCGGTGAAGGCGCGGGCCGGGAAGTCGTAGAGGTCCTTGCCGTGCCGCTTCGAGTAGATCGCGTTGAGGGCCTTGGCCACCGGGCGCTTGTCGATGAGGTCGGTCGAGAACGGCGCGCGTGAGAGCGTGCCCTCCGCGTCCTTGCCCGCCGCCTGAATGAAGTCCGGCGCGATGTGCCCGGCATCCTGGGCCATGATCATCTTCGGGCTGTAGTCGAGCTCCTTCGAGGTGCGCACGAACAGGATCGCGTCCGTCTGGTAGGACGTCGGCATCCACACGTCGGGGTTGGCCGCCTTGAGCCGCTGCACCTCGGCCTGGAGCGAGGTCGACTGGAGCTTGTACTGGATGTCGAGCACCACCTCCTGGCCGTACTTCTTGGCCATCTCCTTCATGACCTTGCCGCTGTCGGCGCCGAAGAGGGAGTTGTCGTAGGTGAGGCCGAGGGTCTTGATCTGGACGCCGCGCTTCTTCTCGAAGTCGCGGAAGAAGAGGAACATCGCCTCGGTGAAGTGCTCGTCGTGGGGCGACGTCCGGAAGAACCACTTGAAGCCACGCCGGTGCAGGCCGGGCGAAGACGACTCCGGGTTCATGAAGGGGATCCCGTAGCGCTCGGCCACCTGGCTGGCTGTGGCGGTGACGCCCGAGTGCCAGCAGCAGACGAGCGCGTGCACCTTCTCCTGGGTGATCATGCGCTCCGCTTCCGACTGGCCCAGCTCCGGCTTGCCCTGGTGGTCGGCGAAGATGAGCCGGATCTTGGCGCCCTTGAGGCCGGGCATGCCCTTGAGCCTCTGGTAGAGGGGAAAAGGCAGGTCGACGGCGCCGTTGGCGATGTCCGCGGCGATCTCGAACACCGGCTTGTTGTCGATGCCGGCCTGCGCCGTCGGGCCGGTCATCGGGTAGATGACGCCGAGCACGACCTCTTTCGGCTGGGCGGCGGCCGGGCCCGCGAGCACGCAGCCGCTGACGAGCGCTACGACGACGGACGGGAGAGTCCTCGCGAGAAATGGTTTCATGATCTGGCCCTCCGGTGCGGCGCATTCTAGCACCGGAGCGCCGGCAGTGGCGCGGCGAACGAGTGGTTGTCGCGGGCTCCCCCTTGGCCTATATAGGCTGGGATGACCACCGCATCGACCGGCCCCATTCGCGCGCTGTCGCCCGACATCGACCCCGTCCGCTTCGAGGTGCTCCGCAACGCGCTGACCGCCGTCACCGAGGAGATGGGCGCCACGCTGCGCCGCGCCGCCTACTCGACGAACATCAAGACGCGTGGCGATTTCTCCTGCGCGTTCTTCGATCGCGAGCTGCGCACGATCGCCCAGGCGTTCGCCCAGCCCTCGCACCTCGGCTCGCTCGCCCACATCGTCCCGCGCGCGATCCGGGCGTACGGGGCCGAGCAGCTCCAGCCCGGCGACGGCATCTTGATCAACGACCCGTACCTCGGCGGCGTGCACCTGAACGACATCACACTGATCACGCCGGTCTTCCACGGGGGCGCGGTCTTCGGCTACGTCGCCAACATCGCGCACCACGTCGACGTCGGTGGCGGCGCGCCCGGCTCGATCGGCGTCGGGAGCGAGATCTACCAAGAGGGGCTGGTCATCCCGCCCGTACGGTTCGTCAAGGGCGGGCAGATCGATCGCGACCTCTTCGCCATGATCCGCTCGAACTTCCGGGGGACGCGCGAGATCTCCGGCGACTTCCGCGCGCAGACGGCCGCCAACCGGCTCGGCGTCCAGCGCGTCGAGGCGCTGCTCGCCGCGCACGGGGCGGCCGAGCTCGGGCGCCACCTCGACGAGCTGCTCGCGTACACCGAGCGGCGCACGGCCGCCGCCTTCGCCCGGTTCCCCGACGGCCGCTTCGCCGCCGAGTCTTTCATGGACGGCGATGGCTTCACCGACGAGCCGATCCGTCTCGCCGCCGCCGTCGAGATCGAGCGCGGCCACGTGCGCGTCGACCTCACCGGCTGCGACGACCAGCGAAGGTCGCCGACCAACGCGACGTCCTCGCAGGCCTACTCGGGTGTCGTCTACGTGCTCAAGTGCCTGATCGACCCCGACATCCCGGTGAACGACGGCTTCTACCGCCTGGTCGACATCCGCGCTCGGCCCGGCAGCGTGGTGTGCGCGCAGCACCCGGCGGCGGTGGCGGCCGGGTGGGAGGTCGCCATGCAGCTCTGCGACCTGCTCTTCAAGGCGCTGGCGCCGGCGCTGCCCGACCAGGTGATCGCGGGCACGAAGGGCTGCGTGTGCAACATCGCATTCGGCGGCGTGAACCCGGCGAGCGGCGAGTA
>WNGH01016766.1_pt1 | contig 12431 bp, 10 predicted proteins | sample 5400631 | NCBI WGS metagenome assembly WNGH01 (sample SAMN13153373, study PRJNA577476) | soil metagenome | isolation source: 115 cm soil or saprolite under Garry oak tree replicate 1 | place: USA:California | collected 2016-06-15 | reverse complement strand
CAGGATGAGCTTGACTCGGACATCGCGTGCAAGAAGCTAGGCAAGCTGGCCGCCGCGCTCGGCGTCGCCGACCGCGTCACCTTCACCGGCCTGGTCGTCGGCAAGGACCTGCCTGCCCTGATGCGCTCGGCCGACCTGTTCGTCAGCGCGGCACGCTACGAGCCGTACGGCACCGCCGCGATCAGCGCGATGGCCTGCGGCAAGCCCGTCGTGGCGACCGCGGTAGGCGCGCATGCCGACGCGGTCATCGATGGCACAACCGGCCTGCTCCTGCCGCCCGGCCGGCCAGAAGTTCTCCTCAGGCGGCTGCGCGACCTGCTCGCCACTCCGATGAAGCTCACGGCGTTCGGCATCGCCGCCGCCGACCGGGCCAGGTCACGCTACCCGTGGGCGCGCATCGCGGCGGAGACCGCGGCCGCGTACGAACGGTGCATCTCCGCCCAGGACGCCAGGCCAGCCAGGAGCGCCGCGTCGGCGCCGGCGCGGTGGCCGACGAGCCAGACCGCGCAGCGGCGTGCGGCCTGACCGCGTCCTGCCGTGCTCGGCCGTGCTCGGCCGCCCATGCTTGCCGGGCCGGAACAGCGGAAATGACTTCCGTCGGAGGTGAGCGCAATGCCCAACTACTGGCTCGGCATCATGGCAGTCGCCTTCGCGGCCGCCCTGGCCCTCTGGATCGTACTCGTCTTCCGTGCGGGCCAGCGCAGCCCGGGCCCGCCGCAGGAGTCCGCGCCGCACCGCGAGGTGATCGGCGGCGCCTTCGCGGCCCGCGAGGGAGGCCGGCAGGTGATGCCTGACCCTGGCGCACCGCTCGTGCCGGAAACCGACGAGAACGTGCCGCGGCAGGGCAGCCCGCCGACGGCCGGGCCGGGGACCGAGCACACGGTCCCCGGGCAGGGCACCGAGCACACGGTCCCCGGGCAGGGCACCGAGCACACGGTCCCCGAGCAGGGCAAGGACCGCGTACCCGAGCAGACTCCGGCGCGCGGCGACCGTCCCTGACCGCCCGGGACACCCCGCGCTGCGGGGAATGCCCAGGCCGGTCATGTTTGACGCGCCCAGTCCGGGCAGTGCATATGAACTGCCGCTGGCCGCGCGCGTCGCGCACCTGACGGCCTTCGGCACCGACCCGGAGCGGGAGGGCACATGGCCGGCGAGCTTCCTGGACGGCGGATCGCCGTCGTCGCCGCCGACGGCGCTGCGGGCCGCGCGAACACGTCGGGCCTCGAGCGCGAGCTCGCCGAGCGAGTCGCCGGCGAGGTGCGGTTCGACGCGGGAAGCCGCGCGGCCTATTCGACCGACGGCTCGAACTTCAGGCAGGTGCCGATCGGCGTCGTGATTCCGCGCAGCGTCGACGCGGCGGTCGAGGCCGTGGCCGTCTGCCGGGAGCACGGCGTTCCGGTGCTCTCCCGCGGCGGCGGGACCAGCCTGGCCGGACAGTGCACCAACGAGGCGATCGTGCTCGACTGGTCCAAGTACTGCAACCGGGTGGTCAGCGTCGCCGACGACAACCAGACCTGCGTGGTCGAGCCCGGCATCGTGCTCGACGTGCTCAACGCCGAGCTCGCGTGGCGTAATGTGCGGTTCGGCCCCGAGCCAGCCACCCACATGAACTGCACGCTCGGCGGCATGATCGGCAACAACTCATGCGGCGCGACTGCCCAGCGCACCGGCAAGGTGGTCGACAACGTCGCCGCCCTTGAGGTACTGCTCTACGACGGAACCAGCTTCTGGTGCGGTCCGACCGGCGACGGGAAGTATGCCGAGATCGAGCGGCGCGGCGACCGCAGGGCCGAGATCTACCGCAGGCTGCGCCGGCTTCGCGACACCTACGCCGACGAGATCAGGAGCCGGTATCCGGACATTCCGCGCCGGGTCTCCGGGTACGACCTGGACTCGCTGCTGCCCGAGCACAACTTCGACATCGCGGGCCTGCTGGTAGGCAGCGAGTCGACACTGGTCACCGTGCTGCGAGCCAAGCTGAAGCTGGTTCGGCTGCTGCCCGAGCGCAGCCTGGTCGTGCTCGGCTACCCGAGCATCGACAAGGCCGCCGACGCGGTCCCGGCGATCCTGCCGCACAAGCCGATCGCCCTCGAGGGACTCGACCACCGGCTGATCCGCGACCAGCAGGTCAAGCACCTCAACGCGCAGGCTCTGCGGGAACTGCCGCAGGGATCGGCCTTCCTGATGGTGCAGTTCGGCGGCAACAGCACCGAGGAGGTCGACAAGTCCGCGCAGCAAATGCTCGACGCGCTGCACGAGACCGAGCACCACCCGAGCGTGGAGTTCTTCGACGATCCGGCCAGGGAGGACGAGCTCTGGCAGGTGCGCGAGGCCGGCCTCGGCGCGACCGCGCACGTGCCTGGCCAGCCAGACACCTTCGAAGGCTGGGAGGACTCGGCCGTCGCGCCGGAGCGGCTCGGCGGCTACCTGCGCGACCTGCAGCGCCTCTACGACCATTTCGGCTACAGCAGCGACGTGATGCCGAGCCTGTACGGCCACTTCGGCCAGGGCTGCGTGCACACGAGGATCCCGTTCGACCTGTACACCGCGGAGGGAGTCGCGAAGTACCGCCGGTTCATGGAGAGCGCCGCGGACCTTGTCGTCTCGCACGGCGGCTCGCTGTCCGGCGAGCACGGGGACGGGCAGTCCAGGGGCGAGCTGCTGGTGAAGATGTTCGGAGAGCGGCTGGTCGGGGCGTTCGGCGAGCTGAAGGCGACCTTCGATCCTGACAACCGGATGAACCCCGGCAAGGTCGTCCATCCCGCTCGGCTCGACCAGCACCTGCGCCTCGGCGGCGACTGGGCGCCAGCTACCCCGCAGAACCTGTTCTTCCGCTACCCGCACGACGGCGGATCGTTCGCCCAGGCGGCCAACCGCTGCGTCGGCGTCGGGAAGTGCCGGCAGCACTCCCATCCCGGCGGCGCGGTCATGTGCCCCTCGTACCAGGTCACCGGCGAGGAGGAGCACTCCACCCGCGGCCGGGCCCGGCTGCTGTTCGAGATGCTGAACGGGCACGCCGACTCGCCGGTGAGCGACGGCTGGCGGTCCGCCGCCGCCCGCGACGCGCTCGACCTGTGCCTGGCGTGCAAGGGCTGCAAGACCGACTGGCCCGCCAACGTGGACATGGCCACCTACAAGGCCGAGTTCCTCGCCCAGCACTTCCGCGGCCGGCAATGGCGCCGGCCGCGGTCGGACCTCGCACTCGGCTGGCTGCCGGCGGCCGCGCGGCTGGTCTCCAGCCTGCGGCTGGCCGGCGCCGCGAACGCGCTCACCCACGCGCGCGGGCTGGACCGGATCGCCGCGCTGGCGGCCGGCATCGAGCCGCGCCAGACGCCGCTGTTCGCCAGGGAGAGCCTGCAGCGCTGGCACGCCAGGCGCGCACTCGCGGGCGGCCAGGGCGCGAAGGCCGGGGCGAGCCAGAACGGGCAACCGCCGCATGCGGCCGGCTCGCTCGGCGCCGTGCTGCTCTGGCCCGACACGTTCACCAACTACTTCCATCCGCACGTCGGCCAGGCGGCCGTGCGCGTGCTTGAGGAGGCCGGCTGGGCAGTCCAGATCCCGGCCGAGCCGCTCTGCTGCGGCCTGACCTGGATCTCCACCGGTCAGCTCCAGACCGGCAAGCGGATACTCGCCCGGACCGTGGCCCGGCTGGCCGAGCACGTCAGAGGCGGCGGCTACGTCGTCGGCCTGGAGCCGAGCTGCACGACGGTGTTCCGCTCAGACGCCGCCGAGCTCTTCCCCGACGACCAGGACGTGCTCAGGCTGCGCGACCACACGCTCACCCTGGCCGAGCTGCTTGCCGAGCACACGCCTGGCTGGCAGCCGCCGCCGGTACGCCGCCAGGTCCTGGCCCAGGTGCACTGCCACCAGCACGCGGTGCTCGGCTGGGATGCGGATGCAAGGCTGCTCAGCGCCGCCGGGGCAACGGCCGAGCCGCTGGAGTCCGGCTGCTGCGGTCTGGCCGGCAACTTCGGCTTCCAGCCAGGCCACGGCGACGTGAGCCGCGCGCTCGCCGAGCGGGTCCTGCTTCCCCGGCTCCGCGACGCGGCCCCCGACACGATCATCCTGGCCGACGGGTTCAGCTGCCGGACGCAGATCCACGAACTCGACAGCGGCGACCGCGAGGCCATGCACCTGGCGGAGCTGCTGGCCTACGCGACCGAACTGCCCCGCGATCATCCCGAGCGGCTGGCCGCACCGCGTCCGGCCGAGCCCACGACGGCGAGCAGGCTGGCCGCGGCCGGAGCGGCGGCCGGGATCGGGGCCGGACTGGCCGCGGGAGCCGCTGTTGCTGCCCGATCGGCCATGCGATGATGACGGCGGGAGCAGCTCGCTGCCGCCGACTCGGTACCGACGATGGCGAGCCGTCCCGGATGGCGTGACGGGGGATGGTACAGGTGATCAAGACCACGCTCAAGCTCGGAGCGGTCGCGGCCGTCGGGGCCGCGCTGGCGCTGGGGTGGCGAGACATCAAGCGGTTCGTGCAGATCAAGCGGCTATCGGCCACGGGAACTCACCCGGAAAGAATCCCGGTCGGCGGCCGCGCGGTCTACCCGCGGAGCCACGCCGATGGCGAGGCGGACGGCACCGGCGACTTCGACTCGGCGCAGCGGGGCGGGCCCGACCTGCGCTAGCCGCCCGCGGCCGCCTGGGGCACCTCGCGCACCACGCTGGCAGGATCCTTGTCGCGCCGCAGGCCCAGATACCGGGGATGGCGTAGCTGGCCCGCGCTCGTCCACTCGGTGAACGCCACCTGGGCGACCAGCCTGGGTTCCACCCAGTGCACGCCGGACCTGGGCAGCGCGCCGCCGCCCGAGCGCGGCGGCTGGCCGCGCTGGAACGGCGGGTCCTTCCGCTCGATCCTGCTCAGCGACCGGGCCAGGCTGGCCAGCGTCGCCTCGCTGAAGCCGGTCCCGACCTTGCCCGCGTAGACCACCCGGCCGGCGCCGTCGTAGTACCCGAGCAGCAGCGCGCCGAAGTGGGCCCGGGAACCCCGCGGGTCGGTGTAGCCGCAGATGAGGAACTCCTGGCCGTTCTCGCACTTGAACTTCAGCCAGTCCCTGGTCCGGCCAGCCAGGTACGGCGCGTCAGCCCGCTTGGCGATCAGCCCCTCCCAGCCGTCCCGGCAGGCCTGCTCGAAGAACTTCTCGCCGTCGCAGTCCCGGTAGGCCGTATAGCGGAGCGGGTCGTCGAACGCCAGCACCTGAAGCAGCAGCTTCTTGCGCTCTCGCAGCGGCAGCGCCCTGACATCGCGGCCGTCGGCGACGAGCAGGTCGAACACGTAGTAGAACACCGGCACCCGGCGTCGCAGCTCGGCACCGGGATCGCGGACGCCGAGCCGCTGCTGGAGCAGGCCGAAGCTCGTCGCCTGGCCGTCGAACGCCACGACCTCGCCGTCGCAGACGAAGTCACGCGAGGACTGGTCGCTGAGCGCCTGGCGCAGCTCCGGGTAGGTGGAGCTGACATCGCTGCGGTTACGCGTCATCAGCCGCAGCCCGCCGCCTGCCCGGCGGGCGAGGCAGCGCTCGCCGTCCAGCTTGCGCTCGAACAGCCACGCCGGATCGGAGAACCTGTCCCTGGTCAGGGTCGCGAGCTCGGGTTCCAGCCAGCCGGGAGTCCCCCGTTGCTGGCGCCCTGGGCCTGCGGCGCTACCTCGTGACATGGCTGATCCGCTACCCGCAGTCAGCTTCCCTACACCGCCAGCGTCCCGCTGCTGACCTTCGGCGGCTCGCGGGTGAGTCATCCACCAGGATGAGGAAGAGCTACCCCGCGGGATGACGTCATGGAACAAGCGCGCGGATAGCCTGGTGCCGTGTCCGCCCTGTACGCGTGGCTGCGCCGTCACCCCAGGCTGGTGGACGGCGTGCTCGCCGCGGTGCTGGCGTTCCTCGGCCTGGCGACCGCCTTCGGGCTGCACCGGTATCTGATGATCCCGGTCACCTTGGCGCTGACCATCCCGGTCGTGTTCCGGCGCACCCACCCGGTGGGGGCATTCGCCGCCGTGATCGCGGTCGGAGCGTTCCAGGTCGCGTTCTTGCTCCGCCCGACGGCGCCCGATCTCGCCATCGTGGTCCTGCTCTATACCGTCGCCGCGTACACGGTCCGGCGGATCTCGGTGACCGGGCTCGCGATCTGCCTGCTCGGCTCGGCTGCCGAGCTCGCGGAGCTGCATCCCCACATGGTCCGCTCGGGCCTGTCGAACTGGGCGCTGATGGGCTTGATCCTGTTCGCCGGGCCGTGCCTGATCGCGTGGGTGCTCGGCGACTCGATGCGATACCGCCGCGCGTACTACGCCAACCTCGAGGAGCGCGCCGCCCGGCTGGAGCGGGACAGGGACGCCCAGGCGAAGATCGCCGCGACCGCCGAGCGGGCCAGGATCGCCAGGGAGCTGCACGATGTGGTCGCGCACAACGTCAGCGTGATGGTCGTGCAGGCCGACGGCGCCGCCTACGCGCTCGGCACCGATCCCGGCCGGGCCAGGGAGGCGCTGGCCGCGATCTCGGCGACCGGCCGGCAGGCGCTGACCGAGATGCGGGTCCTGCTCGGCGTGCTCCGCAAGAACGACGAGTCCGAGCCGGCCGCGACGGCCGCCGTAGCCGGTCAGGCAGGCGCCGCCAGCCTGGTCGGTGCGGCCGGGCCGACCGGGCCGGCCGGGCCAGCTGGGTCACCGGGTCCGGCGCGGCCGGTGAACTCGGTGAGCTCGGCAGACTCGGTGCGCCCGGTGTCGGCTACGGCGCGAACGGTCGGCACGGCCGAGCTCGCCTCCAGGAGTCGCTGACGAACACCCGCAAGCACGCCGGCCCGTGGGCGCGCGCGAGCGTGCTGCTGCGTTACGCCCCCGACGCGGTGGAGGTGGTGGTCACCGACAGCGGGCTGGGCGGCGCGGCCGCCAGCGACGGCGCCGGCCACGGCCTGACCGGGATGCGCGAGCGCGCCGCTCTGTACGGCGGGTCGGTCCAGGCCGGGCCACGGCCGGAGGGCGGCTTCCAGGTCACGGCGCTGCTGCCGACCGCAGCCGCACGGCCAGGCGCCGCGTGAGCGGGCCAGAGGCGCAGGCACCCCGCAGGCGAGCGGGAGGCACCGCGTGAGCATCAGGATTCTCCTGGTCGACGACCAGGAACTCGTGCGCACCGGGTTCCGGATGGTGCTCGACGCTCAGCCCGACATGACCGTGGTCGGCGAAGCCGGCGACGGCCTCGAGGCCGTCGCCCTGCTGCGCGGAACGCCGGCCGACGTCGTCGTGATGGACGTGCGGATGCCGAGGCTCGACGGGATCGAGGCGACCAGGCGGATCTGCCAGGCCGGTGACCGGCCCCGGGTGCTCATGCTGACCACGTTCGACCTGGACGAGTACGCGTTCGCCGCGCTCAAGGCGGGGGCGAGCGGGTTCCTGCTCAAGGACGTGCCGCCCGAGGAACTGCTGTTCGGGATCAGGTCAGTGCACTCCGGCGACGCGGTCGTCGCTCCCTCCACGACGCGCAGGCTGATCGACAGGTTCGTGCCGATGCTCCCCGCCGATGGCGCCGGGGAGCCGCCGGACCTGGCCGGGCTGACCAGCCGGGAGCGCGAGGTGCTGATGCTGATCGCGCAGGGCCTCAGCAACACCGAGATCGCCGAGCGGCTGTTCGTCTCCGAGGCCACCGTCAAGACGCATGTCGGCCGGGTGCTGGCCAAGCTCAGCCTCCGCGACCGAGTGCAGGCGGTCGTGTTCGCCTACGAGACCGGACTGGTCAAGGCGCGCGGCTCGGCCTAGCCGCGGCGACGCCCGGCTCGGCGCCGCGGACGCCGGCCGGGGCGCAGCACGGACGCCGGCCGGGGGCGCAGCACGGACGCCGGCCGGGGCTCAGCACGGACGCCGGCCGGGGGCGCAGCACGGACGCCGGCCGGGGGCGCAGCACGGACGCCGGCCGGGGCTCAGCACGGACGCCGGCCGGGGCTCAGCACGGACGCCGGCCGGGGCTCAGCGCGGCGGCTGACGCTCGCAGGCTCTGGGCAGCCCCGCGCTGCCCGCTTTATCGCCTTACGCCCGGTTCCTCAGCCCGGATCCGCCCGCCTCCATCAGCGCCGCAGGAACTTATCATTCGGTAGGACCATTTCGCTGTCCGGTTTGCCCGTTTCGCGGCGCCCTAACCCGTGATATCAACCAACGCCGACCCGGATTTGCCGCAACGGGCGCCGAACGGCCGTGCGCCCGCGCCCTCGCCGCCCGCGCCCCCGCCGCCCGCGCCCCCGCCGCCCCTGCCTCGCTTGACATATCAATCGTTGCTAACTATAGTTAGCTGTAGCAGAAGGAGGAGGATTCCAATGATCGACACCCGCGCCGTGGGGCAGGAGCTTCAGGACCAGGTTCTTGCCGCTGCCCGCAAGGGACACCGGAGGGTGACTAACACCGTCAAGAACGTCACGGCCACCGCTCAGATGATCCGGCCGCAGCTCCCCAGCATGCCTACTATCCGCATCAGCAAGCTGCCGAGCCCGGACCAACTCGCCCAGCTCGCCGAGAAGCAGTTCAGCCAGCTGCGCGAGAAGGCCCCTGGCTTGTTCGGCAAGCTGCCGAACGCCGACCACCTCAAGACCGGCGCCACGGACCTCGCCGGCCAGGTGCGGTCCGCCCAGCGCCAGTTCGTCGGCCAGGTGCGGACCGTGGCTTCGCCGCTCGCGCACCAGGCCGCGGCCGCCTTCGCGCAGGCCACAGGACAGGCTCCCGAGTCGACCGCCAAGGCGGAGCAGACCGCCGCGGTGACCGGCAGCGGAGCCGCCAGCGCCAGCAAGGCCACGACGCCGGCCACGACGCCGGCCAGCGACGACGTCAAGGCCACGACGCCGGCCAGCGACGACGGCAAGGCCGCTAGGGCGAGCGCGACCCACAAGGCCCACTCGACCGAGAAGGGCCGGCCGGCCGCGAAGGCCAGGCCCGGCAAGGCGCAGCACGGCACCTCGACGCCCAAGAAGTCCAAGCCGACCACGAAGTAAGGTCCGGCGGTGACCGGGGCGCGGCCGATGGCAGGACCACCGGCCGCGCCCCGTCGGCGGTGGGAGCAGGAGCGATATGAACGAACCATGGGACACGCAGATGGAGGCGCTCGGCGACTTCATCCGCAGGCAGCGGAAGCTGGCCAACCTGTCCCTGCGCCAGCTCGCCGAGAAGACCAGGCTGTCCAATCCGTACCTGAGCCAGGTCGAGCGCGGCCTGCATCAGCCGTCGATGCGGGTCATCAAACTGATCTCGGAGGCGCTCAACGTCTCCGCGGAGACGCTGCTCACCCACGCCGGCCTGCTGCACCACGGCGACGCCGACGCGCGCTCCGCCGGGATTGAGGTCCCGTCGGTCGAGCAGGCCATCGCCGCCGACGAACGGCTATCCGAGCAGCAGAAAGCCGCGCTGATCTCGGTGCACCGGAGCATGCTGGGCGCGGACTGACCCGCCCGGGGGGCGAGCACCAGCCCAGGCCAACGGCAGCGAGGCCGACTGACGGCCATGAGCCCAGGTCCGAGGGCTCACCCGTCCCAGGAGAAACTGCGATTCACAAATAGTGGATTTGTGATCTCACCGACTATTAGGTGAGATCATCGCAGACATCACAGAATGCCTCTCGGCGTCGGCGGCCGAGCATTACGATACATGAGCGTGACTGATCTGAACCCCGACTCAGCGCCGTTCTCGCCGCTGCCACGGCGCAGGCCGACCTCGCCCAACGGGGAAAATCCAGCCAGTCCCGCCCTGCCGCAGCGCGTCCCGGGGTCGCAGGAACGCGGCGTCGGCGGGCTGCCGCGCCGCGCGGCTGGCGGCCGCCAGCGCAGGGCGGGCCGCCACAGGAGCCTGCACAGGATCAGCGTCGCGTCCGATGCCCCAGCCCTCGTGCTGGCCGTCCCCGGCCAGAGCCCGGGCACGGCCAGACCCGGCGGCTTCGCCGACCGCTCTCACTTCCCCGAGTTGACCAGCCTCGCCGGCCAGGTCGCCGAGGCGGCGGCCGAGTCGTGCCCGGGCGTGGACATCAGGATTGGCTACCTGAGCGGCGGCACCGACAACCTCGCGGACGTGCTCGCGGCCAATGTCTCGCAGCGCCGTGGGAACGGCCAGCAGGGCAACGGGCGATCACGGCGCGAGCGGCGCGAGCAGAACCGGCTCGACCAGAGCCGCCCCGCACACGAGCCGCGGGCGGTTGTCGTGCCGCTGCTCGCGGGTCCGCATCCGGCGCTCGATGCGGCGATCGCGTCGGCCATCGGCTCGGCGCAGCCTCCTGTGATGCTCGCGACCGCGCTCGGTCCCCATCCGCTGCTGGCCGGCGCGGTGCACGACCGGCTGTCCGAGGCGGGCCTGGCCAGGGCCGGCCGAGCGCGCGGTCTCAACATCGCGGCCGGGGCGGCCGGCATCCTCGTCGTGGCGGACCGCGGGCCGCAGGCGATCAATGACGCCGGGGTGACCGCGGTGCTGCTCGCAGCCAGGCTGGCCGTGCCGACCGCGCCCGCAGCGCTCGGCGATCCGGCCAGCATCGACGCGGCGGTCCAGCGGCTGCGCGAAGCCGGCGCCGTGCACCTGGCCATCGCCCCGTGCGTGATCGGCCCGGAGACCAATCCGGCCGAGTTCGCGGCGCTGAGCACGGCGCTCGGCGCCCCGTGCTCGGCCCCGCTCCGCGCGCACCCGGCGATCGCCCAACTCGTCGCCGTCCGTTACGGCGAGGCTCTGGCGAGGATCAGCGTCAGAAGCCATTGACAGCCGGCACTCGCTTGCGCTGAGGTTCGTGATATGTGCCGCCCGGCCGCTCTGGCGCGCCCGAGCAGCCTCCTCCGGGTCGGCTGGTCCTGCGTCTCCTCCGGGGACAGCACGTCCCTGCCGGGGACAGCACGTCCCTGCCGGGGACAGCACGTCCCTGCCGGGGACAGCACAGTCTCTTTCCTACGACAACGCAAGAGGTGGGCGGTATGAGCGAGTGGAACGCGATGACCTACGAGGGCAAGGACACCATCCTCCGCGTCGTGCGCGACCAGGCGGCGCAGATGTTCGGGCTGGCCGAGCAGCCAGGCGCGTGGGAGGGCAAGACCGCCTGCGAGAGCTGGGAGGTCAGGGACATCATCGGCCACCTCGTCGACACCATGGAGGGTTACTTCAAGGCCTTCGAGATCGCCAGGTCCGGCGCCACGCCGGAGAACGCCTTCGGCCTGCTCGGCATGCACGAGCGAGCCGGCGACTCGGCCCGCGCGTTCCGGAACCTGTCCCAGGCCGAGATGATGACCAGGGTCCGCGCCGACCTGGACCAGATGATGGGCATACTCGAGCCGCTCAGCGCGGACGAGTGGTCCTCAATGATCGTCCCGCACTTCTACATGGGGCCGGTGCCGGCGTTCATCTACGCGGCCGGGCAGCTGATGGACTACGGCGTGCACACCTGGGACATCCGCGAAGGGCAGGGCAAGGGGCACGCGCTCCCCGCCGAGGCGGCCGACCTGCTCGTCCCGTTCATGTTCATCATCTGGCAGTCGACGATCAAGCCGGACGCCGACCGCACGCCGCTCACGATCGGCATCCACGTCACGACCGGTCACAATGCGGGGACCACCAGGGTCACGGTCAACGAGAACGGCATGAGCTACGAGCCGGGCAGCATCGACGACCTGCCGGCGGTCATCGAGTTCGACGCGGGCAGCATGGTGCTCACCGCGTTCGGCCGGATGCGGGCCGGGACGGTGCGCGGCGACCAGGCGCTCGCCGACCGCTTCCTCAACCTGTTCCACTGGATCTGAGCGGGGCCGATTTCATGATCGTGGTGGGTTGAACCCGCACGTCGAATAGACCAGTCAATCCACCACGATCATGGGGAGCCAGCGCCGTCGTAGTCCGCGGGCTGGCGGCCGGGCGGCAGCCGGTGCTTCGCGATCCGCGCCGTCGGGGTCCGCGGCAACTCCTCGATGATCTGCCAGAACCTCGGCACCTTGAACGCCGACAGCCGCTCGGCCGCGTAGTCGCGCAACCCGGCCAGGTCGATATCGGCGCCGGGGGCCGCGACGACGAAGGCCTTGATCTCCTCCTCGGTCAGCTCAGACGCGACGCCGACGACGGCGGACTCGAGCACGGCCGGATGCGAGTCGAGCACCTCCTCGACCTCCAGCGGGGACAGGTTCTCGCCCCGGCGGCGGAGCACCTCCTTGCGCCGGCCGACGAACGTGTAGGTGCCGTCGCTGTTGACGGTGACCAGGTCGCCGGTGTGCAGCCAGCCCCCACCCTCCTCCCCATCCCCCTTCACCAGCACCGCCGCGGTCTCTTCGGGCATCCCCCAGTACCCGGGCGTGATCACCGGGTTGCGCAGCAGGATCTCCCCGGTCTCCCCCGGCCCGAGCGGCGCCCCGCTTGCGCCTTCGGCGCCCGCGCCGTCCCCGCCGTCGTCCGGCGTGACGACCTTCGCCTCGTTGATCGTCCCCAGGTACGGATGCTG
>WNGH01015738.1_pt1 | contig 12436 bp, 9 predicted proteins | sample 5400631 | NCBI WGS metagenome assembly WNGH01 (sample SAMN13153373, study PRJNA577476) | soil metagenome | isolation source: 115 cm soil or saprolite under Garry oak tree replicate 1 | place: USA:California | collected 2016-06-15 | reverse complement strand
GCCCTACTCTACCCCCAGCTCGAGCGCCGCGAGCCGCGAAGGCGTCGGCACGCCGTCCGCGTCCCAGCCGCGGAGCGCGTAGTACTCGTCGAGCATCCGGTCGAGCTCCTCCGGCGGGCAGTACATCCCGGCGGACGGCCCGTCGGGGATCGGCTCGTGCATGACGCGCCACGGCAGCACGTCCTGGGCCCGCCGAACCCCCGCGCGGACGTTGAAGAGCCGCTCGAGGTTCACGATGCGCTCGCCGACGCGCTCGAGCTCCTCGACGGTCGTGTCCCACCCCGTGACGGCGCGGACCATCCGCGCGTACGGCTCGTCCACAAAGAGGCCGAAGCCGCGCTCCGAGGTGAACCGGCACATGACGAGCGAGTCGCCGACGGCGGTGAAGTGCTGGCTCCGTGCCGCGAACGCGGGCTTGTCCGCCGTCCCCCGCCGGTCGAAAGTCGGCGAATACTGCGGCGTCGGCCGCGTGTCGTGGTGGCTGCCGCCGCGCGTCGCCGTCGCGTAGCCGATGGAGAGCCCCTTGAGCGCGCGCGCGGAGTGCGCGGGCAGCTCGAGGCGCTTGACCGCGTAGACGAGCCGGGTCGCCTCGGGGTGGACGGACTCGGCGAGCCGCCACGCGCCCTCCGCGATGCGGTCGCCGAACCCCTCGCGCCGCGCGGTCTGCTCCACGAGGCGCAGCATTCCGCGCCAGTCGCCCCAGCCGAACTCCGTGCCGAGGTCGGCTTTCGTCAGCCAGCCGCGCTCCACCGCCTCGGCGACAAACGCCAGCGTCACGCCGAGCGAGATCGTGTCCATGCCGAGGAGATCGCAGCGGTCGTTGGCGAGGATCAAGGCCTCCGGGTTCGCGATGCCGAGCATCGGGCCGAACGCGAAGATCGTCTCGTACTCGGGCATCTTGGCCCGCGTGCCGGCGAACTCGCCCTCGCCGATCGCGTACTGCTTGCCGCAGGCGACCGGACACTTGAGGCAGGTCGTGTCGCGGTCGTGATAGTGCGCCTTCATCTCCTCGCCGGACACCGCGCGCGCCTCGTCGAAGACCTCGCGCCGGAGGTTCCACGACCCCAAGGCGCCGAGCGCGTTGATCGGGTTCACGAGGAAGGACGTTCCGAAGGTCGTCAGCGCCTGCGTTCCCTTCTTCATCGGCTCGCGCGTCTCCTCGAGGAGTGCCTTGAGCGCCGCCGGGTCCGCGACCTCGGTCTTCCGGGCGCCCCGTACGACGACGCCCTTGAGGTTCTTGGCGCCGAGGACGGCGCCGATCCCGCCGCGACCCGAGACACCCTCGCGATTCTTCCAGTAGTGGGCCATCGCCGCGAAGCGCACGCGGTGCTCGCCGGCCGGTCCGATGGCCATCGCGTCGGCGTCCGCTCCCTCCGCGGTGACCAGCGCCTCGACCGCTTCGCGCGTGGTGGTGCGCCCCCAGAGCGATGCGGCGGGCTTGACCTCGGCGCCCTGCTCCGTCACGACGAGGTAGGACGGCACCGCGGCGTGGCCCGTGATCAGCACCGCGTCGAAGCCCGTACGCTTGAGCGTTGCGGGGAAGCGCCCGCCGAAGGTCGAGTCGAAGAAGAGCCCGGTGAGCGGCGACGTCGTCGCCACGCAGGCGCGGCTGTTGCCCGGCACCGAGGTGTCCGTGACCGGGCCGACGGCGAAGACAACGGCGTTGGCCGCGTCGAAGGGATCCGTACCGGCGGGTACGTGGTCGTAGAGCAGCCGCGCCCCGAGGCCGTTGCCGCCGAGGAACGCGCGGGCCGTTCCTTCGGCGAGCGGCTCGTCGCGCGCGGCGCCGCGCGTCAGGTCGACGTGGAGGACGCGGCCGCCGTAGCCTTTCAACGACCGAGCCCCGCGAGACAGCGCTTGGCGGCCTCGGCGAGGTCGGCTGTGAGGTTCGGCTGGGCAAGGAGCTTCCGGCACGCGATCGCCGCGGCGTCGCTCTGCTTGAGCGCGGTGAAGCTCTTCGCCGCCGAGAGCAGAGCCGCCCGGCCGGCGGGCGACTCCGGCGCGACGTACGCCGCGGTCATGTAGTACTCCGCGGCGCCGAGGTGGTCACCCTCGGCCGTCAACACGTCGCCGATCGCGCGGGCGCCGTCGGCCACACGCTCGGCGTCGGACGCCTTGACGAGCCTTTCGAGCAGCGCGCGCGCCTCGGCGCCGCGCTTCTCCTGCGCGAGCAGCCGCGCGTGATTCAGGATGCCGTCGCTCACCTGATCCACGGGCTCGGTCGCCGTGCCCGAGTGGGCGAACGCCTCGAGCGCGCCCGTCCGATCCCCCGAGAGCTCGCGCACGCGGCCGAGCGCGAGCCACACGCGCGGCGCTTGAGGATCGCTCGGGCTCGTCGCGACGAAGCGCTCGAGCTCGGCGCGCGCCTCGGCGACCTTGCCCGTCTCGGCGTTGGCGCGAGCCAGACGGATCCACGAGGCCTCGGCCACGCCGCTCTTGGGAAGCTTTTGCTGCACGACGGTCGTGGCCTCGCGGACGACGGGCCACGCGCCCGCGGCCTCCGCGCCCGCGGCCACGCGCTCGAGCGCGTCGGCCGCCCCCGGTGACGCTGGATAGTCCGTCGCGAGACGGCGCGCGTGGCCGAGTGCGGTCGTCCAGTCGCGCTCCTCCACCGCGAGGCCCGTCAGGACGTCCAGGAGCGCCGCGGGATCCGCCAGGGGCGGCGTCGCGGCGAGCGCCGCCTGCGCGGACTTCTTGAACTCGCGCGTCGCGCCGCGACGGTAGCCGACCGCCGCGAGGCCGTAGTCCGCGGAAGCGGCGACCTCGGCCGGCCCCGCGTCCCGGGCCTGGCGGAAGAGCTTCTCGGCGTCGTCCAGCCGTGATTCCGTCAGCGCGATGGTCGCGTAGCCGAGCGTCGCAAGCCCGACGAGCCCCTCACCCTGCGCGCGCGCGAACTCCTCGGTCGCCACCACGTTCACGTCGAGGACGAGGAGCGCGACGGCGAGCGCCGCGCGCGCGCGACCGAAGAGCGCCGGCTGCGGCGCGCGGCCGAGCCAGTCCCGCAGCTCCGTCCGCGCCCCCGCGGCGTCGCCCGTGCGCACGCCGAGGATCGCGCGGTTCAGTCGCGCCACGTCCGCGCGCGGGTGGCTCGGATAGGACGCGACGACCTGCTCGAAGAGCGCGCGGCCGCCGGCGAGATCCCCCGACGCCACGGCCAGATCGGCGGCGGCCAGCAGCGCTTCCGGCGCCGCCGGGTGGTCGGGCGCGCCGCGCGCGAACTCGGTGAAGCTCTTGCGCGCGTCGGCGGCCTTCCCCTGGCGGAGCAGCGTCCACGCGAGCGCCAGACGCAGCGTGGGCGCGCCCGGCCTCGCTCCGTCGTTGAGCGCGCGCTGGAACGCCGCCGCCGCGACGACGTCGTCGCCCGACTGATACGCGGCCTCGCCTTGCAGCGCGAGTGCCGCCGCGCGGACCTCCGGCGACGCCGGCGCGTTCACGACGGGCGCCAGGTCCGTGAGCGCCTGGCGGAACTCGCCCACCTCGACGTTCGTCCGGGCCAGGCGCAGGGCCGCCTGCGCGGCGGTCGCCGAGCCCGGCTCGACCCGGCGCGCGAGATCGAACTGCGTGCGCGCCTCGTCCTGGTTGCCCGCCGCGCGCGCGGCCTCGCCGCGCATGAGGAGCACCCACGCGCGGGCGGCGGGCGTCAGCTGTGCGCCGAGCGCGTCTTGAAGGATGAGGTCCGCGTCGGACGACGCCGCGCTCTCGGCGGCCGCGCGCGCCACGCGATACGCCGCGGGCTGCGCCAGAGGCGAGCGCCGTCCGCGGAGCCCGGCGAGGGCCTGGCGGATCACGACCCAGTCGCCGGACCGCACAAGGGCGACCGCCAGCCCGGCCTCGGTCCAGTCCCGCTCGGGCGCCAACGCGCTTCGCGGCGCCGCGAGCGCCTGGCGGAACGCGGGCACGGCGACGTCCTCGTGGCCGGCGGCGAGGCTCCACCAGCCGAGCCGCGCGTACGCGCTGCCGAGGAGCGGATGCGCGCCCGCCTGGACGAATCGGTCCAGCTCTGCCTCGGCGTCGACTGTGCGGCCGAGTCGGCCGAGCGTGTCGCCCTTCCAGAAGCCGACGTCGCGGGAAAGCTGGGGCGGCGCCCCGCGCGACTCCAGAAGCGTCCACGCCTGATACGCCTCGTCCCACTTCCCCAGCGCGTAGTACGCGAGCGCGACGCCGTGGCGGCCCCATGCGTCGAGGGGCGCCGGCGGATTTGCGGCGAGCAGCTGGGTGAAGGCGTCGCGCGCGCGTGAGGGATCACCGAGACGCAGCGCCGTCCAGCCGCTCGCGTGGAGACTCCACACGGTCCAGTCGGTGCGCGTCCGCTCGCGCGTGACCTGGCGGTAGGCCCAGTCCGCGCGCTCGATCTGGCCGAGGCGGTAGTAGGTCTCGCCGAGCCAGTAGCGCCGGCCGGCAGCGGCGGCAGGTCCACGGGCACGGACGGCAGCGGGACGTCGACGACGAGGGGAGGCCGCTCCACGTTCGAACGCACCGGCGCCAGGAAGATCCGCAGATCCGGCGGCGGCGCGACCGGGGCCGCACCCGCGAGCGCGAGCCAGAGTGTCGCGAGCCCGATGGCGCGGCGCGAGTTCATGATTTCTTCTCGCCCTTGGGTGCTGGGGCCGGCCGCCGGCTCGCGCAGCTCTTGGCCGCCTGGGCGCGCTGCTTCGCCCAGTCGCGCAGCGTCGGGTCGGGGCTCTTGGCGACGGCCTCGTACGCCTGGACCGCCGCCCGACACTCCTGCAGCTCCTCACGCGCGAGGCCGAGGCCGGCGAGGGCGCGGTAGCGCACGCCCGTCTCGACGTTGCCGACGTCCCCGACCGCCTCGAACGCCTTCGCCGCGGCGCCGAAGCGCTTGAGCTTCAGCTCCGATTCGCCGTTGAGGAGCCAGCCCTCCGCGCGCACCGCGTTCTCGTCGCTCTTCGCCGCCAGCGTCGAGAGAAACGCGGCGTCCTTGTAGTTCTTCTGCTTGAAGGCGTTCGACGCGAGCTCGAGCGCCAGCCGCCGCGTCGCCGGATGCTCGGGGAACTCCTTGCGGAGACGCGTCCAGGCCGCGTCCCGGTCTTTCGGCCGGCCGAGCCGTCCGGCGATCGACGCCGCCTCGTAGAACGCCTCGGGGCTCGCGGGATCCTGCTCCATCAGCGTCTTGTACTCGGCGAGCAGGTCGTCCTTGTCGCTCACCTTGTCGAGGAACTGCTTGATGCGCTTGCGCGCCTCCGGCACGTTTTCGTGCGATGGGTACGTCTCCACGAATCGGCGGAGGTCGGCGACGCCGCCCCTGACGTCCCCCGTCGTCGCCTTGACGAAGCCGATGAGGTACTCGGCCTCGGCGACGAGCGGCGACGACGGATACGTCGTCTTGAACGACGCCAGAAGCGCCAGCGCGTCGGGGCCGCGCTTGGTCTCCGCGAGGAGGCGCGCGGCCTGGATCGTGGAGGCGGGCGCGAGCGCGTGCTCGGGCCAGCGCCGCGCCAGGTCGCGGAATTCCCCGAGCGCGGTCTCGGTCTTCTTCAGCTCGAGATCGCTCCACGCCGCGCCGTAGAGCGCCTCCGGCGCCAGCGGCGCCGCCGCGTCGGCGCGGAAGACCTCGTCGTAGACGGCGCGCGCGTCGGCGTAGCGCTTGAGCCGGAAGAGCGCCTCGCCCTCCCACAGGCGCGCCTCGCCCGGCTGGCCCGGCGGCGGGGTGAGCGCCTGCGCGCGGCGGAACGTCTCGAGCGCCCCCTCCCACTCGCCCATCGCCAGCCGCGTCTTGCCGAGGAGCAGGAGGGCGGCGCCGGCGCGGGAATCGGCGGAGTATTTGGCGACGAAGCGGTCGAGCGCGGGGCGCGCGACGATGTAGAGCTTGTCGCCGTAGGCGCGCTCGCCCAGGAGCCAGAGGCGGTCGGCCTCCTCGAGGGCCAGCGCGGTCGACGGCGAGACGGACAGGACGACGAGGACGACCGCGCTCAGGGCAAGCGAGCGCCTCAGCATCGTCTTCATGCTACCACGCACTGTGGTACGGTCACGCCATGCGGCTCGTCGTCTTCGACCTGGATCACACGCTCGTGCGCACGCCGCTCGACCTGGCCGCCATGGCGCGCGAGATGCGCGCGTTCATCGAGGACGCGGAGGGCCCCCTGCCGTCGCGCGCGGAACGCTACCGCGTCGGCGAGCTCACCGAGTGGTGCGCGCGCCACGCGCCGGAGCTCTCCGACCGCGTGTGGGCGATCGCGCTCGATCACGAGCAGCGCGCGATGGCGGCCGCGACACTCGAGCCCGGCGCCGGCGAGGCGATCGCCGGCGCCCGGTCGGCCGGCTTCACCGCCGCCGTGTGGACCAACAACGCGCGCGAGGTCGCCGTGGACGCGCTGGCGCGCTTCGGCGTGGCCCCGAGCCTCGACCTCGTCGTCACGCGGGACGAGATGCGTCGCCTCAAGCCCGACCCGGACGGCTGGCGCGTCATCGCCGCGCACTTCGGGCCGCTGCGCGACGCGGTCGTCGGCGGCGACTCCTGGGTGGACGGACTCGCCGCCGGCGCCGCCGGCATCCCGTTCGTCGCATACCGGCCGCGCCCGGGCGAGCTCGAGCGCTGGCGCGTGACGCCCGTGGCGCGCCTGGACGATCTCCTCGAGCTGCCGGCCTGGCTCGCGGCCCGCGCCGTCGTCGGCTGAGGACAGGTGGACCTCTTCGAGCGCGCGCCCCTCGAGCCCACAGGCGTGCCGCCGACGGCGCCGCTGGCCGAGCGGATGCGGCCGCGCACGCTCGACGAGATCGTGGGCCAGGACCACCTGCTCGGCCCGGGACGCGTGCTGCGTCAGGCGATCGAGCGCGGGCCCCTGCACTCGATGATCCTCTGGGGACCGCCGGGCTCGGGCAAGACGACGCTCGCGCGGCTCATGGCCCAGGTCGGCGGCGCGCGCTTCGTCTCCTTCTCCGCGGTCCTGTCGGGCGTCAAGGAGATCCGTGAGGTCGTGGCCCAGGCGCGAACGCGGACGATCCTCTTCGTGGACGAGATCCATCGCTTCAACCGCGCGCAGCAGGACGCCTTCCTGCCGCACGTCGAGAAGGGCACGCTGGTCCTCGTCGGCGCGACCACGGAGAACCCGTCGTTCGAGGTCAACTCGGCGCTCCTCTCGCGCTGCCGCGTCTACGTGCTCCGCGGCCTCGGCGAGGCGGACGTCCTCACGCTGCTCCGCCGCACGCTTGCCGACCCGGAACGCGGCCTCGGTTCGCTCGGCTCCCCAGCCGTCGCCGCGACCGACGATGGCCTGCGCGCCATCGCGCGGGTCGCGAACGGCGACGCGCGCACCGCGCTCACCGTCCTCGAGCTCGCCGCGCAGCTCGCCGAGCCCCTGGGTGGCGTGCGAACGATCACCGACGCCGGGATCCGCGAGGCCGCGCAGCGCAAGGCGCTCCTCTACGACAAGGCCGGCGAGGAGCACTACAACCTGATCTCGGCGCTCCACAAGTCGCTCCGCGACTCCGATCCCGACGCCTCGCTCTACTGGATGACGCGGATGCTCGACTCCGGCGAGGATCCGCTCTACGTCGCGCGGCGGCTCGTGCGGTTCGCCTCCGAGGACGTCGGCAACGCGGATCCCATGGCGCTGACGCTCACGCTGGCCGCCAAAGACGCCTACGACTTCCTCGGCTCGCCCGAGGGCGAGCTCGCGCTGGCGCAGGCCACGCTCTACCTGGCCCTCGCGCCGAAATCCAACGCCGCCTACCTCGCCTACGGGCAGGCGCGCACCGACGTGGAGGAGCGCCCCGCCGAGCCCGTGCCGCTCCACCTGCGCAACGCGCCGACGGACCTCATGAAGAACCTCGGGTACGGCGAGGGCTACCAGTACGCCCACGACGCGCCCGAGGCGCGCGTGGACCAGACGCACCTGCCCGACGCGCTCGCCGGCCGGCGCTACTACCGGCCCACGGACCGTGGGCTCGAGGCGGAGCTCTCCCGCCGGCTCGAGGCGTGGCTCCGCTGGCGCGAGGAGCGGCGACCGAGATGATCTAGAATGAGTCGTATGCCGCCCCTGCGCGTGGGCGTTATCTTCGGCGGGCGATCCGGCGAGCACGAGGTCTCGCTCGCCTCCGGCGCGTCGGTGATCGCGGCGCTCCGGCAACGCGGCCACGCGGTCGTTCCGATCGGCATCGCACGGGACGGTCGCTGGCTCGTCGGCGGCGATCCCCTGCGTGCCCTCGTGGACGCCGCGCGCGTCGGCCTCCCGGCCGACGACACGACCGGCGCTGTGAAGAAGGCACTCGCCGACCGTGCCGAGGACGCGGCGCAGGCGAACGTGCAGGCCGCGCTGGTCCGGACCGAGCCCGCCGGCGGTCTCCCCGCCGAGCTCCGCTCGGCGCTCGACGTGGTCGTCATCATGCTCCACGGGCCCTTCGGTGAGGACGGCACGATCCAGGGGCTCCTCGAGCTCGCCGACCTGCCCTACGTCGGCGCCGGCGTGCTCGCCTCCGCCGTCGGAATGGACAAGGCGACGATGAAGGCGGTCTTCCAGGCGCACGGCCTGCCGGTCGTCGAGCACCTCGTGGTGCTGCGCCACGAGTGGCGCCGGCGCCCCGACGGGGTCCGGCGTCGCGTCGCCGAGACCGTCGGCTTCCCGTGCTTCGTCAAGCCCTCAAACCTCGGCTCGTCGGTCGGGATCAGCAAGGTTCGCGCTGCTGGCGAGCTCGCCGCGGCCCTCGACGAAGCGGCGTGCCACGACCGGAAGCTCCTCGTCGAGCGCGCCGTCGCCGGCCGCGAGCTCGAGGTCAGCGTACTCGGCAACGACGAGCCGATCGCGTCGCTGCCGGGCGAGATCGTCTACGAGAGCGAGTGGTACGACTACGCGACCAAGTACGCCGAGGGCCAGGCGCGCGTCGTCTGTCCCGCGCCGCTGCCCGCCGCGCTGAGCGATCGGATCCGCGCGCTTGCCCTGGCGGCATTCAGCGCGATCGACTGCGCCGGCATGGCCCGCGTGGACTTTTTCCTCGAGGGTGATCGCGTGATCGTCAACGAGATCAACACGATCCCCGGATTCACCTCCACGAGCGGCTATGCCCAGATGTGGGAGGCGACCGGGCTCGCCTATCCCGACCTGATCCAACGGCTGCTGGACCTGGCATTGGAGCGCCGGGGGGAGACCCTGCGCTGATCCTGATCGCCGGCGGCGGCACGGGCGGCCACACGAGCCCGGGGCTGGCGGTCGCGGCGCTGCTGCGGGAGAGGTCGATGTCCTGCGCGTGGGTCGGCAGCCGCGACGGCCTCGAAGCGCGCACGGCCCCCGAGGCGGGCATCCCGTACCACACGATCCCCACGGGCAAGCTCCGGCGCTACTGGGCCTGGGCGAACGTCACCGATCTCCTCGTGCGCGTGCCCGCCGGCACCGGCCGCGCGCTCGCCCTGCTGGTACGGCTCAAGCCGCGCGTCGTCTTCGCGACGGGCGGCTTCGTCGGGCTGCCCGTCGTCGTGGCCGCGGCGCTCGCGCGCGTGCCCGTCGTCGTCCACGAGCAGACGGCCGTGGCCGGCCTCGCCAACCGGATCGCCGCGCGCCTGGCCCGCCGGGTCGCCGTGACCTTCCCCGACGCGCGGGGCGACTTTCCGGCCGCCAAGGTCGTCGTCACGGGCAATCCGCTCCGACCCGAGCTGCGCGCGGGATCGCGCGCCGACGCGGTCGCGCGCTTCGCGCTCGACCCGGCGCTGCCTCTCGTCTACGTCACGGGCGGCGCCCAGGGCGCCGCCGCCATCAACCGCGCCGTGGGGGAGATCTTGCCGGAGCTCCTCGAGGGGACGCAGGTCGTCCATCAGTGCGGCGACAACCAGACCACGGGGGATCGCGCGTGGCTCGACGCCCGGCGGCAGGCGCTGCCGGCGGCGCTCGCCCGCCGCTATACCATCGCGCCCTGGGTCGGCGCGGAGCTCGCCGGGATCTATGCCGCCGCGGCGCTCGTCGTCGGCCGCGCCGGGGCGGGCACGGTCAACGAGTGCTGCCAGCTCGGCGTCCCGGCACTCTACGTTCCGCTGCCCGGAACGCGCGGCGACGAGCAGACGGCCAACGCCCGCCTCGTCGGCCGCGCAGGCGGCTGCTCCATCGTGCCCCAAGCGGGACTCACGCCGGATCTCCTGCTCGCGCGGATCCGTGCCCTGCTGGCGGATCCGGCGCGGCTCAAGGACATGGGCGAGCGCGCCCGCTCGCTCGCCGTCCCAGACGCGGCCGAACGCATCGTGGCGCTGCTTCTCGAGGTCGCGGCGTGAGGTGGGTGGGTGGGATAGGTCCTCTGACCACGATGCCTGTCGCACCGATCACCGGCACGGCATTCCCAGTCATCCCGTGGCGTCGTCACTGCCGGCGGCAGGAACGGGTCACCCGGACCTATCCCACCCACCCACCTCACGCCGCGGCGCCGGGACTAGCCGCGGGCGGGGCGGCGGCCACCGAGGTCGCGTCGGAGCGGGCAGTCCTCACACCGGGGCACGGCACGACAGTGCGACTTGCCGACCGCGACGAGCAGCGCGTGGAGCTCGTTGAACAGCGCCGGATCGGACGGCAGGTGGGCTTCGAGGAACGCGCGCGCGTCCTCGTACGCGGCGTCCGGGCGGAGCAGTCGGTGGCGCGCGAGCACACGACGCGCGTACGCGTCCGCCACGAAGACCGGGCGCCCCGCGGCGTAGAGGAGGATCGCGTCGACGGTCTCCGGACCGAGGCCGCGCACGGAGAGGAGCTCCCGACGGAGCGGGCCGAGCGGAGCGCGGCGCAGCGAGGCGAAACCGCCCCGGGCCAGGAGCCAGCGCGTGAAGGCACGGAGCCGGCGCGCCTTGAGCCGGTACGTGCCCGCCGCGCGGATCGTCCGGGCGAGCGTCGCCTCGCCGGTCGCCGCGACACGGGCGGGGCGGAGCAGCCCGCGGGCGCGGAGCGCCCCGACCGCGCGCGCGGCGTTTCGCCAGGCGGTGTGCTGGACGAGGATGGCGCCCGCGGCCACTTCGTAGGCCGTCCGCGACGGCCACCAGCGCTGCGGGCCGAAGCGCTTCCGGAGGTCGCGATAGGCGCGCAGCAGCCGGCCCTTCACGCGGTCGCGCGGCGGGCCGGGAATGCGGCGCCACGCGCGCAGCACGGGGCGCGCTGAGCCGATGCTCGCCGTCATCCTGCTGCTCCAGTCGCTCCTCGTCGCCGTGAGCGGACCCCCATCGTCACCCGAGTATCTCCCGCTCAGGGTCGCGCAGGCCGAGGGTCACTTCCGCCGCGAAGGCTTGGAGGTGACGCTCCGGACGACCCGGGCCGAGCCGGGCGCCGCCGAGGCGCTGGCGCAGGGTCAGGCCGACCTCGCGGCGACGACGCTCGACGCGATTCTCAGATTCGGTCCCCGGATTCCGGGCCAGTCCTCGCGCCTCGTCTTCGGCTTCACCGCCGCCCCGCCCGTGGCCCTGCTCGTCCCGACGAGCCAGCAGGCCCTCGTCAAGTCGCTGGAGGATCTGCCGGGCACTCGCGTGGGAGTCGCCAGCCCGGGCGCCCGTCCCGCGCAGGTGTGGGTGGTGAGTCTCGGCAGTCGCGGTCTCATCAGCGCGATCGAGAGCGGCGAGGTCCACGCCGCGCTCGTCCACGAGCCGTACGCGTCCCGCCTGATCGCCGAGGGCCATGCGAAGGTCTTGGCCGATCTGCGCCGGCCCGACCGGGTGGCGCGAGCGCTCGGTGGGCCGACGGTCAACGCCGCCGTGTTCGCGCGCTCGGACCGGATGCCGCCGGACCGCGACCTCGCCGCGTTCGCCCGCGCCCTCGGCGTCGCCGAGCGGCGCATCGCGGAGGCGGGCGCGGGAGAGCTCGCGGCTGTCCTCCCTCGCCCCGTGGTCGGGTCCGAATTCGAGACGCGGCTCGAGGCGACCCGGGCCGTGTATCTCAAGGACGGCCTGGTGACGGCCGATCAGGTGCAGGAGACGATCGCGCTGATCCGGGCCCACCTGCCCCTGCCAGGCACCCTCCGGATCCCCAAGCCCGACGAGATTCTCCACGTCGAGCCGGCGCGACGCGCCCTCAGCCAACCCGCGCGGAAATGAGCGGGGCGCCGAAGTCGGCGAGGAGCCGGCGCGTGGCCTCGAGCGGCAGCCCCACGACGTTCGAGTAGGAGCCGACGAGGCCGTCCACCAGGTTGCCCCCCAGGTCCCGGATCGAATAGCCCCCTGCCTTGTCGAGGGGGGCGCCACTGGCCACGTAGGCCTCGATGTCGGCGTCCGGGTAGTCGGCCATGAGAACGCGGCTCGTCACCACGGTTGCCCGCTCCCGGCCCCTCTCGGCTTCCACGACGGCGACCCCGGTCACCACCTCGTGCCACCGGCCGCGAAGCCGCCGGAGCATCGCGCGGGCCGGCTCGGGGCCGGCCGGCTTGCCGAGGACCTCACCGTCCACGATCACCAGCGTGTCGGCGCCGAGGACGAGCCCGCGCCCGGCGCGCGCCGCCACCGCCCGAGCCTTTCGGAGCGCGAGTC
>WNGH01005165.1_pt1 | contig 12436 bp, 7 predicted proteins | sample 5400631 | NCBI WGS metagenome assembly WNGH01 (sample SAMN13153373, study PRJNA577476) | soil metagenome | isolation source: 115 cm soil or saprolite under Garry oak tree replicate 1 | place: USA:California | collected 2016-06-15 | reverse complement strand
TTCGACCTTCAGTTTCCAGGCCAGTAAGTGCCCTTATGGCGTCGACATTCTCCGGAACAACGACGCTCTCGTTGTGGACCTGGTAGACCATATTTGCTTCACCGTCCGTGACGTTTAGTATGTCTTCCCAGTAGGCTACTTCCCACATGTCAGCCCTAGCTCTATGCATGTCTCGCATCATCTCAGCTACAGCGTTCATACTGTCAACTCCATCAGTCGTCCTCACAGGAGCCAGCCGAGGTGCGTTCTTCAAGACCTTCAGGACGTCCTTCCGCTCTGGATTGTTCTTTAGCTGGACCATGGCGAAGTGTAGGTGGCCGATGTTGAAGGGTCCTTTCGCGGCCATTGTTGTAATGTCGAGTTTTGGAAGAACGGTTTGCGCGTCGGGTCCCTGATGGGAGGGAATATGCGCCTCGGGGACGACAGTATTGATGAGTCCGTTCTTGTGGCTCTCCCACGGGTCTGTTCCTCTCCGGAACACGACAACTCTCGCCTTTCTCACCCCGAGCCCATTCTGTAGTGCTCCGATGGTTCTGCAGATTCCGGTTGTGTTGCAGCTCACGACCCGCGTGGCGCTCTTGTTCAGATTCTCGGCGTAGTTGCACTGGGCAACGAACGATGATCCTGTTAGATCGTGCTTCTCGCCTCCCTGGAAGACCGATTTGACTCCGAGCTTGTCGTATTGCGCCTTGTTCTTCGCGCCCAGTCCGGCTGGGGTGCAGTCGATCATAACGTCGACCTTTTTGATCAGGTCTTCTAGAACTCCTGAAACCTCTATTCCCGCCTTTTTCATATCGGGAAGTTTCTCGGGAATCGAGCTGTAAATCGCGAAATTCTTCTTCTGCCCCATCTTCACGCGATAGTCTGCGACCACGTCGGAGACGCCGATGAGTTTCATGTCCTTCTGTTTCGACACCGCCTCGGCAACACGCTTGCCGATGACCCCAAACCCGTTCACTCCAACCCGAGTAGCTGGCTTCGCCATACTAGCATCGAGATCAGACATTGAGAATGGTTTCTTTTAGACATAACCCCAATCCCCCTATCGTTCCCGCCGCGAACCGTTTACTCTTGCGGGTCCATGATGAACGACTGGGCAGACACGCCCCGCAAACTTAAGGGTAGGAAACATTAGGTCTCTCGTGGTGCCAGAAATGGGTCATAGCGACGGGATCCAGAGAAGACCAAGGAAGAATACGATGACGACAACCGTTCGAATCAACTGAATCCAAACAACGATGAGTACAACCAAGACGACGAGTAAGCTACGGTGTGGTTCAACTCTTAGCTCCCTTTTTCTTTCCCTGTCGAAGCGGATATTGAACTTGGAGGTATTCGCCTGCTAGTTCTGCGCGGAAGCAGGTTCGAGATATTCCCAGAGATCCATCCGGGACAATCACCATTTAACGAGTCCCAGAAGATCCTCAATCGTAATCATCGGATCGGCCTTTGGTGAGAGGGTTCCTTCGTATTCTGCGGGCATGGGCATCTTAGCCATCACCATAGCTTGCTCGTATGTTTCAGCGGCTTTCCATCCTTTCTCCATAAGCTCAAAGAATCGGTCGAGAAAGGAGACAAATTCATTACTTCGAAGCAGTCGGACATTGTCCCTGGCTTTTGACAAAGCTGCTTCAGAAAATCCTTCTTTGTTTGTGTAGAGTATGGGGTAGATTTTCCAATTGGGGTATTTTGTTTGATACCTCGGCTTGTGTCCTCCAATTTGGTCGACCCCGTCTCGTCCGACTAGTTCGGGTTTGATCTCATCTGGTTTCTGGACCTTCTCATCCTTGGTCTTGACTTCCACTAGACAGACAAATCGAGTACCAGTTGTAGCAAACAACAGGAGGTCGGGTTCATTTTCCTTATCATAGTTTCGATGCACTTCAAAACCCATCAGTTCAAAGATTAGTCGCAACCTATCACAGATTTGATCATGCTTTCCTGTAATTATGCTGGTCGTCAAAACCTCCCAAGCTTTTCTCACGTCACGTCTCTTCGACGTATTTGTTAGCGAAAAATCTCCCCAAATCCGGAGAAGCTTCTCTCCAAAGTCCCAAGTCTCTGCGTCATGTATTACTTGTTCATCCTTCCTCTCTACTTCACTCAATTCGTTGATGAGAAGCTGGAGCCCGCTAAACCAGCTTGTCTTGCCATCGCTGAGTGATTTTCGCAGATTTTCAATAACTTTCGACTTGTAAGCTTCCTTTTGGTAGTTAAGATATGCGAGGTAGTAGCACGCTCCTGCCAAATAGTGCATCCAGGCACTCTGGCGCGAACCCCTTAGATCATTTGCCGTGTTGAGGTAAAAGTCTGCAGAATCAGAGAACCTTTGTGCAGCCTCGATATAGTTCTGTCTTACAGTTAGCTCGTGCCACGCATCAATTTCGGACCTGTAGGGTTTTTCCGACTCTTTGATTGTAGAATCGCCTAGATCTTGAATATGCCTTTCAACCTCCCTTTCAAAGTCTGGTAGGTTGTTGGCCAGCAAAAGCTTCGCGACTTCGATGCATCGACTAATTCCACCAGTCTCTGCGTAATCCTGCCCGTAGTCAAGTTCTGCCCTCATTCTCCTTGGAAATAGAGCACAAATAGCCCCTTGTGCTTGATTGTCATTCGCAAGCCGACTATCCAGTACAAAATAGACAGCAAAGTCATTGGAGTTTCTATTACATCTCCCAAATGCCTGAACCAATCGATGTCTCACTTTTTCATCGATGTAATCTGACTCCTCCAGTTGATTCTTTGCAAAGGAATCCGTGGGGCCGAGCACGAAGGGGAGAGTTGGAACAATCGCAACCCTGCATGAGTCATCAGGAAGGTCAAGTCCGATGAACCTTCCTGCAGTTATGAGAGCCCCTGAATCGGACTTGGCAAAGGCAGTGCTGTCAACCTCTCTCTTGTAAAGAGTAGTGTGGTATCCTCTCGCATTTAGAACGTTGATAACTTTGTTCGCGTCTCGGTGCGAATTGCATATGATCAGCGCCTTGCCGAAGGCTTCGTAGACCTCAACGATTGCGCTGACGACATCGTCATCTAGGCCAGGTGAAGCCGAAACTCCGTCAAGTGGAAAGATGATTCGCCTTCCCATTGTAGCAATCGGGTTTTCCACGTCCTTCTCCGTCAGGAGCTTCAGCTCGACATCCGCGCCGAGCGTCCTATGGATGTATGCTCGACTCCCAATAGTCGCGCTCATGAAAACTATCGTTTCTACGTCTTTGAGTCGGTCATGCATGAGACCAGGCGTTATGAACGGAGCAAAGACTATCGAGTCTCTCATGACAAACATCAGGTAAGTCTCAAGTCGGCTGTCGTTTCTGTCAAAACTGTACGTCAGTTCTTGGGAACCCTGTCCCGACAAAACTAGGGTTCTGAGTTTCTTGGCCAGTTCGATGCTGTGCGTGAAATAGACAAGCTGGGCTTCTTCGCTAGACTCGCTTAGCCGAAGCGTGTCGAGCTTCGCCTGGTAGATTCGATGGCGACCCAGTTCGTTGACAAGCTCGTTCCATATCTTGGCGTCATCCGCTCTCGATATTGTCACACTGTAGTGGTCTGATAGGAAGTTCTCGAAGAAATCCGCATCGTCGATAACAAGCACGTCGGGGGTTGGAATATCTGTACCCATCATGTATGCCCAGTAATTCATTATCCCTATCGCATGATTGCGGGCATACCTTCGCTTGTTTCTGACTCTTGTAATTGCCTCGGTTTCATCTTCTCTCTTTCCGGTAACAACAGCCCCTTGCAGCCCTAGATCTTCGCATCTACGAGCCATGTCGTCGGCCAGAGCGTTGGAGGAAGTAAGGACGGCGACCCTTTTTCCAGAAGCTCGCCAAGCCTCAAGGATGAGGAGCCCAATCACACTCTTTCCAGAACCTGTGGGTAGCTCTATTCCAACTCGATGATGTCCCTTGAGTTCATTGTAATACTTGCCGAGAACTTCTTTTTCAGCGTCCCATAACCCTTTGAACTGCCCTTGAGGGTTGAGTTGTAGAGAGCTGAAAACGTCTAATGGATTCTTCGTCGCTGAGTGCCTCTACCAAGACAAGTCGGATTTATCGGACAGGGTTTCGAGCATTGCTATTACTTGAAGCAATCGCTAAGTGGTAGTCCTAAAGATAAAACAGCTATCCATTTCGTTTTTGGGCATCAGCCGCAAGAGACGCTGCAATAAGAAAGGTCGAAAGATCCAACGACATTAGAGTTTGCAGCTTGACCGAGGCTGAAGACGCTAATTTGACTGCAATTGGGGAAACGGGAAGGCGTCCTTGATAATAAGTCCGCGAAACAGTTTTCGGGTTGAGAACGGAAGTCGGAAGTCTCTTCCGATACTCCAGTTAATATACGATTTCTCCGAAGTTCTCACCGTCTGAAACCGAACAAACGGTAGACCCTGCTGGTTGTAGCATCGAGATAGTTCCATTCCTTCTTGGATCTTCTTTCTTCCTTGAAGAATTTCTTTCGGCTCACATGGAGAGTTCGATAGACGGATTCTCCGATGAGAAGCTGGTCGGGACGGCATGCGGAACAGATCTTCGCAGCGATATTCATTGTGTATCCCAACAGATCGAGAGTGGACTTCACTTTCTTGGCTCCCATTCCGATGATTTGGGTCTCACCTGAGTCTATACCAATCCTGAACTGAAGCGGCGGGTGTTGATTTGCTCTCAGGACGGGGTTTAAGACTGCAGGAATGAAGGACTTCATGAGGATTCCGCAGTCGACTGCGCTATCTGTTGCTCCAGTGAAGTTGTGCTCTGCAGGAAAGAATGCAATCAAACCGTCGCCCGTGTACTTGTGAACGTACCCCCCATTACCATCCACGATCAGGCTCATCTCGCGAGCCAATGTCGTGATTAGTGTTCTTTGAGCGACATCAGATAGGACGCGCGAAAGTTGAGTCGACTTGATAATGTCAATGTATAAAACCACAAACAACAATTTCCTTCCGGCGTTAATTTGAAGATACGCATTTGCGCGGTCTGGTTCCGGTTTCAGCTCTACCTCAGATTCCAACGATTCTTCTATCCGCTTTCTGGCCTGAGCGAAATATTCCGGCAGATTTTGTATTGAAGGCCGTGGAGCATAAATCGGCAAGCCCGCCATTTCTCTTGCAGCTCTGGCAATCACTACAGTTGACAAGAAAGTTCCATCAAACTTGTCAAAATACCCCTCCTTGCCATTGAGACTACGTTTCTCGTATCGGGCAGGGTCGGGGACCATTCTCATGCGGAAGAGCCCTTTTTCCTTGTCGATGAATTCGAACTCTTCTGTCTTGAAGTCGATTCTGATTTTTTTCTTCTCCATTGGCATGTCTATCGACCTACATAATGCCGGATATCTTTCGCTTCTTCGAACTACCTTCCATCATAAGTCCGAGCACTGTGAGGTCGGGAGACGGGCTTTAATACTAGGGCTCGGGTTCTTACGCTCTCAAGCTTTACTGCTTACAAAACGAAAAGAGAAGGTATCAGAAAGAAGGTAATGAATTATGGAGGTTAAACTTTCATGGTTGAACAGTCCCAGTACGCTACGACTACAAAGTACATAGTAAAAGCACACTTCGACGTTCAAGGCGTCGTCGAGAAACCAGACGTTGTTGGCGCAGTTTTCGGACAAACAGAAGGACTCTTCGGACCCGATCTAGACCTTAGAGAACTACAAAAGTCAGGACGGATAGGAAGAATCGAGATCAACCTCGATTCCAAACGCGACAAAACAACGGGATCCATCGTAATACCGTCAAGTCTAGACAAGGTTTCTACTGCCATTATCGCGGCAGCGATCGAGAGCGTCGACAGGATCGGCCCCTGTGAGGCCAAGATTACACTGGAAAAGGTCGAGGATGTCCGCGAAGAAAAACGAAACGCCATCCTAACCAAAGCGAAAGATATTCTCCGCAAATGGGTAGTCGAATCATCCCCCAGCACAGAAGAGGTCGTCAAAGAAGTCGCGTCCTCCCTAAGAGGCGTGGATCTCATCGAGTATGGTCCCGAGAAGCTGCCTGCAGGTCCAGAGGTCGAAAGCGGCTCACTGATAGTAGTTGAAGGCAGAGCAGACGTCATTCTCCTGATGAAGGTCGGGATCAAGAACGTGGTCGCGCTCAACGGGACCAAGGTTCCTGACACCATCATCAAGCTCACCAAAGACAAAGAAGTCACAGCCTTCCTCGACGGGGACAGAGCTGGAGACTTGATTCTCAAAGAGCTACAACAGGTCGCAGACATAGACTATGTCGCACGTGCACCCTTCGGGAAAGAGGTCGAGGAGCTCACGCCCAAGGAGATAATGAAAGCCCTCAGGGAACGGGTCCCGATCAACCTTGCTCGACCAGTCGAGAGACCTGAGAGAGTACAGTTCGCCCGTCCGGAAAGGCCTGAGAGACAGGAACGATACGAGCGACCCTATGAAAGAGGGTACGGTCCATCTGAACCACCCGTCCAAGCGCCGCCCATCCCAAGGCCCAGCCTCTCACCAGTAGTGTTCGACGTTGCCAAAGATTTGCGAGGAACTCTGGAGGCGGTGATATTCGACGAGGCAGGAAAGGAACTTGGCAGGATGCCTGTCAGCGAGCTTGCTGAGAAGATCCCGGGCGTCGAGAGCGCGCACTTGGTCTTGTTCGATGGAGTTGTCACTCAGAGACTGTTAGACATTGCCGCGGGCAAGAATATCCGATTCGTCATCGGCGACAGGGTATCCGATGGAGCCAAGAAGCCACCGAACGTGAACGTTATGACGCTGAGCGATCTATCTTCGTTCAGTCCAGGCCCTGCGATTGCAAGCTGACCTGACCGCGACTCGTCCCAAGCAAGTCCTTCTCAGATATCCCGAAGACCTCTAGAACTCTAGACGCAGCCGGGACAATCTGGTTGTGAACATAGTACTCGTAGTCCACCTGGTCTAACGAGACTTTGAAGTGCGGCTCTGCCTTCTGGTAGAGTTTTCCTGACTTTCTTGTGATAATGAATCCGACCTTGTCTCCTACACTAACCGGCCAACCCTCTTTCGCCATCTTCCGGGCAACCTCCACATGAGGCGCGTTAACCTCGTACTCATCCGGTCGCTTCGTGAGGGTCTTCCATATCACCAGCGAAGACTTGGGAATCTTTGCCGATTCTAAGTCCTTGGTCAAGCTGATCACATACGATTTTGCCTTTGCTGGATTTCCATCTTGAAGGACGAGCTTGAGGACTTCGTTCTGAACATTCCTAGCCAGATTGGACCAGTCTCCTCTGATTGCTTCCATTCCAACAACGTCAAGTTCTCCATCCTCCAGTAGTCCAGCGTATTTCTTCTTGGCTTCAGTGAATAGGATTCGCTTGTACAACTGTCCTAGATTGATTTCGAGTCCTAGGTTCTTGTCGATCTCTTTGATGAACTGGTTTACGAGTTTTTCCTTGTACTCGACAAAGAGGCTGTCTGTATCTCCGTAGAGGACTTTGAGCCCGAGGGTTTTGGCGATATCGATGGATTTGTTTATCGTGTCGCGTCCGAGTGCAGCGGCTGATTCTGCGACCTCTCGAGAGTACCATCGGGACCCGGCCCAGCCCGCGTAGCCGTAGGTGGCGTTGGTGATGACCTTCGTCGCTTTTTCACGAGCTTTCAGAATCTTGTGCTCGAGAGTCCCTCGCGGTGTCTTGGCCGCCTCTCTCTTCGCAGCTTGTCTGCTTGCAATGAGCTGGCTGAGAACGATCTTGTAGAAACCTGGAGGGCTTCTTCTAAAATGATGGCCGACCTCGGGAACTTCAAAGACGTCCTCGCCTCCCTTATTGACGAGAGTGTCCGGGGAAATATTGTACTTGACCATCAAGCTAGGATACATTGCTGAAAAGTCGAGCACCGCGACACTGTCGTGTAATCCTACACTGGGTTCAAGAACAATTGCGCCTTTGTAAGGAATAATATTGAGCTCTTCTCTGGCGGGTATGAGCTCGCCGAGTCTGTGAGCCTCCATCACCAGATAGCTGTCAACTCTGAAACCAACCGCCGCGGCGAGGACCTGATCCGGCGGGAGCGCTGAGAGATTCGAGAGTTGTAGTGTGTAATCGAGCGCGTCTTCCGCAATGTTGAAGACTGAGGTTGCTTGCGCTTCGATCTGTCCCACTAAGGCTGAACGATCCTTACCGGTCCAGCGATCGTAGTATTCTGTCTCGTCAATTGTTGGACTGGAGGCTTCGACTCCGAGAAACCTTGCCACATTCTCCACGCTCTTAATTTTCACATCGTAAAGGTCGTGCGAGAAATCCAACAGATCTACGTTTGCGCGTCCGGTAAGAGAGAAGTGGCCATAGAGGCTCTGGCGAGCGGGACCTTCATCTCTCCCAACGGAAAGTTTCGCCTTGGCCTTATCCGCTCGCTTGATCAGGTAGGGCCAGTCGAATGTATTGCCGCCAAACGAGAAGACAACATCCGGGTCAAACTTCCGGTAAATTTCCGATAATCCCTCGATTATTTCGTTGTCAGAGTCGCTTTCTGACTCGATAGTACCCGCTTTTCCTTCGTTGTTTTTCCATGCGATAAGTCTTACAGGATCCCGGAGTGGGCTCGGGGAGCCCGTCGGACTAACGGCTAGAATGGAGAAGGAGAGGAGTCGTAGCCTGGGAGCGTTTTCTCTCGGGACAGCAATCGGATGTCCGGTTGTCTCAAAGACCTTGTCTACGTGATACTTTCTTGGCTCAACTGCAGATTCTGTTCCCTCGACGATGTACCACTGGCAGGGTCTGATCTCGAACTCGTTTTGGTACTTTATCGAGTAACGAAGTTTGTCCTCAAAGCTCGTCTCGACACCGAGCTGCTTTACACACTCTCTGGCACACTTCTCCAAGGTATCAGGGTCTTTGCAGAATACTTTGAGAACCTGCTTTTCCTTAGCTAGGCGTTTTCTCTTTTCAATGACAACTCTTTCAACGGACGGATGAGGCTTCTCTGTTTCAATCCTTTCTTTGATTTGATCAATGTCCTGGCCTATCTTTGGTAGGAGATAGAAGTAAGATTGGAAATTTGAGTCTATGACTAGGACCCGCTTGTTGTCATGGGTGACTCCCCATAGCCAGATCGCGGACTTGCCCTCGTGAGCCTCGTGGTTGAGGTCCAAGAGCCAGAAGTCAAGTCTCAACTTGGGATGATCTCTGCCGAGGATTTTGTAAAGTCTTTTGCACGGCCTTGCATCCCACTCTCAAACCGCGCTTGGGACTGACGAATAGTTTGTGACTTTCGCCACCCTCAGCCCCTTATCTCCCCCTTGCCTAATTCTGACCCGTCGATGGCTTTTGGGTAAGATCGTTGAGTTCAACTGCCCAAGATGTGATGCTCAGTCGATGCTTCCTACAGGATTGGTGGACGCCTGGACTAGTGAACCTTTGCCCTTGATCTGTCCCCGGTGCGGTCTAAGACTTGAATTTGAATGATTGTGCTACTGTCCCGAATGTTTGCCGGGGAGTCTAAATTCGCGTAAGGCTCAAGCTACGCCTCCGCTGTTTCTAGCCGTTGGAGGTCCTTAGGTCTCCTGTCCGAACTAATGCTCTGTAGCAGCTAAGGGTGATCCACTTGCTCGGCTTTCCCACATGTTCCATGTCAAACTTTGTCGAGCCGGCCAAAGAGTTTCCCCACGGGTCCATCGGACCAGGGGAGTTCTCGCCAGCCTTCGGCTTGAGCCATCTGGTGGAGGCGCCCGGTTCGCTGAACCAGTCTCCTTCTAGGACCCACTTGCCATCGGGACCCACTTGCCATCGGGTCTCATCTTCGACATTACGAGATGGGCAGCGTCCCTCATCCTTTCATCATCTCCGTAACCTAGCTTTGTCAAGACTCTTAGCCCGTGAAGCACGTCATAGTAGAAGTACATTGGGAAGTGGAGGGTGGTGAATGTTCGGTTCATTGGCATCCATTCATGATGGTCCGCTTTGTACAAACGATGCATGAGCAAGAACTCGGCGCCTCGCTCAATCGACTGCTTAATCCGTCTCGTCCATTTTTGCCTTGGGATCTCAGAGTATGCCCAGAGGGGGGGTATTGTTGACATGAAAGAGCTGTGCCTTACCTTCACCCCTTGGAACTGCGGGTAATCACAATTCCAACCGCCATCCTCAAGCTGGGCCTCAGGCATCCAGTCGATGGCTCTTCGGACGCGAGAGTCCTTGTCATATCCAAGCACGAGCAGCGTCCTAACCATGTTTCCTGTTAGGCAAGGTTCGTCGTAGTGCTTCTTCCTCTGGAGCCTACTGCGGTAGGAGAACGACCCATTCTGTGCCTGGTGCAAGTTGAGGAACCGTTCGCACTCTTTCCTGATTCGAGGGTCTGGGAGAACGGCCATTTCGCCGAGGAGTATCAAGGCCCATAAGGCCCCTGTGAATCTTGGGCTATCGCAAGTGTCTTTTCGAGGCCAGAGGCCAGCTTTCGACTGCCTAGCCATTATCCGTTTGAAGACTAGGTGGCGAGGAATTCGCCGTCGGGCCTCAATTGCCTCCTTGCTTTCAGGCGAATAGCCCAGAACATCCACGAGAGCCTGATACCGGATAGAGGGATCCTTCGGGTCTAGAAGCCATCGGAGAGCAGGCTCATTCAAGTGTGAAACGCCAGGTGAGAGTCCTCTTCAGTCTTCCGGCCAGTATTTCAAGGGTCGACAGAACTCGCTGGACTCGCCCAGCAAATCGTATCGACTCCAGCATGCATTCGGGGAGAGTTTAAATTTGCGTGAGGTTCAAGCCCCAACTATCAGGTAATTCTGGTATGGCGGAGAAGCCTAAGGCACCGGCGGACAGATGGGGAATAGCCCACATCTACTCATCCTTCAACAACACCATGGTCCACATAACAGACCTCACAGGCGCCGAGACAATATCCCGAAGCGCCGGAGGGCAGCACGTGAAGGCGGACAGACTCCAAGGAACCCCATACGCTGCGATGCAGGCCGCAGCCGCCGCAGCCAAGACAGCAAAAGACAAAGGAATTACCTCCCTTCACATTCGAGTAAGAGCCCCAGGAGGCCACGGAGCTAGGACCCCCGGTCCCGGAGCACAAGCCGCGATCAGAATGCTCGCCCGCCACGGGTTTAGAATTGGAAGAATAGAAGACGTGACACCGGTGCCACACGATGGGACCCGCAGGCCGGGCGGTCGACGCGGTCGCAGAGTCTAGTCTCCAACTAGGGTAGACTTTCAACGTCCTACGCGTCCCAGGTCAGACGAATCGTTGACAAGCATCAACGCTGGCGCGCAGAAGAATGCCTCAACCTGATTCCATCCGAGAATGTAACCAGCCATGCTGTTCGTCAACTTCTCACGATCGACATGGGCCATCGATACACTGCCACGGATCGGTTCTACAAGGGAACACGGTTCATGGACGAGCTCGAAGCCCTAGGCGAGAAACTGGCCTGCGAGGTCTACGGCGCTGACTGGGCGAGCCTGAGGCCACTATCGGGGCATATGGCTGACATGATAATGATCTCCACCCTGACCAAGCCGGGTGGGTCAATCCTTTCAGTGAACCCTTCCAACGGCGGATATCCTGGCATCAGCGGAGAAGGCTATCCACCCTTTGTCAACGTGAAGAACCTCTACTTCCCATTTGACTCGGAAAGAATGAACATCGACGTGAGCAAAGCCCAGACTCTCATCGAAGACGAGAAACCCTCACTCGTCGTCTTCGGACAATCCTACTTTCTCTTTCCCCACCCAATCAGAGAACTCGCAGACGCATGTCGATCCGCAGGCTCTCAAGTCGCCTACGATGCATCCCACGTTCTAGGACTAATCGGAGGAGGCGTGTTTCAGCGTCCACTGAGAGAAGGAGCTGCTATCATGTTGGGATCGACACACAAGAGCTTTTTCGGTCCACAAGGAGGAATAATCCTCGGCACAAGCGGGGTCAAGGAACTTGTCAAGGACAGACAATTTCCCGGCCTAGTTGACAATGCCCACTGGAACAGAATAGCCGCTCTCATCTGGGCCATGGACGAGATTCGAAGACGAGGCGGAAAATACGCGTCCCAGGTAATCGCGAACGCCAAGGCTCTTGCCAATGCTCTCCACGAGGGAGGTCTACCAGTCAAATGCGCAGATTATGGGTTTACCGAGTCGCACCAGGTTTTCCTCGACATCAATGGCGAGGAGAATGTGAATCGTTTTTCCGAGAAGTTGGAGGAAGCGAACATGATAGTGGATCATGGTATTCGGCTCGGGACGAACGAGTCTACTCGACGGGGAATGAAAGCACGGGATATGGAGAGAGTTGCCGAGCTGATCATAAGAGTCTACAAGGGTGAAGAACCGAGCAGCGTGCGCAGGGCTGCGACAAGGTTGCGGAAAGAGTTCAAGACCCTCGAATACACCTGACCTCGAAGAGGGTGAAGACCTTGCCGCTCTCCTCCTTCTCAATGGTGTCCTTCGATGTCGATGGAACAATCTTCCGCAAAGCAGCTCTCACCCAAGCGGCTCGA
>WNGH01025692.1_pt1 | contig 12437 bp, 10 predicted proteins | sample 5400631 | NCBI WGS metagenome assembly WNGH01 (sample SAMN13153373, study PRJNA577476) | soil metagenome | isolation source: 115 cm soil or saprolite under Garry oak tree replicate 1 | place: USA:California | collected 2016-06-15 | reverse complement strand
TCGTACACGGCGAAAGAGCGCGACGAGTCCATCCGCACGTACCGCGACCCCGTGCGGACCACGATCGGCGCCGACGAACATGCGCTCATCGACGTCCGCAGCCCGCAGGAGTATTCAGGCGAACTTGTCGCACCGCCGGGCTACGAACAGGAAGGCGCGCAACGGGCAGGCCACATCCCGAGCGCGGCGTCGATCCCGTGGGCACAGGCAGTCCGCGACGACGGCACGTTCAAGAGCGCGGCCGAGCTCCGCGAGCTCTACGGCGCCAAAGGCGTCACGGCGGACAAGTCGGTGACTGCGTACTGCCGGATCGGCGAGCGCAGCGCGCACACGTGGTTCGTGCTGCGCGAGCTGCTCGGCTTCGAGGACGTGAGGAACTACGACGGCTCCTGGACCGAGTGGGGCAACCTGGTGGACGTGCCGATCGAGAAGGGCGTCAGCCCTGGAAACGCGAGGGCTTGACGCGCTGGCGCGCGAGAAAGCGGTCGACTGCTTCACGATGGACGCGCAGCACCCGGCCGACGCGAACGGCGTCGAGCCGCCCGTCGTGAATCAGACGCCGAATCGTCTCTGGATGGACGCCGAGCTGGTCCGCGACATCGCGCACGCTGACCAAGCTGTCCGGATCTCGTTCCGCAGCAGACACGCTCCGTTGCAAACTACAACAGGAATCGCCGAATTGCTGCGTTGAGCTCGCGCGAGGAGAAGGAGCCCTCGAACTTCGCCTTGATCCTGCCGTCCGCGCCGACGAGAAATGTCCACGGCTCGCCCGGAAGGTGCCATTGACGAACCCACGGATTCGGTCCCTTGCTCGGATCGTTGTTTTGGTAGATCTCGACATGGATGAACCGGATGCGCGTGCGCGCGTACCGTTTGCGCGCGCGGTCGACCACGTCGACAACGGGCCCACAGGTCCGGCTCTCGCAATATCGAGGCGTCGCGAACGTGACGACGAACGGCTCGTGTGCGGCGAGGGCGCCGGCGATCGAGTAACGCAGGAGCGCGCGGTCCGGCGGAACGCGTGTGGTGAGCTCGGCAAGGCGACCGCCGGTGCTGGCCAGCGTCGGAGTTCCGGAGGGATAGGCGTGTGCGCCGATCGCCGGCGACGCCGTCTCGCTCCGCACCAGCAGCCCGTGGATGCCGCCGATGCGGACCTTGCCGATCGGCCTCGCCAGGACGTAGTAGCTGCCCGGTGAGAAGACCCGTACGTGCGCGACGTAGAGCGCGGTCACGTCCCGGTCCCGCGAAACCCCCCCGACCCCGACCGGCTGGAGGCGTGCGACCGTCTCGACGAAGGGCTTCGCCTGCAGCGACCGCGCAATCCAGACCCGTGCACGAGGCGGCGAGATCACACGGCCGCGAGGGTCGACGACGAGGAACGAGATCCGCAGCTCGCCGGGCGAATAGTCGGATGTGCCGGGAATCAGCGAAACGCTCTGACCGGAGCCGCGCCACAATGTCTCGAGCGATCCCTGTCTCGGCGCGCCTCGCTTCGAAGGGGCTGTGTTTGAGCCGCAGCCGGTCGCAAGCGCAATCAGCGCAAGGGCGGCAAGCGAAGCGCGCACATCGCCACTCTAGATCTCGCCGCCGTCGTGCATGCCGTCAGGCAGGAACGCAAGCGCCGGCAGGAGAGCGGTAACGATCAGAACGACGAACACCGCGATGTAGATCAGCCGAGCTTTCGACACGTGCACACCTCCTTTCATGGCCTAGAAGCGAACGTCCTGCAGCGCGTCGGCGGCCTGCCGGTAGAGGCGGGCCGCCACTCGGTCGTCGCCGCGCTTGGCTGCGAGATCGCCCTGCGCCACCCAGGCAGAGGCACGATGGCTCGCGGATGAAAGCTGGTCGTACGCGCGCTCACCGGCGCGGAAGGCCTCCTCTGCCTCGTCGAGACGATCCTGCTCGAGGAGGGCGCGCCCGAGCACGAGCTGCGCGTTGCCGATCTCGCTGACCTCGTCCACACGGTCGCCGAGCAGCTCGAGCGCGTACCGGGCCTGCTCCTCGGCGCGGGCGACGTCGCCGGTGCGGAGGTGAACCTGGGCGATGCCGTTGACGGCATGCGCGGCTTCCGCGTCGTTGCCGACCTCGAGGGCGATCCGGACCGCGTCCTTCAAAAAGGCGATCGCCTCCTCGGGATGACCGAGGAGGAAGTTGATGCCGCCGAGGTTGTTCATCAGCCGGCCGAGGTTCGTGCGATCCGCGACCTCCTCGTACGCGGCCTTCGCGCGCTCGGCATACGAGCGGGCGAGGACCCAGTGGCCCTCCCTATCGGCGATGATCGACGCCTGGAAGTAGATGTCCGCAGAGGTGCGCTTGTCGTTCAGGCTCTCGGCGAGCTCGAGCGCGCGCTCGACGTCCTCGCGCGCAGCCTCGAGATCGCGGCGCCGCCGGTAGCAGCGCGACCGCCAGGCGAGCACGTTCGAGCGAAGGTGATCTGACGGAATCTCGGATCGCTCGGCCAGCTTGAGCGCCTCGTCGAAGAGCCCGAGGGCCGTCTGGATGCTGTTGAGCTTGTAGCGCGCGACGCCGAGGCGGAAGAGCACGTCGGCGCGCTCGACGTCCGAGAACGCGCTGCTCTCGCTCAGCGCCCTCGCGCGCTCGAGCAGCTCGATCGCCTCACGCACCTCGCCGCGGCGCATCCGCACCATCGCCTCGCCGGAGAGCGCACGTGCCTCGAGCTCCGCCAGCCCCGTCGCGAGGACCGCGGCGCGAACGTTCTCGAACTCCTGCAGCGCCTCGTCGTTCCGGCGCGCCTCGAGCAGGGCGTCGGCGCGGGCCAGCGCAGCGTCGACGCGGCCGCGCTCGTCCGCCGACACGCCGTTGGCGAGAAAACCGGCGTCGACCCCGAGGCGTTCGGCGAGCCAAAGGATCGTCTCGCGCGTCGGCCTCGTCTTCCCGCGCTCGATCTGGCTGACGTACTCCTTCGAGAAGTGATCGCCCGCCAGATCCGTCTGCGTCATGCCGGCCGCGACGCGAAGCTGGCGCAGCCGTTCCCCGAGCCTGAGCCCGGCCTGGGCGGCCGAGACTCGTTGCTGCTGGCGGGTGGCGGTCGAGTCAGACACGTACGGCGTAGTAGACGACATGCTTCACCAAATCTCAACCCGTCCTTTCAGGCATCCCCCGAAAAGGTCATGTTCCGGGATAAAACCAGTCAAGCAAGCGGATTGCAAATCACTTGACTGAGCTACTTGACAGGGCCCCGGAAGGCTCGTACAGTGAGGCCATCTTGCGACCGAGCCAGACGCCAGGGTCGGCTGCAGGAGGCGCTTCACCAGGTGGGACCCCGACGGGGCGTGGCTGGGCCGCAGAGCCAAGTTCCGGGGAGACCGCCACAAAAGGTGGATTCGCCTAAGGAATCGACCCCCGGAGCCGCAGCCGGGGGTCTTCCTCTTTTTGGCCGCGGAAAAGCGTTGCTTATCCGCGGATAAGGGTTACTGCGCTTCGCGCCTAACGCGCGCGGGCGGAGCCCGCGCGCTCTTTGGGGGTCGGCGGCTGTTCTCTACCGTGCGGCGCGGCGATGCTTCGCGTCGCCGCGTCACATCAGTTCGCCTGCGGCCAGGCCGGGCTTCGCCCTGGCCTGGCCTCCGGCTTTCGGGTTTCTGGTCATCGTGCGACCATTGATTTGTGTCTGAGGCTCAGGCTGCTTCGCCCAGTCCGGACTACACGTTTGTCAGAGCGCCGGCAAGTTATTGGGGGCGCGTCTTTCGGCGCTTCCTGCGACACCGGCTCGCTGGGTTCTCGCTGCTCGTTCTGATTCTTGTCTTTTCTGCCGGGTTCCTCGCTCCCCATTTGGCGCCCTACTCGTACGACGCGGTCAACCTGCACGCCTTGAGCTCAGGACCGAGCTGGGCTCATCCCTTCGGGACTGATCAGTTCGGCCGCGATTACCTGAGTCGGGTTCTACTCGCCATCGGGACCGGGATGTGTTCTTGACGATGCCTCCGCTGATCACGCTTCTCGTCACAGCCTCATATCTGAACCTCACCACCGTGTTCAAGGTTTCCCTGGTGATCGGGTGCCTGCTGTGGATGCCAATTGCTCGTGTGGCACGCAGCAACTGCCTCTCCCTGCGCGAGAAGGAGTTCGTCGACGCGGCGCGCGCCGTAGGGGCTAGTGACGCGAGGATCATCGCGCGGCATCTCCTCCCTAACACGATCGGCCCCGTGGCCGTCGCCGCAACGCTGATGACCGCAGCGGCGGTCGTCCTCGAGGTCACCATCGGGTTTCTCGGGTTCGGCATCTCCGGTCTCGTCCGAAGTCCGACGACAACGCCGAGCATCGGAGACGTGATGTCAAACGCGACGAACGAAGGGCTCTTCCACTGGTGGGGCATTCTCTTCCCGGGTCTTGCCGTAGTCGTGATCATCGCTCCGATCCTGTTCATCGGCGACGCGCTACGCGACGCGCTGGATCCGAACCAGCGGGTTTACGTGAAGCCGAGGAAACGCAGGACGAACCCGTCGCTCGCTGCTCGCGCGATCGCGCGCTTTCCCGAGATCCCGATCGATCGATTGACCGACGCGCTACAAGTACCTCTTCGTCCAGTACTTGCGGCTGGCACAGCAGCTCGCCTGGGACTCGACTCGTGGTTTCAGAAGCGCGCGCAGCAACGACGACGCCGGCTGCGCCTCGCATTCGAAACGCTCGCTCTCTTCGTCCTCGTGGCCGCCGTCGCAGGCGCCATCTACCTGTGGCAGTACCACCCGGTTCACAGCCCCTGGCAAGTGGCGGGCACAAGCGTCGAGGATGTCTCACATGCGATCGGCGCGCAGACGGAGATCGCCGCCGCGGTCGCCCCCTCGAACGCGCAGGTTCTCTTCGCGGCCTCGAATGATTCGCTGCTCCGGACGATCCGCATCTACACCTCCTCGGACGCGGGCCTGAACTGGCGGGCTGCAACGGGCCCCGGCCTGGGCAACGACGCCTGCGCTCGCGGCGAACCCGCCGTCACGATCTCACGTGACGGCCACGAGTACGTCGCGTTCATCGTGAACTCGCATTGCTTGCAGGTCGACCCGTATCCGTACCTCGTCGTCGCGTCCCGCGCCGGGCCGACAGGCAGATGGAGCGTTCGGCGCGTCATGCCGCCGTCGGACATGCACTGGGATGACAAACCCGCACTCGCTACCGCCCCCGGCGGGCGCGTGTACCTCGTCTGGTCCCGTCTTCTCAACCGGGATCTCGCCACGACGGTTGTCAGTTGGAGCGACGACCATGGCACGACCTGGTCTCACCCCAAGCCGGTCAGCATGCGCCTGTCGTTCCCGCAGCTGGTCGGCGCGGAAGTCGGACCGGGCGGCGCGCTCTACCTCGCGGGTGTTGATTCGTTCTACGGAATCTGGGCCGCGCGCTCGTCCGAGCGTGCAGACCGCTTCACCGTGAAACAGGTGTACTCCCTCCCGGATAGCGTTGCTTCTTCGTGCATCGTGGCCTCGTACCGCCCGATCCCGCAACAGGCGAACCGGTGCCTCGGCCCGGATCCGAGCATCGCAACGGCCGGAAGTCGCATTTATGTGACGTACGCAGGCGGAGAGCCGTATGCGACGAACGGCGTCTCGGTCGCGACGCTCGATCCGGCCTTGAGTGTGCTCTCCCGGCGCCGCATTCCGGCCCGCCGCAACAGCGCCCAGTTCTGGCCCTCGTCTGCCTTCGATGCCCGCACCCGGCGCCTCTGGGTCTGCTTCTACGACACGACGGGCGACCCCAGCCGAAAGCAGGCCTGGTTCTCGTGCACGTCCACGCGCGACGGGCGGCGCTGGACGACGCGGGTTCGTACGAGCCAAGTCTCGGCCGACCCCTCCGTTCTCTGGGAAGACTCGCGGATCTACGGCTTCGGTGACGAGGTCGGCTACGGCGGCTACACGGCGCTGGCAGCGGCCGACGGCGTCGCGCATCCCCTCTGGATCGACACGCGCGACCTCGGCGGGAAAAAGCAGGAGGTCTTCTCAGCGAACATCCGGTGAACGCTCCGCCTCACGTCGCTGCAGCCGCTGCTTCCAAAACTTTCATGAGCTGCCGACGATCCGGCGGCTCTGCCACGCCCGGCCAGCGCTCGACCTCGTCGACTGCCCACAGCGTCCACGCGGCGGCCGTCGCGGTCAGGTCCCAGATCAGGCGATAGCAGAGGACGTTGACGTGGACGCGCAGCTCGCTGCGAAGGCGTTGCAGGTGCGCCAGGACGTCTGACTTCGATCCATGCGTGGCGAACATGAGCTTGACCAAGGTCTCCGACTCGAGGCGTGACTCGCCGGCCGGCTCGGTGATCCACCGCTCCAGTGCGCGCCGCCCCTTTTGCGTGATCGCGTAAACCGTCCGCCTCCGCCTGCCGACCGGCTCGGAAGCTGCCGTCGCGAAGCCGCCCTCGAGCAGTCGCTTCGGTTCCGCATAGATGTTGCTCTCCGCCCGCGGCCAGAAGTAGTGGAGATTGCGCCGCATCTGTGTGGCGAGCTCGTAGGTCGACCAGGGCCGAATAGCGAGCAGGCCGAGGATGGCGTACGAGGTCGTGGTGAGTCCGCGCGGTGGGCTTGACAATACTCCTCCTAGGAGTATATTCCTCCTGTTAGGAGCATACACGCGAAGGAGGTCAGCATGTGGGGCGATCCAGGGATTGCCTTCGCCGGCCGCGTCCCATATTGGGCGCCAGACCCCGAGAGTCTGTTCATGGCCGGTATCGACGAGACCCGCGCGAACGCTCCGGAAACCATCGTTCGTGACGCTGCTCTCGCCGACGCGCCGGCAATCGCCCGCATCGGCAAGGTTGCGATCCCGGACACGTATCGGGATCTCATCGTCGACGAGTCGGTCCTGAGCGCGATCGTGGCGCAGAGCTACGCAGTCGATGCTCTGGAACGCTGCATCGATCTATGCGCACGCAAGACGACTGCCGAGTTCCTCGTCGCGGCACAGGGAAACTCCATTGTCGGCTTCCTCCACTACGACTGCGAAGGCCCCGAGCCTGAGCTCCATCGGATCTACGTCGATCCCGCGCTGAAGCGACACGGGATCGGAAGCGCCCTGATTCGGGAGCTCCACCGACGACTCGTCGCGGGGGCGTCGTACACCTTGATGGTCGTGGCTGCGAACCGCCCTGCGATCTCCTTCTACGAACGCCACGGTCTGGTCGAAGCGGCGCGTCTCGACGGCGTCGCGTACATGCAAGCGCGTATGGGTGTCGCGTTCCCACCGGAGACACCCCAAGTGCCGGCGCTGATTCTGCGCTTCGAGGTCTAGGCGCCGACGGCCGGTTCTGCGGCGCCGTGGGGCTCGGCGTGGTGGATCTTCCTGACCGTCGCGACCGCTACCAACGCGCCGGCGAGAAGGATGACGGCGCCGACGTGCAGGGCTCGGTGGTAGCCGGGGACGAACTGGACCGAGTAGCGGGGGTCGAACGGCTTCACGCTGACGCTCGTTGCGAGGAGGGCGCCCATGATCGCGACCCCGAGTGAGCCGCCGACCTGGCGCATGCTGTTGATCACCGCCGAGCCGACACCCGCCTTGTCCACCGGTACCGAGCCCATGGCCGCAGCCGTGGTCGGCGCCATCGTGATCGCGATGCCGAAGCCGCCGACGAGCAGGCCCGGCAGGATGTTCCACCACGACGAGCTGGCGTCGAGCGTCGCGAACAGGAGCAGCGACCCCGTCAGCAGGGCCATCCCCAGGCCCATCAGCCAGCGCGGGCCGACGCGGTCGGAGATCTTCCCGGCCGCGGGCGCGACGAAGATGATCAGCACCGTCATCGGCAGGAACGTCGCTCCGGTCTTGATCGCGCCGTAGTCCAGGACGCGCTGAAGGAAGAGCGAGTTGTAGAAGAAGATTCCGAACATCGCGAGCCCGATCAGGAGCATCACGGCGTTCGCGCCCGCGAACGTGCGGTCGCGGAAGAGCGTGAGATCGAGCATCGGCACCCGCTGATGCATCTCGAGCAGCACGAAGGCGGCAAGTGCGACCACGGAGCCGGCGAAGAGCGACATCACCAGCGTCGAGCCCCAGGCGTGGTCGTTCGTCTCGATCAGAGCGAGCGTGAGCGCGAACAACCCGACGGCCGACGTGACCAGGCCGGGTAGGTCGAGCCGTTGTACGCGCGAGGTGTCCCTCGTCTCGTCGATGAAGATCCGCGCGGCGAGCACGCCCAGGACGCCAACCGGGATGTTGATGAAGAAGATCCAGCTCCAGTTGATGTCCTGCGTGAGGATCCCGCCGACCAGCGGTCCGATCGCCAGGGCAAGCGCGGACACGCCGGCCCAGATCCCGATCGCAGTCCCGCGCTGACGCGGCGGGAACGTGGCGGTGATGATCGAGAGCGTCGCCGGGTTCATCAGCGCGGCGCCGACACCCTGCACGCTCCGGGCGGCGATCAGCGATGCCGCGCCGCCCGCGAGCCCGCACCACAGCGAGGCGCCCGTGAAGACGACGAGGCCGGCGATGAAGATCGCGCGCCGGCCGAAGAGGTCCGCGAGCTTGCCACCGCTGAGTAGGAGCACGCCGAACGTCAGCGCATAGGCGTTGAAGACCCACTCGAGCTCCGACGCGCCGATGTGGAGGTCCTTCTGGATCGACGGCAGCGCGACGTTCACGACCGTGTTGTCGAGCATGATCATGAACAGGCCGACGGCGACGGCGGCGAGCGTCCACCACTTCCTGTTCTCCGGTGTGAAGAGGCGAGCCTTCACCCAGGGCAGGTTAGAGAACGCCCGGCACTCTGCGCGCACGGTTACCCGTACGCTTCCGCCCGTGTCCGACTTCGTCTGGACGCCCACCCCGGAGCAGGTCGAGAGCGCCAACCTGACGCGGCTGGCCCGCCGGCTGGGCGTCGAGGGCTATCGCGATCTCCACCGGATCTCGATCGAGGAGCCCGCTCGGTTCTGGCCCGTGGTGATCGAGGATCTGGGGCTCGAGTTCACCGAGCCGTGGACGGACGTGCTCGACAGCTCACGCGGCGTCGAGTGGGCCCGGTGGTTTGTCGGGGGCAAGCTCAATCTCGCCTGGAACTGCGTCCACAGGTGGGCGGCCGGCGAGCTCGCGGAGCAAGAGGCGGCGATCTGGCAGGCAGAGGACGGAACGCGCGTCTCCCTGACTTGGCGCGAGCTGTCCGACGCGGTCTTCCGCCTCGCGGAAGGCCTCGCGGCGCTCGGGATCGGCCCGGGCGACGCGGTCGGGATCTTCCTGCCGATGTCGCCGCAGGTCGCCATCGCCTCGCACGCGTGCGCACACCTCGGCGCCGTACAGGTGCCGATCTTCTCCGGCTTTGCCGCGCCTGCGATCTCGGCCCGCCTCGCCGACGCGAAGGCGAAGGCGCTGATCACGGCGGACGGCTGTTTGCGGCGCGGCCAGGTCGTCCCGATGAAGGAGATCGCCGACGAGGCATTGCGGCAGGCCCCGACGGTCACGCACACGGTTGTCTGGCGCCGCCTGGGCGAGGACGTTCCGATGACGATCGGCCGCGACCGCTTCTGGGACGAGCTCGTCGCGGACACGTCCGGCGGTCTGACCCCGAGACCGGTCGATTCGGAGCACCCGTACCTGCTCGCCTACACGTCGGGGACGACCGGCCGGCCGAAAGGCGCGCTCCACGTTCAGGGCGGCTTCCTCGTCTCGATCGCCCGCGAGGTCGCGTACCAGACCGACGTCAAGCCCAGTGACCGCATCCACTTCGCCACGGACATGGGCTGGATCATGGGCCCGTGGACCGTCGTCGGCGGGGGCGCGTGCGGCGCAACGGTGGTGTACGCGGAGGGCGCTCCAGACTTTCCGCCCGATCGTCTCTGGCAGCTCGTCGAATCCGAGCGGGTGACGATGCTCGGCGTCTCGCCGACGCTCGTCCGCGCGCTGATCCCGAACGGCGATCCGACCGCAGACCTGTCGTCGCTGAAGACGATCTGCACGACGGGCGAGCCATGGAACCGCGACCCGTACCTCTGGCTCTTCGAACAGGTCGGCGGCGGCCGCGTGCCGATCGTGAACGAGTCCGGCGGCACCGAGGTGGGCGCGTGCTTCCTCGCCACCTGCGTGACCGAGCCCGTCAAGCCGGTTGCGCTCGGCTTCCCCGCGCTCGGTCAGGACATGGACGTCTTCGACTCAGAGGGTAGGCCCGTGCGCGGAGAGGTCGGCGAGCTCGTCTGCAAGCGGCCGTGGCCCGGGATGACGCGGGGGATCTGGCGAGACGACGAGCGCTACCTCGATGCGTACTGGCGTCGCTTTCCCGGAGTGTGGACGCACGGCGACTGGGCTTCCGTCGACGCCGACGGCTACTGGTTCCTGCACGGGCGCTCCGACGACACGCTCAATATCGCGGGCAAGCGCATCGGCCCGGCCGAGCTCGAGTCCGCGGCGGTCGCGCACCATGCCGTCGCCGAGGCGGCGGCGATCGGCGTGCCGCACGACGTCAAGGGCGAGGTGGCCTGGATCTTCTGCGTCCTGCGGCCCGGCGAGGACGGCACGCCCGCCTATGCGCTCGAGATCTCGCAGACGGTGACGGACGAGCTGGGCAAGGCCTTCAAGCCGGACCGCATCGTGTTCGTGCCGGCCCTGCCGAAGACGCGGAGCGCGAAGATCGTGCGCCGTGCCGTGCGTGCGCGCGTGCTCGGCAAGGATCCCGGCGATCTTTCATCGCTTGAGAACCCAGATGTCCTGGACGAGATCGCCCGTGCCGTCGCCTGAGCTCGACGGCCAGGTCGCGCTCGTCACCGGCGGTGGGCGCGGAATCGGCGCGAACATCGCACGCGAGCTGGCCGCAGCCGGAATGCGCGTGGCCGTCTCGGCACGTTCGCGCGACCAGGTGGACGGCGTCGCGCGGGAGATCGGCGGCGTCGGCATCGTCGCGGACGTGTCCAAGGAAGACGACGTGAAACGGATGGTCGACGACGTCGGCGCCATCGATCTCCTCGTCGCCAATGCCGGCATCGGCAATCGCGGCGTCGCGTGGGAGCTCGAGCCCGACGAATGGTGGCGCGTGTTCGAAGTGAACGTTCTCGGCGTGCACCTCTGCTGCCGCACCGTCATCCCCGGAATGCTCGACCGCGGCTCCGGCCGAATCGTGATCGTCGGCAGCGGCGCTGCGTACCTCCCGGGTGCGACCGAGACGGGGTACACGGCGTCGAAAGCGGCGGTGTGCCGCTACGGCGAGACGCTGAGCAACGCCCTCGCCGGGCGGATCGCAGTCTTCGTGCTGAGCCCGGGGCTCGTGCGGACGGCGATGACGGAGCAAAACCTCCCGGACGACGCGCCCTGGACGCCGCCCGAATGCGCGCCGCGCCTCGTGCGCGCCCTTGCCTCGGGACGGTTCGATCGCCTGACCGGACGGTACTTGCACGCGGAGCACGACCCGCCCGACGAGCTCGAACAACGTATCGATCGCATCTTGGATGACGACCTGAACGCGATCCGACTGCGCCGCGTAGCTGACTGACGCCACATTTCGCCCGTTAGAACCAACTTTACAAACCTGAATGTAAAAATCGCGGGAGGAAGGCGCAGGATCCGCGGCGAATGGGCATCTTGTTCCACGACCGCGTCATGGGAATCGCCCAGTCCCTCACCGCGATCGTCCTCGGCTTGGCCGCGCCGGCTACCGCCGTGCCCCAAAACACGGATTCGTCGGCGCTGCAGGCGGTCGCTTCCAGCCCCGCGATGCTGTGCGGCGTCAACGTCGTGCGTCGGGCCTACCGACTCCGGGCGCTGCGAGGCAGCGGAACGCTGAATCGTTCCTCCCTCTTGAAAGCCGACGCCATCCGCCGGTGCGGCTTCACGCACACGCCCTGCGGGATGAGGTTCACGCGCACGTTCCAGAGCGCGGGGTACCTCCCGGCGCGTGCCTTCGGCGAAAATCTGGCGTGGGGCCAGGCGGGGCTCGGCTCGCCCGCGAACATGTTGGGCATGTGGCTCAACTCGCCCGGGCATCGCGCGAACCTCCTCTCGCGCACGTGGCGAGACGTCGGCATCGCCACGCTTCAAGGCCGTATGTTCGGCCATGACGGCGTCACCCTCTGGGTCGCGCAGTTCGGCCGCAGGCGCTAGAGCGAACTGCTGGGGTCTGACCCCAGCCGGGGTCAGACCCCCAGTTTTCGACTGAGAGGCGCAAACAGCTAGACTGAGGCTGTGCGCCTCGCTCTCGCCCAGATCAACCCGGTTGTCGGAGATCTCGAGGGAAACCGGGGGCTCATCCTCGACCGGCTGGCCGAGGCGAAGGCGAACGCCGCCGACCTCGTCCTCTTCCCCGAGCTCGCGGTCACGGGCTATCCGCCCGAAGACCTGCTGCTCCGTCCCGGCTTCGTCCGGGCGGCGGAAAGCTCGGTCGACGCAATCGCACACGAGGCGCGCGGCACGACGGTACTCGTCGGCGCGCCGCACTTCGACCGCGACCTCTTCAACGCCTGCTACGTCCTCTCGGGCGGCGAGGTGAAGGCGGTCTACCGCAAGCGCTTCCTGCCGAACTACGGCGT
>WNGH01014163.1_pt1 | contig 12439 bp, 10 predicted proteins | sample 5400631 | NCBI WGS metagenome assembly WNGH01 (sample SAMN13153373, study PRJNA577476) | soil metagenome | isolation source: 115 cm soil or saprolite under Garry oak tree replicate 1 | place: USA:California | collected 2016-06-15 | reverse complement strand
TAAGGCCGTACTCGATAATAATAAGTCGTCCCTGGATTTAATCCGGTCACGACTTGCCGAATTACATTTCCCACATCCAAATCGCGATAGCCGCCTACGTAAGTACTGAAGGAGTCGCTCGTCGAGACGTCCAGCAGGTAACCCTTCGCGCCGCTGGCGCTCTGCCAAGTCGCCGTAAAGGTGCTGCGCGTCGGTGGCGGCGCCGAGAAAGTTCCTACGCCCGCGGCAATTTCGCGTGCGCTTGGAAACTGAAGCGCAAGTTCTGAGGCAGCCTGGGTTTGGTGTGTCGCGACACTGGGTTCGAAAGACGTGCGAGAAACGAGGTTGTGCGGTGGCAAATTGATGTTGCCAGCAAGTGCGGCCAGCCCCAGCGCAAAAGCACCAAAAACAACTGAACAAATTATCGAAAAGCCACGCCGCCTGCTCATTTCTCTACAAGATCGGTCAATCTAGATCGGCCTTCTCGATGCACAAGTCGGAACACCAAGGACCAGGACGTCTTGACGCTCCTTGTCGCGCGACAACTTTCGTCACATCCGACCTCGCCGCTGATAGAATTTGTAGCGGTCCATGATTGACTCGACGTACTTTCGCGTGGCGGGGAAATCGATGTTTTTGAGAAAAGTTCTCACCGGGACGTCGCCGACTCCGTGTCCACTCCACCGGTCCACCCGACTGGCGCCGGCATTGTACTCTGCCAACGCGAAAGGAAGCGGATCGGACTCATGTTTCCAATGTCCGACGGCGCGTTGGAGATACCACGTGCCTGCCTCCAGATTTGTCCTCGGATCGAAAAGCTGGTCGACATGGAAATTGTTGATCCTGTTTTCCCGCGCCCATTCGTTAGCTGCTTTTTCGGTTACTTGCATGAGGCCGCGCTCTCCCCGGCTCCCATACTTTCTCGGATCAAACCGGCTCTCACGCCAAACGACCGCTTTCACCAGCATCGGATCCAGGTGATGTTCAACTGCCACCGTGCGAATGAGGCGATCGTATTGTTGAAACCGCGCCGGGCTCATCCATTCGTAAAACGTGTAAAACGGATCCCCGGACACGAGTGCGAGATAGGCAAAGCCCGCAGCCAGCGCCAGCATCACGCAGAGGATCAGTTTGAACAAAAACCGGATCATTCAGTTCGTGCTACAATAATCGATGACGATTGAGAGCACGAGCACGAGCACGATTTGTGAACAGCGCATGGCAAAGGCCAATTATGTTCGCGTAATTGTCGATCGGGCCATCCATCGCGAACTCGACTACTCGGTGCCGGAAAGTTTAGCCGAACGCGTGGGAGTCGGTTCGCGCGTCCGCGTGCCGTTCCGTGAGAAATCCGCGCTCGCCACAGTCGTCGCACTTCAAGAACAGACCGAAGCGAAAGGAATCCGGCCGATCGAAGCCGTGATCGGCGAAACGCCGGTCTTGAGCGAGCACTTGCTCGAGCTGGCAAAATGGATCGGCACCTACTATTGCTGCCCGATTGAAACAGTGATGCGCAGCATGCTGCCCCAGGTGATTCGGCGCGCAGAAGTGGGATGGAAGAAACAGCTATTCGTGCGGCCCGGACGCAAGACCGACAACGACGAGCTTGAGAAATTGCGACGACGCGCGCCGCGACAGGCGGAACTCCTGGACGCAATTTCCAAATTAGAAGCGCCAGTGCGCGCAGCAGAGCTCCTCCGCCAGACATCGCTCGATAACCAGACGCTGCGCGCACTGGTGAAACGCGGCCTCGCGGAGTTGCGTGAGGAAGCCGTGGTTCGCGATCCACACGCCGATGAGCAGTTCGTCGCAACGTCCAATCTTGTTTTGAATGAGGAGCAAACGCTCGCGGTGAAGGAAATCACGGATGCACTCGATTCACCCGAGAACGCGCGCCCGATTTTGCTCCATGGTGTGACCGGTTCCGGTAAGACCGAAATTTATTTGCAAGCAATCCGTGCGGCGCTCGACCGCGGGCGCACCGCAATCGTTCTCGTCCCGGAAATTTCGTTGACGCCGCAGACGGTGGAGCGTTTCAAGAGTCGCTTTGCCGACGTGCCGTATGCGGTCGCCGTCCTCCACAGTCATTTGTCTGAAGGCGAACGCCACGACGAATGGCACAAAATTCACTCGGGCCGGGCACGCATCGTGATCGGCGCGCGCAGTGCGATTTTTGCGCCTCTCAAAAATCTCGGGCTCATCGTGGTCGATGAAGAACACGAAACAACCTATAAACAAGAGGAAGCGCCCCGTTATCAAGCGCGCGATGTAGCAGTTGTCCGGGCGAAGATCGAGAAATGCGCTGTCGTTCTGGGCAGCGCGACGCCTTCTCTTGAAAGTTATCACAACGCCACGACCGGCAAGTACCGGCTCGTTACGCTCACCCAGCGCGTGGATGAAAAGCAGATGCCGCTCATGCGCATCGTCGATCTTCGCCAGGAACGACGGAAAGAAAAGAAAGCCGCAATACTTTCGGAAAAATTGTCGCAGGCAATCGCCGATCGTTTGCAAAAACGCGAACAGACGATTCTGTTTTTGAATCGGCGCGGATTTTCGACGTCACTCCTTTGCAGCGAGTGCGGTGAAGCGCGCAACTGTCCGAATTGCAGCGTCGCGCTCACGTTTCATCGGCATCCGGCGGTCTCCGGACGATTGAGCTGTCATTTATGCGGCCATACCGCTGCCGTGCCAAGAAAATGTCCCGCTTGCGGAAAGGACGCGCTGATTTATTACGGCTTCGGCACCGAGAAAGTGGAATCAACAGTCGCACAGATTTTTCCGAAAGCTGTGGTGCGGCGCATGGATGCTGATTCGATGACGCGCAAGGAAGCTTATCGCGAAACTCTAAGAGATTTTCGCACCGCCAAGATCGACATCCTCGTCGGCACGCAAATGATCGCCAAGGGTCTGCATTTTCCAAATGTGACGCTGGTCGGGATTATTAACGCCGATCTTGCATTGCATCTGCCCGATTTCCGCGCAGGCGAACGAACGTTCCAGCTTCTCACGCAGGTCGCCGGGCGCGCCGGCCGCGGCGAAACGCCGGGCGAAGTTTTTGTGCAGACTTACACGCCGTTTAGTCCGTCGATTCAGTTTGCACGGCACCACGATTTCGCCGGTTACTTCCAACAGGAACTGGAGTTCCGTGAGCGCTGCGATTTTCCCCCGTTCAAACACGCGATCTTAATCAGCGTCCGCTCCGCGCATGAAGGTCGCGCAAAATTATCAGCCGAAACGTTAAAGCGCCGTCTGAAAGAAGCGTTGCCTGAGGAATTCATCCTGGGTGATGCGACGCCCGCGCCGTTGGAAAAACTACAGGGCCAATTCCGTTTTCACATTTTAATTCGCGGCGAGGCCATCATGCGTCTAAGCCGGCTCGTCCGCGAAACGCTGGACAAATTGCCATTTCCCGAAGACGTCACCGTGACCGTCGACGTCGATCCGTATCAGTTGTTGTAATGCTGAGGAACACACGCGCCTCCTTGGCGCGCCGTAGCACGAGCTTTTTCCAAAGCGGGCGAGGAATCGGATGTCAGGCTGCCCAGCCTGCCCTGGCAGGCGGATTCGCCAGGCTAGCAGCCTGGCGGCCAAGTCGGCCAACATCCACAAAAAATCACTTGAAGGCGGCTTCCGAAACTCCCAAAATTCACGCCCTCGATTCCGATTGCATCACTCATGAAAAATTTATTTGTTTCGATTCTCGCGGTCGCAGCACTGGCACCGTTTGCCGTTCACTCACAACAAAGCAGCGGCACGCTCGCTGGTCTTCTTTCCAAACAAGGCCTGGCCGGCGCCAAACTGGAGCGGCGCTCCGGCAACCATCTGTTTGTTCCGGTCTCGATTAACAATCGGCGCGGCGCCTTGATGATCGACACGGGATCGCCGAACACCGTCATCGACGTCAATAGCGTGAATACATTTGGTCTCACTGTGGAAAAGACCGGTTCGAACGTCGGCGGTTTATTTGGCCGCAGCTGGGAACGCTTTGGGACGAGCAAAGTAAAAAGCCTCGCAATGGGCAATTGCACCGTGACAAACGTGCCCGTCGCGATCGCAGATTTCTCCGGCATGAATCCAGAGCACAGGGCTGCCGCAACCGGATCGCATCTTGCCGATTCCAAAGCCCTGGCGCATATCAATGGTGTCCTCGGCGCGCGTGAGATGGTGAAATTCGGGATGATCATCGACTGCACTCGGCAAATGCTTTACGTCAATCCAAACGGACGCAATCCCGGAGTGAGCCAGAGCCTCGCAAGTTTTTTGGCCGGGCACGGATTTACGCGAATCCCAATACGACTAAATGCGAATGATCATTTTGACGTCGAAGGCGCGCTCAACGGACATCCAACTCGCTTCATCCTGGATACCGGCTCGGCGAACACGCTCATCGATACGCAAGTAGCGGTGAAATCGGGAACGGGGGTGACTGCCCTTGCCGGATACGGCGCGGGCGGGGCCGGTGGATTGACTGAAGGCATCAATCGCACCGGAGTGAAGGAATTGGCGATCGGCAATTTTAAACTCGCAAACGCCGAAGTGGTTGTCGCGCATGTATCAAAAGACGTCCTGCTGTCGAACTCGGCAGCGGAGTCGAACGCGGGCGTGCTGGGCCAGGAATATCTCGCGTCGAATTTCGCCGTCATCGACATGGGTGGCATGGCGCTTTATCTGAGGCATCCCGATTCGCGCTAGTTCACTTGTCATGTTGAGCGAAGCGAAACATCTCTGGGTACCGCTTAGCAACCTCCAGTAAGAGATGATCAGAGATTCTTCGCTGCGCTCAGAATGACAAGAAGGCTGTATTGCTGCGCGTTTATTGCTTGATCATTTTCGGAACGGTCGCCTTCGCGAGGGTCGTAAACGCGGCGACGGCAGTGTTTGCTGCTGAATCGCTCAGTCGCAACAGGCCAATATCGAGGCCGAGATTTTTACCCCGTAACCGGATGGCTCTTAATTTCAGATTTTCCCGGCCGCGCAATGCGATTTTTGGCATCAAAGTGCCGGCTTGCGAGGGGCCGAGCGAGCGAAGCAGGGTTTCAATGGCGTTGATCTCAGCAATCACATGCGGACGCACCTTATGCTTTCGACAAATTTCGTCCGACATTCTGCGCATAACAAAAGTATCTGGTAACTGAAGCAGGCGTTGCTGGTGCAATTTTGAAAAATCAACCATGCGCCGGTTCGCCCACGGGTGGTCCTGGGCCACGATCAGGCTGAATTCATCCGTGCATAGACGTTCGTACCGCAAATTTGGAGAGTGGCGCGTCAGAAAACCCAGGCCAACATCCATCCGGCCTTCTTCCAGTGCCGTCTCGATCTCGGTGGAAGAGATTTCTTCAACGGTGACGCTGATCGCCGGATGATCCGCGACAAACGCACCGAGGAGTTGCGGCACGAGCGGCACATTCAGTACCGGAATAACACCCAGTCGCAATGTGCCGCGTAATTCTCCGGGTTTGCTGTTCAGTTCCTGCAGAAAATTCTCCAACTGATGAAGGAGCGCCCGGGCATGCTCCTGGAAAATCAGACCCCGCGGGGTAAGCAGAATCCGCTTCCCGCGGCGCTGAAACAGAGGCACGCGAAGACCTGCTTCCAAATCTCGCATTTGCTGCGAGACGCTCGGTTGCGAAATTCCGAGCCGGTCAGCCGCGCGGCTAAAGCTTCCCGCTTCGGCAACTGCGAGAAAATAGCGAAGGTGACGAATATCCAAAGGCTCCGGCATCGGAGAAGGAATATTGTTCGGCGCGCTTGCGAAATGCAACCAGGAGCTTGGCCCCGGAAGCGCCCCCTCGCCGTGGCGGGCGAATGCCTTCAGAGTTCGGGGTTGATTGCGGGCGAAGATTCTGCTTCCATAGGCAAAACTTATTGGGCTATTTCCAAAACCAATACAAATGACTTCGAAGCTCATCACCGCCGTTTCGCTGAGTGTTCTGCTGGTGGCAAGCTGTAACAAGAACTCTAGTTCAACCGTTCGGAATTCAAACAAGGTCCGCGTCGGTTACATCGGTTTGACCTGCGAAGCTCCGATCTACGCCGCTTATGAGAAGGGTTTCTTTAGGGAGGAGGGACTCGAGCCTGAACTAGTGAAGTGTAACTGGTCGACTTACAAGGACGCACTGGCGCTTGGCAGCTACGACATCACTCATCACCTTGTGATGTATTTCCTCAAGCCGATCGAACAGGGCTTGGATGTACGATTCCTGGCCGGAATCCATCGCGGATGTCTCCGCGTCCAGGCAGGCGTGAAAACGAATATTCACACAATTCAAGACCTGAAAGGAAAGCGAATTGGCGTGCCAGGAATGGGCACGCCTCCCTTCGTTTTCGCAAATCGTGTTTTCGGAACACACGGGATCGATGCCGGGAAAGATATTACCTGGAAAGTTTATCCGGCGGGTGAATTAGGTCTGGCCATCGACAAAGGCGAGGTGGACGCCGTCGCTGACGCTGAACCGATCGGCAGTCTTCTGATCGCGGAGGGCAAGGTAAGAAACATTGCCGACCAGATAATGGATGCGCCTTACAAAGATGAGTATTGCTGCGAGGTCATAGCGAACGGCAAATGGGTGGACGCCAATCCCGATAGTGCAGCTCGAGCAACGCGTGCCTTGTTGAAAGGGGCCAAATGGGTCGAGACCAATCCAAAGGCTGCGGCGATTATGGCTGTAGAGAAAAAATATCTCGCCTCGACGCCCGAACTGAACACCGTCGCGCTCGCGCGTTTGCGCTACATACCAAGCGTGCACCTAGCTGAGGAGTCGGTTTACACTGCCAGCCGGGAAATGAAAGTCGCCAAGATGCTTTCCCCGGAGACCGACAGCGAAGCGCTGGCCAAACGAGCATTCATGCATCTGCCCGGCATTACAGACGAGTGGATCAAGACGTTGGAAGTGGAAAAAATTGCAGGAGCCCAGGTTTCACCCGACGAAGATATCCGGCTTATCGCGGCGTTGATCCAGAAAGACACTGCAGATTCGTGTTGCCGAAGAAAAATGTTCGATCAACCGGATCAGGAAGCGCCGAATCTCGCCGACCCTGACGCACCGTGTCTTCAGAAAAACACCGTAGCCGCTGGGGAGTGAGCGGGCTGTGACCCAAACAGCTGTCATGTTGAGCGGAGCGAAACATCTCTGATTATCTCGACCCCATGCGCAACCACGACTATTGGGTGTACATTCTCTCTAGCAACCGTTCCACCACATTATACATCGGCATTACGAATAACATCGTGCGCCGGTTGAGTCAGCATAGACGCGGCGAAGTGGCGGGCTTCACGAAACGCTACCGGCTGAACCGCTTGGTTTGGGTTGAGCATTTTCGCAACGTGGGCGACGCCATCGCCTCCGAGAAGAAACCCAAAGGCTGGCACCGCAACAGGAAAATTGCGCTTATCGAACAAACGAATCCACGGTGGCTTGATCTGAGTGATGACTGGGAACAGCAGCCAAGGTCTACGATCGACGCCCACGCGCTCACTAAGCGCGGATCGACATTGCCTTGGCCGATGCAGCTGGCTGTTCCAGCCGCAGCTTTATTGACATTTGGAATTCACTTGCTGTTTTCCAAAAACGCTCCGCCACTGGAGACGCATTCTTACATGCTGCTGTTTTGGGAGATTGTGGGAGTCTCGATTGCTCTCGCAATCGCGCAAAGTCTCTGGCCGGCATTGCGCCAATGGATGTGGCACATGTGGCCGATTTTCACGGCTGCAATCCTGGCAATCGGTGCCTGGGACGTAATTACATCGGGTTTCCGCTTGCTTCCGCTGCCGTACTTTCCCGGACCCGCGGCGGTCTTACGCAGTTTGATAAGTGATCGCGCGCTTTTGCTCGATAGCACCTTGCATTCGCTCGTTTTGCTCGTGAGTGGCTACACCCTCGGCGTGATCATCGGACTTGTAAGCGGCGTCTGCATCGGGTGGTCGACTTCGGTGCGTTATTGGGGAATGCCGTTGCTCAAGGTTGTAGGCCCAATTCCAGCGACAGCATGGATTCCTTTTTCAATGGTCGTAGCGCCTTCGGCGATTGTGTCCGCAGCTGGATTAGTCGCCCTCGCGGTGTGGTTTCCAGTCACAATGTTGACTGCGTCCGGGATTTCGAATACTCGCGCATCGTACCTTGACGTAGCTCGAACGCTGGGTGCCGGGCGCGCCTATCTCATCTTTCGGGTCGCGATTCCCGCCGCGATTCCGAATATTTTCATCGGCTTATTCATGGGACTCGGTGCGTCGTTTCTAACGCTTGTGGTCGCGGAGTCGGTGGGCGTTAAGTCCGGACTCGGCTGGTATGTCAGTTGGGCGCAAGGCTGGGCCGAATACGGCAAAGTTTTTGCCGCGCTGATCATCATGGCGGGCTTTTTCTCAACTATAATGACTTTGCTCTTCAAACTGCGCGATCGCGTTCTGGTTTGGCAGAAGGGAATAATCAAGTGGTGATGATGAATGTCGCTGCCGCGTCGGCGCTGCGCGTTCACGAACTCTGCAAAAGTTTTCCGGTGCCTGACGCGCCGGGCACAAGCCGCCTCGTGCTCGGGGGCATTTCGTTCTCGATCGCCGCCGGAGAGCTTGTGTCGTTAATCGGGCCGAGTGGTTGTGGCAAGTCGACGTTACTTCGACTCATCGCCGGTTTGGATTTGCCCGATTCCGGCGAATTGCTCGTCGGCAACGAAACAATTCTCGGGCCGAGCGCTGAGCGTGGTCTTGTGTTTCAAGATCCAAATCTATTCCCGTGGCTCACTGTGCGTCGCAACATCGAGGCTGGCCTCGTTGCGCGCGGTGTGTTGCGCGAAAAACGAAATGAAGTGGGCGAATTCATGCGGCTCGTCGGACTCGAAGCCTTTGGCAATTCGTATCCACATCACCTTTCCGGAGGCATGGCCCAGCGCGTTGCTCTGGCACGCGCACTGATCAATCACCCGAAAGTGCTTTTGCTCGATGAACCGCTCGGCGCGCTCGACGCCTTCACGCGCATGCGGATGCAGGACGAGGTATTGCGCCTCTGGGAAAATCGCCGCACCACCATGCTTCTCGTCACCCACGACATCGATGAAGCCATCTACATGAGCGATCGCATCCTCATCATGACGCCGGCGCCCGGCCGGATCGATCGCAAGATCGATATTGAGCTTGTGCGTCCACGCGATCGCACAAGCGAGTCATTCCTCCGCTTCCGCAGCGAGATTCTCGAACATCTGCACTTGGCTGGTAAAACTACCGCTAACGCCTCAGCCTAGCGAACAGCTGTGCGTTGGTTTGACTCGCGCGAGTGCGGCTTCAATCTGCGATCGAACGAGCCGGCAGTCGGATTCGAACCGACGACCTGCTGATTACAAATCAGCTGCTCTACCAGCTGAGCTATGCCGGCGAAAGGAAGGTTAAAGGGTTACAAGCGTTACAACGTTAAAACCGAAAGCTCAGAAAGCCATTTAACTTTTTGTACCCTCGGTCGGCTTTTTGGAAGTAATTCTCCGATTATTCGCGGACGCGCGAGTAGGCGGAAAGAGGTCCCGCTGTTTCCAAATTCTTGATGACAGTGCTGAGATAGACCGACTCGGGATAGAACGCTTTATATTTTGTGATCTCCGCCCGATTCAAAACCTTGAAGCCGTAGCGCTCGAACATTTTTTCGCCGCGCCGGCTTTCGAACGTGATGATCTGGCCGCAAACGCGTTTTTCGCCGGAGCGATAGAGGTAACTCAAATACGCGCTCATCAGCGCGCGCGTCGTGGAAACTTTTCGCGCCTCCGGCAAAAGGTTGATGTGAAAATGCGGGACACGTCGCGGTTGAGCCGGGACTTCGTGCCACCCGTACATCAGGACCCAGCGAATGAATCGACGGGAGCGTTTGTTATAGCGGAAGTAACGGGTCAGCGCGCGGAAAAACAGCCAGACATTTTGGTAAAGCGCGTAGAGCTGATTTTGCAAAGGCTTGCGCGAACCCAGCAGGTAGCCGCGAATCTCGCCGTCCACCTCCAGAAGAAAAGACGATTCCGGTTCGTGATCGGTGTAATAAGTGGTGAGAAAATCAGCAAATAACTCACGATCCTGGTAAACCGGATCAATCGGTTCGCCGAGAAAGCCTGTTTCGCAGCATAGCTTTCTTACCGCTTCGCGGTCCGATCTGCGATAGCCACGAATGAGAAACGGCCTGTGGTCGTCGTCCGCCATTTAAAATCGGCGGTAGTTTGCGCGAACCTCGCGATAAATGCAAAACAGTTCCTCAAACACCCGTGCCCAGCTGTAGAAACTGCCTGCGCTCTTCGCGGCGCTCCTGCCAACAGCCGACAATTTTTCTACGGGCCAACGCATGATCGCGTTCGCTAATGCTTCCGCACTGTTCTCTCGCGCCCAACATTTTTGCTCGTGACAAATGATGCGGTCCATGTAGCTGCCCAGAATTCCCACGACCGGTGTTCCACAGGCCTGACTCTCAAGTGCTGCGAGGCCAAACGTCTCCTGGACGCCTGGATGAACGAGCAGATCGGCGGCGCGATAGTAACGGGCGAGCTCGTGCGGATCAGCGCAGTAGCGAATCGATGAAACATTTTTATTTCGTGCCTGCAATTTCCGGAGCTGCGTCCGTTCAGGTCCATCGCCGATCACGAGCAGATGGAATTCGTTCGGACGGCGTCGCTGCAAAATTTTGAACGCGCCGAACAAAGTCGCTGTGTTCTTTTCTTTCGCCAGGCGTCCGACGTAAGCAAGTAGCTTTTGAGTTGAATTCAGGGCAAGCGAGTGGCGAATTCCATCGTTGCCGGACCTGTCGGGACGAAAAATCTCAGTGTTCACACCGAGACTGAGGACGCGCACGTTACGCACGCCCCATTCAGACAACACGCGCGCCAGCTGCTCTGATGCGACCAACGTGGCGGCGTGTTCGTTGTACAGTTTCCGCACGTAAGCCCGGGAAAGTTTCATCACCCGGCGGGTCGCCATTTCCCCAAGAAGTCTTGCGCTGTTTCGCACATAGGCTTCCGGAAAATGGGAATGATAAAAACCGATCACCGGCACGCGCAGCGCGCGCCCGACCTTCACTGCTTTCCAGCCGACTTGATAAGGATCTCCGGACTCAATCACGTCCGGCTGTTCCTGTTCCAAAATCTCTTCGACAGCGCGCAAATTCAGCAGCGCGCGATATTGCGCCGTGCGCGACACCAGGGGAGAACGAATCGTGTAAACGCGCGAGCACCGGTTTGTTTTTACCTTCGTCTTCGGGCCGGGAACAATCAGAACGTGCTCGTCGCGCGGCGCGTGCCTTTCGATGTAATCGATCTTCTCGTGAAGATAACGTTTCACCCCGCCGCTTACCGGCGAATAGAACTGAGTAAGATCGCAGATCTTCATGTTTTTGTCATGCTGACCGTAGATGATCCTATCGGTTAATGACGAATGACAAAATGTCGAATAACGAAGAGATGACGAAGTCCGAAGAACGCGCACCGTGATTCTTTCGCCATTTGGTCATTCGGATTTGATTCGTCATTCGCCATTCGGATTTCGTCATTTGCAACTACATCTCGACCTCGCTCGACATCATGGCACGGGAGTCAATTAGTGTTCGAGCTCCCTTAGATACTTCTCCGCGTCGATCGCCGCCGCGCAGCCAGAGCCGGCGGCGGTCACCGCCTGCTTGTAAACGCGATCTGCAACGTCGCCAGCCACGAATACACCGGGGTGCTTGCTCTCCACCAGATTTTTCGTGATCAAGTAGCCCTCGCCGTCCATGTCGAGTTTGCCCCGATACGGTCGACTGTTCGGGTCGTGGCCGATTGCCATGAACACACATGCCACCACCAGTTCGCGTTCTTCGTTCGTCTTCACCTCGCGCAAACGCACGGCACGCATTTCGCCTTTTTCGTCTGACATATATTCGGTAACCACAGTGTTCCAGATCGGCTCGATCTTCTTATTCGCGAATACCCGCTCCTGCATGATCGCCGACGCGCGCATCTTGTCGCGGCGATGAATGAGATAAACCTTTGAAGCGAACCGGGTGAGAAATAACGATTCCTCGGCGGCGGAATCGCCGCCACCCACAACGCACACAGGTACATTTTTGTAAAACGCGCCGTCGCACGTTGCGCATGAGGTCAGGCCGTGCCCGATCAATTTCTGTTCGTTTTCCAAGCCCAGATACCGAGCTGACGCTCCACTGGCGATGATCAGCGCCTGTGTCTCCAGCCATTCGTCGTCGGCTTTGATGCGGACGTTTTTTTTGCTCGCGTCGAAATCTGTCGCCTCCGCATAAGAGAAACGCGCGCCGAATTTCTCGGCTTGCCTGTGCATGTTGAGAATGAGCTCCGGTCCGTCGATTCCGTCTGGAAAACCGGGGTAATTTTCCACCAACGTTGTGGTCGAGAGTTGTCCGCCGGGCTGCCGGCCTTCCAGCACCAGCGGGCTAAGATTGGCGCGCGCAGCGTAAATCGCGGCAGTCAGCCCCGCGCAACCACTCCCGACAATGAT
>WNGH01018936.1_pt1 | contig 12444 bp, 9 predicted proteins | sample 5400631 | NCBI WGS metagenome assembly WNGH01 (sample SAMN13153373, study PRJNA577476) | soil metagenome | isolation source: 115 cm soil or saprolite under Garry oak tree replicate 1 | place: USA:California | collected 2016-06-15 | reverse complement strand
GACCTGGCGCAGGCGGCGCTGCTGCGCAGCAAGGACCTCCGTGTCGCGGTCCACCTGACGCGGGCCCTGGCCTGCACCGAGGGCATTCCCGGCCTCGCCACCGGGCTCGGCCTGATTCATGGGCTGCTCGAGCGCTACTGGGACGGCATCTACCCGCTGCTCGAGACCGATAACAAGAACGATCCGACCGAACGGCTGAACGCGCTGGCGCCGCTCGTCGATCCCGACGTGATGATCAAGGACCTGCGCGACAGCTCCCTGGTCAACTCGCGCGAGCACGGGCAGCTCCGGGCGCGCGACATCGAGGTCGCGCTCGGACGGCTCGCGCCGTCCGCCAAGAACCCGGCGCCGGCCCGCACCATGCCCCAGCTGCACGCGCAGATCGCGGCGGCGTTCGCGAGCGATCGCTCGGTCCCGTCGGCGGTGCGCGAGGCCCACGAGCGCACCGCGGCGATCCAGGCGCTGATCAACGAGCGTGTTGGCAGCGCCCAGGGGATCGACCTCGCGCCGCTGCTGCAGCCGCTCGCCCTTCTGCTCGAGGCGTGCGACACGGCGCTCGGGACGCGCACGGCCGATGGCGACGGCGTCCAGGGGGCGTCCGAGCCCGGCGCGCGCGCCGTCGGCGGCCCCGGCGATCTGCGGACCCGGGCCGACGCGGTGCAGATGCTCGAGATGGTCTGCCGCTTCATGGAGCAGCACGAGCCCAGCAATCCGGCGCCGCTGCTCATCCGGCGCGCGCAACGGTTGATCCAGATGAACTTCATGGAGATCGTGAAGGACCTGATGCCCGACAGCCTCTCGCAGATCGAGAAGCTGGCCGGCGAGATCGAGAAGTCCTAGGAGGTGCGAGATGGCCAAGGCCAGTAGCCAGAAATTCATCGCCCGCAACCGCGCGCCCCGCGTCCAGATCGAGTACGACGTGGAGCTCTACGGCGCCGAGAAGAAGATCCAGCTCCCCTTCGTCATGGGGGTGATGGCGAATCTCTCCGGCAACCCGGCGGAGCCGCTGCCCGACGTTGCCGATCGGAAGTTCCTCGAGATCGACATCGACAACTTCGACCAGCGCCTCAAGGCGATGAAGCCGCGGGCGGCGTTCCAGGTGCCGAACACGCTCACCGGCGATGGCAACCTGATGGTCGATATCACCTTCGAGAGCATGGACGACTTCTCGCCGGCCGCGGTCGCCAGCAAGGTCGACGCGCTCAGCAAGCTGCTCGAGGCGCGGCAGCAGCTGGCCTCCCTGGTCACCTACATGGACGGCAAGAGCGGCGCCGAGCAGCTGATCAAACAGCTGCTCCAGGATCCGACGCTTCTGAAATCGATCGCCGCTGCCCCGAAGCCTGGCGAGGCCGAGGCGGAAGCGCCGAAGTCCTAAACAGTCCGAAATCCTATTTGACGAGGTCACGCTATGGCGACAGAGCAACAGGCACAGGGTCAGGGCGGGGCGTTCGAGCCCACTGAGCTTCAGTCACTTCTCAACAAGGAATTCAAGCCACGATCCGACGCCGCGAAGGAAGCGGTGGAGACGGCGGTGCGCACGCTCGCGGAGCAGGCGCTGGCGCAGACCACGCTGATCTCGGCGGACGCCATCGGAACGATCGAGGCGATGATCGCCGCGCTCGATCGGAAGCTCAGCGAGCAGGTCAACCTGATCATGCACCACAAGGCCTTCCAGGAAGTCGAGAGCGCCTGGCGTGGGCTCAATTACCTGGTGACGAACACCGAGACCGACGAGATGTTGAAGATCCGGGTGCTCAACATCTCCAAGGCGGACCTCGGGCGGACGCTGAAGCGCTACAAGGGCGTGGCCTGGGACCAGAGCCCGATCTTCAAGAAGGTCTACGAAGCGGAGTACGGGCAGTTCGGCGGTGAGCCCTTCGGCTGCCTCGTTGGCGACTACTTCTTCGATCACACGCCGCCGGACGCGGAGCTGGCCGGGCAGATGGCGCAGGTGGCGGCGGCGTCCCACTGCCCGTTCGTCGCGGGGGTCTCGCCCACCGTCATGCAGATGGAGAGCTGGCAGGAGCTGGCGAATCCGCGCGACCTCACCAAGATCTTCACGACGCCGGAGTACGCGCCGTGGCGGTCGCTGCGCGAGTCGGATGACTCGCGGTATCTCGGCCTGGCCATGCCGCGGTTCCTCGGCCGGTATCCCTACGGCAAGGCGAACCCGGTCGAGGAGTTCGACTTCCAGGAGGACACCGAGGGAGCCAAGCACGACAAGTTCACGTGGGTGAACTCGGCGTACGCGATGGGCGTGAACATCACGCGGTCGTTCAAGATGTACGGCTGGTGCTCGCGCATCCGCGGCGTGGAGTCGGGCGGGGCGGTCGAGGGGCTGCCGGTCCACACGTTCCCGACCGACGACGGCGGGGTGGACATGAAGTGCCCCACCGAGATCGCGATCAGCGATCGGCGCGAGGCCGAGCTGGCCAAGAACGGCTTCATGCCGCTGCTGCATAGAAAGAACACCGATCTCGCGGCGTTCATCGGCGCCCAGTCGCTGCAGAAGCCGTTCGAGTACACCGATCCGGACGCCACCGCGAACGCCAACCTGTCGGCGCGGCTACCGTACCTCTTCGCGGCGTGCCGGTTCGCGCACTACCTCAAGTGCATCGTGCGCGACAAGATCGGCTCCTTCAAGGAGCGCAATGAGATGGAAGCGTGGCTAAACAAGTGGATCTCCCAGTACGTTCTGAGCAACCCGGCGTCGGCGGGCGAAGAGACCAAGGCCAAGTATCCGCTGTCGGCGGCCGAGGTCACCGTCGAGGAGATCGAGGGCAATCCCGGGTATTACAGCGCGAAGTTCTATCTGCGGCCGCACTATCAGCTGGAGGGTTTGACGGTGTCGCTGCGGCTGGTGTCCAAGCTGCCGTCGGCCAAGGGCGGGAAGTGACGTGCACGTGTCGGTAAGACGAAGCTAACCGGGGCAACCGAAGCACGAACGATCACGCGGTAGGAGTCTAAGGGAGACGACCCATGGCCGTAGACATGTTCCTGAAGCTGGATGGCATCAAGGGCGAATCGGTAGACAAGAGCCACAAGGACGAGATCGCGGTCCTGGCCTGGAGCTGGGGCATGAGCAACTCGGGATCAGCCCACCAGGGCGGCGGCGCCGGCTCGGGCAAGGTCAATGTCCAGGACCTGTCGCTCACGAAGTACATCGATCTTTCGACGCCGGATCTCATGCTGTCGTGCTGCAACGGTAAGCACATTCCCAAGGCGCAATTGACCGTCCGCAAGGCCGGTGAGACTGCGCTCGAGTACATGATCATCAAGCTGGAAGACATCCTCGTCTCCTCGGTCTCGACCGGAGGGTCCGGCGGTGAGGACCGGCTGACCGAGAACGTCGTGCTGAACTTCGCGAAGGTCGACGTGGAATACACGCAGCAGAACTCGCAGGGCGGAGCTGGGGCCAAGCCGAAGATGGGCTGGGACATTCCGCAGAGCGTCAAGAGGTAGGGAGCGAGGAAACAACGTGCTAGCGGAACAGACTCTGCGCGACGGACGTGTCGAGGAGGCCCTGGCCGAGCTTCAGGCCGAGGTTCGCAAGGCCCCCGACAACGCAGAGTATCGGGTGTTCTTGTTCCAGCTTCTGTGTGTGATCGGAGACTGGGAGCGGGCCCGCGCTCAGCTGAAGGTGCTGGGCGAGCTGAGCGCGGGCTCGCTCCCGCTCGTGCATCTGTACGGGGCCGCCATTTCCTGTGAGCTATTGCGCGCCGAGGTTTTCGCCGGCTCAAAGACGCCTCTGGTGCTGGGCGAGCCGTTGCCCTGGCTGGCCCGGCTCTTCCAGGCGCTGTCGGTGGCCGCGCAGGGCCACAGCGCCGAGGCGGCCGGGCTGCGCGCCGAGGCCCTCGAGCAGGCATCGGCGGCGGCCGGCATCATCGACGGCGAGCCGTTCGAATGGATCGCCGACGCCGATTCGCGACTGGGACCGGTGTGCGAGGCGATCGTCGACGGACGCTACTACTGGGTGCCCTTCGAGCGGCTCCGCTCGGTCAGGCTCGAAGCGCCGGCCGATCTGCGCGACGTGGTGTGGATGCCCGCGAAGCTCGGGCTCACCAACGGCGGCGAGGCCTCGGCGCTGATTCCCACCCGGTACCCCGGGTCGGAGTCGGACCGCAACGGACTGATCCGGCTCAGCCGGAAGACCGAGTGGGACGAGGTGGCGCCCGACACGTTCCACGGCCGCGGTCAGCGGATGTTCGCCACGAACGAGGGGGAGCATGCCCTCCTGAGCGTGCGGCGCATCGAACTCGGGGGAGCGGAGGCGTGAGATGGTCGAGGTCGGCGCGCGGGATGCGCTGCAGCCCGCCCTACTCGACCGTCTGACCGACCACGACCCAACGCGCAAGGTCGAGGGCCGGGACGAGCGCATTCTCAGCCGCGCTCAGCTCAGAGCGTCCGTGCTGCGCGACCTGACGTGGCTCTTCAACTCGACGAACCTCGCCAGCTCGATCGACCTGACGGCCTACCCGCTCGCGGCGCAGTCGACGCTGAACTACGGTCTCTCGCCGCTGGCCGGTAATCCCGTCGCGAGCCTCGACCTTCACGAGGTCGAGCGCATCCTCAAGGAGGCCATCCAGCGGTTCGAGCCGAGGATCCTCCCCGACTCCCTGAGGGTCAAAGGCATCGCGGCGTCGGATCCCATGAGCCACCACAACGTCGTCTCCTTCGAGATCTCCGGCGAGCTCTGGGCCCAGCCGTACCCGGTCGATCTGCTGATCAAGACCGACATGAATCTCGAGAGCGGCGAGATTCGTATCGCCGAGGCGCGCTGATGGACACCCGCATGCTCCGGTACTACAACCAGGAGCTGCAGTACATGCGGGAGATGGGGGCCGAGTTCGCCACCGCGTTTCCCAAGATCGCCGCGCGCCTGGCCCTCGACCCGACCGAGGTCGCCGACCCCTACGTCGAGCGGCTCCTCGAGGGATTCAGCTTTCTTGCCGCCCGGGTCCGCCTCAAGCTGGACTCCGAGTTCCCGCGATTCACCCAGCACTTGCTGGAGGTCGTGTACCCGCACTATCTGACCCCGACGCCGTCGATGGCGATCGTCCAGCTCGTGCCCTCGCTGACCGAGGGATCGCTCGCCGCCGGCTTCGTCGTGCCCCACGGCACGATGCTGCGCGGCCAGATTCCGCGCGGCGAGGTGACGGCCTGCCAGTTCCGCACGGCTCACGACGTGACGCTGTGGCCCGTCGAGATCGCGGAGGCCCGCTACACGCCGTTCGCGGCCGACCTGCCGCTCAACACGCTCGGGCTCGCCGAGCCGGTGCAGGGCGTGTTGCGCCTCCGGCTCCGCACGCCGGCGCCGTTCACGTTCCAGCAGATCGCCCTGGATCGGCTGAACGTGTTCCTGGCCGCGAGCGACGAGGTCGCCCTGAAGCTCTACGAGCTCATTCTCGGCAGCGGCCTGGGGGTGTTGGTGAATCCGCCCGCACGCCCCTTGCCGTGGTTCGAGTGGCTGGGGCGCGAAGCGATCCAGCCGGTGGGTTTCGCTCGCGAGCAAGCGCTGATTCCGTACACGACCCGCTCGTTCAGCGGCTACCGGCTGCTGCACGAGTATTTCGCGTTCTCCGAGCGCTTCCGGTTCGTGGAGCTGGCCGGCCTCCGCAAGGCGCTGTCGCGCCACTCCGGGGACGAGATCGAGCTGGCGATCCCGCTGGCGCGGGGGGACGCGACCCTGGGGACGATGGTCGACAAGACCGGCTTCGCCCTCCATTGCACGCCGGCCATCAACCTCTTCTCGCGGCGCGCCGATCGGATCCACGTCACCGATCAGCAGGCGGAGCACCACGTGGTCGTCGACCGCACGAAGCCGATGGATTTCGAGGTCTACAGTGTCGAGCGGGTCGTCGGCTACAGCGAAGGGCTCGAGGCCGAGCAGGAGTTTCGTCCGTTCTACTCGTCGTTCGATTCGGACGGCCGGCTCCCGGCGCACGGCTACTTCAGCATCCGGCGCGAGCCGCGCGCGCTCTCCGAGAAGCAGCGCCGCGACGGCCCGCGGACCGGCTACATGGGCAGCGAGGTGTCGCTCTCGCTGGTCGATCCGCGCGAGGCGCCGTACTCGGGCAATCTCCGGCAGCTCGCGGTGGACGTGGTGGTCAGTAACCGCGACCTGCCCCTGTTGATGCCGGTCGGGACCGACCGGGACAGTTCCTGGAGCTCTACGCCGATCTGGTCGACGCCGATATGCCGGACGCGGTCTCGCGCCGGCAGACGCAGAGCGTGCGCCGCGTGGCGGTCACGCCGCGCACCCGGCGACTGCCCGCCCCCGGCCCCATCGTCTTCGGGCGCGGACTGGAAATCCGGATCACGGTCGACGAGGCCCCGTTCGCCGGGGCGAGCGCGTTCCTCCTGGGGACGGTGCTCGAGCAGGTCTTCGCGCGACTCGCTTCGATGAACACGTTCACGGAGCTCGTCCTCGTGTCCGAGCGACGAGGGGAGATCAAGCGGTGGCCGCCACGGATGGCCGCGCGGCAGCTCGTGTAAGTCTGTTCGCGGCGCTCGCGCGGGCGCCCTGGAACTTCGATTTCTTCCAGGCCCTGCGGCGCATCGAAGGTCTGTTCGCCGACCGGCCGCGTCTGGGCCGGGCGCTGCGCCCGGCCGACGAGCCGGTCCGCATCTCTCAGGAGCCTTCCGTCGCGTTCGCGCCGTCGACGCTCTCGGCGTTCGAGGAGAAGGGCGGCCGGCCCCGCCTCGAGCAGCGGTTCTTCGGCCTGCTCGGTCCCAACGGGCCGCTGCCGCTGCACATGACGGAGTACGTGCGGGAACGCCTGCTGCACAACGGCGACGCCACGCTGGCGCGGTTCCTCGATCTCTTCCACCACCGGCTCGGGCTCTTCTTCTACCGGGCGTGGGCCGAGGCGCGCCCGACCGTTCACCAGGACCGACCCGGCGAGGATCGATTCACCGTGTACGTCGGATCGCTGGCCGGGCACGGGCTGCCAGGCTCGCGCGCTCGCGACACGGTGCCCGACCATGCCAAGCGGTTCTTCGTCGCGCATCTGGCGCGGGGCCCGAAGAACGCCGAGGGCCTCGCGTCGATCCTGGAGGGCTTCTTCCGGCTGCGCACGCGCGTCGATCAGCTTATGGTGGGCTGGCTCGCGCTGCCACAGGACCAGCGAACCGCGCTGGGCGGCGCATCGCGGCTCAGCGGCATGCTCGGCCAGGACACGGTCGTCGGCGAGCGCGTCCGCGACGTCCAGAGCCGGTTTCGTATCGTGATGGGGCCCATGGATCTCGACCGCTTCGGCGATTTCCTGCCGGGGCGCCCGAGCCTCGAGCGACTCAGGGATTGGGTTCGCAACTATGTCGGGTTCGAGTTCGATTGGGACGTCCAGCTCGTCCTGTCCCGCGACGAGGTGCCGGGCATCCTCCTGGGCCGCGAGGGTCAGCTGGGCTGGACGACGTGGCTGGGCGCGCGGCGAGCGGCCACGGACGCCGACGATCTGACTTTGGCACCGGAGCGCTCGCGGCCGCGTCCGACGACTCTGGCGGCGGCATAAGAGAGGACGACCTATGGCGGAGATCAGCCGTGCGACCCTGTTCGGCAAGCTCAACCCGATGATGTTCAAGGCCGCCGAGGGGGCCGTCACCTTCTGCAAGCTTCGGGGTAATCCGCACGTCGAGCTGGTTCACTGGCTCTTTCAGATCATCAACCTCCCGGATTCGGACATGCACCGGATCCTGCGTCACTTCGAGATCGACAGCGCCCACCTCGTGCGGGATTTCCAGACCATGCTGGAGAAGCTGCCGCGCGGCGCCTCGACCATCGAGGACTTCGCCGAGCACCTGCCCGACGCGGTCAAGGAGGGCTGGATGTACGCCACCCTCCTGTTCGGCGAGGCGCAGGTGCGCAGCGGCTACCTCCTGGTCGGGCTTCTCAAGACCACCCGCCTGCGCGATGTGCTCTACCGGATCTCCCGGGAGTTCGAGAAGGTGAAGGTCGAGACGCTGACCGAGGACTTCGCGCGCATCGTCAAGGGCTCGCCGGAAGACGCCCAGGGTGCGAGCGACGGCTTCGCGGCGGGCACGCCCGGCGAGGCGAGCCAGGCCATCCCGCCGGCCGCCATGGGCAAGCAGGAGGCGCTCAAGCGCTTCGCCTCCGATCTCACGGCGCGGGCGCGCGCGGGCCAGATCGATCCGGTCACGAGCCGCGACGAGGAGATCCGGCAGGTCATCGACATCCTGATGCGGCGGCGCCAGAACAATCCCATCCTCACCGGCGAGGCCGGCGTGGGAAAGACCGCCGTCGCCGAGGGCTTCGCGCTGCGAATCGCCAAGGGCGACGTGCCGCCCTCGCTGAAGGACGTGCAGCTCTGGGTCCTGGACGTCGGGCTGCTCCAGGCCGGCGCCAGCATGAAAGGGGAATTCGAGAACCGGCTGCGCTCGGTCATCGACGAGGTGCAGGCCTCGGCGAAGCCGATCATCCTCTTCATCGACGAGGCCCACACGCTGATCGGCGCGGGCGGCGCCGCCGGCACCGGCGACGCGGCCAATCTACTGAAGCCCGCGCTGGCCCGTGGCACGCTTCGAACCATCGCGGCCACGACGTGGGCCGAGTACAAGAAGTACATCGAGAAGGACCCGGCCCTCACGCGCCGGTTCCAGGTGGTGCAGGTGCTCGAGCCGAGCGAGTCGAAGGCGCTCTTGATGCTGCGGGGCGTCGCCTCGACGCTCGAGAAGCATCACCGTGTGCAGCTCCTGGACGAGGCGCTCGACGCGGCGGTCAAGCTGTCTCACCGGTACATCCCGGCTCGCCAGCTCCCCGACAAAGCCGTGAGCCTGCTCGACACGACGTGCGCCCGCGTGGCGGTGAGCCAGCACGCGACGCCGCCCGAAGTCGAGGACTCGCGCAAGCGGATCGAGGCGCTCGAGACGGAGCTGGAGATCATCGCGCGCGAGGACGCGACGGGGTTCGAGACCGGCTCGCGGCGCGCCGATGCGGAGGGGCTGCTCAAGGCGGAGAAGGAACGGCTGGCCGGCCTCGACCAGCGCTGGGCCGACGAGCGGGCGCAGGTCGACAAGATCCTCGAGCTCCGGCGTCAGCTTCGCGACGAGACCGAGACCAAGGAGCCCGCGGTCCGCGAGGCGCGCCTGGCCGAGCTGCGCGAGCTCCAGGCCACCCTCGCCAAGGCGCAGGGCGACTCGCCGCTGATCCTGCCGAGCGTCGACGCCCAGGCGGTGGCCGCCGTCGTGTCCGACTGGACCGGAATCCCGGTGGGCCGGATGGTCAAGAACGAGGTCGAGGCGGTGCTGAAGCTCACCGACACCCTCGGCACGCGCGTCGTGGGCCAGCGGCACGGCCTCGAGGTGATCGCCAAGCGCGTCCAGACATCGCGGGCGCGTCTGGACAACCCCGAGAAACCGATCGGGGTGTTCCTCCTGGTTGGGCCGTCGGGCGTGGGCAAGACGGAGACGGCGCTAGCGCTCGCCGAGTCGCTCTACGGCGGCCAGGAGAACGTGATCACCATCAACATGAGCGAGTTCCAGGAGGCCCACACCGTCTCCACGCTCAAGGGCGCCCCGCCTGGCTACGTCGGCTACGAACGGGGAGGCGTGCTGACTGAAGCCGTCCGCCGTCGGCCCTATAGCGTCGTTCTGCTCGACGAGGTCGAGAAGGCGCACCCTGACGTCCACGAGATCTTCTTCCAGGTCTTCGACAAGGGATTCATGGAGGACAGCGACGGCCGCTACATCGACTTCAAGAACACGATCATCCTGCTCACCTCCAACACCGGGACCGATCGGATGATGGCGCTCTGCAAGGACCCGGAGCTCCTGCCGGATCCCGAGGCGCTGGCGAAGGCGGTGCGCGAGCCGTTGCTCAAGGTGTTCCCGCCGGCGCTCCTGGGCCGGCTCGTGGTCGTGCCGTACTACCCGCTGCCGGACAAGATCCTGGGCGACATCGTCCGTCTGCAGCTCAACCGGATCGCCCGGCGCATCGGCGAGCAGCACAAGGTGCCGTTCACGTACGACGACGCCGTGGTGAAGCTGGTCGTCTCCCGGTGCACGGAAGTCGAGAGCGGCGGCCGCATGATCGACGCGATTCTCACCAACACCATATTGCCGCGGATCAGCGAGGAGTACCTGACCCGGATGGTGAGCGGGCACCCGCTGGGCGCCATCACCCTGTCCGTCCGGAACGGCGACTTCGCGTTCGATCTCGCATGAGTACGACCATGGCCCGCATGATGGAGCTGAACACTCCCCTCGGGAAGGACCTGCTCTTTCGCGAGCTGCGCGGACGCGAGGAGCTCGGGCGTCCGTCGGCGTTCGAGCTCTCGGCCCTGTCGACCCGCGCTGACATCAAGCCGAGCGATCTGCTCGGCAAGAGCGTCACGGTGAAGCTCGAGCTCGTGAAGGGCGGCTTCCGGTACTTCAACGGCTACGTCACCCGGTTCTCCCAGGGGACCATCCTCGGGAAGTACTACGAGTACCAGATGACCGTGAGCGCGTGGCTCTGGTTCCTCACGCGCACCGCCGACTGCAAGATCTTCCAGGAGAAGACGGCGCCCGAGATCATCAAGGAGGTCTTCGGCGACCACTCGATGGCCATCTTCGAGGACGGACTCACCGCGACCTACGTCAAGCGCGACTACTGCGTGCAGTACCGGGAGACCGACTTCGCGTTCGTCAGCCGCATCATGGAAGAGGAAGGCATCTACTACTACTTCGAGCACAAGGACGGCAAGCACACGCTCAAGCTGGTTGACTCCGAGTCGGGGCACAAGAAGCTCGAGAACAAGGCGAGCATCGCTTACTATCCCCCGGGCCGGGCGATCCACGGCGACGAGGAACACATCCAGTCGTTCCGGCAGGTCCAGCGCATCGAGCCCGGCACCGTGGCGACGCGCTCGTTCGACTTCACCAAGCCCAAGGCCGACCTGGGGGTGAAGGCCCAGAACGTCCAGCAGCATCAGAGCGCGGACTACGAGATCTACGACTACCAGGGGGACTACATCCTGGCGGACAACGGCGAGCATTTCGCCAAGGTCCGCGTCGACGAGTTCCACACGGAGTTCGAGGTGGCCGAGGCCGAGACCGACGTGCGCGACATCGCGGTCGGCCGGCTCTTCGGCCTCACCAACGCCCCGCGCAAGGACCAGGAGAAGGACTATCTCATCGTCAGCGCCGACTGGGACGTGCGCAACCACGCCTACGAGGCGTCGATCAACGAGGACGCGGCCTACAGCTGCACGATGACGGTGCTCCAGAGCAAGCAGCAGTTCCGGCCGGCGCGGTCGACGCCCCGTCCCACGATGGGCGGGCCGCAGACCGCGGTGGTGGTCGGGCCGAGCGGCGAGGAGATCTACACCGACAAGTACGGGCGGGTGAAGGTGCAGTTCCACTGGGATCGCTACGGCAAGAAGAACGAGAACTCGAGCTGCTGGATGCGCGTCTCCAGCCCGTGGGCCGGCGCCAACTGGGGCGGCGTCGCGATCCCGCGCATGGGCCAGGAGGTCGTCGTCGACTTCCTGGAGGGCGACCCCGACCAGCCCCTCATCGTCGGCCGCCTCTACAACGCCGACCAGATGCCACCCTACGCGCTGCCGGGCAACATGACCCAGACCGGCATCAAGACCCGCTCCAGCAAGGGCGGCGGCGCGGCGAACTTCAACGAGATCCGCTTCGAGGACAAGAAGGGCTCCGAGCAGGTCTTCCTGCACGCCGAGAAGAACCAGGACCTCGAGGTCGAGAAGGACGAGACGCACTGGGTCGGTCACGACCGCACGAAGACGATCGACAACGACGAGACGACGCAGGTGAAGCACGACCGGACGGAGACGGTGGGGAACGACGAGAAGATTGCCATCGTCGCGAACCGCACGGAGACGGTGGGGAAGGACGAGACCATCACGGTCGGCGGCAATCGCACGCGGACGGTGGCACAGAACGAAGTGGTCACCGTGGGGCTCACTCGCACGCATACGGTCGGCGTGAACGAGGCGATCACCGTCGGAGGCGCGCAGGAGATCACGGTCGGCGGGTTGCAGGCGATCACCGTCGGGGGCGTTCAGTCGATTGGAGTCGGTGGCGGACAGTCAGTTAGTGTCGGTGGTGGTCAAGCGACCGGTGTTGTCAAGGATCAGTCGATTTCTATCGGTGGGAATCAGATCGAGACTATTTCAAAGGATCGCACCACGACCGTGAAGGAGAAACGCACGACTGAGGTCGGAAAAGAGGATAGCCTCAAGGTCGGCAAGGCTCTTCTGATCGACGCAGGCGACTCCGTGAGTATCACGACTGGTGATGCGAGCATCACGCTGAAGAAGGACGGCACGATTACGATCAAGGGCAAGGAAATATTGATTCAGGGCAGCGGCAAGATCAACGTCAAGGCGGACAGTGATGTTGTCGTGAAGGGCTCGAAAGTCAAGCTCAACTGACGACGACAAATCGGGACTGGGAGCCGAGGGATGACCTACGAACCGATCG
>WNGH01005159.1_pt1 | contig 12445 bp, 6 predicted proteins | sample 5400631 | NCBI WGS metagenome assembly WNGH01 (sample SAMN13153373, study PRJNA577476) | soil metagenome | isolation source: 115 cm soil or saprolite under Garry oak tree replicate 1 | place: USA:California | collected 2016-06-15 | reverse complement strand
TACACGCAGCCCTTCACGCTCGCCGAAGGTCGCCATGTCCTCGCGTACCAAGCGTCCGATAGCGCCGGCGACACGGAGCCCGCGAGGACCGCCTACGTCAACGCGGACACGACGGCGCCCGCCATCGCGTGGGACCCCGTTGCGGGCGGAACGATCGCGCCGGACGGCTCCTTGTCGTGGACCGGATCCGACGGAGGCTCGGGCATCGCGTGGTACGAGGCCGGCGTCGACGGCGGCGCATTCCAATCGGTCGGGCTGCAGACGACCCTGACGCAGCAATGGACCGAGGGAAGCCACTCGGCGATCGTCCGCGCGTACGATGCGGCCGGGAACACCCAATCATCGACGATCCAATTCAACGTCGCCGGGAGCGGCTCCGGAGGCGGCCCGGGCGGTGGGTCTGGAACCGGGACGGGCTCGCCAACGACGTCGCCGGGGTTCTCGCTGAGGACCCCTCCGGGAGTCCCGGAGGCGCTCATCGGGTTCGCCCTCGTCATCCTCGGCCTCGGACTACGGCCGCGCGGGCGGTCACGACGCCCGATCTCCTCGCGATGAGCGTTGACGGAGCCGGCGCCGCGCCGTGCGGTCCAACGATCCTCTAACCCCGTATTCCTCTTGCGTCAGGGACGCTTCCGCCGATTTCGAACTAGCCGCGAGACTGCGTAGCCGAGGATCACGAACCCTACCCCGACCAGGGCAAGCGGCACGAGGGCGCTGAACCGGGAGAAGAGACCCGCCTCTTCCACCGTCACGGATACCTGCGCGACCGCCGTGCGGCCTGCGCCGTCTGTCGCCTGGACGCGGATGACGTGCGCGCCGGCCGTGAGATTCAGGAAGGCGGTCGTCGCCGTCCCAACGGACTCGTACGGGGTTCCGTCTACGCTCAGGAAGTACGCGAGGATCGCAGACTCGTTGTCGAACGCCGTCCACGAAACGCGGATCGCCGAAGGGGAGGATCCTTGTGCGGCGGTCAGGGAGGCGAAGGACGGGTCCGTCAGGTCGATGTTCACGACGAGCACGTGGACCTCCTCGAGGTTCCCCGCGACGTCGACGGAAGCAAAGTCGAGCACATGTCGTCCGGAACCGGCAGCGGAAATCGGACCCGTGTACTCAGTCCACGAGCCCCCATCGAGGCGGTATCGGGTCGTCCACGCCCCGCTGACCGCATCCGTCGCGGCGAGGGTCACGGATGCGTCGGATGTGTACCATCCGTTCGCCCCGGCCGTGCCCGAGAGCGTGTGCGTCGTGACCGGAGGCGTCGTGTCGATGGAGAAGGTGGCGGCGTGGACCATTTCCACATTCCCAGCGAGGTCACTCGCCCGGTATTGGAGCGCATGCCGTCCGTCGCCGAGCGTCAAGGGTCCCGTGTAGATCGTCCAAGCGCCGCCGTCCAGTCGATAGGAGATGGTCGCGACGCCGCTGATTGCATCGGTCGAAGGGAGCGACACGGTCGCGTTCGAGATGAACCACCCGACGTTGCCCATCGTACCAAGCACGCTCGTTGCCGTCGACGGCGGACTCGTATCGATCGCGACGCTCGCCGACCGCAGCGGTTCGACGTTGCCGGCGACATCGGTCGCGTCGGCCTCGATCACATGCCGGCCATCGCTCAGCACGAGCGGTGCGGTGTACGCCTGCCAGGCGCCGCCATCCACGCGATACAGGACTCCCGAAACCCCGCTCAAATCGTCAATCGCGCTCAGCGTCACCGTCGCGTCCGAAACGTACCAGCCGCTGTCCCCGAGGGTGCCCGTCACCGTGATCGTGCTGGAGGGCGCCGCCGTATCGACGTTCACATCGACCGATTCGACCGGCGAGGGGATCCCCGCGACATCCGTCGCGAAGAATTCGACGCGGTGTCGCCCGGCCCCCAACGGCAGCGGACTCGAATAGTCGGTCCATGAGCCATTGTCGACGCGAACCGAGAGGCCGGCGACGCCGCTCATCGCGTCCGTCGCGTTCAGCGCCAACGAAACATTGGAGACATACCAGCCGCCATTCCCCGAGGTTCCCGACACCGCGAAGGAGGTGACCGGCGCCGTGGTGTCGATGGAGACCGCCCGTGTCTGGTGCGCCTCCGAGTTACCGGCCAGGTCCGTCGCGTAGTATTCCACGAAATGCCGGCCTTCGCCGAGCAGGATTGGGACCGCGTAAATCTGCCACGAGCCGTTGTCGATCCGGTACGAGATGGCATCGACCCCGCTCATCGGATCGGTGGCCCCGAGCGAGGCCGTCACGTTCGAGACATACCAGCCGTTTGCGCCAAGCGATCCTGCGAGCGTGATCGTCGTCGTGGGAGGCTGCGTGTCGATCGACACGCTCGCGGAGTGCACCGCCTCGAGGTTCCCGGCGATGTCCCGGGCTTGGTAGTCGACGGTGTGCACGCCATCGCCGAGGGTGAGGGGACCCGCGTACGGGGCCCACGCACCGCCATCGATGCGGAAGCTGATGTTGGACACGCCGCTCAACGCATCCGTCCCGCTCAAGGTGACTGTGACGAAGGAGACGTACCACCCGTCATTGCCCGCGGTCCCGGACAGCGATGCGGAGCTTGCCGGGGGTGTCGAGTCGATCCACACGTTCACGGACTCGATCGGCTCGACGTTCCCCGCGATGTCGGTTGCGCGGTACTCCAAGGAATGGCGCCCTTCGGACAGCATGAAGGGACTCACGTAGGCCTGCCATGCGCCTCCGTCGACCCGCCAGGAGACGTTGGCGACTCCGCTCCCGCCGTCCGTCGACGTGAGCGTGACCGTCACATTCGAGACGTACCATCCGTTGGACCCGACGGTCCCGGCGAGGCTCGCGTCCGTCGTCGGTGGAGTCGCGTCGACCTTCACCGTCGGCGAGCGAATTGCTTCCGCGACTCCGGCCACGTCGATTGCGTAATACGCGAGCGTGTGCGGGCCGTCCCCGAGCAGGAAGGGAGACGCGTACGTCTGCCATGCTCCGCCGTCCACCCGGGCGAGGATCACCCCGACCCCGCTCGTCGCGTCGCTCGCGGCGAAGGCAACCGTAACGTTGGATGTGTACCACCCATCGGCCCCGAGGGTGCCGTTGAGCGTCAGCGTTGTCGTCGGGGGCGTTGTGTCGATTGAAACGGACCGCCCCTGGGGAGCTTCCTGGTTCCCGGCGATATCGGTCGCGAAGTAGTCCACGTGGTGTCGACCCTCAGAAAGCTCGAACACACCCGAATAGGCACTCCAAGATCCGTTGTCCACCCGATACGTGATTGAGGCGACCCCGCTCACTGCGTCCGTCGAGGACAGGGAGACCATGGCGTTCGATGCGTACCATCCGTTGTTGCCTTGCGTACCAGACACGTTGGAGTTGGTCGTTGGGGGACTCGAGTCGACGAAGACGGTGACCGCATGGGTCGCCTCGCCGTTGCCGGCGACGTCCGTGGCGAAGTATTCCAGCGCATGCACGCCGTCTCCGATCGCAAAGGATCCGGCGAACGTCGTCCACGGCCCTCCGTCGATTCGGAAGGAAATCCCCGCGACGCCGCTCGTCGCATCGCTGGCGGCGAGCGTCACGGTCACGTTTGTCGTGTACCAACCCGCGTTCCCGAGCGTCCCGTCGAGCGTCGCGGTCGTCGTCGGCGGCACCGTGTCGACCGGGACGGTCAGCGACTGCAAGGCCTCGACGTTTCCCGCGACATCGGTCGCATCGTACTCGACGAGGTGCTGGCCGTCCAGGAGCACGAACGGACCGGAATACGTCGTCCAGCTGCCGCCATCCACCCGGTAGCGGATCGAGGCAACTCCGCTGAGCGGATCCACCGCCGAAAGGGAGACGGATACATTGGACGCGTACCATCCGTTCAAGCCGGGCGTGCCTGAAACAACGGAGGAGGCGGTCGGAGGATGCGTATCGACCGAGACCGAGATGGCGTGCATCGTCTCCGAGTTGCCCGCCACATCGGTCGCGAAATACCCGATCGAATGGACGCCGTCTCCAATTACGAAGGATCCCGCGTACGTCGTCCATGGACCGCCGTCGATCCGATAGGAAATCGAGGCGACGCCGCTCGTCGCGTCGGTGGCGGCGAGGGCGACCGTCACGTTCGTGACGTACCAGCCGCCGTTCCCGAGGACCCCGCTCAAGGTCGCGCTCGTGATCGGCGGCGTCGTGTCGACCGAGACCGTGAGAGACCGCAAGGACTCGACATTGCCGGCGACGTCCGTCGCGTGGAATTGCACGAGATGCTGGCCATCCGAGAGGACGAAGGGTGCGGAGTACGTCGTCCATGCGCCGCTGTCGATCCGATACGCGATCGAGGAGACGCCGCTCGCCGCATCCGTGGCGGACAGGGTGACGGTGACGGTCGACACGTACCAACCGTTCGCGCCTTGGCTTCCCGACGCGTTCGACGCGCTCGCGGGAGGGGTCGTGTCTACGGAGACGGTGACGGAGTGGCTCGTCTCGGTGTTCCCGGCGACGTCCATCGCGAAATATTCGACCGTGTGCACGCCGTCTCCGATCGCGAAGGCGCCCAAGTACGTCGTCCAGGGACCGCCGTCGATTCGGTACGAGATCGCCGCGACGCCACTGGTCGCGTCGGTTGCGGCAAGGTTCACGGTGACTGCGGAGACGTACCATCCGTTGTTGCCTGGGGAGCCCGAGGGCGAGGCCGTCGTCGCCGGCGGCGTCGTGTCGATGGAGAGGCTCGCCATGTGGTGTGCTTCCGCGAGCCCGGCGAGATCCGTCGCGTAGAACTCCAAGAGATGTCGACCCTCGCCAAACGAGAGCGGACCCGAGTACGTCCACCAGGATCCGTTGTCCACGCGATAGGTAATCGATGCGACCCCGCTCGCGGCGTCCGATGCGTTCAGCCACGCCGTCACCGCAGATCGATACCAGCCGCTGTTGCCGAGGGTTCCCTGGAACGCAGCCACAGTCGTCGGCGGCAGCGTGTCGACGCGGACGGACCTCGAGTGGGCCCCCTCGGCGTTCCCTGCGACGTCCGTCGCGTAGTACTCAATGAGGTGGTACCCATCGACGACCGCGAACGGCATCGAGTACGGGGTCCACGGTCCGCCATCCGTCCGATAGGAAATCCCCGCGACTCCGCTCATCGCATCCGTGGCGGTCAAGTTGACCGTCAGCGTGGAGATGTACCATCCGTTCGCGCCGGGCGTCCCGGAGAGCGCGGCGGTCGTCTGCGGTGCGGTCGTATCGATTGGGATCGCCGCGTGGTGGACGGCCTCGTTCAGCCCTGCGTTGTTCGTCGCGTTGAAGTCGAGACCGTGGACGCCATCCCCCATGACGAAGAACGGCGACGAGTACAGGGTCCATGCACCGCCGTCGAGGCGGTAGAAGATCGAGTCGGGGGGCGAGGTCCCGACGACAAGCGTGAGGTTCACGCTCACCGAGGACACATACCATCCGGAGGAGCCCGGCGTCCCGCCGAGCGTCGCTTGCGACGTCAACCCGACCGCCCCCGTGATGACGCCGTCGACCACGACGAAGGAATTCGTCGGCTCCGCATTCCCGGCGACGTCGGTCGAGCCGAAGCTCACGTTGTGCGATCCGACGTTGCTCACGGTGAACGTCCCACTGTAGTTCGTGAATGGGCCGCCGTCCACGCGATACCGGGTGACCGAGACGCCGGATCCGGAGTCGGTCGCCGAGAGCGTGACGTTGATTGGGGTGACGAAGACGTTGCCCACCACGGTGCCCGCGAACGCCGGGGTCGTCACAGGGGCGACCGAGTCAATTTCGAACGCCTGCGTGTGCGTCGCTTCCTGGTTCGTCGCATTGTCCACCGAGAAGAAGCGAAGGGTGTGGTTGCCCTCTCCTGTCACCGCAACGGGCGCCGCGTACGGCTGCCACGCGCCGCCGTCGACGCTGTCGTTCGTGCGAGCGACGCCGCTGAGGTCGTCCGTCGCGGCGAGCGACACCGTCATGTTCCCCGTGAACCATCCGGCGAGACCCGGGGGACCCGTGAGATCCGCGATCGTGGTGGGGGGGAGGCCGTCCACGGGGACGGGGCGGGTCGTTGTGTTTGTCGAACCGATCGAATCCTTCACCTCGAGGGCGGCGGTGTAGAGACCTGCGGCGCCGTACGCGTGTTGCGCCGTTGGGGTTGGGGACCACGAGGTGTCCCACACGCCGTCATGGGTCCAGTCCCACCGGAACTGCAGTGTGGAATTCGAGCCTCCGGCGGATGATGCGGAACCGTTGAATGTGATCGCGCGGTTGACCGCCGGCCACGTCGGGGACACGTCGAATCGCGCGGTTGGGCCGGGGATGAAGAACTCGTTCATCGGTGTGGCGGCGGAGTCGTTGAGCGTGAGGGGCGGCAGGTTCCAGTTCGCCTCGAGCGTCGCCACGAACGAGTAGTGGTTGTACGCCGCGGAGGAGTTGTACGCGGGCTTCGCCGTCGGGCCGGCCCAGACCGTGTAGAGGTGCGGCGCGTTGCTCGTCCCGTCCTCGTCGTAGGTGATGTAGAGCGCGGCGCGTTGCGTCGTGAAGATCGGGGAGCTGAGGATTTTCGGGACCAATGTCGCGAGGTACCCGTCTCCGTGGGCGACGGAGCAGCTGTGCATGTCGTTGCACTTGTCCGGCGAGAGCCACATGTAGTTCGAGGCGTTCGCGGTCGAATCGAGGTCGGCCAGGAAGGTGGCGTCGGAGGCGCCCGCCGGGACGTCGCGGTCGCACCGATTCGGATCGTTGACGATGTCCTTGTAGTACACGAAGGGGTTGTGCCGCGTCAGGTACGTCCCCGAATCACTCCCGGTGCAGTTCGCGGGCATCGCTTCCATGTAGGCCTTCCAGGTCAGCCCCGCCCCTTCGAATCGGTCGACGAGGTTCGTGGCGTTCCATGCCAAGTTCGTGCACGCGTTCGAGTGCGGCAGGCCGTCGTACCCGCCGCAGCCGGAGTCCGTCGCGGCGGTGAGCCCGAGGTAGTTCGGGAGGCTCGGGTCGCTGATGTCGAGGTAGCTCGTCGCCAAGCCGGAGGCGTTCGCGAGGGACGTCATGTACGGCGCCCCGCCGCCGCACGTCGTCAAGATGTCGCAGATCCCGTGGTTCTCCATGATGAGGACCACGATGTAGTCGAAGTGCAGACCGGTCGGCGGCGAACTCAGGATCGCGCGATCGGGCCCCGGCGCGAGGCCTCGCGAGCTCACGAGACCCGAGCCGCCCGTCGCGGGATTCACAGCCCCGTGGGTCGGGAACCCGCGCGAGACCTGGCCGTTGGAGATCGGGCGGCTAGGAACCACCGTGGCGCCGTCGAGCAGCGTGACTTGGCGGGTTGGAGGGAGCAAGGGCCCGTGCAGCGGGGCGAGCGCCAGTGGAGCGACGGCGATTAGGATCAGGAGCGCAGCGAGTGCCTTCGCTCCACCGCCTTTCCTCCTCCCCCTGATCATACTCCCTGCCAAAGCGGACGGAACCTTGGCCCCACACGAAGGGGCGCCACTGCGCATCAAGCTTCGCCCGAGACTCATGCGTCCGGCCAGCGCGGCCTCGGTCCTGCGATAATTCCCATGGCTGATAGCGGCGTCTCCGGCCTTTTAGCCTGGTCCCCCCACCCATCAACCAGGATATCTCCGATGTCGGTTGTGGCCTCGACCCCGATTGACCTCTCGTGGGTCGGCGGATCCTATGAGGCGATTGAGGCCGTGCTCCTCATCACGCCCGCCGGGACGCAGCTGGGGGCGTGGACCCGGAACCCCGTGTCCGTCGACGTGTTGAGGGTCATGTCCGCCACGCTGGTGGGGTCGATTGAGTCACTCATGAACGTGCTCGGTTCTCCGAGCCCGCACGAAGTCTCCCTCCTCATCGACGCGCGGCGAGTCCTGGTGAGTCGCATCGGCCCGCAGACCCTCGTGATCATCGTCGGGACGAAAGGCACGACGGAGATGACCCTGCGGACCGCGGTTCGCAAGATCGTTCGTTCGCTCCCTCCGCGGGCCATCGACGACGCCCGCTCGCGAGGCCGCCGGGCGGAGTAAATCCTTATCGCCGCGCCTCCCATCCATGTCGTGTGGCGTCGATTGAAGGCTGGGAATTCCCGTGGACGAAGCCGGTCGTCTCGACGCAGCGCACGTCGGAGTCGGCGATCGTGCGCGAGCAAGGCGGTTGGGTGCTCGCGTCCAACATCGCGAATTCCGCCTTAGGCTTCGGCTTCTGGGCCCTCGCGGCGCGCCTCTTCACCTCCGCGGCCGTCGGACTTGCCGGGTCCCTCGTGTCCCTGTCGTCTCTGGCGACCTCGATCGGGATTCTGGGACTCGATAACGGCCTCGTGCGGTTCGCGACCCGCGCGGATCGGCCGCGGGCCCTCATGTGGAAGATCCTCCTCATCGGGGGCGGCCTCTCGTCGATCGTCGGCTTGGTCCTCGCCGCAGCCGTCCTCGAAGTGAGCCAGGCCGCTGCACAGCAGTTCGCGGTGCTCGTCGCGTTGAGCGTCGTGCTCACGACGTCCCAGGCTTGCTTCCAGATCACGGACGGCTCGATCCTCGCGGCGCGGAAGAGCCAGTTCCTGGCGTTTCGCGCGGCGGGCTACGGGCTCGTCAAGATCGTCCTCATCTTCCTCGTCATCGAGGCGGGGGCGGTGGGCCTCTTCGGAGCGTACACGCTGCCCCTCCTCGCCGTCACCGTGATCAGTTTCTTCTTCGTGCGGCGCATCTGGCCGACGCGGAACCCGCAAGGCGCGCCTCAACGGATGCGCGAGGTCGCGTCGCTCTCGGCGGGGAACTGGATCTCGGGCATCGCCTATTCGCTCCCGAGCCGCCTCGGCCCCTCCGTCATGTTGATCTTCGTCGGTGCGAGCCCGGTGTCGTACTTCTTCATCGCGCTGCAGCTCGCGGAGGTCCTCAATTACATCCCGGAGTCCGTGTCCAAGTCCCTCTTCGCGCACGGTTCGCTCACGGATCGCCTGCCCGCGGCCCTCACGGCGAGCATGCGCCGCCTCCTGGCGGCCATCATGCTCCCGCTCGTCACCCTCGGTCTCGTGCTGGCGATGCTCGGCATGACGATCGTCGGCGGGACGTCGTACGGGGCCCACGGGCTCGCGCTGCAACTCTTCCTCCTCGCGACGCTGCCGAAGGCGGGGATCCAGCTCTACAAGGCCCAGTTCAACGTGGACCGCCGGCCGATCGCGCTCATCCTCATGGGCGGCACGCTCGGCCTCGCGACGCTCGTCTTCCTCCTCGTCGGACTCGTGCTCCGGGTCGACCCGGATTGGTTGCCGATGGCCTGGGTCCTCGGCGGGCTGTTGGCGCTCGGCGTCGGTTGGATCCTGTCGCGAGGTCGGACGCCCGACGAAGGACACCCGCTGGCGGCCGAACGCTGACCGCCGCGGGACGGGTCGACCTACTTCTCATTCCCCTTCGACTCCGCGACCCGAGCGACGGCCTTTCGCCGCCGGACGATCAGGACCGCCAGGATGAGCGCGAGGGCGACCGAGACACCGGCGGTGAATTCCTCCGAAGCGCGAGGATCGGGCGCGCCTTTCACGAAGATCGTCACGGTCGCGGAGACGTCCGGGGTGAGCGGGGTGCCGTCGTTGTTCACGAGCCGCGCGGTGACCGTGTTGTTCCCGTCGTGCATATCGACGACGAACGCGTCCTGGTACGCGCGGGGCTCCTGCTGGAACGTCCCTCCGAGGAAGAACTGGACGTGGCCCTCGTTCGGCGCGTTCGGTTGGCCGTGTGCGTCCACCCAGGTGAAGTTCGCGAGTTGCACCGCGAAGTAGACATCGTGTCCCGTGAGTTGTCCAGGGATCGGGGACACGATTCGGATCCCAGGGTTACCGACCGCGGGGCCGTGGGTCGCGGTGATACGAACGGACGCGTTCACGTCCGGGGACAGCGGTGCACCGTCGCTCGTCACGAGCTGCAGTCGAATTGCATGCGGTCCCGAGTCAAGCGGCAGGACGATGGGCGCGACGCGGGTGACCATCTGCGAATACGACCCGTCGACGTAGACGTCCATGTGGCCCTCGGTCGGACTGACGACCTGCCCGACCCGGCCTGGCTGGACCAGGACGAAGTTGGAAACGGCGAAGGCCACCACGACCGGAGTGCCGTTCCCGATTACCGCATCGTTCGAGGGCGAGAGAATGGTCAAGGTCGGGCTCGCGGCCGCGACGGGAGGACTCGCGATCGCGATGACGAGCAACCCCAGGAAAGCGAGTATGACAAGCGATGCGCGCCTGGACACGCATCCGGTCGTCGGGCTCTCGACGCGCATCATCGCGCCTCCAGCTTCCGATACAGGGCCGCGAGGATCCCGAGCCCGAGCAGGATGTTCGTGGCAGCAAGATAGGGCGTCGCGTCGAACGGGATGACACGACCGAGCTGGGCCTTCACCGTGACGTTCACGCTCGCCGTGACACTCGGACTTAGCGGCGTCCCGGCGTCGTCCACGAGTTGCAACGTGACGGTGTGCGGCCCGTCTTTGAGGTTCAGATGCAACGGGGCGGAATCCGTCAGGTCGGTGTACGGGGCCCCGTCGAGGATCACGCGGAGGTGTCCTTCGTTCGGCACGCCCGCGGGCCCGCCCGGAGGGACGAGCGCGAAGTCCGTGACCCGGAACGACACCGTGAAGTCGGTTCCCAGGAGGGCGCCTTCTTGCGGATACGGGATCGTGAGGGTCGGCATGCCCACCGCGGGTCCCTGGGTCACCATGACCGTGACGGACGCCGTCACGTCGGGATTCAAAGCGGAGCCGTTGTTCGTTGCGAGCCGCAGCAGGATCGTGTGCGGTCCGGAGGGCACCGGGAGCACGACCGTATTGACGCTCGCCTCCATGACGATCAGTCCGTCGACGAGGATCTCGACGTGACCCTCGTTTGGCGACGATCCGTTCGTCCCTGGATCCGTGAGGTTGAAGTCCGTCACCGCGAAGACGACGACCACCGCGCTGCCGTTTCCGATGACGGCGTTATTCGCGGGGGACACGATCGCGAGGGTCGGCGGCGCGCCGCGAGCGTTCGATACGCATATGCCGGAGGCGATGAGCGTCCCGACCGCTACGACGATCGCGGCGAAGGTCCTCGCGTTCATGGATCACGATCCGGGATCCCTCGGAGGGTCGTCTGCGTGAGCCCTGCGGTCCCGGGCCGCGAGGGTCCGCCGTCGCAGGATCAGGACGACCAAGATGAACGCCTCCAGGAGGGCCATCCCGCTGTTGAAGACAAGCGGCAAGCTCACGGCGCTCGACGCGGTCACATGGATCGGCACGGTGGCGGCCGCGTCGGGGTTGAGCGGGCTCCCGTCGTTGTTCACCAACCGCGCGGTGATCGTGATGTCGCCATCCGGCAGCGCGACGAGCAGGACGCTCCCGTGCGGCAGGAGCTCCATCACGATGGACTCAAGGACGAGGATCTGGACGTGGCCCTCGTTCGGCGCGTTCGGTTGCCCGCGCGGCTCGATGAGGGCGAAGTTCGCGACGAGCAGCGTGAGATAGAGGCCGTGGCCCGTCACCTCGTACGGGCTCGGGGACACGATGGTGATGTTCGGGCTTCCGACCGCGGGTCCGTGGGTCGCGGTGATTCGAACGGACGCGCTCGCGTCCGGGGACAGCGGTGCGCCGTCGCTCGTCACGAGCTGCAGCCGAACCGTGTGAGCGCCGGAGCTCAAGGCCAAGGGGAATGGCGTCGAATCCGTCCGGAGTCGTACATAGTCCGAGTCGACGAAGACGTTCACGTACCCTTCGTTCGGCGCGACCACTTGGCCGACCCGTCCCGGTTGTACGAGCGTGAAGTTCGCGACCGAGAAGGAAACGATCACGGGAGTCCCGTTGTCGACGACCGATCCGTCCGACGGTGTGACGATCGTCAGAGCGGGCGTCGCGGCGCGCGCACCGGGGCTCCCGATCGACAGGGCGCCTGCGCCGAACAAGAGGAGCAACGAGAGCGCTGCGGACCGTAACCGCGCCGCGGGATGTCGCGACGCCGGCGTCACGACGTTTTCCTCCCGATTCGAGCGGACAGCCATCGCGCAACGGCTCGTCCCCATCCGTGGTAGTAGAGGACGATGAGGATCGCGATGGCCAGGGCGATCTGCACGTCGAGCAGGTACGGGTTGATGTTCGCGACGGGGCTCGCCTGGATGTGGACCGTGATCGTGTCGAAGGCGTCCGGGTTGAGCGGCTGGCCCGCATCATCCACGAGGCGGAACGTGATCGCGTGGTCCCCGTCGGTCAAGTCGGAAAAGGGGACGGGCTCGAACGTCGTGACCGCCTTGTTGTACACGCCGTCCAGGTAGACGGCGACATGCCCTTCGTTCGGGACGTGCTGGCCTTGGCCCGGCGGCACCAGGGCGAAGTCCGTGATCCGGAACGAGATCGTGACGTCGTCGTCGTACACCAAGCCGGGCGTCGGATACGCGATCTCCACGTATGTGATTTCGATCCGCGGCGTGCCGACCGCGGGCCCCTGAGTGGTCACCACCGTGATGGACGAGCTCACCTCGGGATTGAGCGACGTTCCGTTGTC
>WNGH01005158.1_pt1 | contig 12447 bp, 16 predicted proteins | sample 5400631 | NCBI WGS metagenome assembly WNGH01 (sample SAMN13153373, study PRJNA577476) | soil metagenome | isolation source: 115 cm soil or saprolite under Garry oak tree replicate 1 | place: USA:California | collected 2016-06-15 | reverse complement strand
TCCGCCGCGACCTGAGTGGCGACGCCGGCGGCGACGGCGCGGGCGACATTGCGCGCGACAGCCTGCGAGGTGGTGAGCGCGGTGCCGCGCGGCCGGCCGATACCGAATATGCCGCGGAATTTTTCGCCGATGCGGTGAACGATACCGCCTTCGGCCGGTGGCGCTGGCGAAGCGGATCCGGTCGATGCGGGACCATTGGACGCGCTAACCCCGCCATGTGGCGAAGCTGGCTGTAGTGCGCCGCCGCCAGCCAACCGCCGTTGCAAAATCTCGAACGCCGAAATCGGATCGACGGCGGTGTCGTATTTGCCCTTCAGCGGGCTTTTCGCCATCACCGTCTTGCGTTCGTCCGGCGTGATCGTTCCGATCCGCGCCGACGGCGGGCGGATCATCGCGCGGTCGACCATGCTCGGCGTGCCACCGCCTTCGAGAAACGATACCAGCGCCTCGCCCTTAGCGAGCTCCATGATGACTTGCGCGGTATTGAGCTTGGGATTGGGCCGGAATGTCTCGGCCGCCGCCTTCACTGCTTTCTGGTCGCTCGGAGTGAATGCGCGCAAAGCGTGCTGCACGCGATTGCCGAGTTGAGTTAGTACGTTGTTTGGCACGTCGACGGGATTTTGGGTGACAAAATAAACCCCGACGCCCTTGGACCGGATCAAACGCACGACCTGCTCGACCTTGTCGAGCAATTCCTTGGGCGCTTCGTTGAACAAAAGGTGCGCCTCGTCGAAGAAAAAACGAGCTTGGGCTTCGGCGGATCGCCGACCTCCGGCAACTTTTCGAACAGTTCGGACAAGAGCCAAAGCAGGAAGGTGGCGTAGAGCCGCGGGCTTGACATCAACCTGTCCGCCGCCAGGACATTGATGGTGCCGCGGCCGTTCGGCACGATCGTCATCAGATCCTCGATCGCCAGCGCCGGCTCGCCGAAGAATTTCGTACCACCCTGGTTCTCCAGCACCAGAAGCTGCCGCTCGACTGCGCCGACCGCGCTGGTCGCTACGTTGCCGTAGCGGCTGCTGATGTCTTTCGCGTTCTTCGACAAGTAGCTCAGCAGCTCGCGGAAATCCTTCAGATCGACGAGCCCCTCGCCGTCGGTGGCCTTGATCTCGGGATCATCGTCGGCAAAGCGAAACGCGATATTGATAATGCCTTCCTGCACGTCGTTGAGATTGAGCATGCGCGAGACCAGCAGCGGCCCCATCTCGAACACAGTGGCGCGGATCGGATGGCCTTGCTGGCCAAACAAATCCCAAAACACAACGGGGAATTCTTCGGGCTCGTAATCGAAACCCATGTCCCTGGCGCGTTTTACCAGTTCGGGCTTGGCCTCGCCGCGCGCGGCGATCCCGGACAGGTCGCCTTTGACGTCGGCGGCAAAGACCGGCACGCCGGCACGCGAAAAGCCTTCGGCCAGCACCTGCAACGATACGGTCTTGCCGGTGCCGGTCGCCCCGGTGGCGAGGCCGTGCCGATTGGCAAGCGCCAGCGCCAGAAATTGATCGTGGTCGCCCCGCCCGACGAAGATCTTGCCATCGCGGTCAGCACTCGTCATGACAGTTTTCCTTCATCTTGCTCTTGCGCGACCCGAGCACGCGGCAGAATAGCAGTTCATCGCGCGGCGATAATCGAAAAGAAACGAATAGCCGCCAGACCGAGCCAATAATAAGAAACGGCCTGCCGGTTAAGCGTTATACCGCCTTACCTGCCGACGCTCTGGGCTAGACATTTGAAAGTCGACGCGCTCATTTGGCGCCAAAGGGCGCCTGCCGCACTTTCCGTTAAGTTATGCTCCGATGGACTTTATGAGCACACGCTCGCGAGCGAATGTGGAAACGCGTAGACGTTACGTCGGCAACGTGATGCGAATGACAATTGTCGTCGCCTTTGCCGCCGCATTCCCGTTGTCAGTCCTCGCGCAGGACTTCATGGCGCGATCGGGCACGCCGGCAGCCTCCTTTCCGAAGCCCGATCGCCCGGTCGCGGACATCGTCAGCCCGATCTGGCACGACGAAAAGGAGCGCGACGACGCCGGCGAACCAACCCAGCTTGTGCGCCTGCTCGGCATTAAATCCGGCATGACCGTCGCGGACATCGGGGCGGGCAGCGGCTATTACGTTGTGCGGCTGTCCCCGATCGTCGGTCCCCGCGGCCGTGTCATCGCACAAGATGTCGTACCCGAATATTTGCGCGGCCTGCGCAGTCGGGTGCGCGATCTCGGATTACAAAATGTTGTAATCAGTCTCGGCGAGCCACACGATCCGAGGTTGCCAGCCGATTTCCTCGACATCGCGATCATGGTGCACATGTATCACGAGATCGCCCAGCCCTACGCCCTGCTCTACAATCTCGTCCCTGCACTTAAACCTGGCGCGCGCGTCGGCATAGTCGACGCCTACGGGCCGACGTCCGAGCATGGTACCCCGCCGAGTCTCCTGCGCTGTGAGCTTGCGGCCGCAGGGTATCGCGAGATCAGCCTCGATCGACTGATGGGCAGCGATGCCTATCTCGCGATCTTCGCGCCGCCAACCGTTGCAAACCGGACGCAGCCGGAAACTATGGTCGCGTGCAAGGCGCTATAGCGATTGCCGAGGCACCGACCGACCGCGCGATGATCGCCCCAAATTTCCTCTCTGTTCCTCCCAAAAATCACAGCGCTGCGACGATCGAAAAGCAGCGTGGAGTGGGCTAAGCTGCGCCGCGGTTATTTTTGGCAAGAGCGAAATGCCATCTCGAAGGTCGCTGCTGCAAAAGCGAAACAACGCATGATCGAAACCCCGATTATAGTCGCGGTCGCCGTATTGGCGATTTGTGCCGTTGCGTGGTGGCTGTATCGCAGATAGGCGCCCAGCGATTTCCTTTTGGCGCTTAACTCGGCCATCGCGTTCCTAATGGCCAAGAGCAGACAAGAGTCGCTTTTCCGCCCCAATCCGGCAGCTAAGTCATCGCGCGTCGTGGTGCGGCTGTGTGGGTGCGGCCTTGCGTCTCAGCCGCGACAGGAGCACTTTGCCGAATGGTTATCTCGAATGAATCGAAGACCGTTGATTCGAAGATCAGGAGCCGCCATTTCCATGCCCACCATGCCGTTCCAATTTGATGCTTTCAGAGCTCGTCGCTTTTCCGCCCGCGATTTATCGGTTCGCCTCGCGCAGGCCGCCGCGCTGGCGGCAATGCTCGCTTTCGGCGCCACCCAGCCGGCGGCGGCCCGCGGACCCGAGAACATTGCCGACGTCGCCGAGCAGGTGATCGATGCCGTGGTCAATATTTCGACCTCGCAGAAAATCGAGCCGCGCGTCACCGAGCTTCCCGACTTGCCACCGGGCTCGCCGATGGAGGAGTTCTTCGATCAGTTCTTCAAGAACCGGCGCGGCCCGGGCGGCACCGATCAAACGCCGCACCGGGTCAACTCGCTCGGCTCCGGTTTCATCATCGATCCGTCAGGCCTGGTGGTGACCAACAATCACGTAATCGCCGAGGCGGACCAGATCAGTGTCATTCTCAATGACGGCACCAAGCTCAAGGCAACGCTCATTGGCAAGGACAACAAGAGCGATCTTGCGCTGTTGCGCGTGCGTTTCGACAAACCGCTCAAGGCGGTGAAATTCGGCGATTCCGAAAAGCTGCGGCTCGGCGAATGGGTCATCGCGATCGGCAATCCATTCAGTCTCGGCGGCAGCGTGACCGCCGGCATCGTTTCGGCGCGTAACCGCGACATCAATTCCGGGCCTTACGACAATTACATTCAGACCGATGCCGCGATTAATCGCGGCAATTCCGGCGGTCCCTTGTTCAACCTCAATGGCGAGGTGATCGGCGTCAATACCGCAATCATTTCGCCGTCCGGTGGCTCGATCGGCATCGGTTTCGCCGTGCCGGCAAACAGCGCGATGGCCGTGATCGATCAGCTCCGCCAATTCGGCGAGACGCGCCGCGGCTGGCTCGGCGTGCGCATCCAACAGGTCACCGATGATATCGCCGAGAGCCTGAACATTACGCCGCCGCGCGGCGCGCTGGTCGCAGGCGTCGACGACAAAGGGCCGGCCAAGCCGGCCGGCATCGAGCCGGGCGACGTTGTGGTCTCATTTGATGGCCGCGACATCAAGGAAATGCACGACCTGCCGCGCGTCGTCGCCGATACCCCGGTCGGCAAGGTGGCCGACGTCGTCGTTATCCGCAAAGGCAAGCAGGAGACCCACAAGGTCACGGTCGGCCGACTGCAGGACACCGAGAAGGTTGCCGAAGCCAGCGCCAAGCAGGAACCGCCTGCCGACAAATCGGTGGTGCAGAAAACGCTCGGGCTCGAACTGTCCAGCCTGTCCGACGACCTGCGCAAGAAGTTCAAGATCAAGAGCGGCGTCAACGGCGTGCTGGTCACTGGCGTCGATCCCAGCGTCGCGACGGCCGACCCCGACAAGCGCCTGGCGCCGGGCGATGTCATTGTCCAGGTGCAATACGAGACCGTTGGCAGCCCGGCCGACATGCAAAAGCGGCTCGATGCGCTCAAGGGCCAGGGCAAGAAGCTTGCCGTGCTGCTGGTGTCCAACGCCAACGGCGACACGCGCTTTATCGCTTTAAATTTGCAATAGCGCGCATGCCGACTTCATAACCCTCCCCCGCTTGCGGGGAGGGAATCGCGGCAGCTCAATCAGAGGCGGCCGGTGAAACAAGGCTGGATTTGCCCGACCTGTGGAACGCAATACGAGCCGGCAGAGCAGCCGCCGGCCGTGTGTTCGATCTGCGATGAAGAGCGGCAATATGTGCTGCCGACCGGTCAGCAATGGACGACCTTGGCGCAATTGCGAAAGTCGCATATGGCCACGTTTCGCCGCGAGGCCGAGCTGATCGGCATCGGCACATCGCCGGCCTTCGGAATCGGTCAGCGCGCGTTACTGGTGCGCACGCCTGACGGCAACGTGCTGTGGGACTGCATCAGCCTGGTCGACGATGCGATCGTTGAAATCGTCCAGGCGCTTGGCGGACTCAAGGCGATTGCGATTTCGCATCCGCACTATTACACGGCGATGGTGGATTGGAGCGCGGCGTTTGGCGGCATTCCGGTCTATCTGCACGCCGCCGACAAGAGCTGGATCATGCGATCCGCTCCGTGTCTCAAGCTGTGGTCGGAGGCGACCAAGGAAATATCGCCGGGTCTCACGCTCATCCGTGTCGGCGGTCACTTCGAAGGCGGCACGGCGATGCACTGGGCGCAAGGCGCCGGCAACAAAGGCGCGCTGCTGTCGGGCGATCTGTTGCAAGTAGCGCCCGACCGGAAATTCGTCAGTTTCATGTGGAGCTATCCGAATTTCATACCGCTCGGCGAGAAAGCCGTGCGCGCCATTGCCAAGCGCCTTGACGGTTGGCGATACGACGTCATCTATGGCGCGTTCTGGGATCGCGTCATTGCGCACGACGGGACGGCCGTCACCGCGAAGTCAGTGGCGCGACATATTGAGATTCTGCAAGGCGACGCGCGCTAGAGCGCGATCGCTTCAGATTGAATCGATTGGCGCTCTAGCATTTTGATGGAGCATGATCTTTTCGGAAAACCGGTTTCCACTTTTCCGGATCATGCTCTAGGTCGTTGCTTTCTTGAAATTCTCGCCGGCTTTCGTCCAGTTCACCGTATTCCACCACGCCTTCAGGTAATCGGGCCGCCGATTCTGGTACTTGAGATAATAGGCATGCTCCCAGACATCGACGCCGAGAACGGCCTGGGCGCTGAGCTCGAGCGGCGTGTCCTGATTGGCCGTACTGATAATTTCGAGTTTCTTATCCTTATTGACAACCAACCACGCCCAGCCTGAGCCAAAACGTGCCCCGCCGGCGGCGTTGACTTTGTCGGTCATCGCGGGGACGCCGCTGAATGCAGTCTCGATTGCCGACTTCAGATCGCCGCCTGGCTCTTTGGCACCACCCGGCGCCATCAGCTCCCAGAAGAATGAGTGATTCCAATGACCGCCGACATTGTTGCGCACGCCGGCCCGCACATTTTCGGGTACGGCGGCGAGATTTGAGAGGATCTTCTCAATCGGCATCGTGCCAAGCTCGGCCCAGCTTTGCGCGATCTGGTTGGCGTTGTTGACATAGGCCGCGTGATGACGGTCGTGATGGATCATCATGGTCTGTGCATCGATATGCGGTTCGAGCGCGTCGAACGCATAACCGAGCGGCGGCAGCTTGAACGGCCCGCTGGGCGCGGTCTGCGCAATAGTCCGGCCGATGCCGAGCGACAGCAGCGCCGCGGCGCCGGCGATGCATTTGAGATTTTCGCGTCTGTTCATGATTTCCTCCCGGCTGGCGTCAGGCGGACGCACGGTTCGGCTTCTGCCGCCCCTTTGGTTGCCACTACGATTGTACCCCGCAGTCTATAAGATATTCCCGTGCGGAAAGGTCGCGTCATTGCGCGTGACGGGAATGGCGTCAGCCGCCGATCAATGCCAGATCAATGCCATTGGCGGCGAACCAATGGCGAAGTCGCCCGGCGAATACGGAAGCCGCATTGCTGCCGAAAGTGGGCTCAAGTTGGCCGGAATAAAGCTGGACTAGAACCGACCCGCCGGGCGTCAGCCAATTCCGGTTCGGGCGGAAACCCGACACAGCGCGACGCAAACGCGAGCGTCGTCAGGGCTAACTGATAATGGCTCGCTTGAGCACAGCTACCTTGATGCCGCGCTCCGCCGTCGGCCAAAGCCGCGAAGCACCAAATAGAGCCATATGACAGACAATATTTTATCCGCGATCCAACTGCCTAAAACATAGCGATGGGAACGAGCTGACATTTTGAGTACTCCGTCAGTAAAACGCATCTACTGAGACGGCAGTTCCTTGCGCTGGCAAACATACGGCGCGGATATTTCCAAACGCTAAACAACGGAACGAATAGCGAGGCGTTGCCATCGGCGATGAACGGATGGATAGTATTCATCCCTAGGTAGGGGAGGCTGTGCCGATGCCCACCTCCAACGAATACGGCAAAAAAGCTGAAGAATGCTATCGTCTGGCGAACGAGGCCAAGACTGAGACAGATCGCTTAGCGTGTCTCGATCTTGCGCGCAATTTCCTTGACGCAGCGGCACGCCAAGAGGAAATGACTTCCGAACAGATCGCCGCGGCGCAAAAGCCAGAGCGTGCGCCGAAGCTGGAAACTGAGACGTCGCAATCTAATACTGGCTGGGGATGGCGCCAGCTCTTGGGATTATTTCGTGAGCATCGTCATGACACGCAGGACACATAGCTACCACGGCTATGAACTCGAACTACGTTACGAGAACGACGACCGTTATCGGGTCACGATCTTCGATCCCAACGGCAGGCGAGTAGCTGCGACCGGCCCGCACCTGGAGCGACAAGGCGCTTTTATCGAAGCATCGCGATCTGTCGATCAGCTTCTGGCGCAGCAACGCGCCACATAAAGCCAAACTCTGTCGCGGTTTCCGTTAAGGCTAAATCGCGCGGCGGCGATGCAATGCGGCGTTACGCGCCGACGCGCCACCGTCACGGACCTGACCAGCGGATCGGCGCGTAATGGCCGTTCTTGCCGGAATTATCCCAACGCATCCCGCGATCGCTGAATGTATTTCCCGGCTCGCCCATGCCGAAGGCCAGCTTGTCGGGGCTCACCGGATGGCCGGTCCCTGCCCACATCTCCCCGCTTGGATGCGCGGTCGGCAGCGGAGCAACGGTCATGTGCAGGATCTTCGGAATTTCCGCGAAACGCTTTTTGCCTTCGATGCGGTACGTGATCGGCACCTTGCTGACGCCGAGATTATTACCGATCAGCGGCGCCAACTGCGCCATCGGCCCGCCAGCCGCGCCGGTGAAGATCGCACCCAGGGCTTCGGTCTGCCGCGCATCGGCGCGCTCATCGATATAGGCGGCCACCGACCAGTTTCCGTCCGCCATCGGTCCGGGTGTGTGGACTGCAAGCGCCACATTTAGACCGTTGAGCGCGGTGCCGTCATAGCTGCCGGTTTCGATGTGGAAGATCAGCGCCACGTTGCATACTCCTTCGCTCGGTCGGGAGGTCAACGGCGCGGCCTTCGAGATGAAGCAGGGACATACGACGCTGCAATTACAGTTTTCGAAATAATCGCCAGAGAGATGCCATTGCGCCTGGTTCGCCATCGTTGTCTCCTCCCGCTATTCGAGCGGTCGTCGCCGATGTGCCACGCGCGAAAAGGCTACAACTTTCGACGGTTGATCGCTACCGCGTTGCTGCTTTTTACCAGCCGACGCGACGCCAATGAGGCGCTACTACCCGAGCTTATTCGATGACCTCATTGGCCGTTGCCAGCAGCGACGGCGGCAACGTTATTGCGAGCGACTTCGCGCGGCCTCTGGCGCGCCGCTTCATTCGATAACCTCGTCGGCCAAAACGCGCAGCGACGGCGGGACGGTCAGACCGAGCGCTTTCGCAGTTTTAACATTGATAGCTAGATCGAATTTCGTTGGTTGTTCGATCGGCAGATCGGCCGGGCTGGCGCCTTTGAGGATTTTATCGACGTAAGTTGCAGCGCGGCGATACAAGTCAGAGCGGTCTACGCCGTAGGAGACCAGGCCGCCGACATCAACGAATTCCCGGAGGTGAAACATCGACGGCAGCCGGTTTTGTATAGCAAAGTCCGCAATCGATTTAAGATTGGTCACGAATACCGGATTAGGCATCATCGCAAGAGCATTAAAATGCGCCGCAGCGATTACGCTAAAATTTTTTTCCAAATCGGTGGTGCTCCTAATCTCCATTGCTTGAACTCCGATTCCCAGTCCGTTCGCTGCACGCTGTGTTTCTTTCCATCCGAGCGTCGAAATTAGATCCTCGGGATTCAATAGAACGACCATAAACGAGATGCCTGGAGCAATTTCTTTAAGCAGTTCTAGCCGCTTTGCAGTCAAATCCGGGTTCATTTGCGACAGCCCAGTGATGTTGCCGCCGGGGCGTCCCAAGCTATCGACTATCCCCGTTGCGACCGGGTCGCCGGCAGCCGCCATTACAATGGGAATTTCTGTCGTGGCATTTTTAGCAGCGAGAGTATCGTTGGTAACGGAAGTGACGATGATGTCGACCTTGAGCCGAACGAGGTCCGCGATCAGCGCAGGAAGACGATCGTTATTCCCTTCGGAATAGCGGTACTCGAACGCGATGTTTTTTCCATCGATCCATCCGAGATCGCGAAGTCCCTTTAGTAATGCCTGGTTCCAGGGAGCCGCGTCTGAGCGCGTGAAGGGCGACAGCAGTCCGATTTGCCGAACTTTCGCAAACTGCGCGACCGCAGCGAGCGGCCAACTGAGGGTTGAGCCGGCGATTCCTTTGATTAAATCGCGCCGTCGCATTGCGTCCCCGAGGCTTAAGATCCCAAGGCTTAAGATTCCAAGCCTTAAGATCCAAGGCTTACGGCCCGCTTGACGTTATGCGGGTTACGCCCGTAGCTTGCAATCGGTGCCACGGGGATTGCTGGCAAGGGGGATCATCACGATGCTTCGACTGATGTCGCTTCGGTTCGCGGCGGCTGCCTTAGTTGCAGCGGCCGCAGTTTCATTGACCGCGCCTCCCGCCTCGGCGTTCACGCAGGAAAACATTCGGCCCGACGCCAACGGCAACTATACGTTTACTGAGCCTAACAATCAGACTACGAATTCCAACCAAGGCGCCCGGCCGTTCGGCTCGAATGGTCCGACAGTTCAGTTCGGCATCCAACAGGGGCCGGTCTCTCCGTTCGGCCGATCGCAGGACAACGGTTACAATGGGCCGCCTCCGGATCCGTATTATCGACCATTTGGCACCCGCAACTAACATTTTAGCGTAGCGAAAAACCCCGAACCGGCGGCGCAGCGCGCAACCTTATCTCGCGCCAACGCGATCGGCGCCGCTGGTTTGTTCATCACGCAACCTCCAGACATCATTGACATTGTCGGTCTCGCGGATTCCGCTTCACCGCGCTCGCGACGGCATGCAAGGAACCATTGAAGAACAGACCTGTTGATGATGCGGAGGAAACGAACGTGGATGCGGCCAAACGCCTGGCATTGGCAGAACGAGCTGGCTACAGCCGTGCCATTCGCGAACACCTTGGCGAACGGCTGCGGGCCTATTACGAGCGCGCGCTGCACATGCGCGTTACCGATAATCGGCTCGCCGAACTGATCGACGAGCTGTCTAAAAAATTGGAACAGAAAAATCTGCAGCGTGAATAAGGTAATTGAGGTTCTCTGGCATTCAAATTTCACCTTGCACTTGTAGAACCTTCTGTCTCGGAGCGTGCCTTCGGCATCGGATTGACCTTCCCATCAAGCCAATCCTCGTTGGCGGCTAAATCATTCAGGGCTTTGTGGCGCTTGCGCTCGAACGACAATTTCTTTTCGCACCAATCGACCCGCGCTGCCGCTTCATCGGCCTGTTGGCGATAATTCCCGGTTCTGCCCATAACGACCCTCCTCGTTCCAGCAGATTCCGCCTCAAAAACTCAAAGGCCCATGCTCCGGTTCCATAACGAAAGTGGGAGGTGCAGCCGCGTTCCGCATCGCCGGCGACGGGGCTGATGCCCATGCTGGGCGCGAGGGGTTGCAATTTGTGCAATGCGGAACAAAGCGCCCGACTACCGGTTTAAGCGATCAGAGTATGTCAAGTAACTTAGCGCGGGTGGGATGTCGGCGAGTCCGAGCGAACTGATTGGGTCTTACCGGCTGCATGCAGCCAATTGCATCGAGATCGCGCGCGACCTCGAGCCCGACCGCAAGCTCGCGCTTTTGAATATCGCCCAAGCCTGGTTAAACCTTGCCGAGCAAATCGCAAAAAACCTCGACACCGTCCTGGTCTATGAGACCCCGGCCAGCCCGCCCGATTTCGAATAGAGGGTGCAGATCCGGCTAGGGCGTGTACTCATAAATCGAGGTCGGTGAGCACCGGTTGGTCAATGTCCGCTTTACCCCGGTGATCTCAACTGGTTGACGCAACACTCTATCTTGAACGGAAAAGATGGAGTGTCTGATGATAGGTCAACGATATCGTCGCGGGTTTACGGCGGCGGAGAAGACGGAGTTATGGGATCGCTGGCAGCGAGGGGAGTCACTCAAAGCCATTGGCCGCGCTTTTGGTAAGCCATCATCGTCCATTTATTACCAAGTGGCACCCCACGGTGGAATCCGCCCGCCGCCACGGCGTCGCTCGCGGTTGGCCTTGACGCTGTCGGAACGCGAGGAGATCTCCAGGGGGATAGCGACAGATCGATCGGCACGATCGATGGCTAGGTTGCTGGGCCACTCGGCCTCGACGGTGAGCCGAGAAATCAGTCGCAATGGTGGCTATCATCGATACCGAGCGGCCTTGGCTGATGAGAAGGCCTGGGCCCGGGCGCGTCGTCCGAAGCGTTGTAAGCTGGCGGACAATCCGCGGCTGCGAGCGGCAGTGGCGCGAAAGCTCAGATTGAATTGGTCGCCCGAACAGATAGCCGGCTGGCTCAAGAGAGCACATCCCGAAGATGAGGCTAATCGCGTGTCACACGAGACGGTCTATCGCAGCCTCTTTGTTCAAGCACGCGGCGTGCTTAAGAAGGAACTGCTCGGCTATCTTCGATCGAAGCGCACGATCCGGCGATCCAAGCGGGCGGACCCTAATGGTGATAGACGGGGGCAAATCAAGGATATCGTCTCAATCCGTCAGCGACCAGCAGCGGTTGAAGATCGGGCAGTGCCTGGTCACTGGGAAGGTGATCTGCTGACCGGATCGAAGAACAGCTACATCGCGACCTTGGTCGAGCGTCATACGCGTTACGTGACGTTAGCCAAGGTAACCAACAAGGACACACAGACGGTGGTTTCCGCGCTCATCAAGCAGGCGAAGAAGCTACCCAATGAACTCTATAAGTCTCTGACCTGGGACCGGGGCAAGGAACTTACGGATCATCGTCGATTTACGTTGGCGACCAACATCGACGTTTACTTCTGCGATCCGCAAAGTCCGTGGCAGCGTGGTTCCAATGAGAACACCAATGGTCTGCTGAGACAGTATTTTACCAAGGGAACCAATCTGTCAGTGTACTCGCAAGCCCATCTGAATAAAGTGGCGCGTCAACTCAACGAACGACCACGTAAGACTTTGGGATTTGAAACCCCAGCAGAGAGATTCAATGCTTGTGTTGCATCGATCGGTTGAGCCGGCAGCCCAAAGCGGACATTCCAGTCGCGCCGCCGCCAGTCGCGCCGCCGCCAGTCGCGCCGCCGAATGTCCGCTTTTGGGGAGAGAGCGAACATAGGTAAGAAACGGACGCGCCGGCTAGGCAATCCGGAAACAGAATTTAATTGAGCGGTTGGGCGTCTCAGGCGCGAGCGCAAACTACCGCAGCGAGATCACCAGGCCGTTGAGGTCGGCGGCCACGATCAGTCCCGTTTGGCGGCCCGCCAGCGTCAGCACTGCGCCGTTCTGGTTGGTCAGTACGATCCCGCCCGCGCCAG
>WNGH01006052.1_pt1 | contig 12448 bp, 13 predicted proteins | sample 5400631 | NCBI WGS metagenome assembly WNGH01 (sample SAMN13153373, study PRJNA577476) | soil metagenome | isolation source: 115 cm soil or saprolite under Garry oak tree replicate 1 | place: USA:California | collected 2016-06-15 | reverse complement strand
GTTCCGGCGGCAACCGGTTCGCCGCGGCGGCGATTTTCCGCGCGGGCCGCCGCTGCCACGGTAGGCGACCGGCGCTCAGCCCTGGCGGATCCGCCGTGCCCGCGACGCCGCGACGGGGCCGGCCCGGTCCAGGATCAGCGCGGTCAGCAGCACCATCCCGATGCCCACGGCCGTGCCGGCCACCGTGTCGGTGAAGTAGTGGTAGCGCAGCACCACGACGGCGACGGCGACGGTGGCCGCGACGAGGGCGGCGGCAAGCACCAGCAGCAGCCGCACCTGGCGGGGCAGCCGCGGCCGCGGCGGGTTGGCGAGCAGTACCGAGCCGGTGGCCGCGAGCCCGAACAACGCGGTGGCATGCCCGCTGGGGAAGCTCTCGTAGCCCTCCAGGCTCCGGCCGACGAGGGGCTTGAGCACGGCCTCGGTCAGCAGCACCGCGGCGGGTACCGCGAGGCAGGCCAGGGCGGCCCCGCGCCACCATCGCGCCGCGAGGCAGGCCGCCGCCAGCGCCAGGAGCATGAGGGTGACCGGGACCAGGCCGCCCAGGCCGGCCACCAGGTGCAGCGGCCCCTGATACCCGCCGAGGCCCGCCCGGATCCGGGCGTCCACGGCGGCGTCCAGCGCGTCGGGGCGTGCCTGGCGGCTGACCGTGAGCGCGAGAAGCGCCGTCACCGCCACGCACCCGGCCAGCACCAGGGCGGCCGGGCGGCGCAGCGCGGGGCGCAGCAGCAGCCCTCGCCGTGGCGGTATCCCCCGGAGCATCCGCCCAGCCTACGTGGCTACCGGCCCTGCCCAGCCCCGCCTTAGAGGCCGCCGGGCCAGGTGATCGACTCCGGCGCCACCAGGGGAGTGCCGACCTCCAGCTGGATCTGGGCATGTGCGTTGAGCGGGATGTCACGCGGGTTGCCCTGGTACAGCTTGCCGTTGTAGATGGCCGTCACATGCCCCTTGGCCGGCCCGGCCTGACCCGGGCCGAGCGGCTGGCCCCACTCGTCGAAGAAGTTGCCCAGCGTGTAGGTGCGGTGGACCGGCGACTCGATGTGCACGATGCCGTCGGCGGCGTGCGTGTGCAGCCAGTAGAAGCACTTCCCGTTGCTGATGAAGGGGCCCTGGGGGGTGCTCTGGCCGGTGGCGCCCGGTATCCCGATGCCGGCCGGCACCTGCCGGGCCGAGCCGTTCACCAAAAGGGTCAGGTGCGCATGGATGTGGAACACGGTCTGCTCGCTGGTGTCGCAGCCGATGCCATCCACCTTCTGGCCGGCCGCCTTCGTGGCGGTGCCGGTCAGCGGCGGGGCACCGGGGACCGGCACGCCCTCGGGCCCGGTCGGGCCGGGGGCCGGGGCCGGCTTGAGCGTGCCCAGCGTGCTCAGCGCGGCGAGCTTCAGCGACGGCGACCCGCCGCCGGGCGGGGCAGCACCGCCCGGGCCACCGGAGGTCACCGCCAGCGCGATGCCGACGGCCGCGGCGGCCACGATCACGGCCCCGCCGCCTATGGCCAGCCAGCGCCGCTGCCGGCGGCGGCGTGCCTCGGCCGCCCTGGCCTGCGCGATCTTCTCGCGCGCCTGCTGCTGCCTGTTCCTGCTTCCTTTGGACACCGCACCGTTCCATTGGTCGGGCCACCTGCCGGTGGGCCGGGTGCCGCGCGGCCGCGAGCGCGGGACCCGCTATCTACTGTCTACGTACGTAGACAGTAGCATGGCCCTTGGAGTAACCGGAGAGCGGCGGCGGTGCACCTAAGCTGGCTGTCGCGGCGGGAGGCGGCATGCGCGGGTTCGGCGACCTGGAGTCGGTGATCATGCACATGGTGTGGGATCACGACAGCCCGGTGACCGTGCGCGAGTTGTTCGACGAGCTGCGCCGGGAGCGGGCCATCGCGTACACCACGGTGATGAGCACGATGGACAACCTGCACCGGAAGGGCTGGCTCCACCGGGTCAAGGACGGCAAGGCCTACCGGTACACCGCGACCGCCAGCCGCGAGGAGTACAGCGCGCGGCTGATGCGTGAGGCGCTGGCCGGCGGCGGGGATACCGAGGCGGTGCTCAGCCATTTCGTCGCCCAGATGGGCGGCGAGGAGTCCGAGGTGCTGCGCGCCGTGGTGCGCCGGCTGGCCGGCGGGCACGGCGTCCCGCGGGGGAGGCGATGACATGAGCGCGGCGCTGCTGGTCTTCGGCTACGCGGTGGCCGCGGCGTGGGCGGTGCCGGCCCTGCTGGCCCGGCTCACCAGGCACGGGATCAGCGCCCGGCTCGGGCTGGGTGCCTGGCTGACCGCCATGGCCAGCGTGCTGGCCAGCGCCGGGGCGGCGGTGGCGCTGCTGGCCGGTGCGGCGGCCGCGGGCCTGCCCCGGCTGGCCCAGGCGGTGTGCCAGTCGATGGCGGGGCGGGCGTGCACCCCGGTGGTGTACCGGAGCGCGGCCTTCGAGGTGCCGCTGGGCGGCGCCGCGCTCGCGGCCATGCTGACCGCGGCCGTGCTGGCGTGGCGGTACGGCCGCGGCGTGCGGCGGGCCCGGCAGCGCACCCGGGCGCACGCGGAAGCGGCCAGGATCACCGGCCGGCGGCTGCCAGTGAAGGGGGAGGCGGGCGGGGCCACGGTGGTGCTCGACGCCCCGCAGCCGGCCGCCTACTGCGTGCCCGGCCGGCCCGCTGCCATCGTGCTCACCAGCGGGGCCCTGGCGGTGCTCGGCCCGGCCCAGCTCGGTGCCGTGCTCGCGCACGAGCGGGCGCACCTGGCCGGCCGCCATCACCTGCTTATCTCGCTCACCCGGGGGCTGGCCGCCAGCTTCCCCGGCGTGCCGGTGTTCACCCGGGGGCCCGCCGAGGTGGCCCGGCTGGCCGAGATGTGCGCCGACGACGCGGCGGCCCGCCGGGCCGGCCGGCCCGCCCTCGTCGCGGCCCTGCTGGCGATGGGCACCGGCACGGCCGTACCGGCCGCCGCCCTCGCGGCCACGGGAGGCCCGGCCAGCGCCCGGGTGCACCGGCTGCTGGACCCCGCCAAGGCGCGGCCGCCATGCCCGCTACGGCCTGGCGCTGGCCGCCGTGACGCTCCTGCTGGCCGGCCTGCCCGTGCTGGTCACCGCGGCCGCCGGGCACGTGTTCCCGCTCGGCTGACAGCCACAGCAGCGTCCGGGTCAGGCGGCGGCGAGCGGGCAGGCCGCCCGCCCCGGGATGGGCGCGAACGAGGTCATCTCATAGCCCCAGGGCCGGCGCCAGCCGCTGGTAGGCGGGCAGCGGGTCGGCACCTTCCTCGGTGATGACCTGGACGCAGACGTGATCCGCGCCGGCCTGCAGGTGCCGGCCGAGCTGCCCGGCGATGTCGGCCGGGCTGCCGTGCGCGACCAGCGCGTCGATCAGCGCGTCGCTGCCACCGCCGGCCAGGTCGTCCTCGCTCCAGCCGAGGCGGCGCAGGTTGCTCGTGTAGTTGACCAGCCCGAGGTAGGGGGTGCGCACCCGGGCCCGGCCGAGCGCACGGGCCCGGGCCGGGTCGGAGTCCAGCACCACCTTGTGCTCCGGCGCGAGCAGCGGCCCCGGCCCGAGCAGGGCACGTGCCTGCGCGGTGTGCCCGGGCGGCACCAGGTAGGGGATGGCGCCCGCGGTCCGGTCCCCGGCGAGGCGGAGCACCCGCGGGCCGAGGGCGGCCAGCACCAGGCCGTCCGCCGGGACGCCGCCCGCCACGAGCTCGTCCACGTAGCGGGCCAGGGTCTCATACGGCCTGGCGTATCGCTGCGTGGCCTCGCGGTGGCCCGCGCCCACGCCCAGCAGGAACCGGCCGGGATGGCGGCGCTGGACGCGGGCATACGACCGCGCCACCAGGTCCGCCGGGTCCTTCCACATGTTCACGATGCTGGTCGCCAGCGTCAGCGTGGCCGTCGCGTCCAGCAGGGCTTCCGCCTGGGCCAGGTCCCCGTCTGGTGAGCTGCCGAGCCACAGCACGCCGAAGCCGAGCCGCTCGATGGCGGCGGCGAGTTCCGGCGTCACCAGGCTCGCGCTGCGCCAGATCCCGAACCGCCCAAGCTCCGCGCGTCCCGTCATGCGGCAATGCTAGTGAGGGTGCGGCCGGTGGTGATGGTGCGGCGGCGTCACAGAACCCGGCGGCGGGATGGTGCCGGGCCCGGAGACGTTGCAGGCGAGCGCGCCCGGGTCGATGTCCAGCAGCGGCCGGGCCAGGGCCGGCGGGGTCAGGAACGTGGGGTGCCGCAGGTCCAGCATGTCCAGCATGTTGTTGGCGTTGGCGTCCCGGTAGGTCAGCGCCGGCAGGTTCCACTTGGCCTCCACCAGCGCGCAGATGCTGGTGTGGTCGAACAGCCGGTGCGACACATGCCGCGGCCGGGACCAGGGCGAGACCAGCACGCACGGCACCCGGAAGCCGTACTGCCGGAAGCCGTTGTAGGCGGACTGGCCGGCCGGCACGGCCGGCGGGATGTTGTCGGGCGCGATCGCGGGCGGCGGCGTCACATGGTCGTAGTAGCCGCCGTGCTCGTCGTAGTTCCAGATCAGCAGCGTCTTCCGCCACCCGGGGCCGGCCATCACCGCGTTGACGACCTGCGCGGCGAACTGCTCCCCGCTCGCGATGTTCTGCGGGTTCTCCTCGGACTGGTTCCCGTAGTCCGGCTCGACCATGCAGAACCCGGGCAGCTTGCCCGCCGCCGCGTCGGTGAAGAACTGCGCGACCGGGATGACCTTGGTGCCGTGGTTCTTGATGTAGAGCTGCGGGTACAGCAGCGTCGTCGGCAGCGTGGTGTAGTAGTCGCGCCAGGAGATCCCGGCCTTGTCCAGCTTGTCGAAGATGGTGCCGTTGGCCGGGTAGTCGCTCTCCTTGGGCAGCGTGTCGTCCACCTGCCCGATGGAGGTGGCCCCCATCAGGTAGCGCCGGTTGGGGTAGGTCTGGCCGAGCACCGAGCAGAAGTACCGGTCGGCGAGCGGGAACACCTGGGCCAGCGAGTCGTAGAACGGCTGGTCGGCCTGCTGCCAGTAGCCCATCGAGACCGGGCCGCTGCCCGATTGCACGAAGCCGTCATTGCGGCCGTGGTTGAACTGGAGGTGGCTGTTTAGCCAGTCCTGCGCGGGCTTGCCGTCGAGCTGGCAGGTGGTCGGCATGCGGAAGGCGTGCTGCAGGTCACCGTTGGCGTAGGGGTTGGTGGCGGTGGGCAGCCCGTCGTGGCCGAGCCGGAACCCGTCGGCGCCGTGCCGGTTCAGCATGCCGAGCCGGTTGTCGTAGGAGTGGTTCTCCATCATCAGCACGACGACGTGCTCGATCTGCGGGATCGTGTCGGTGCCCGGGGGCAGGTGCGGGTACGGCAGCGAGTTCGGCTTGCGCAGGCGATGGCGCGGGTGGCCGCCGGGCGCCGCCCGCCATCCGCCGGCGCCAGCCACGGCACCGGCGGCGAGCCCGGCCTTGAGCAGCCCGCGCCGGCTCGGCCCGCCGCCCGCGGGATCGCCGGCCGCGGGATCGCCGCCGGGAACCGGGGCCGTGCCGCCGTCGTCGGGGATGATCTGGTCGTCGCTCACGGTGTCCTCCCGGCCCGGGGACAGTGCCATCGCCGCACAGCGTGCCAGACCTCAGGGGCCAGGGAAAGACCGGCTGGATGAACGGCCGGTCACGCCGCGGCATCGGCGCGGAAACCCGCGGTGGCGCGCGGGCCGGCGCACCGCGGGTGAGCCGGGGAATTCCCAGGCGGCCGGGAAATCCCGGCGGCCAGGCAACGCCGCGCGGCTTCGGCGCGTCCTCGGGAGTGCCCGCGCGTATCGGGCGCGCGGGCGCCTGGAGGCCACATGCGACTCACGCGATGGAATCGACGGCGATGTGTCCTGGCGGTGACGGGCCTCGCCGCCGCCGCACTCGCCGTTCCCGGCCTGCCCGCCCCCGGGGCCGCCGGGGCCGCCGGGCCGGCCGGCCCGCAACTCCGGCTGATCGCCGCGCAGCGCAGCATCACCCTGGACAGCTTCGGCGGCCGGGTGTTCCTGGACCCGGGCATGTGGGTGGCGGCGCTCGGCTCGCCGCTGCGGTTCGACGTGCAGCGGGCGAGCTACACCAAGCCGGTCACGATCACGCAGATCGTCTACCCGCCCTCCGGCGGCACGGTGCGCCGGCCGCTGCCCGCGAGCGTGATCAACGGCTTCAACTAAAGCAGGCCCATGACTTCCTGAATTTCGCGGCCACGGTGTGGGTCGGCGGGAACGGCCCGCTCGACGTCGAAGGATTCCGGTCGCACGCCTCGCCGGTCATGAAGGCGTACCAGTACTTCTGGCGCGACGGCAAGGTCATCGGCCGGGCCAGGGCCGGGACCATGGGCTTCGACAGCAAGAAGGGCCACAGCCACTGGCACTTCGAGCAGTTCGCCAGGTACGCGCTGGTCACCCCGGCCAAAACCGTGGCGGTGCGCAGCCACAAGGTGGGGTTCTGCATCGCTCCCGTGGACGCGGTGGACCTGCTGGCGCGGCATGCGATCTGGCAGCCGCCGTCGCTCGGGCTGGGGCTGGGGGCCTGCGGGAGCCCGACCGCGCTGTGGGTGGCCGAGCAACTGCCCGTCGGCTGGGGTGACACCTATATCCAGTCGATCGCGGGCCAGAACTTCGACATCACCAATGTGCCCAACGGCACCTATGACATCGAGGTGGCCGCCAACCCGGAGAAGGTACTGCACGAGACCACCGCCGGCAACGACGTGACGTTCCGCAAGGTCATCCTCGGCGGCACCCCCGGACACCGCACGGTGCAGGTGCCGCCCTGGCACGGGATCGACCCGGAGCCCTAGCGGGCGGCCGCGGGCGGCGGGCAACGGGGGCGCCCGCCACCCGCGGCCGCCACGCCGCCGGGCGCCGTTGCCCGGCCCGCCTGCGGCGGCCAGGCGGGCCGGGCAGCGGCCACACCGGGTCCGGTAAGGTGTGCGCCACTACCGGAGGGGGTGTGGGTGACCGGCCCGGCCTGGGAGCACGAGCGCGAGGTCAGGGATGCGCTGCGGACGATCATCGCCGACCCGCAACTGGGGGTCGGAGCGCTGTCCAGCGCGCAGACCATGTCCAACCTCCTGAAGGACCTGCTGCCCGACGCGCCCAGGGAGACGACGGTCCTGGTTGCCGCGGCCGAGGCCGGGCTCGCCCAGATCCTGCTCGACCACGCGGGCCAGGGCATGGACGCCGCCACGGCCTGTTCCCTGACCGCCGCGGCGTTCGCCGCCCGCGCTCCGTTCACCCCGGAGGCCTGCACCTGGGCCCGGACACCCCGATCCTGGTGGCCGACAGCACCGACGACATCGTGGACCGGCTGGTGGCCGCGTCCATCGCGGTGTCCCGGATGTCCGAGGCGGGCGCGGACCGCGCCTCGCTGGCCCAGACGCTGATGCAGCCGGCCGTCCACCCCGGGCTGGGCGATCCCGGCGATTCGATCCTGTGACCGCCATGACCGCACCGGACTCCGGCCTTCCCGCGGGCGGGCGCGCCGCCGGGTGGCAGGCCGTCACGGCCACCGAGCGCGGCGCGGCGCACCGCGCGGCGGGCCTGCCCAACCAGGACGCGGTCGCGGTCCACCCGGTGCCCCCCGGCGGCCTGGTGGCAGCGGTCGCGGACGGCCACGGGCATAGCAGGCACTTCCGCAGCGCCCGCGGCGCGCGACTGGCCGTGTCCATCGCCTGCCAGGCCGCGCGCGAGTTCGCCGCCCGGCCGGGCGGGCTGCCCGGGCCCGGTGAGGCGGCGGAGGAACTGCGGCGCGTGCTGGTGCCGGGCATCGTCACCCGGTGGCGGGAGGCGGTGCACCGGGATGTGGCCGCCGAGCCGTTCACCGCCGCCGAGGACACGGTGCGCCGGGCTGACGACGTGACCATCCCGTACGGGACCACGCTGCTGCTGGCCATCGGGCTGGGGGAGCGGCTGCTGCTGGCACAGATCGGTGACGGCGACATCGTCTGCATCCGCCCGGACGGCACGGCGCTGCTGGCGGTGCCCGGCGACCCGCTGCTCGACGGCCGGCACACCACGAGCCTGTGCTCGCCGGACGCGGCCGGCTCGTTCCGCGTCGCGGCGGTGGACCTGGCGGGCACGGCCGTGCTCGGGGCGCTGCTGGCCACCGACGGGTACGGCAACGCCCAGGTGGCGCAGGTCTGGGAAAGCGTGGTGAGCGCGGACCTGGCCAGGCTGATCAGCACCGAGCCACGGTCCTGGCTGGCCGGGCAGCTTCCGCTGTGGGCGGCCCGGTGCGCCTCAGTAGACGGCAGCGCGGACGACACCACCCTCGCACTGCTGATCGCCCCCGCGGCGGTCCAGGAGGGGCCGGACCACACGGGCGGCCCGGAGCCTGAGGCCGGCACGTCATGACCGGTGCGCGGCCCAGCCTGGACGGCCGTGCCCTGCGAATGGCCCGGACCGGGACCCTGGTGTCGGTGGGAGCGCGCCTGGGCGAGGGCGTGTGGCGCTGCTGCGGCTGGGGGATTGCCTCTCGGCCTGCTCGTGCCGGGCCTCGGTCTTCTACGACCCGGACCACCCGGCGGCCCGTGCTGGAACTGCGGCCACCCGCCGCCTCCGCCGATGCTGCTTGACCTGCCCGGCGGCCGGGTCGTGCTGGCCGAAGGCGCCGTTATCACCGGCCATCATCTGCGCCGCGACCGGGACTATGACACCGTGGTCGGCACGGTGGAGGCGCATCCGGGCAGCCCCGGCCGGGTGGTGCTGCGGAACGCGGGCCCGTGCGCCTGGACCATGCGTCCCGACGGCGAAGGCGCCACGACGGTGGCACCCGGCAGGAGGCTGGCGGCCCGCGCGATGACCATCGATTTCGGATCCGCCCGGGGGCGGATCCTCGGTAGTTAGCGACGGCGGGCGCGAGGGTGCGCCCGCCCGGGAAGGCACGGAAGGTGAACGAGCTTCAGGTCAGCTGCGAGGGCCGGCGGTACCAATTCGAGCAGGGCCGGACCGTCAGGATCGGGCGCAGCACGGACAACGATGTGGTGGTCAGCGACCCGACGGTGTCCCGGCAGCACGCCCGGCTAGCCTGGGGCCCGGACGGGTGGACGTTCGAGGGCCTGGGCCGGGCCGGCACGTTCCTGCGCGGCAGCGCGGTCACCAGGCTGCTGGTGGCCGAGCCGGTGGAGCTGTCGCTCGCCTCGCCGCACGGCCCCGTGGTCCGGCTCGAGCCGCCCCGGCAGGCCGGCCCGGTGGTGCCGCTGGACGAGGCCGGCCCGCCGGCTCCGGCGAGCGCGGACTGGCAGGCCCCGGCGCCCCCTGGCGCGGTTCCGGTCGTTACGCCGGGCCCCGGTGCCCCGGTCCCTGCCGCTGTCGCGGGCCCCGGTGCCCCGTTCCGGCCCGCCGCCGGCCCGGCCGCACCCTTTCCCCCGGCGGGCTGGGGCGCGGGGGCGGCGCCGCCGGGGGCGAGCGCCATGCCGGCCGGCGCGGGCGCGGCTCCGGCAGCACCGGGCGTGGTGCCGGCCGGCACGGGTGCGGTGCCGACAGGCACGGGGGCGCCGCCGCGGGGCACGGCGGCGGGCCAGGCCGGCCCGTTCCCGACGGCCGCGATGCCACGCAGCCCGGTGCCGCCGCGGCTCGGCGAGGCGGCGGCCGAGGCGGCCGACGAGCTGGCCTCGGCGGTCCAGATCCTGGTCCCGGTCCGGAGCTGGCTGAAGGACCCCGGATGGCGCCAGGGCCTGCGGCTGCTGGTCATCCCGTACGCGCTGCTTCCCCTGGTGTTCCTGGCCTTGTTCGCCGCGTCGGGGAACCTGACCACGCCCGGCTGGGCGTACAGCCTGTACATCGCGCCACTGTGGGGAGTGGCGTTCTGGCTGCTGATCCGGCCACCGGGGCAGCAGGGCAAACAGGAGGTGCTGATCGGCCTCGGGATCGTCATCTGGGTGATGCTCTGGCTGAGCGTTGTCACGATCAACGTCAACTCCGCGCTGAACCCCAAGAGCCTGGTCGGCGCGCTGCTGATCGGGTTCAACGAGGAGATCACCAAGGCGCTGCCGATCCTGGCGGCCGCGCTCGCGTTGCTGAAGCTGCGCTCGGTGAAGCTGGACGTCCGGATGTGGATGTTCCTCGGCACGATCGCCGGGCTCACCTTCGGCGTCCGGGAGGCGTCCCAGTACACCACGCTCGCCATCGAGCACATCGCGGCCGCGGCCTTGTCCCACTCCGCCAACGCCGCGGTCATCGGCGCGCTGAGCTTCGCCTACCGGGTGTTCGTGGACGGGTTCCAGCACGCGATCTGGGCCGGGGTCGCCGCGTTCTTCATCGGCATCGCGGTCAACTACCCGCGGCGCCGGGTGCCGCTGATCCTGTTCGGCGTGACCATCGCCGCGGTGCTGCACGCGCTCAACGACTGGTACCTGTCCAACTTCTCCTCGCCCTGGCCGTGGATCCTGCTCCAGGCGTTCTCGCTGCTGCTGTTCCTCGGGTACACCATGTCGGCCGCGTCGATCGAACGGAAGGTGCGGCGCACGCCGCTGTTCCGCGGCGAGTCCATGATCATGGACAAGTTCACCGAGACCGCGGAGCAGCCCCGCGCCTGACCACCTGTGCGGCGGCCGGCGCGGCCGTCCTGATGCCGCTGCTATTCCACCCCATGGGAAAGGTATTACTAGAGCTTTACTATTTCGTGATCCACGCATTACTCTCACCCGTCGTACGGTCGCGCAGACCCCGCAGCACGGCTGAAGGGTGATAGCCGGCTCATTCCGCCGTGACTGCCTCCCGCACTCACGAAGGAGCCCGAATGCTACGCAGATGGTGCATCCCCCTGGCCGGGCTGGCGCTGGCCGCCGGCGCGCTGGCGGTGTCCGGCCCCGCGGCGGCCGCCGGCCACCCCGCCGGGCCCACCATCCACCTGATCAGGCCCGCCATGCACGGCACCGCGCCGATGGCCGCCCGTGGCCGGGCCAGCAATGCTGCGCTCTCCACAAACTGGTCCGGGTATGCGGCCCACAGCAAGAAGTACAACACGGTCTCGGCAAGCTGGGTCGAGCCGACCGCGCACTGCCCGGGCGGGAGCCAGTTCTCCAGCTTCTGGGTCGGTCTGGACGGCTTCAACAGCGGTTCCGTGGAGCAGACCGGGACCGAAGTGGACTGCCGCAGCGGATCGCCCAAGTACTTCGGCTGGTATGAGATGTTCCCGGCATTCCCGGTGAACTTCAGCAACACGGTCAAGCCGGGTGACCACTTCAGCGGATCGGTCACGTTCAACGGCTCAGGCCACTTCACCCTGGTGCTCAAGGACGCCACCCAGGGCTGGTCGCACACCGTGCACAAGACCCTCACCACCGCGAAGCGCTCTTCGGCCGAGGTGATCGCCGAGGCGCCCTCGTCATCCAGCGGCGTCCTGCCACTGGCCGACTTCGGCACGGTCCACTTCAGCAACTCCAAGGTGAACGGATCGTCGCTCGGCAGCAACAACCAGCAACAACCCGACCAAGATCATCATGGTGAACGGCAGTGGCCGCCACAAGGTCTCGGTGTCGGCGCTCAGCGGTGGCACCGCGTTCAGCGTGACGTGGCTGCACAGCACCTGATTTGAGATGTCAGCCCGGGATGGTGTCAGCCCGGGAGACCGGCCCCCGGAACCCCCGGTGGCCTAGCGGCCCCCGCGACCTCGTCGCGGGGGCCGCGGCCCTGTTGGCCGGCGTCCAAGCATCCCGGGACCCCGCTCCCGCAGGGGGCGGCCGTGGCGGTGGCGCCTATATTCCAGGTATGACTGCCGTAAAGATCACCGTTCAGGCCGCCGGGGGGCGGCAACTCGAGGCCCTGGCCACCGGCCCGCGGGACGGGCTCACGGTCGTGCTGCACAACGGGACGCCCGCCGGGCTGGTCGCCTGCCCGCCGGTGGCCGAGGCGGCCGCGGCGCTGGGCCTGCGGCTGGTCCTCTACAGCCGGCCGGGGTACGGCGACTCCACGCCGGACCCGGGCCGCCGGGTCGCGGACGCGGCCGCCGACCTCGCGGCCGTCCTCGACGCCCTGGGCACGGCGGAGTTCGTGACCGTCGGCTGGTCGGGCGGCGGCCCGCACGCCCTGGCCTGCGCCGCCCGGCTGCCCGGCCGGTGCCTGGCCGCGGCCACCATGGCCGGGGTGGCGCCGTATGGCGCCGACGGCCTCGACTGGGTGGCCGGGATGGGCGCGGAGAACATCGAGGAGTTCGGGGCGGCACTGGCCGGGGAGGAAGCGCTGACCACCTTCCTGGAGCCCGCCGCGCGGGAGATGGCCACGCTGACCGGCGCGGTCGTCGCTGAGGGACTCGGCGGCCTGGTGTCGGCGGCCGACAAGGCGGCCGTCACCGGGGAATTCGCCGACTACCTGGCGGAGTCGTTCCGGGCCGCGGTGGCGGGCGGGATAGCCGGCTGGCGCGACGACGACCTCGCCTTCACCACCGACTGGGGCTTCACCATGGCCGACGCGGGCGGGGGCGCTCCGGTGGCGGTCTGGCAGGGCGACCAGGACATGATGGTGCCCTATTCGCACGGCCAATGGCTGGCCGCGCACA